>Ga0136846_1220694_pt1 | contig 10554 bp, 10 predicted proteins | sample HopSoiMetagenom2_FD_96841 | JGI IMG/M metagenome (GOLD analysis project Ga0136846, IMG submission 96841) | Grasslands soil microbial communities from Hopland, California, USA - 2 Assembly 2016 (version 4) | ecosystem: Environmental > Terrestrial > Soil > Grasslands | place: USA: Hopland... | reverse complement strand
TATGCCATTTTCACGGTTACAGAACTCAATATCAGCGATAGTACCAAAAAAGCCATCAACGATACTGCCATGAATTATGTGGTGCAACTGGTGCAGGATAAAACCATTAAATATTCCGGCACCATTGTAAACGGTAAATGGAGCCAGCGGTTTATTACACCCGGTGAATACGAAATCCGCCTGTTGCTCGATACCAATGGCAATGGCAAATGGGACAGTGGTAATTATTATACCAAGCCTAAGAAGCAGCCGGAACGGGTCATCAATGTTGAAAAAGTAAATCTGAAGGCGTACTGGACGGTACCCAAAAAGATAAGCATCTAAATAATCGCAGCGGAGGGAACAGTGCTGCTCCCTCCGCTCCAATATTCCTAACTTTGCACTATGATATTTTCCTCTGCGCTGATAGAAAACGCGGTAAATGAATTTGCCAAACTGCCGGGCATCGGTAAAAAAACCGCCCTGCGGCTGGTGCTGCACCTGCTTAAGCAGGAAACAGCCCAGGTGGAACAGTTTGGCGATGTGATAGCACGGATGCGGCAACAGATACAGTTTTGCAAGGTTTGCCATAACGTATCCGATGCGGAAGTATGCAGCATCTGCAGCAGTCATTCCAGGCAAAAGCAGGTAGTATGCGTAGTGGAGAGCATCCGCGATGTGATGGCAATCGAAAACACACAGCAGTTCAATGGTTTATATCATGTACTGGGTGGTATCATTTCTCCTATTGACGGTATTGGCCCGGACCAGCTGAATATTCATTCACTGGTAGAAAGAGTTCAGTACCAGGGTGTAGAAGAAGTGATCATGGCGGTGAGCCCTACTATTGAAGGGGATACTACCATTTACTATCTCTCTAAAAAATTAAAAGAATTCCCGGTAAAAATTACCACTATTGCCCGTGGTATTGCATTTGGAGGTGAGCTGGAATATGCAGATGAAATGACGCTGGCCAGGTCTATCAGCAACCGGTTACCGTTGGAAAGCTATGTACAGAATAAATAAACAACTTGAGGTTATATAAAAAAATACGGGTGCTCAATAGCACCCGTCTTCGTTTAACCTGTAATTCCACGTTATGAAAAGTTGTCAGACAGCATCCTTTGAAGGATGGTCTGTAAATATTGTATGATTGGTTTCTGATTCCTGTTGTTGTTGCAGCTCTTTCCACCGCTGCATTTCATATTTATTTAAGAAGCATACCTTAAACACTTCAGACTGGTTTCCGTTGCCGGACTGCGGTACTGGTTGCAATCCCAGACTCGCCAGGTGCTGATGAAGGGTATGAATATGTTCTGATATAGTCATGACTGACGTTAGTTTTGTTGTAATAAATATTTGAGAAGAACTAATGATGAATCTGTTAATTGCAGCAACGGCAACTACAAAGAGTGCGGGCGGAGGGCTGGTGGGTGGCCATAACCGGGTAAATCACTATATTTCTATCACTTTGTTGCATTGTATTTTTCTATTACCCTACAAATATAGTAGACTTTGTAGACTACTTCCAAATTAAATTTATAGGTATAAACAAAATCTATATTTATTCACAAAGATATATGCTCTCAAAAAGAAAGATCAAAGCCGGTCAGGTCCGGGAATCCATGCAAATCACAAAACAATAAATTAGCTGGGAAAAGGTTATATTTGTGAACTCGTTCAGGGTGGATTTGTTTATTGTTCGACCCTGTTCATTTCTTAACTGTAACTAATAAACGCCTTGATAAATATGAAATCTTTACAAGACTGCGCCAATGAGCGCATACTTATCATCGATGGTGCAATGGGCACCATGATCCAGCGATATCAACTCCAGGAATCCGACTACAGGGGCACCCGCTTTGCTAACTATCCCAGTGATCTTAAAGGCAATAACGACCTCCTTAATCTTACCCAGCCTCAAATTATTGAAGCCATTCACAAGGAGTACCTGGAAGCAGGCGCGGATATTATTGAAACCAATACTTTCAGCAGCACCTCTATTGCCATGGCCGACTACGATATGCAGTCGCTGGCCTATGAGCTGAATGTAGCCGCTGCGCAAATAGCCAAAAGAGCTACTGCTGAGTATACCGCTAAAAACCCTGATAAGCCCCGTTTTGTGGCTGGCGCCATCGGCCCCATGAACAAAACGCTGTCGCTGTCGCCGGATGTAAATAATCCCGGGTTCCGCTCCGTATACTTCGATGAAGTGGCCGCCGCCTATGAAGAACAGGTAAGGGGCCTCTCTGAAGGCGGTGTGGATATCCTCCTGATAGAAACCATTTTTGATACGCTGAACTGCAAAGCAGCGATCTATGCCATCAAGAAATACTACCGCGAAACAGGGAAACCTGAAATCCCGGTAATGATTTCGGGTACCATCACAGATGCCTCCGGCAGAACCCTCAGCGGGCAAACCCTGGAAGCATTCTATATTTCCGTGATGCATGCCAACCCGTTCTCCATCGGTTTAAACTGTGCCTTAGGAGGTCAGCAGATGCGCCCTTATGTAGAGGAGCTCTCCAACATAGCCAGCTGCTATGTGAGCTGCTACCCCAACGCCGGTCTGCCGAATGCCTTCGGGGAATATGATGAGGAACCGGAAGATACTGCCTGCATCATTGAAGACTTTGCCGCCTCCGGCTTTGTTAACATAGTAGGTGGCTGCTGCGGTACTACACCCGATCATATACGCCACATTGCAGAACATGTGAAACATATCAAACCACGCCTCAAACCCGTATTGGCCGAAACACTCGCCTGATCAACCGTGGCAGGTTTTCTATTTAAACATCACTTACAGCAGAAATGAGCGAAACAACTATAAATAATACAGATATCGTCAACGAACCTATTATCAGCGAAGAACGCAGGGTCATCAAACCCTTTATGCGCCTGAGCGGACTGGAACCTTTGGTGGTAAGACCTGAAACCAACTTCATTAACGTAGGTGAACGTACCAACGTAACCGGCTCCAAGAAATTTGCCCGCCTCGTAAGGGAAGGACTGTTCGAAGAAGCCCTGTCTGTTGCCCGCCAACAGGTGGAAAGCGGTGCGCAGATCCTCGACGTAAACATGGACGACGCCCTTCTCGACGGGGAAACGGCCATGTCTACCTTCCTTAACCTCCTGGCAGGCGAACCGGATATTTCCCGTATCCCGGTAATGATCGACTCCAGTAAGTTTTCCGTGATTGAAGCGGGGTTGAAATGCGTACAGGGTAAATGTATTGTGAACTCCATCAGCTTAAAGGAAGGAGAAGCCAAATTCATTGAACAGGCGCATATCTGCAAAAGCTATGGCGCCGCCGTGGTTGTAATGGCCTTCGATGAACACGGCCAGGCCGACACCGAAGATAAAAGGGTAAGCTTCAGTCACCGTGCCTATAAAATACTTACGGAAGTAGTAGGATACGATCCGCAGGATATCATCTTCGATCCCAATATCTTCGCCATCGCCACCGGTATCGAAGAACATAATAACTACGCGGTAGAATTCATTAACGCTACCCGCCGCATCAAACAACTGATGCCCCTGGCAAAAATAAGCGGCGGCGTAAGTAACGTATCCTTCTCTTTCCGCGGTAACGAAACCGTGAGAGAGGCCATGCACTCCGTATTCCTGTTCCATGCCATCAAAGCGGGAATGGATATGGGTATTGTGAACGCCGGGATGCTGCAGATCTATGATGACATAGAACCAACGCTCCGCGAACTTTGTGAGGATGCCATACTAAACAGAAGGGATGATGCTACCGAACGGCTCATACAATTTGCAGAAACCGTTAAGGCCAAAGGAAAAGTAGTAGAGAAAGATGAAACCTGGCGCCTGGGCTCCGTGGAAGACCGCTTAAGCCACGCCCTGGTAAATGGTATCACCGACTATATAGATGGAGATACAGAAGAAGCCCGTCAGAAATACCCGCGTCCGCTGGATGTAATTGAAGGTCCGCTGATGGCTGGTATGAACATCGTAGGCGACTTGTTTGGCAGTGGTAAAATGTTTCTCCCGCAGGTAGTAAAAAGCGCCCGCGTGATGAAAAAATCCGTAGCCATCCTCACGCCATATATTGAAGAAGAGAAATTACGCATACAGGCCGAACACGGCGGAGAAATAAAGGCAGCCGGAAAAATCCTGCTGGCCACCGTAAAAGGCGACGTACACGATATCGGTAAAAACATTGTAGGCGTGGTACTGGCCTGCAACGGCTATGAAATCATTGACCTCGGTGTAATGGTACCGGCTGAAAAGATCCTCCAGACCGCCCGCCAGGAAAAAGTGGATATTATTGGTCTGAGTGGCCTCATCACCCCCAGTCTCGATGAAATGGTACACGTGGCCCGTGAATTGAAACGGCAGGATTTCAATATCCCGCTGATCATCGGGGGCGCCACCACCAGCCGCACACATACGGCCGTTAAAATAGCCCAGGAATATGCGCATGGGGTAGTACACGTACTGGACGCATCCCGCAGCGTAACCGTTACCGGCAGCCTGCTCAATAAAGCACTGAAACCCGGATTCCTCGCGGGTATACAAACAGAATATCAAAAGCTCAACGAGGCTTTCAAGAATAAAAAACAAACTAAACAATTCCTCCCGATCGCTGCTGCGCAAGCCAACAAAACCGTCATTAACTGGGATACCTTTACCCCGGTAAAACCTAAAATGACCGGTGTGATGAAGTTTGAGAATTACGATCTCGGGGAAATTGCAAAGTATATCGACTGGCAGCCCTTCTTCATTGCCTGGGAACTGCATGGTAAATACCCGCAGATCCTTACCGATGAAGTAGTAGGTGTGGAAGCCACCCGCTTGTTTAATGATGCAAAGGAGTTATTAAACAAGGTGATTAAAGAAAAATGGCTGGGCGCCAACGCTGTTATTGGCCTCTTCCCTGCCAACAGGGTGGCTGCTGACTCTGTGTTGGTAACACCAGAACAACCGGAGATCAAACCGGCACAACTGGAATTCCTCCGTCAGCAGGTAAAGAAAGCACCGGGCCAGCCGAACCTTTCCCTTGCAGATTTCATTGCTCCCGTGGAATCCGGCAAAACCGACTATATCGGCGGCTTTGCGGTAACTACCGGTGTTGGCATTGAAAAGTGGCTGGATAAATTCAAAGCGGAACACGACGACTATAACAGCATCATGCTGAAAGCACTGGCCGACAGGCTCGCAGAAGCCTTTGCAGAACTGATGCACGAACGTGTACGTAAAGAGTTCTGGGGATATGCTACCGAAGAACACCTGAGCAACGAAGATCTCATCAAGGAAGCCTATGCAGGTATCCGTCCGGCGCCGGGATATCCCGCCTGCCCCGACCATACCGAAAAATGGAAGTTGTTTGATCTGCTGAACGCTACCGAGAACACTGGTATTACCCTTACCGAATCACTGGCGATGTACCCCGCCTCCAGTGTAAGCGGCTGGTATTTTGCCAACCCGGAAGGCAAATATTTCGGCCTCGGAAAAATTGAAAAAGACCAGGTGATAGACTACGCTGCCCGTAAAAACTGGACAGTGGAAGAAGCCGAACAATGGCTCCGTCCAAACCTCGAATACGATATCTAAAAGCATTACACCCAACATGAGAATCATTTCTTACAATGTGAATGGCCTGAGGTCAGCCATGACTAAAGGCTTCACAGAATGGTTACAAACAGATCCCGCTGATATTATCTGCCTGCAGGAGATAAAGGCCCACCAGGAAAATATCGACTTTCAGCAATTCGACAACCTCGGCTATGCGCATTACTGGTATCCTGCACAAAAGAAAGGATACAGCGGAGTAGCAGTGCTCACCCGTATTAAACCCGATTTTGTACAGTATGGCAGTGGCCACGGACAAAGCGATCTGGAAGGCCGCTTTATAAGGCTTGATTTCGGCAATATTACCCTGATCAATACTTACTTCCCATCCGGCACCAGCGGCGAGCTGCGTCAGACCTATAAGTACCAATGGCTGGAAGAGTTTTTTCAATACCTGGAAGAATTAAAGAAAACCCGCCCGAACCTGGTTGTATGCGGCGATTACAATATTTGCCACAAGCCGATAGATATCCATGATCCCGTGAGTAACAAGAACTCCACCGGCTTTTTGCCGGAAGAACGGGCATGGATGGACCGCTTCTTTGAAAGCGGCTTTGTAGACAGCTTCCGTCATTTTAATACGGATCCCCATCAGTACAGCTGGTGGAGCTTCCGGGCCAATGCAAGGAACAATAACAAAGGCTGGCGTATTGATTATATCAACGTTTCCGCACCACTGAAAGAACAGCTCAAACATGCCACTATTTACCAGCAGGTAAAGCACTCGGATCATTGTCCGGTGTTTGTGGAACTGACGGTTTAAATAAAGTGCGGTATGATTATATATAACGTTACCACCAAAGTGGCCACAGATACATATTTACAGTGGATGCAATGGTTGCGGGAAGAACATATTCCGGCTATGCTGGCCACCGGATTATTCCGTGATTACCGCATCAGCCGCCTGCTGGAACAGGATGATGAAGAGGGTCCTACCTATGTTGTGCAATATTTTGCAGACAGCCTGGACGACTATCAATCCTTTGCAGACCAGCACCAACAGGCCCTGCGGCAAAGAGGATATGACCTTTTCGGCGATCGTTTTATTGCCTTTAACACCGTAATGGAGGTGCTGTAAGTAAGGGGTCTTTACTAAACTTATCCACAGGAAATCCACTATTTTCGGGGTGTCCGGAGTCTGGTACAATAGTTGGTTCGATCCTGCGTTAATAGTAAAAAAGCATGCAAACATGCCACGGTACAGGGTTCTATGCGATTCTGCTAAAGGGGAGTCCTTTAGCAGATAAAAGACCAATCAGCTGTAACCGTTACCAGTAGCGTTTTTCAGCCGATAAAATTTTCTATAAAAAAGCTGTAAAAAATTTGGTAATCTGATAAAACGCGCTATATTTGCTCACATCAAACATTTTTTCACTAGTTAAATCTTACTAACTATGAACAAAGCCGAATTAATCGACAAGCTTGCTAAAGATGCAGCTATTACCAAAACCCAAGCTAACGAAGCTCTGGATTCTTTCACCAAAGCAGTTGCTGACACCCTGAAAAAAGGTGGCAAAGTAACTTTGGTTGGTTTCGGTACTTTCTCCGTTTCTAAACGTGCTGCACGTAACGGTAGAAACCCACAAACCGGTCAGATCATCAAGATCAAGGCTAAGAAAGTTGCTAAGTTCAAGGCTGGTAAAGCTTTATCCGACAAGCTCTAATCAGTTAACACAACTTATTCAAGCAAGGAACAGTTATGTTTCTTGCTTTTTTTTTATATCAAACAGCCAGTACTACGCTATTTCATCGAATTACAGTATTTTGCAGCCTGATAACATCATATTTAACAACAACAAACTTCAAATTATTCGTTATGGGTAGAGGAGATATTAAAACCAAAAAAGGTAAGATCTTCAGTAAATCTTTCGGTAAGGTTAGATCTGCAAAGACCAGGAAAAATACTGCCGCAAAAGCTGCTGCACCAAAAGCTTAATTTTACGCTTTAGTAAAATGCCGCTAAGATTATTCACATAATCTTAGCGGCATTTTTATTTTAACACCTGGAATATCATGGAGCCAGCCGCTCAATTTTCCAACCGCCTTCCGGCAGTAATGTATACAGGATCCTGTCGTGCAACCGGCTGCTTCTCCCCTGCCAGAATTCCATCACCTGTGGCTTCACCACATAACCACCCCAGTAATCGGGTCTTTGAGGAGCCTCCTGCCGGTATTTTGCCGCTACCTGGTCTACCTGTTCCTCCAGGAAAGTACGGTCCGGAATGACCTTGCTTTGCGGCGAAGCGATGGCGCCAATCCGGCTGCCTTCCGGCCGGCTGTTGTAATACTCGCTGCTTACCGATACCGGCGCCTTACTAACGGTACCCTCTATACGAACCTGCCGCTCCAGCTCCCGCCAGAAAAACAACAAACTAACATGTGGATTCTCTGCCAGTTCCTGTCCCTTACGGCTTTCGTAATTGGTAAAAAACAAAAAGCCATCCTCATCAAAGCTTTTCAATAATACAATCCTTGCAGATGGGCGGCCATCCGCCGTACTGGTGGCCAATGTCATAGCATTGGCTTCATCAATTTCACTGGTGATCGCATCCTGCCACCATTTCCCGAACTGGGACAAGGGGTACGGCGCCACCTCGCTTTCATCCAGGGAAGCCAGTTTATAATCTTTTCGTAAATCAGCTATTTTCTGGTTCAACATGGTCTGTTATTTTTATGATTCAAACGGGTACTCAAAGGTATGGAAGGATAATAGTAATTTTGAGGTACCTGATATAAATCATACTATGAAAAGAGTTTCTCTACTGGTACTGCTGATAGCTGTTGTACTCCTCTCCTGTAACACACGGAATAACAACAACAGCAAGGCACCGGCTAACACAGCCAACCTGATTGTACCACTGGCTTCTACTCCCCTGTTCTATACCCAGCTCAAAGGAAAACTGGGCGATAAAGAAATTACCATGCAATTGCTGAAAACCGCGCCCCACCTGTTCCGCGGTTACTATTGCGATGATAGCACCGGTCAACCCATTCCTTTATGGGGCACCCTGGATTCAACCCTGGCGAACATCTATGAAGAAACCAATAACAGTTCAGAAGACCGCCTCTTCAGCGGCTATCTTTCTGACGACGGAAAATTCAAAGGTGTATGGCATGGCAATGGCACTTCTTATCATTTTGAACTGCACACCGATCTGAAAAACGCCGTACCCCTGAAAGTATTCTACCAGATTGATTCTGCAAAGCTGGCGCCTTCCATGGCCCAATCACCGGCGGGCACCGTGTCCAACAGTATCATATGGCCCGACTCCCTGGTGGATAGCACCACCGCCCGGTTTATTATCGGTCAGGTAACAGGGAACAGCCGGGCTGCCGACCCGCAGAAATTCCTGAGAAAAGGAATCGACTCCTTTATCCTGATCTACCGTTATTCGGCCAAAGATGCCGACAGCACAACGTTTAATGATAACACCACTGCCGCGTCGTGGAACTGGACCACAGATAACGACATGAAAGTAGTGTATAACACCTGGCCTTTGCTGGTGATAGAAAAGTATGCTTACAACTTTACCGGCGGCGCGCATGGCAACTGGGGCGCCACGTATTACACACTGGACCTGTCGAAACGTACAGTGCTTACCCCCGACGATATTTTCAAATCAGGCTATAAAGAAACGCTGAGCGGCTTGCTGGATAAAGCTTTCAGGAAACGGTTCAATATGAGTGAAGAAGATGCGCTGGATCAGCACCTGCTGGTAAAAAACATCCCTCCGAATAATAATATGATTGTTACCGGCAAGGGAGTAGCGTTTAGTTATGTGCCCTACGAGATCGGGCCGTATGCGCTGGGCCAGGTAACCTTATACATCCCGCTTGCGGAGATGAAGAGTATATTAAAATAGCAGCCGTTCGACGGCATAAAAAAGCAGCGAAGAACAAATGCTCTTCGCTGCTTTTTTTTATGCGTTTACTTATCCCTTTACTAAGGTACCCACATTTTTACCCATGATCACGTTCAGGAGGTTACCCTGGCGGTTCATATCAAACACGATAATAGGCAGCTTATTTTCCTGGCAAAGGGTAAAGGCTGTCATATCCATCACGTTGAGGGATTTCTGGTATACTTCTGAGAAAGTAATGGTTTCGTAGCGGGTGGCTGTTTTATCTTTTTCGGGATCCGCAGTATAGATTCCATCTACACGGGTTCCTTTGAGGATTACATCGGCCTGAATTTCTATAGCGCGTAAGGAAGCGGCGGTATCGGTGGTAAAGTACGGGTTACCGGTACCTCCTCCGAAAATTACTACACGGCCTTTTTCCACGTGGCGGATAGCGCGGCGGCGGATATAGGGTTCTGCGATCTGTTCCATTTTGATGGCAGATTGGAGACGGGTATAAAGACCTACTTTTTCCAGTCCACTTTGCAGAGCCATACCATTGATTACAGTGGCGAGCATTCCCATGTAATCTCCCTGCGCTCTTTCAATGCCTGTTTCGGCTTCATTCATACCGCGGTAGATATTACCACCTCCGATTACGATGGCTACCTGCACCCCGAGGTCGGTAACCGCCTTAATATCGTAGGCGTACTGTGTTATCACCTTCGGATCAATACCATAATTTGCATCCCCCATGAGGGCTTCACCGCTCAATTTGAGCAAAATACGCTTATACTTTGGCAACATGACGCTATAAAATATTGTAAGATTGTGATGTCCTAATCTGGTTTACGGTATTCTAATATACAACTTAAATGCAGAAAGGAGGGAATGTAGGAAAAAATGCCTTGATTACTGCCTGTTTCCTCTGGGTTAAAGTGTATGATTAGTTATGCACAAAAAAAAGGAGAGAAACGAATTCTCTCCTTTTTTTCAATATGTTTTTCTTAACCTAAAGCGATTCGCTTAAAGCCAACCACTTTCAGATCAGCATCTACTGATTTCAGGTAATCCGCTACAGACTTGTTGTTGTCTTTAACGAAAGCCTGTGGCAGCAGGGTGCTTTCTTTGAAGAATTTAT
>Ga0136846_1219276_pt1 | contig 10556 bp, 8 predicted proteins | sample HopSoiMetagenom2_FD_96841 | JGI IMG/M metagenome (GOLD analysis project Ga0136846, IMG submission 96841) | Grasslands soil microbial communities from Hopland, California, USA - 2 Assembly 2016 (version 4) | ecosystem: Environmental > Terrestrial > Soil > Grasslands | place: USA: Hopland... | reverse complement strand
CTGTTGACCGCGGGCGTTACCAGCCGGGCCTCCCCATCGGCGATAAAGAGCAGCGGCCCGCGCTCGCGCACAGAGTGTTCGACCCTGGACTTGAGCAGAGATAGAGCGCCGCTCCAAAGGATCCGCGCCCCGGTCGGAACCCTGAGTGCAGCCACTTTGGATCCCACCTTCGAGAACCCTCCCGCGGGACTGCGCGTCGACCGCGCGTCGATCACGACACTGGCAGCGCCGAGCCCGCGATCTGCAAGGTGTTGAACGATCAGACCGCCGAAGGAATGCCCCATCAGAATGGGCGGGTTCTGATGATGCCGAACGACCCGCACGTAGTGATCGATGATGGTCTCGAGCGGAAGTCCGATCAGCAGCGTAGGGATGTTGCGGGTCCCCTGGACGTCTGCGTCGATTGCCGGCCACGTCGGCGCGAGCACCTCGTGACCGGCGTTCTTGTAGCGAGTTGCCCAACCATTCCAGATCGCCGGCGTCTCCCCAAGTCCACGTATAAGGAGGATGGCCGGCTTCGTCCCAGGGCTGCCCATTGCACCTCCATTGCTTAGTCGCGTCGCAACGAGAATTGCAGCACCAATACATACGACAGGACTGGCAACAAAAAAACCCCGCCACTGAAGGTGACGGGGTTTTGTTTTCAGTCGGGGCGACTGGATTTGAACCAGCGACCTCCTGCTCCCGAAGCAGGCGCGCTACCGGGCTACGCTACGCCCCGAAAAGCGAAGCTTCGCTCCAAAACAACCGATTTGTGAGTGGGCTCGCGTGTAGGTGACACATCATAACACGCCCAGAGGGCTGGCGGGAGCCCGGATTTTTGCGCGGTTTTGCACTGTGCGACCGCTCTCGCAATTCGCAACCAAATGGTCAAAAGGCGCATATTTGTGACTAACCTAAGTTATTGAAAATAAATGGCTTAGGGTCAGTAATTGTATTCATTTGTATCTGCAGTTGTTGCGTTGCGCAGCGCGCTGGAGTCCCGTCTTATCGGTAGAAAAGGACAGCCGAAAAAGTTCTATCGCGAGCTGTCGACCACACGCAACCTTGGAGCAGAAGAAGATGAACGCGACCCGTTTTATTCTGGCCGCGATGGTGCTCGGCTCAGCCATCAGCGCTAACCAGGCAAGCGCGCAGTGCAGTGGTAACGCTGGTAGCTGCAATTTGACCAACACCGTTTCAGCTTCTGTGAACAATCTGGTCAAGCTCCAAATGACCTCGGCTTCCACGGCGCTGTCTTCGCCCACGGCAGACCAGGTCGAAGTCGGAGTCACACTTCCCGATGCCGGCCCGAGCTTCACGATCAAAGCGAACCGAAGCTGGTCGCTGAATGTTAAGACCACGAACGCTTCGAGCTGGACCTACGTCGGATCGAACGGCGGTGTCAAGCCGATCAGCGACCTGACCTGGGCGAACGCAGTTGCCGGAACCTTCGTCGGTATCAGCACCACCGATGCGCTCCTGGCGTCTGGTGCTTCGGCGACGAATGGCGCAGCCGCGCAGGTTTTCTTCAAGACTGTCTGGGCCGCTGGCTTCACCATGCCCAGCAATGCTCCTGGTACCTATAGCATGCCGGTTGTCTTCACTCTCTCGGCGCCGTAACTGGCGTCCAAGCACCTTATCACACGAACCTTACCTGGGGATTGACTAATATGATGCGCAACAAGAAAGGCTTTACACTCATCGAGCTTCTGATCGTGGTCGTCATCATCGGCATTCTTGCCGCGATTGCGATTCCGAAGTTTGCAAATACGAAGGACAAGGCATACGTCGCCGCGATGAAGTCTGACCTCCGCAATATTGCGACGTACGAAGAGCAGTACGCTGCCGATAACGGTGGCGCGTATTTCGGTGGAACTGCGACTTCTGCGGCTCCGCTGCAGGGCTTCAGCCCTTCGCAGAACGTCACTGTCGTAGTGACCAACGTTGCCGGCCCGCCGCCTTCATGGAGCGCGACCGCCACGCACTCGCAGTCAGCGAAGACCTGCGACATGACGAACGGTGTGATCACCTGCGTCTAAGCAGAACACCTGTTGAAAAAGAACGGGGACGGCCAAAAGCCGCCCCCGTTTTTTTTCTGCCTCGGCGGTGCTCGTCTTACTTCTTCGGCTCCAGGATATCTCCGATTTGGTGATCCACACCCTGAAGATGGAGTTGTGTCTCGCGATCCGCCGCTCGCGGTATCGCACGACGGACGTCGGCGCGCAGTGATACCAACTCGCCCCTGAGCTCGTTGCGCGCATCCTCCAACAGCGGCGGCGGCGGCGTGAAGCCCGGGAAATTTGGAGCAGGCGTCGTCGCCGGCGGAGGATTGAGTTTGAGATTGATCTGCGACAGATACTGATTCTGCAGAGTGCGCCGATAGGGATCGATCGAGACCCGAGATTGGTCGAGCTCCGTCCATACGCCGGTCTTCAGATCACCGAGCATCGATGCGAGCGAGTACGCATCGCCCCTGCTCGGGGCCAGCGCTTCGTTCTCCAGCAAGCGATTGAGTCTCTGGTCGTTCAGCAGTCCAGTAAGCACTCGCGCCTGAGCGTTGGTGATGCGCGTGATCATTCCACCCGCCTCGATCCTTCGCGCTATCGCCGGCTGAATGAGATACGTCGGAGTCTGAAACACGTTCTCATTCAGAAACCGCATCGCATCGACTTGCCTTGCCCTGGACAGCGGCGTGTAAACCGCGCCGGGCTGACTTCCCGATTTGTACTGGACGACATCACCGCCGACTACGGTCGCGACATGGCTGGCCTCGGTCGCCCACTGACCCACAGTGCGGTCGTACAGCTCCCGCAGATCATCGTTGTCCTCGCCGGGGCGTGTTGCGGCTGACGAGATGTACGTGACCACTCGCCGCAGATTCTTGAAGCCGAGGCCTGTCGACCTGACCGGATCCGCATCTCCTACGGCCTCGTTGAGCGTGCCGTAGCCACCTTCGTTGTTCTCGGAGAAGCGATACCACGGAATCGTGTCCTGCATGCGGGCCCATTGATCCAGAGTGGGACGTTCCTCGTCCGAGGTCCGGGCACCTGGAATCGGGGTGTATCCCCACATGATCGCGTATTTGTCGTACGGTCCGATCCCCGGGACAATGTTGGCGACAGGGATGTTATCCTCGGGCTGCGCGACATAGTTGAATCGCGAATAATCCATGATCGACGGAGAGTGTCCCATGCGCGCGACCCAGCTGGCACTGCGCACACTGTCTGCCGGGTATGTCGAGCTCCCGATCTGGTCGTGACGCAGTCCGAGCGTATGGCCGATCTCGTGCGCCACCACGAACTCCAGCAGGCGTCCCATCAGTGAATCCGGGAATGGCAGAGTACGCGCCCTCGGATCGAGCGGCGAAGCCTGCGTGAAATACCAGTCGCGTTGCAGGTTCAGCACGTTGTGGAACATGCGCACCGATCCGTTGAGGATCTCACCTGTTCTTGGGTCGCTGACGTGCGGACCCTGCGCATTCTCCACGGTCGATGGGAGCCAGCGGATAACTGTGTGGCGGATATCCTCGGGCGACCAGTCCGGATCGTTTGCGGGCGGGTCCATAGCGAGAATCGCGTTCTTGAACCCCGCCGCTTCGAACGCCGGCTGCCAGTCGAGAATGGCTTTTCTGATCCACGGCTTCCACTGCTCCGGGGTCGCTGGATCCACGTAGTAGACAATCGGTTTCACCGGCTCCGACAGCGCCGCGTTAGGATCTTTCTTCTCGAGTCGGTAGCGTGTGATGTAAGTGCGATCGGCTGACCGCTGCTCGGTGGTGCCGAAGTCAACCTGACTGATGGAGAAATACCCGACACGCTCGTCCCAGCGTCTCGGCACCATCGGAACGTCGGGCAGTCGCACCAGACTCCAGTGAGCGAGCACGCTCTGCGCTGCCTGTGCCCCGGCGCCCTGGCCGCCACCACCGCCGCCTCCTCCAGCTGCCGGCGTCGGCGCGGGCGTTCCCGTTTGTGTCGCCTCGATCTCGACGTTGTCGGGGAACGCCAGCGAATTCTCGATGAAGCTGCGGCGCTCGTCGAGATTTCCGCGGATGGCAGCGAACTCCGGAATGCTGGTGGTGTAAAGACGCGTGACGTCGATTACCGCGGCGCTGTCCGGGCCATAAGCTTCGACGTTGAACACTGCGATCACCGGCGGATAGTTGGCAGCCTGCACCGCGCGATACACCGGGGTGGTGGTGTCGGCGACGATTGCAAAGGAGGGCGAGCGGAGCACGATACGATTTCCGCTCCTGTCCCACCTGAGTGTTCGCTCGGCGAATTGGTCGCCACCATAGTTCCCGAATTGCCCCCCGGGCAAACGCGGATTGGCTGCGGCTGCCCGGGTGTATCGACCGACGAGCAGCATGTCTCTGCCGAGCTCTTTGCGGGGAATCTCGAAATAGAGTTTGTCGTTCACTCTGTGTACCGCGAACATTCCGCGTCGGGTTCTCGCGTCACGAGTGATCACGCGGTTGTAAGGTCGGGGCTGCGCAGCGCCCCCCGCGCCTCGTCCCGAGGAATCGCCCGCTGCCCGTACGGCTGTATCACCACCCTGGGCAGCAGATCGCTGGGTTGAAGGAGCGGTACTGGGTTGCGGGTTCTTTGAGCAGCCAGCGGTGAAGGCGAGAGCGAACGTGAGAACGGCGATCGTTGTTTTCATCGACATGCGGGATGATGTGGACGGGAGGACGCGGCACCGGCGTGCCATTCCGGAATATCAGGTTCTACTCTTTTTTCGTATAGCTCTGCCGAAGTGTTGGCGCCGACCAATATGGTTCCGTGTCTCCGATGGGCGGAAGATTGCTAGGTGACGGTCGCATGGTGAAAGAACACGAACTCGTAACGAGGTAGCCGATTGATCCGGACGTCGTACGGAAAGCTTGCGATCCCTCTTCTTCTGGCGGTTGCCGGATCGCCGGGCACGGCGCAGGTCCCGGCGGCTGTCCAGGTCGACACTTCCGCGCTTTCCAGACTCATCGCAGCGGCCGCGACGGTGAACGCCCAGGTGCCAGAACGTCTAAAGGCCTACCGTACAAGAATCGAGACTGAAATGTCGGTGGTCGTGCTGGACTCGGGTGGAAGGGAGCGCACTACCCAGATCGAGCAGATCGCCAGCGACGTTCGCTGGCGCGCTCCCGATCGCTACGATCAGCGTGTTATCGGATACCGCAGCCAGTCTATCGGACCAACATTTTCTCTGATGAGTCTTTTCGGCGGCTGGACCATCCCCACGCTGTATGGAAACCGTCTTCAGCTGGGGCTCACATCGGTAAGTGATCCCAACACGGTGATCAATGCAGCGCGCCGTACGCTGGCCGTGCATCCGTTGGCCGAGAATCGCAACCGGTATTACACCTATCAGGGCGGCGACACCGCGGTCACTCTCTTTTCGAATGGCAGACAGGTGCCGATCGCCAGAGTACGTGTGACTCCTCGGGCGGACGTGCCGGGCGACGCGATCCTGTTCCTCGGTGACATGTACCTCGACGCGGACTGGAAGCAAATAGTTCGCATGCGTGGCCGGTTGGTGGAGGTGCACAACGGAAAGGTGACTATCAACGCAGGCAGCCGAATCCCGGGTGTGAGCGGCGCATCCTTCGTAGAGCTGGTTAATGTCGAGGTAAATGGCCAATACTGGCTGCCGGCTTTTCAGCGAACGGAGCTCCAGGCGCGCATCGCGACGTTTGGCGGTTTCCGAACCATCGTGCGCGTCGTATCGAGGTTCGGAGACTATCGGGCAAACGATTCATCGTGGGCCGGACCCCAACCCGCTCCGGGCGTTCTCCACACCCTGACATTCGCATCGAGCGGTGACCAACAAAGATTCAAAGGCTGGGAGCGGCCAATAGGCGCCGCCAGCAGCGATGTCTATTACGGTGAGCTCGACGACCTCGCTCCGACGGAGTGGCGGGCCACACCCGACACGAAGCGTCTGCGCTTTTCCCCGCGCACGTTGGCGGAAGTTTTCCGGTTCAACCGCGTCGAGGGGTTGTACACTGGCATTGCACTCGAAAAGGAACTCCACGCGTCGGCGCCCCGTCTCTATGCCCACGGATCTGTCGGATGGGCCTGGGCGGAACAAACCGCTCGCGGAACGCTCTACGCGGCCAGGGTTACGGGCAGAACGACGACCGGTCTTCGTGTCGAGCGCGCGCTGGCCCAGACCAACGATTTCAAGCTGCCCTTCTCATGGGGAGCAACGCTGCCCGCATTGCTCGGAAGCACCGACAATTTCGATTACCTCGACCGCGTCACAGGCACCGCCTATCTCACCCGTTCTCTTGGTCTGCAACAGCGATCGTTGATCGGGATCGAATTCGGGCCAGGACGCGATCGAGCGGTGCAACAGAATATTTCTCGCGGATTGTTCGCGAATGCCGGCGAAGGATTCCGCCCGAACCGCGGAATTCGGGAAGGCGACTACTTCAGGACGGTCGCCGCTCTGGAATTCAATCCCGAAATCAGCGGGATGTTCGTCGATCGCGGAATGGGGGGGCGGGTCTACTATGAAAGAGCAGATGGAGGATTGCGCTGGCAGCGACTCGAATTGAGGCTCGCGGCGCGGCGGGAGATCGGGCCTTTTCAGCTGTTCGCTCACGGAGATGCGGGGACTCTCCTCGGGACGGCCGCGCCACAGGTCTTGTTCGAGCTCGGAGGTGACGAGGGATTGACCGCTTACGACTATAAAGAGTTCGCTGGTGACAATGCTGCGCTCGGGCGAGCGGTCGTCGGTTACACCCTTCCATTTCTGCAGGCGCCGATTCATCTGCCGAGTCGGCTGATCATACCCGGGCTCGCCCCTGGACTCGCAGCGGGAATTCAGGCGGGCTGGACTGAGATCTCTGGCCCCGCAGCGCAGGAGGCACTGATCGAGTTGGGAACCCAAATCAATCCGGCGACCGGCGCCGTCGAACCCCTCTCGCGGCCAACGAATGGTGTGCGTGCGTCTGCCGAGTTTCTGTTCACTTTGTTCAACGGCGCGTTGTCGACTGGAATTGCACGTCCGATAGATACCCACGGCGCCTGGAAATTCACCGCCCGGATGGGTCAAGGTTTCTAGTGGGTGGCACCCAACTTGTAATTGTGCGGGCGAACGCTTTCCCAAGGAACGGTGCTATGAAAATGAAACAAACCTCGCGCGTAGTCGGCGCGCTGGTCATTGCCGGATCGGTGGTGCTTGCCGGTTGCGCTGGCATGAGTCAGAAGCAGCGCGGCGCTGTGATAGGGGCGGGTACCGGTGCAGCGGTCGGAGGAGTGATCGGGCATGCGACCGGGTCGACGGCGCGCGGCGCGATCATCGGCGCGGTAGTCGGAGGCGCTGCGGGCGCGGTGATCGGGCATCAAATGGATCAGCAGGCGAAAGAGCTCGAACAGAAAATCCCCGGCGCAACTGTTTCGCGCGTAGGTGAAGGAATCGCTGTGACCTTCCCGTCGGGTATCCTTTTCCCGTTCAACTCGACCGAGATCCTGCCAGATGGTCGAACCAATCTGCAACAGCTCGCCAGTAGCCTCACGGAATATCCGAACTCGGATATCCTGATTGTTGGCCATGCTGACAGCGTTGGCACGGACGCGTACAACCTGGATCTCTCGCAGCGGAGAGCCCAGGCCGCCAGCTCTTACCTCCAATCGCTTGGCGTTCCCGCCAGCCGGCTGCACGCCGTCGGCAAAGGCGAGTCAGAGCCAATCCAGCCGAACGACACGGAAGCGGGACGGGCGCAAAACCGCCGCGTGGAAATCGCGATTTATGCGAGCGAGGCCTACAGGAATCAGGTGAAGAGCCAGAACCCGTAGAATTCGTTGCTCCAACCCGGGAAAAAAGGGGCGTCTCGCGGGACGCCCTTTCTTTCTTGGTTGAAGAAAGTGCGAGCTACGCGCGCGTCCAGATACCTATTGTCGTACACTCCGTCTGGGAACTCCCACCATTGAATGGGGCCGGCGGAAACTGGCGCGGCGGATAAACCTCTGCGGCGACAACGCGCCGCACCGGAAGGAAAGTGTCTAGGCTTCGATAAGTTCCCCGGCGAACAATTCCGTTCACATAGGTGATGACACATGCCGGAGCGCCGTGCGCGTGGCTGCCGGATGTAGTCGGGTTGTCGAGCAGCACGGGGACACGCTTGAAAATGTCGGCGATCGTTCGTGGCTGGATCGACGCGATGTCCTGTGGCGTGACGAAGTACGCGTCCGGCACCGCGGACTGCCGTGTGACAAAGCCAACTTTTTCCAGGATCGCGGAGTCGTCGGTTACACGCGCGATCACGGCTTCAGTCTCATCCGGCGTGAAAAGCGTGACGTCGACGTGATTTCTCCCGCTGTCGCCCCGTTTCGTGGAGAATCTGGTTTCGGTGCGCGCCGTCGTGTACCCACTGTGACTCACGACCAAGGTCGCACGGCCGGCCCTGACATTGGTGATGACGTAATTGCCGTCGGCATCTGTACGCTGCACGTGATCAAAGCCGGCAATCGAAATCTCCGCGTAGGGTAATGGAGTCCCCTCAGTCGATGTAACTCTTCCGTTCACGGTTACCTTGCCCGAAACGTCGGGGGCAAAGCGCGCATTTTCGGAAAACGTGGACGCGCTGGTGCAGGCGAAGACTGCTCCCGCTATCGCGCTCAAGCGAAGCGATGCGATCAACATATGTTCACATTATATCCGTTGAGGAAACATTTCGCTCGGACCAAAGGCCTATGCCCGCGTCCACGAACGTCGGGATGCTCGGGCAAAAAAAACCCGGGCCGCAGTGGGCCCGGGTCTGAACGCGCCCGGAGAGACTCGAACTCCCAACCTTTTGATCCGTAGTCAAATGCTCTATCCAATTGAGCTACGGGCGCATCTCTGACTGCGGACTAAAGTCGGTGTTTCAGTCCTCAGCATCTCCTATGGGCGGTACAAGACTCGAACTTGTGACCTCCACGATGTCAACGTGGCGCTCTAACCAACTGAGCTAACCGCCCCTCTCTGCGTCGCACTCGAGAGCGGGAAACGGGACTCGAACCCGCGACCCCAACCTTGGCAAGGTTGTGCTCTACCAACTGAGCTATTCCCGCGAACAAACAGCTGTTCTCGCGTTTACCACGAAGCCATGGAGGTGAGGGGAATCGAACCCCTGACCTCTTGAATGCCATTCAAGCGCTCTCCCAACTGAGCTACACCCCCGGCATTTCCCGACGGGCGAATCCACGCCCGACAGGAACCGCGAAGGATATCCAAGGGTAGTATCGAAGTCAAGAAATTCACTATGGCTATATCGCCAACGGCCAGTATCTTGCAGCGCTTCGTGAGCCAGATTTTTTCGATCACAGAAAAACGCTTTCGGCGTCGCGTTTCACGGCTCTCGAACCAAACATCATCCGCTCGCATTGCTGGCCTGTGACAAGGCTGCATTCGCATAGGCTTTCACTGTTGTTCCAAGAGGTGTGCACCAATGACTGAAGTAAAGCGTCGCCGGAAATCCGCCGTCGCGGGAATAGCTCCGAGCGAACCCGAGCGCGACATTCTCGACCAGTACCTTTATGAGGTGAGCACGTATCCTCTCCTCAAGGGAACTGAGGAGATCGAGGTTGCCCGTCGGATTCGCGCTGGTGATCCGGACGCTCTCCAGGAGCTCGTGCAGCGCAATCTGCGCTTCGTGATCTCGGTTGCAAAAAAATATCAGAACCGCGGCATGCCCCTCATCGATCTTATCGGTGAAGGCAACGTCGGTCTGCTCACTGCTGCCCGGAAGTTCGATCCCGATCAGGGCGTCAAGTTCATCTCGTACGCCGTGTGGTGGATTCGTCAGGCGATTCTCTCGTCGCTGGCGCGTCAGGGCCGTACGGTCCGCGTTCCTCTGAACCGCACCGCCGATCTTTCGCGCATCATCAAGGCGTCCGAGATCCTTCGCCAGAAGATGCGCAGAGAGCCAACACCCGAAGAACTGTCGCAGCTCACCGGTCTGTCGGTTGATGTCGTGCAGTCACTCGCGGCGCTGAACACAGGCGACGTTCGACTTGATGCTCCGATGGATCCGGAAGGCGACCGCTCACTCATCGAGCGCTTCGTTGCGGACGAGATGCCGGACACGGAGGAGGAGGCAATGAATCGCTTCCTCAACGACGAAATCGAAACAGCGCTTTCCACTCTGCCGCCGCGTGATGCGAAGGTTCTGAGACTGTACTTCGGTCTCGAGGGTGGCCGCGAGCACACGCTCGAGGAAATCGGTTCGCTGCTCGGCGTTACTCGTGAGCGCGTCCGTCAGCTCCGTGATCGGGCGCTGAAGCGGCTGCGCGAAGGAGACGTTGGTCGCGCACTCGGGTCGTTCGCGGCGTAAACCGAGAACTGAAAGCAAAGGAAGGGACGAGCGAGAGCTCGTCCCTTTTTTTTGCTCCTAGCGCGGTTACTTTCAACTTTGTGATATGGTCAAGCTCATCGACGTGATATGATCAAGCTCATCGACGTCCACAAATCGTTCGGGCCCAAAACGGTCCTCGATGGTTTCTCGCTCGCAGTGGAGGAAGGCGAGACGATGGTGCTCATCGGCTACTCCGGCACCGGAAAGTCCGTCGCCATCAAGCACATCGTTGGCCTGCTCG
>Ga0136846_1237833_pt1 | contig 10557 bp, 9 predicted proteins | sample HopSoiMetagenom2_FD_96841 | JGI IMG/M metagenome (GOLD analysis project Ga0136846, IMG submission 96841) | Grasslands soil microbial communities from Hopland, California, USA - 2 Assembly 2016 (version 4) | ecosystem: Environmental > Terrestrial > Soil > Grasslands | place: USA: Hopland... | reverse complement strand
TTCCGTTTCGGTCTCATCCGCCTGCGCGAAAACAGCGAGAGCACCGCCCTGATCGAAGGTGAACCCGCCGAGCGCCGCACGCTGGGCGCCAGTTTTTCCCGTATCGTCGGCAACTTCAACGCCCGCCTGGTGAAGCAGATTCACCTGAACGCCTTCAAGGCGGTTTATTTCCGCCTGTCCGACTCCGTGCCGCTTCTGCTCTCCGCGCCCCGTTTCTTCGCCGGCATCATCTCGCTCGGCCAGCTCACCCAGCTCACCGGTGCCTTCGGACGGGTGCAGAGCTGCCTCAATCTTTTCATCAACAGCTTCGAAACTTTCGCGAGCTGGTGGGCGGTCACCCAGCGCCTCGACGGCTTCGTGCGCGGCATCGAGCACGCCCGCGTGTTGCGCGCGTCGCAGAGCCAGATTTACGACTCCGGCCACACCGGCGACCGGCTGGAGGTGCAGAATCTCGCGCTTTACCGGCCCGACGGACGCCTGCTGCTCGCCCCTGTAAACTTCAGCCTCACCCCCGGCGACTCCGTGCTCATCACCGGCCCCTCGGGCTGCGGCAAAAGCACGCTCCTCCGCGCCCTCGCCGGCATCTGGCCTTACGAACAAGGCTCCGTTCACCTGCCCGCGCCTTTTCGCTGCATGGTGATGCCGCAAAAGCCCTACCTGCCCATCGGCACCTTGCGCGCGGCCGTCTGCTATCCCGAGGCGCCGGAAAAATTTTCCGACGAAGCTGTGCGCACCGCCCTCGCCCTCGCGCAAGCCCCCGCGCTCGCCGCGCGACTCGACGAAGAAGCGCATTGGTCCCAGCACCTCTCGGGTGGCGAGCAGCAACGCGTGGCGCTCTCGCGCCTTTTCCTGCACCGGCCCGAATGGATCTTCCTCGACGAGGCGACCTCGGCCATGGACGAGGCCGCCGAGCAGGCCTTTTACCTCAGCCTGCGCGCCACCCTGCCCAATGTCGCCTACCTCACCATCGCGCACCGCAGCACCCTAAAGGCGCTTCACGCCCGCCATTTCCGCGTGCTCGCGCTCGACGATGGCTCCCACGAACTCGCCGAGATCAACAACGCGATGGCGAACTGGTGAGCCGGTCTCTTTTCGCCAGCAGCGCATCGAAGCGCTTCCGGTGCAGCTCCGCGTCCAAAACATCGTAGTGCTGCGGCACAAGGAACCGGGCGTTGAGCCGCCGGGCCTTTTCGAGACTCGAGGCCATTAAGGCCGGGGCGCTGTTCAAAATCGCCGGCGGCAGATGCACATTGAAAAAGTAGCTCGCGAACAGATCTCCGCTGAACAGCAAATCGTGCCGGGCGCTATAAAAGCCGCAATGGCCCGAGGTATGCCCGGGTAGATGCACGACGCGCAGACCACCCCACAGCGGCAGTTCATCGCCATCGTTGAGAAAACGGTCTATCGGAACGGCGCTTCCCACGCGAAGAACCGCCCGGCCCATCCGCTCCAGCCGTCCGCACCAGCGGGAAACGCCCGTGTACGGAAAACTCCCATTGATATGCGCCTGCTCCAAGGGATGCGCGTAAACCGGCGCTCCCGTCCACGCCTTTGCCCAGGCAAGATTGCCCGTGTGGTCGAGATGCCCATGGGTGAGCAAGATCGCCTTGATGGCATCCGCACGCAGCCCGAGACGGCGCAGACGCCAACGGATCAGCCAAGGTTCTCCCACCAGTCCCGTGTCGAGCAGGACGGCATCGCCGTGCGCATCGACCAGCAAGTGACAGCATCCCATCAGCCCCCGAATCGTGAAGATTCCCGAAGGCGTGCTCATTTCGCCAGGCTCCACGCCAGCCCCAGCGCACCGCTCGCGACGATCACCGCGATCAGGTTCACCTTGAAACGGTGCAACGCCACAAACGCCGCCGCGCCCACCACGATGGCAAAGGCATCCAACGGACCGTTCGCCGGAGAGATCACGCGCCAGCCGAACCACACCGCGAGATTCAGAATCACGCCCACCACGCTCGCCGTCACCGCGCCCAAGGCCGCCGTGAGCAACTTCCGCCCGCGCAGTTGCTCGATATGCGGCGCGCCCAGGAAAATCCACAGAAAGCACGGCACAAATGTCACCCAAGTGGTGAGTGCCGCACCCAGCGTCGCCGCCATCAGCGGACTCAGTCCGCCCGGATGGCCAAAGCCGCCCATGAATCCCACAAACTGCAACACCATGATGAGCGGCCCCGGCGTCGTCTCCGCAAAAGCCAGTCCGTCCAACATCTGCGGCGCTGACAACCAGCCAAAATGATCCACCGCCTGCTGCGCCACATAGGGCAGAACCGCGTAGGCTCCGCCAAAGGTCACCATCGCCGCCTTGCTAAAAAACAATCCTTCCTGCGCCAGCGTTCCCGACCAGCCCTGCCAGCATCCGATCGCGACGATCGGTGCCGCCCATAATCCGCCGCAGACCGCGATCACTCGCAGCGCCCGACTCCAGCCCGGCTTCACCGACGCATTCTCGGCCGCATCGTCAATCACGGCGCGCCCGCCGTCTGCCGATGCGCCCCCGCCATGGCCGGATGTGAAAACGAATTTTCCCGGCACGAACCGTCCGCCGGCGAATCCCAGCGCCGCCGCGCCGAACACGATGGCCGGAAACGGCGTTTTCAAAAAAAAGATCAACCCGAACGCCGCCGCCGCGATGGCCCACATCACCTCGTTTTTAAGCGCCTTTTTCCCGATGCGTAGCACCGCCGCGACCACGATGGCCATGACCGCCGGCTTTAATCCGTAAAAGATCGCCGCAATCCACGGCACCGCGCCATAAGCCACATAGACGTAGCTCAGCGCCCAAAGCAAAAACGCCGACGGCAGCACGAACAGCACGCCCGCCACGATCCCGCCCCAGGTGCGATGCAGCAACCAGCCGCAATAAATCGCGAGCTGCTGCGCCTCCGGGCCGGGCAGCAGCATGCAAAAATTAAGCGCATGTAGAAACCGATCCTGCCCGATCCATTTTTTCCGCTCCACCAGCTCGTGCTGCATGATCGCGATCTGCCCCGCCGGACCGCCAAAACTGATGAAGCCGAGCTTGAGCCAAAACTGAAACGCCTCGCGAAAGGTGGGATGGCCGGCGCGCATGCGTCATCCCCGTTTCAACTTCAGCAACCGCTCGCCGGCCGCGTGCAAGGTCTCGGGCCTTTTCGCGAAGTTGAGCCGCATGTAGCGGTTCTCGCCGCCGGCGAAGAAGCTTGAGCCTGGCACCGGCGCCACGCCGATTTCGCGCGTCATCCAATGCGCGAACTCCACGTCGCTCGCGAACCCGAACGGCGAAATGTCGACCATCACGAAATACGCCCCCTCCGGTCGCGTGTAGGCCAGTCCGGTGCGGTCCAGATAACCGAGGAGGAGATCGCGCCGGGCCTGATACTCGGCGGCGAGGCCGGTGTAATAACTGTCGGGAAAATGCAGCGCCGTAACGACCGCATGCTGCAACGGCGCGGCCGCGCCCACCGTGAGGAAATCGTGGACCTTGCGCGCCTGCGCGATGATCTCCGGCGCGGCGTGCACGTAGCCGAGCCGCCAGCCGGTGATGGAAAATGTCTTCGAGAGCGACGAACAAGACAGCGTGCGCGCCGCCATGCCGGGCAGCGTGGCGAAATAGGTGTGCGTCCGCCCGTCGAAGACAAGGTGCTCGTACACCTCGTCGGTGATCACGAACGTGTCGAACTCCTCCGCCAGCGCCGCGATCTGCACCAGCTCCTCGCGTGTGAAGACGCGACCGCAGGGGTTGGACGGATTGCAGAGAATGAAAGCCTTCAGCCCGCTCGCGAATGCCGCGCGCAGTTCCGCCGGATCGAAGCGATAATGCTGCGGATGCAACGGCACGTGCACCGCCGTCGCGCCGGTGAGGACGGCGTCGGCGTTGTAGTTTTCGTAAAACGGCGAGAACAGGCCCACACGGTCGCCCGGGTCGCACACCGTCATCATCGCGACCATCATCGCCTCGGTCGCCCCGCAGGTGACGACGAGTTCGCGTTGCGGATCCACGGGCAGACCGGTGAACCGGGAGAACTTGGCCGCCAGCGCGTCCCGCAACTCGGGCGAACCCCAGGTGATCGCGTACTGGTGGCGGCCGGCGTCCATCGCGTCCCGCGCGGCCTGCACCAACGCGGGAGGCGGATCGCCGTCGGGAAACCCCTGCGAGAGATTGATCGCCCCGTGCTGCTGGGCGACGCGCGTCATCTCGCGGATGAGCGATTCGGTAAAAACGGAGGTGCGACGGGAAGTTCGCGGCATGGAAAAACCGGCGGCGGGTTAGGAACTCATGCGCGGGAAGACATCCCGGCCGCTCACGGAATTTTCAATTCCATGCCGATGCGCAGCGGCGTGTTTTCGCTGGAGAGCTGGTCGCGGTTGGCGGCGTAGATATCGCGCCAGCGGGACCGGTTGCCGTAGTAGCGCTGGGCGAGGCTGAACAGGGTGTCGCCCTTCGCGATGGTATGACGGCGGGCGTTGGCCGAGACCACCGGCGCGGCGGGACGGGGCGCGGCAGGCGGCGGCGTGGCGACGGACGGACGGTTGAGCGAAACCGTCGGCGCCGTCGGCTGCGGACGCGCGGGCGGCGCAACGGGCACGGGAGCGGGTGCCAGCGGCCCCGCCGGGTCGGCATCGGGCGCGCGCGCGATGGGGGAGTCGTCTGGCGAGCCGGCGTCGGCCGAGGCCGGCTCGGGCGCGATCATCGAGACGGAAGGGCGCGGCGTGTTGATGGCCTGGGTCTTCGCGGCGATGAGCTGTTCCTTGAGCTGGGAGTTCTCGCGCTGAAGCTGGTCAACCTTGTCGAGCAAATCGAGGTGCTCCATCTGGTTTTCGAGCGGCTGGGCCGGCAGGGTGCGGGCGAAATCCCGCGTGGCGGCGTCGATGCGCTGGCGCACGAGGTCGGCCTGCGGCGAGTTGGGCTTCAGCTCGCGGAATTTCCGGTAATGGTAGATCGCCGCGATCGGATCCTTGATGTGCTGCTGGTAGAGAATACCGATCTCCAAGTGGGATTCGGGGGCGTCGTCGCCGCGTTTGTCCACCACTTTGAGGAAAGAGGCGAGTGCCTCCTGATTGCGCCCCTGCCGGAGAAGATCCTTGCCCCGGCGGTAGTTGGGTTCGTCGATTTCCGCCGTGAAAGACGCGACATCGGCGCGCTCACACCCCGCGACAAACACCAGAGCCGCGAGCGCGCACAGACAGAGTGAAAGGAAACGAAGCCTCATCGACGGCGGGAAATGGGATTGAACGGTGAAAAGTTGCTCCTAAGTTTCGCAGTCCGACTTTCGACTCAAACTCTAAATGGCCCTCGACCCCAAAACCGCCCTCAACCGCGCCCGTGCCTGCATTAAAATCGAACAGGAGGCGCTAACGGCGACCTCCCGCGGGCTCGGCCGGGAGTTTGTCGACGTCGCCCATGGTGTCGAGACGGCGGTCGGCGGCGGCGGAAAACTCATTTTCAGCGGCGTGGGCAAGTCCGCGCACATCGCCCAGAAGCTCGTCGGCACCTTTAACAGCACCGGCCTGTCCACCTGTTTTCTCGACGCCACCCAGGCGTTGCACGGCGACTTCGGGCTCGTGGGCAAAGGCGACCTGGCCTTCCTGTTGAGCAACAGCGGGCAGACCGAGGAAGTTCTCCGGCTCGTCCCCGTGCTGAAGCGTTTCGGCGTGCGCATCGTGGCCTTTACCAGCAACCCCGCCTCCGATCTGGCGAAAAACGCCGACCTGAAGCTCATCTATCAGGTGCCTCGCGAGGCCTGTCCGCTCAAGCTCGCCCCCACCGCCAGCACCACCGCCGCCCTCGCCCTGGGCGATGCGCTGGCCATGGTGCTGCTCACCGCGCGCGGCCTCACGCGCAACGACTTCGCGAAATACCACCCCGGCGGCAACCTGGGCCGCGTGCTGCTCCTCCGCGTGAAAGATATCATGCGCAGCGGCCATCATCTGCCCATCGCCCCGGAAACCGCCACCACGCAGGTGGCCATCCTCGCCATGACCAAGGCGCGCAGCGGCAGCATCGCCGTCGTGCATCCCAAGTCGGGCAAGCTCACCGGCATCTTCACCGACGGCGATTTCCGCCGCAGCGCGCTCAGCGGGACTGATTTTTTGCAAAAGCCGGTTTCAACCTTCATGACCCGCTCGCCCAAGGTCGTGGCCGAGGATGCGTTGGGCGTGGAGGCGTTGAACCTCTTCGAAGCGCACAAGATCGACGACCTCATCGTGATCGACACCAAGGGCAAGCCGGTGGGCCTCGTCGACGGTCAAGATCTCCCCAAGCTCAAGATTGTCTGAGACCGTCGCGAGGCGCCCTGCTTCTTGCGCAGATTTTGCCGATTTTCACGCATTCGGGCGTTTTTCGTCGTCCCGGAGGCCCGGTTTGTGGCTAAGGTAACGGCATGGCTACGCCTCCGTTTTCCTACCAAGACCCCTTCCCGCTCGGTCCCGACGACACCGAATACCGGCTGCTCTCCAAGGAAGGCCTCTCAACCGCGACTTTCGAGGGCCGCGAAATCCTGAAGATCGAACCCGAGGCGCTCGCCTTCGTCGCCCAGCAAGCCCTGCGTGACACATCGTTTCTGCTCCGCCCCAAGCACCTCGCGCAGGTCGCCGCCATCCTCGATGATCCCGAGGCCTCCACCAACGACCGCTACGTCGCGCTCACCCTGCTGAAAAACGCCGAGATCGCCGCCGAGGGGATTCTCCCGTTCTGCCAGGATACCGGCACCGCCACGGTCGTGGCGAAAAAAGGCCAGCAAGTCTGGACCGGCGCCAACGACGCCGAGTGGATTTCCAAGGGCATCTACGAAACCTACACCCGGGAAAACCTCCGCTATTCGCAGACCGCTCCGCTCGACATGTTCAACGAGGTCAACACCGGCACCAATCTGCCCGCGCAGATCGACCTCTACGCCACCGAAGGCGCCGACTACAAATTCCTCTTCGTCGCCAAGGGCGGCGGCTCCGCCAACAAGACGTTTCTGTTTCAGGAAACCAAGGCGTTGCTCAACCCCAAGGGCCTCGAAAAATTCGTCACGGAAAAACTCGGCTATCTCGGCACCGCCGCCTGCCCACCCTATCACCTCGCGCTCGTCATCGGCGGCACCAGCGCCGAAGCCTGCCTTAAAACCGTCAAGCTCGCCTCGACCAAATACTACGACCACCTCCCCACCACCGGTAACAACGAAGGCCGCGCCTTCCGCGACTTGGAGACGGAAAAACTCGTCCTTAAGATCGCCCAAAACAGCGGCATCGGCGCGCAGTTCGGCGGCAAGTATTTCGCCCTGGACGTGCGCGTCATCCGCCTCCCCCGCCACGGCGCGAGCTGCCCCGTCGGCCTCGGCGTCTCCTGCTCGGCCGACCGCAACATAAAGGCCAAGATCAACAAGGACGGCATCTGGCTCGAAAAACTCGAAACCAATCCCGGCCGCTTCATTCCCGCCAGCGAACGCACCTTGAAGGACGACAAGGTGGTGCGCATCGATCTCAACCAGCCGATGCCCGCCATCCTGGCCGAGCTCGCGAAATATCCCGTCACCACCCGCGTGCTCCTCAGCGGCCCGCTCGTGGTCGCCCGCGACATCGCTCACGCCAAGCTCAAGGAACGCGTCGACGCCGGCCAAGGCCTGCCCGATTATTTCAAAAACCACCCGGTTTACTACGCCGGTCCGGCCAAGACGCCCAAAGGCTACGCCAGCGGGAGCTTCGGCCCCACCACCGCCGGCCGCATGGACAGCTACGTCGATCTTTTCCAATCGCTCGGCGGCTCGATGGTCATGCTCGCCAAGGGCAATCGCAGCCCGCAAGTGACGAAAGCCTGCAAAGAACACGGAGGCTTTTACCTCGGCAGCATCGGCGGCCCGGCCGCGATCCTCGCCAAGGAAAACATCAAGAAAGTCGAAGTGCTGGAATATCCCGAACTCGGGATGGAAGCCGTGTGGAAAATCGAGGTGGAAGACTTCCCCGCGTTCATTCTCGTGGACAACAAGGGCAACGATTTCTTCGTCAACGGCTGCGGCGCCTGCCTCCCCGGCGGCGTCGGCGCCGCCGCGGCAAAGTAGGCAAGCTCCCGCGTGCATAACCGCAAAGAGCGCTTGACATAAAATGTTATTTCAGAAAATTCAGAAACAATGAGCCTTCCTCCTACAGCCAAAAAGTTCATTGTTCATTGGGGCGAGATGGGGACCCGCTGGGGAATCAACCGCTCAGTGGCTCAAATCCACGCGCTTCTCTACCTCTCGCCCAAGCCTATCCCGGCCGACGAAATCGCCGAGACGCTCGAAATCGCCCGTTCTAACGTCAGCGTTGGACTCAAAGAACTTCAAACTTGGGGCCTTGTTCGCATCGCCCACCATCTCGGCGACCGGCGCGATCATTTTGAAACTTCCAGTGATGTCTGGGACTTGTTCCGCACAATCATTCGCGAACGAAAGCGTCGTGAACTCGACCCCACCCTTGCCATTCTCCGCGAATGTGTGGCCGAAGCCAAGGCATCCGAATCCGCCCAATTGCCTGAACTCGACGACCGCCTTGAAGCTATGCTCGAGTTCATGGAGTTGACTGATGCGTGGGGTGAGCGTGCCGCCAAGCTCGCGCCGAAAAACCTCCGCCGTCTGGCCAAGCTTGGCGATTCTATCTTCAAACTTGCCGAGTAGTTTTAGCCTTAATTTTCTGTTATTACAGAAATAACAAATAAAATGAACACAACCATCGTCTGTTATTTAATCTATCTGGTCACAAGCGTCGCGCTCACCGTCTGGGTTGCGCATACGCTTCATCACAATGGCCGTATTTTTCTCGTGCAGGCCTTCCGCGGGAATGAGGCCATGGCCGACGCCGTGAATCATCTTCTCGTAGTCGGTTTTTACTTGGTGAACATCGGCTTCATCGCCTTTGCCCTGCGCTATGGCGACAAACCCACCAATGCGCAGGAGGCCTTTGAATTCGTCAGCACCAAATTGGGGATCGTCCTGCTCGTCCTCGGTGCGATGCATTTCTTCAACATGTTTAATTTCGATAAAATGCGCCGCAAAGGTCGCGATCATGGGCCGGAAAAACCAGCGGGCGTAACACCTCCGCTTGGCTGATCCCGCTTCAACCTGCCCGGCCAAATGTCTCGGTGAGCTTGTCGCTATGAAAATCATTCTTCCCGGTGGTACCGGCCAGGTCGGCCATCTCTTGATCCGCAAGCTCATCCGAGATGGCCACACGTGCGTCATCCTTAGCCGTAATCCGGAAGCAGCCTCGGCCAACTGCGCACGCCATGCTCTCACCGGCGCGATCCGCATTGTCAATTGGGACGGACGTACGCTCGGCCCTTGGGTAACCGAAATCGAAAACGCGGACGTTGTCATCAATCTGGCAGGACGCAGCGTGAATTGCCGTTACACAGAGGCCAATTTGAAGCGGATGATGAGCTCACGCATTGAGTCGACCCGGGTGGTTGGTCTGGCCATCGCCGCCGCCCGCACACCGCCAAAGCTCTGGCTACAATCCGGAACGGCGACGATTTACGCCCACCGCTATGATGCATCCAACAACGAAGCCACCGGACTTATTGGAGGAACAGAACCGGGGGTTCCTCCACTCTGGAAACGCAGTATCGACATCGCTCTCGCTTGGGAAGAAGCGCTCGCCATCACGCCCACGCCTTTCACGCGCAAGGTCGTACTTCGCTCGGCGATGGTCATGAGTCCCGATCAAGGCGGCGTGTTTAGCGCTTTCGCAAGGCTATGCTCGCTGGGCATGGGAATCCACGGCACCGGCAATCAGTTTGTCTCGTGGATTCATGAGCATGATTTTACGGCCGCGCTCGATTTCATCATCCATGATGAAACCCTCTCGGGCGCAATCAACCTCTGCGCACCACAACCGCTCCCCCAGCGCGAGTTCATCGCCACCTTGCACCGGTCCTTGGGCACCTCCGTGTCCATACGAGTTCCGCGATGGCTGCTGGAAATCGGGGCGTTTTTTCAGCGCACAGAGACCGAGTTGTTACTCAAAAGCCGGCGTGTCACACCGGGCCGCCTGCTCGACGCTGGGTTTCATTTTCAATTTCACGACTGGCCTTCCGCCGCTGATGACCTCGTGCGCCACTGGCGGCGATGACAGCCGTCCGATTCTATTCCCCCATCAGCGTCACCACCACACGACGGGTGTGGGAGTGATGGCGGTGCTCCCATAGGAAAATTCCCTGCCAGGTGCCGAGTAGCAGCCGGCCCTCGGCGAACGGCACGCTCTCGCTCGTGCGCGTCAGCGCCATCTTGATGTGGCTCGGCATGTCGTCGGGCCCTTCCTGCGTGTGCTCAAAATGGGGATCGTGCTCCGGCACGAGCCGGTTGAGCCATGCTTCCAAATCACGACGCGCGGTCGGATCGGCGTTTTCCATGATCACCAGCGAACAACTGGTGTGCTGGCAAAACACCGTGGCCACGCCGGTGCGCAAACCGCTGCGTGTCACTTCGCGCGCGACCGCCTCGGTGATCTCGTGCGTGCCTTGGCCGCGCGACTCAAGGGTAAGGGTGACTTGGTGAATAGGCATGTTTAACAAAATGAAGATCCCATCCGGGCAGCGTTCTCTCTGTT
>Ga0136846_1239342_pt1 | contig 10558 bp, 8 predicted proteins | sample HopSoiMetagenom2_FD_96841 | JGI IMG/M metagenome (GOLD analysis project Ga0136846, IMG submission 96841) | Grasslands soil microbial communities from Hopland, California, USA - 2 Assembly 2016 (version 4) | ecosystem: Environmental > Terrestrial > Soil > Grasslands | place: USA: Hopland... | reverse complement strand
CCAATCACAATCGCCAATCGCCAATCACAATCGGCAATCGCCAATCACAATCGGCAATCGCAATCGACGGTCACAATCGGCCATCGACAATCAAACAATCGCCAGTCAGCAATCCGCATTCTGCATTGAGTTATGGTATCGGTCCGCATTAAGAGACTTTCCCCGCTCGTGAGTCTGCCTCGGTATGAAACTGACGGAGCGGCAGCATTCGATCTCGCGGCTGCAACCGACCTGACGGTCGAACCAGGTCAAGTCGCTCTGATTCCCACCGGTCTCGTCATCGAGGTTCCGAGGGGAATGTTTCTCGCCATCTTCGCGCGCAGCAGCACGCCGCTCAAACGTGGGCTGATGGTTGCGAACGGCGTCGGCATCGTCGATCAGGACTATTGCGGACCTGATGACGAGGTGAAGATTGCCGTCCTGAATTTCACGCCGGCGCCGGTGCGAGTCGCTGCAGGCGATCGCATTGCGCAGGGAATGTTGCTTCCGGTCGAACGGGTCGAATGGGAAGAAGCGCAAGTCCTCGGTCGCGAATCGCGCGGAGGATTTGGCTCAACATCCTGAGATCTCAGCATTATCGGATGGCACCTCGATTGGTTAAGTGCTGGACGGAAAGACGCAATCCAGGAGGTGTCATGATTTCAAAAACGCAGGTCGCGGCCGCGGCTGCACTCATCCTCTCGATCGTGAGCTGGCAGAGCGGGACAGCTTCGCAGTCATCCAATACGGGCAAGGAGGAATTCACGGCATTCGCGGTCAATATGGCGCCGATGACTCAGACGACGACCGCGCCGGTTGACATCACGATTGAACGATGGACGAGTGACGCTGACCGGGATCGTTTGATCACGATCCTCAAAGAGAAGGGCCCCGATGAGCTCTTGAAGGCCCTGCAGAAAGAACCAAAGGTTGGATCGATCCGAACGCGCTCGTCCCTCGGATATGACCTTCACTATGCGCGTCAGCAGCCGGGGGAGGACGGGGGGCGCCGGATCGTCCTCGGCACCGATCGGCCGATTAGCACGCTCGAGGCTGAGAACGGAGGTCAGACGTTGAACTACCGGTTTACGCTGATCGAGCTCCACCTCGGACCGGATGGAAAAGGTGAAGGAAAGATGTCGGTGGCCGTGCGCCCGGAATTCAACGATCACATGCTCGTGATCGAGGATTACGCGAGTGAGCCGGTGGCGCTGCACGACGTGCAAAAACGTTGAGGCTCGATCACACGGCGATCCGTAAGTTGTCGCGGCACCCGTGAAACAACCGCGCGATCGAAGGCGCGTGCGGCTCGAGGAGCATCGTATCCCCTTCGCATCCGTCAGGCCCGCAATGCTCCTCCACGTGTCGCGCGAGCGTCCGCCAGCGGACCAGACCATCCGCTGAACGCCGGGCGCGGGCACTCGGCAGAAACAGGCTGAGGCGGCCGTCGAAGTAGCCGGGCTCGTACGAGCAAATACCCTTCATCGTCGCCTGCTGAACCTTCGCGACGGTGGTCGACGGTGGTTCGGGAGACGACCGATGGCTCGCGCCGTTTCTTCCCAGCAGGCGTCCAATCGCATCCGATAGATATTGGTGCCGTTCCCTGGGCGGTCGCGTGGCGAGTTGGCCGGCGTGGACCACAATCCGATCCGCGTATTGAACCGCGCGGTGGCGGATCTGTCCGAGCGTTCGGAACCAGGTGGGATATCGTCCGGCGAACAGCGCGACGAACTGAACCTGCGCTCCGGCCCGGTGCAGATGCTGCGCAACCTCGAACGCGATCGCACCGCCGGCGCAGTAGCCGGCGATGATGCATGCCCCTGACGCATGCACCGCCTGGATTTGCGTCGCGAAATGGGCCGCAAGCTCGGAGACACTCGACAAAGGCTCGCACTCGCCATCGAGCCCCGGCGGCCGGAGCCCGAAGAACGGCTGATCGTCTCCAAGGTATTGCGCCAGAGTGCGGTAGCAGAATACGTCCCCGTTGTGTCCGCCGACGGCAAAGACAGGCGCTCGCGTTCCTCTCGGCTGCAGCGGCACGATGGCGCGCGGTTGACGGGCCGCGGCCTCAGCCGAGCGGAGAAATCTGACAATTTCCCCCTTGCGTTCGCGTAACCGATCTTTGAGTGCGGGACTGAGCGACCCCGCCGGGGCGTTGCACCGTAGCTGTTCGCCATCAGGCCACACCTCGATGTCGAGGCTTCGCAGTTCCGCCAGAAACGCGGCGACGCTCACAAGGCGATTTCCTCCCGATCGTTCGCGCCGGTGGTCCGCGGCGATTTCGCAATCCACAACAAGCCGTCGATCACGTCGGCCAGAGCGCCGAGCGCTGGCTGTTCGAACATGTTGCGAAGCGAGATATCGACGCTGAACGCATCCCGGATTCGTGCAACCGCGCGAATTGCCATCAGCGACTGGCCGCCGAGATCGAAGAAGTCGTCGTTGACGCCGATGTTCGGAACCTGCAGCAACTCTGACCAGATCGCCGCAAGCGTCCGCTCGGTATCGGTTCGCGGTGCTTCGAACGTCCGATTTGCTGGCGCGGGCTCGGTTGCCGATGGCAGCGCCTGTCGATCGATCTTTCCGTTGGCGGTCAGCGGTAATCGTTCCATGAGAACAAATGAAGATGGAATCATGTAGTGTGGCAGACGGTCCTTGAGGTGACGCCGCACCGTGGCAGGTGTCAGGATGCTCTGGTCTGGGGGTGGCAACGATCGGACGTGCGCACCGCGGAACTGATGCCTTACCAGTCGATGACGTCCCGCCGATTGCCGAATCGCATACACGTATCGCAACGCCGTGCGCTTCAAGAGTTCGTCCTGCTCGACCGCGACGTCGAATCCCTGATCCGTGAGAAGGTCGACAATCGGGTTGAGGTTGGCCTGCGTGTCCACCTCGATCACCAGCTGGCGAATCTTCGGCCAGTCGGTCTCTGACACTCCGAGCAGCACGTCCAGTTCGCTCTTTTCGACGTTCACCTTCAACAGATCAATGTGGTCGATCCCCTTCTCGGCAATGACGCTCGACAACGTCCTCAACTGCGCGGTGACCGTTCGACTCTGCAGCCGATCGTCAATCAGTTCATCCACCGCGTTCACAATCGGGTCCGCCTCGCTGGTGTCGGTTTGCTGATTGAGCACGTAGGTCTTGACCACTTCGCGTTCGGTCGCCGCGTCAGCATAGAACCCCGACAGCAGCGACAACCCAGCGAACGACGTCAGATCTGCTGACTTTTCCTCGCACGACAAGCCGAACGGCAAACAGGTCACGTCAGCGCCGTACGCCTGTGCGTTGGCCTCGAGACACGCCAGCGCCGCGGGATTCGGCTCGAACGAATAGATTTTCAGGTTGCGAGCCAGGCGGCTCATGAACACCGTGAACAGCCCGATGTTTGCCCCGGCGTCGACAACGATATCGCCCTCGTTCACCGTGATTCCGTGACGCAGGTAGGCCTGAAGGACGAAGATTTCGTTGTAGATGTAGTCGGTCTCGTTTTTATTGAGGTGCGCGACGGCCGCGCCGTCCGGCAGGATGTGCACCGAGGGGTAGTCCCACAAGGGCTGTTCGCGCTGGTTGGCGACGAGGTAGGCAGCCAGGCGCGGAGTCCCGGAATCATCCGGGCGTGGAAGAACAATCGCCTCGCGCACGCCCGGCGCCTCTCGCAATGCTCGTTCAATTTCCGCCGGCTCGATGCGATTGCCGTGCAGCTTGATTTGATCGTCGACACGTCCCAGGAACTCGATGTTGCCGTCGGGGAGAACTCGCGCGCGATCGCCGGTCCGATACATCCGCGCGTCCGGATCATCGGGGCGCCGTGGATCCGCGACGAACTTCTCGGCCGTCTGCTCTGGCCGATTCAGGTAACCGCGGCCGACACCGGCGCCGCTGACCCAGAGTTCTCCTTCGTCACCAATCTCGACGATTTCCCCTGACGGATCGACGACGCGAACGACGTTGTTTGGCAGCGGCCGTCCGAGCGGTACGGTCGATGCCGATGCCGGCAGCGAATGCTCGACGTGATACGTGAGCACGCCGACGGTGGTCTCGGTCGGACCGTAGTGGTTGTAGATCTCGCACTCCGGGCTGGACCGCCGAAGCTTGCGAACCCACTCCGGACGGGAAGCCTCGCCGCCAAGAATCAGCCGGCGCCGCGGCATGACCTGTTCCGGACTGCGCCCGGCCTGCAGCGCAGCGAGGTGCGACGGGACAATCTTCAACACGTCGATGCGTTCGCGCGAGAAGTAATCGGCGAGAAGTGCGCCACTCTCCGCGCGCTCTTGCGTAATCACGTGCAGGCAGCCGCCGGTCGCGAGCGACGGAAAAATGACGGTGTTGCCGAGATCGGCAGCGATTGTCGAGACGGTGGCGTGATGCATTCCTGGCTGCAGCTCGAAGCGTTCGGCCACCCCAAGGACGTAATTCACGATGTTCCGATGCTCGATGCAGACGCCTTTCGGCTGACCTGTCGAACCGCTCGTGTAGATGACGTACGCGAGATTCGCCGGAGCGACGCCGCTCCCACCAGTGGTGCCGTGCGAGCGCCTCCAGTCGAACGTATCCAGGCAGAGCGTCGCCGGAACCGTGTGCGGCAGCGCGTCCAGCAGCGTCGACTCGGTCAGCAGGACCACCGGGCGGGCGTCTTCGAGGACAAAGTTGATGCGTGCCGCAGGATGGCCGGCGTCAATCGGCAGATAGGCGCCGCCTGCTTTCAAAATTCCGACAATGCCGACGATCGTTTCCAGCGAACGGGGAAGCAGCAGCGCGACGAGGGCGTCAGGTCCAACCCCCAGATCGACCAGCCGCGCCGCCAGTGCGTCCGCACGCCGGTTCAGTTCCGCGTAGGTCAGCGTCTGTCCTTCGAACGCCACCGCTGGACTCTCAGGCGTTCGCCTGACCTGGTCCTCAATCAGCCGATGCAGGAGGTTCATAGTGATGCCCCGATGACTTCCTTCATGATTTCGTTGGTCCCCGCATAGATGCGCTGAACGCGGCTGTCGGTCCACATGCGCGCGATTGGGTACTCGGTCATGTAGCCGTAGCCGCCGTGCAGCTGCAGACACTCGTCGACGATGCGGCATTCCGAATCGGTGAGCCAATACTTCGCCATCGCGGTCGTCACGTCGTCGAGATCGCCAGCAATGAAGCGCGCGATGCAGTGATCGAGAAAGATCCGGCCGACGTGCGCTTCGGTCCTGCACTCGGCGAGCTTGAAGCGCGTATTCTGAAAATCCATCAGCGGCTTGCCGAACGCGCTTCGTTCTTTGGCATGCTTCGTCGTAACCGCCACCGCGCGCTCCGCCGTCGCGATCGCGCTGACCGCGACAGTCAGCCGTTCGTAGGGCAGCTGTTGCATCATCTGCGACAGGCCGCGACCTTCGATACCGCCGAGGAGGTTGTCCTGCGGCACGCGGACATCATCGAAGAACAGCTCACAGGTGTCCTGCGCGTGCATCCCGACTTTCTCGAGCGAGCGTCCGACGTGATACCCCGGGAGGTTTTCCGTCTCGACCATGATCAGCGAGAGGCTTTTCATCGGTGACGCCGCCGGATCAGTCTTGACTGCGAGACAGACGAGACCCGCATTGCACCCGTTGGTGATGAACGTCTTCGATCCATTGATGGCGTAGCAACCGTGCTCGCGACGCGCGATCGTTCTGATGCCCTGAAGGTCGGACCCGGCCCCCGGCTCACTCATCGCTATTGCACCGACCAGGGTGCCGTCAGCCAGTCGCGGCAGCCATGTCTGTTTCTGTCCCTCGCTCCCGTAGGCGAGGATGTAGTGAGCGACGATGCTCTGGATGCTGCAGGCGAAGTCAACGCCGGCACGCGCGAGTTCCTCGAGCACCACGGCCTCGTGCGCGAACGTTCCTCCGCCTCCGCCGTACTGATCCGGCACGTCCGGCAGCAGGAGTCCGGCAGCGCCCGCGGACGTCCATGCGTCGGCATCCGGCCGATGCTGCTGTCGCCATCGCGCCTGATGCGGCACTAATTCCTGCTGAACGAACTGACGGACCATCGTGCGAAAACTTCGTACGTCGTCGGTCGTCCACGCCGGTTCGTGCGCCGTCATCATGCTGCCTGTGCTGCCAGCGCAGCGACGAAGCCGGGTGCCGGGAAGAAGCTGTGCATCCGCCAGCTTGATACGTTGTGATTCGTCCCGAGCCTGAGGACTCTCGCCGGTTCCCCGGGCGCGAGCGAGACATCAAATGTGTCCAGTGAATGACGAAGGCCGGAGCCCGTCGCCTTGACGAATGCTTCCTTGCGGGTCCAGCCGTTGAGGAATGCCAACGGCTTGTCGGCCACCGGCAATCGCTCGTATGTCTCGTACTCCCCCGGCGAAAACATGAGGGCGGCGATTCGGTCTGCTTCGTCGACGACGCGAATCCTCTCCACGTCGACGCCGATCTGGATGCGCGTCGCGAACGCGTATGCCGTGAGATCACCAGAATGCGACAGATTGAACGTGACGCCGGATTTCTGGAGCGGTTCCGCGAGCGCCGGCTTGCCGTGAATCCCGGAACATAGACGAATCGATTCGGCAGGCACGCCGAGCCGCTCACCCAGCAGTCGGCGCAGGTGCGCGCGTCGTGTGATGAACCGTTGACGGTCGCGCAGCAGGACGAAGCGATTCGCTCGCTGCCGTTCGTCAGGAGAGAGGAGCGCGACCGCGGCACGTGCAGTGTCGCAGTCAGGCGATTCGCGCATCACGACGACCTCGATTTCGCTTCCAGCCGATAGCATTCACCCGGACTCCTTCGAGCGAGAGTCGATGTTCAGATTAAAGGTCGGTGACGAAAGGGGAAATCACCCGGAGGTGACGGATGGGTGTAGCACCCGGACCGAACTGGCAGCTGAGCCGGATGAACGGCTGCGATATCGACGTGATCAGCGCGAGGCGAGGCCGCGAATCAGCGTCAGCAACATGTCGATCGCGACCGTGTTGTGCCCACCGACCGGGACGATGATGTCGGCGTAGCGCTTGCTCGGTTCGACGAATTCCAGATGCATCGGTTTGACCGTCCCGAGGTACTGCTCGATCACGGACGGCACCGTCCGGCCTCGTTCGGACATGTCGCGCTGAAGCCGCCGGATGAAACGAGTGTCGGCGTCCGCATCGACGAACACCTTGACGTCCATCAGCCCCCGCAGGGCTGCATCCGCGAAGATCAGGATGCCTTCCACGATGACCGCCTTGCGCGGAAGCACATCGACCGTGTCGGCTCGCCGTGCATACCGGGCGAAGTCGTACTGTGGAACCTGGACCGGCCGACCGGCACGCAGCTCGTACAGATGCCGGACGAGGAGATCCGTTTCGAGAGCGTCCGGATGATCGTAGTTGAGCGCGGCGCGCTCCTCGAGGCGTAGATCGTTGCGGTCGCGGTAATAACAATCGTGTTCGAGGATCGTGACCTGATCGTCACCGATGCTCTCGATGATGCGGCGGACGACGGTGGTCTTGCCGGAGCCAGAACCGCCGGCAACACCGATCACCAGCGGTGCTGAACGAAGCGGGCCTGTTCGGTGGGTGGTTGTCTCCATCTCAATGCTGCATATCATTTCACCATGCTTTACGTCCGTGCTCAGCTGCCGATCGTCCTATAGGGAGCCGGTTCGTTCGGTTGTGCTTGACGCCTCGTTCGCAACCGGGCGGCACGCGTGTTAACTGCAAGGCCTGCTAAGATGTGGGTGCCCCCCACAAACCAGGACCTGCGGAGGTCGCAGACGTGCTCTTCTTCGGGCTGTTGCTCGCCGCGATTCCGCTCATCCTGCCGATTGCCTCGTGGGTGGCGGCGCGCCGTACCCGTGCCCTCGTCGACGAGCTGTCGCGCACGATCACCCACCAGCAATCGGCGATCGACGCGCTCTCCCTTCAGATCGCACGGCTCAAGCGCGAGGACCGCACGGCACCGGCGCCACCTGAAAGTGCCGCGGTTGTTGATGCGGTCGCGCCTTCCGCACCCGCGAGCACTCCGGCATCGCGCGAGAATCCTTGGCCCGAGCGCGCGCAGCCCCGCCCGGCGACGCCGCCGCCGGCGCAGCCATCCGCGCCAGAGACCGCGTCCCGGGAAAACCCCTGGCCTGAGCTGGCGCGTGAACGTGAACTTGCGCGTGAACGTGAACTTGCGCGTCAACGTGAACTTGCGCGTGCGCGCGAAAAAGCAGCCGAGTCCGTGATGCCACCGAGACAAGCTGCGACCTCGTCTGTGCGCATCCCACCGGCATCACCCACGCCGACGCGCACGACGCCGCGCGTTCTGCCGCGACCTCACATGCCGCCGGCGCCATTGCGGCCGACGTCTCACGGCGCGCAGCCACCATCGGGGTTCGACTTCGAGAGTCTTCTCGGCGTGAAGCTGTTTTCGGCGGTCGCCGGAATCGCACTCGTCCTGGCCGCCATCTTCTTCCTGAAATACTCGGTTGAACATGGCTGGCTGCAGCCGCCCATACGAGTCCTGATCGGCACTGCCGTCGGCGTGTCGCTTCTTGTCGTCTGCGAGTTGCGGGCCGCGCGGCGCTATCCGATCACGGCGAACGCGCTCGACGCTGCCGCGATCGCTGTTTTGTTCGCGACGTTTTTTGCCGCCCATGCGTTGTGGAACCTGATCCCTTCAATCGCGGCGTTCGTTCTGCTGGCGATGGTCACGGCGGTTGCCGTTCTTCTGTCGATCCGGCGGGAGTCTCTCTTCATCGCGGTGCTCGGACTGCTCGGAGGTTTTGCGACGCCGGCGCTGCTCTCAACCGGCGAGAACCGGCCGATACCGCTGTTCGCGTATCTGATGCTGTTGAACATCGGATTGGCGTGGGTGGCGTACCGGCAGGTCTGGCCGCTCCTGACCGCGCTGACGGTGGTGTTCACCGCCATCTATCAGTGGATCTGGGTCTTCAAATTCCTCGACGCGGGATCGCTTCCGCTCGGGATGGGCATCTTCGCCGTGTTTCCACTTGCGGCACTTGCAGGTCTTGCGGTGGCGCGCCGTCGCCTGCTCGCCAACGAATCGAACGGCGATGATTCGGCGTTCGAGTACACCGCACTCTGCGGGGCTGCGATGCCGCTTCTGTTCGCGGTCTATTTGAGCACCGTGCCTGCGTACGGCAATCGTCCCTGGCTGCTCTTTGGTTTCCTGCTGCTCGTGGATGTCGGATTGTTCGTTGTCGCCATCGCACGGCGCCGCATACTGCTGCATCTCGCCGGTGCACTGGCCACCCTCGTGGTGATGGCGTCATGGCTGGCGGCTTCGTATGCCCCGGGCACATTCGTTCCTCCGCTGGTGTTCTGTGCCGTGTTCGTTGTGTTCTTCCTCGGTGCGCCGGTTGCGGCTGCGTTCGCGGGCCATGCACCGGAGCCCAATCGGGTTGACGTCGTCGCGCCGCTGTTGCTGTTCGTGCCAGCTGTACTCGCGCGCATCGACCCAGCCTTCGGCGATCCGCGGCTTCTTTTTGCCACGGTCTTTGTCCTGATGGTCGTGATTGCGTGGCGGGCCATCGCCGCCCGCCGAGGGGATCTCTACTTTCTCGCCGCGTTCTTTGCGCTTGCCGCACAGGCCAGCTGGTCGTCCACTCATCTCACTCTCGATCGTCTGCTAATCGCGGTCGTGATTTATGCAGCGTTCGGAGTTCTTGCGACGGTGGTGCCGATGATCGCGCGCCGCGTCGGACGTCCGCTGGAACCCCGAAGCGGTGGCGGTTTCGTCTTGATCGCGAGCCTGACGCTGCTCCTGTTTCTCTCGCTCGGCGATGTCAGTCCGGCGGCGTTGTGGGCTCTCGCGCTTCTCCTCGCGATTTTGAATGCCGGCTTGTTCATCGAGAGTGGCTCCGGCGGGCTGCACGCGGTCTCTGTGGCGGGGAGTCTCCTCTCGTGGGTCGTGCTCGCGAGCTGGTGGATGCGCGCCGGAACAGCGGTAGGCGTCGTGCCATCGCTCGCGGTGCTCACCGGGCTCACGCTCGTGACCTTCGCAGGCCACGCGTGGATGAATCGACGCTGGAAACGTGAACCGGGCGGCCCCGGCGCCGAATTCGGCGAAGGCTTGTATCTCGGCCTCGGCGGTCAGCTGTTTCTGCTGGTTGTCTCGATCAACCCCGAGTGGTCGATTCCGCCCTGGCCTGCCTTCGGCACGCTGGTGGTGATGACGCTGACGGGAAGTGCGGTGTCGCTCCTGACCGAACGAGCTGCGCTTCACGTCGCCAGCGCCGCCGCCGCGGGAACGATCGTGGCGGCGTGGACCTATGGAGCGGGATCGCCATGGTCGCTCGTTGGCGTGATCGCGTCGGCGGCCGCGAGTGCCTTCGCGCTGGCCTGGATTCCGATCGACAGGGACCGGCTGGTTCGACAAGGCGCCGCCGCAGTGCTGTTTCTTGGAGAGCTGACGACGATTATCGCCGCGCATAGCGGCTCTTCTCCTTCACTGCCGTTCGGCGTGATTGTTGCGGCGCACGTCCTGAATCTGTCGATCCTGCTCGCGCTCACGTTCGTCGAACGATGGCGCGGTATGGCGATATGCACCGCGTTTGCCGGCAGCTATGCCGTGTTCGTTCAATGGGCGACGTTCGACCTCGGTGACGGTTGGCTGAGATTGCTGAT
>Ga0136846_1217328_pt1 | contig 10558 bp, 7 predicted proteins | sample HopSoiMetagenom2_FD_96841 | JGI IMG/M metagenome (GOLD analysis project Ga0136846, IMG submission 96841) | Grasslands soil microbial communities from Hopland, California, USA - 2 Assembly 2016 (version 4) | ecosystem: Environmental > Terrestrial > Soil > Grasslands | place: USA: Hopland... | reverse complement strand
TTTCAGGGTCCGCCGGCCCTCGCGCGACAAGCGGAGGATCGCGTTGATGAGGCTATCCATGCGGGTTGATGAGGCGCGAATGAAGCCGATCGCCTCCGGCATGTCGTCCTTGACGGCGACCTTCGCCTCCCAGGCGCTCGTGCTCGTCTCATCGACTTGAAGCTCATCGAAAAACCGACTGACCGTGCCGACGCCCGTTTCGAGCTCGCTCGTGAAGCCCATGATATTGACGAGCGGCGCACGCAAATCGTGGCTAACGATGTAGGCAAAGCGCTGTATCTCGTCGTTGGCGCGCGCTAGATCGGTCGTGCGTTCCTGAACCCGCTCTTCCAGAGTTTCGTTCAGCGTCTGAACTTCCGCGCGAGCGCCGACGAGATCGCGCGTATAGCGCCCGACGATCAAAAACGAGCCCGCGCCGACAAGAAAGACGAGCAAGCCGCCCGCGATGGTGGCGAAGGAAAGATAGCGCGCGCCGCTGGTCATATCTTCGATATCGCCGCGGAGCCGAACGTCGGTACGCGCAAGCAGGTCCAAGAGAGTCTTGCGGGCTGCTTCCATCGTTTCGCGACTCCGATCGGTTTTCGCGAGATCGAGCGCTGCGGCTAGATTCCCGACTTGCGCAAGCGCAATGGTTTGATCGAGCTCACCAAGTTTGGTTAACACGGCGCGCGAAACCTCGTCCAGCGCTCTCCCTTCATCCGGATCGGATTGGTGCAGTTGCTTCAACCGCTCCATGTCGGGCCGGATCTGCCGGCGCGCCGCTTCGTACGGCTCGAGATATCGCGGGTCCTGCGTCAGCAGAAAGCCGCACTGACCGGTCTCGGCATCGAGCAGGAGAGTCAATAAGCGCGATGTGCGCGAGCGGATGCTTTGGGCCTCCTGAACGTCGGCCGCATTCTCGCGCGTGCGCTCGGCCAGCCACACGGACGATCCGGCGACGACGATCAGAATGAGAAGTCCCGCCCCGAGCAGCGTCAGCGTCGAGCGGATAAAGGTTGCAGTAGATATCGGCATGGATGATATTTAGCGGCGATGCGTGTGGGTCAAGAAGCGATTAGCACGCAAATTGTCCACGCTCGATTTGTCCGGCGGCCTGAACCGCACATGAACGAGTATTTGTTCAGCTGGCAAGCGCCTTCTGCCGGCCGGCGATGAATTCGGGCGCAAATCGCGCGAACCAATCTAAACTCGCGGGATTGGCCATCGCATCGGTATTCGCCACTTTATCGAGCGGCTGCCCGAGCAGCAATTTCTTGATCGGCACTTCCATCTTCTTGCCCGACAGCGTGCGCGGCACCTCATCGATCTGCAGAACCGAATTCGGCACATGCCGCGACGACAGACCACTGCGGATGCTCTGCGCGATGCGCTCAGTGAGCCCGGCATCCAAAGTGAATCCCTGGCGCAAGACGATGAACAGCGCCATATGCGGTTCCTGGCCCAAATATTCGAGGTCCACCACGAGGCTATCGAGCACCTCCGGGATATCCTCGACAATCCGGTAGATTTCGCTCGATCCCATGCGGATGCCGTGGCGATTGATGGTCGCATCCGAGCGGCCGTAGATGATGGCGCCGCCGCGTGCGGTGATCTTGATCCAGTCCCCGTGACGCCAGAGGCCGGGATAAACGTCGAAATAGCTTTCGCGGTAACGGTTGCCCCCAGGATCGTTCAGCAATCCGATCGGCATTGACGGCATCGGCGCGCTGCAGACGAGTTCGCCGACTTCTTCGATCAGCGGATGGCCGGCTTCGTCATACGCCTCGACTTTCGCGCCAAGACAACGGCACTGCATCTCGCCGGAAAAAACCGGCAGCAGCGCGCAGCCGGCGACGAACGCACCGGCGAAATCGGTGCCGCCCGAAATCGGCGTCAACCAGATGTCGGAGCGAACTTTGTCGTAAATCCATTCATACGCTTCGGCCGAGAGCGGCGAGCCGGTCGAGCCGAGCCCGCGCAAGCGCGAAAGATCGGCGATCTTGGGGGGCTCGATCCCCGCCTTCATGCAGTTGGTAAAGAATGCCGCGCCGCAGCCGAAAAACGTGACGCGCGCCTCCTCGACAAAGCGCCAGATGCGGCCGAGATCGGGTACGGCGGGGCTGCCGTCGTAAATCGCGATCGTCGCCCCCGCGAGCAGACCCCCGACCTGCGAGTTCCACATGATCCAGCCGGAACTCGTGTACCAATGGAAGATGTCATCGGCGCCGATGTTGTTATGCAACGTGCCGAGCTTCATGCCCTCGAGCACGATGCCGCCGTGACCGTGCACGATAGCTTTTGGCAGACCGGTCGTGCCGGAGGAATAGACGATCCACAAGGGATGATCGAAATCGACGGCTAAGATGTCGAGCTTCGCCTCGCCCGCGGTGAGCGCGCGGAAATCGTGGGCCGGGATCCTGCCATTCGTAAGCACCGAGCCATGGAGGGCCGGCACGATGATCACGTTTTGCAAGCCGGGGATGCTTGCTGCGAGGTCGCGCACGATCTCGGAGCGGTCGTAATGCTTGCCGCCATAGCGATAGCCATCGACCGCGACGAGAACTTTCGGCTGGATCTGCTTGAAGCGATCCCCAGCCGCGAGTTTGCCCGCATCCGGCGCACAGAGCGACCACACCGCACCGATGCTGATCGTCGCCAGAAACGCGACGACCGTCTCCGGGATGTTCGGCATGTAGGCTGCGACCTTGTCGCCGGACTTCACACCCATTCCTCGCAGCGCCTGTGCGAGGCACCCCACCTGACGCTTCAATTCGCGCCAGCTTATCTCCTGCAGCGCCCGCGTTTCGCTGGCAAACAGGATCGCCGGCCTTTCTGCAGTCTCGTTGCGGAAGACATGCTCGGCATAATTCAGCGACGCCCCGGGAAACCAGCGCGCACCGGGCATGTCACGCGAGGCAAGCACGCGCTCGTAAGGCTTATGAAAGCGAATGTCGAAATATCCGCAGATCGACTCCCAGAACGCGTCGAGGTCTTCGACCGACCAGCGCCACAGCGCATCGTAATCGGCAAAGACGAGCCCCCGCTCGTTAGCTAGCCAGTCCCTATAACGCGCCATATGCGAGGCGCGTTTGAACTCCTCGCGAGGCGTCCATAGGAGCTTGCCCTCGGCAAGGGTGACCATGTTTCCTCCCCAGCGCTTTCTCCGATCGGCTATTTCTGACAGGATCGAACCGCCGGGCAAGAGAGTGGAAGCGGAACCGCAGGACCGGAGAAACATGGACGATCGGGTGAGGACTTCCATTTCGGGCGGCATTGCCGATGTGCGGCTGGTCCGCGCTGAGAAGATGAATGCCCTCGATCCCTCGATGTTCAACGCCCTGACCCAGACCCTCGCGCAGCTTGCGGGCGCCGAGGGGCTTCGCGCCGTCGTTCTTTCGGGCGAGGGCCGCGCCTTCTGCGCCGGCCTCGACATGGAGAGCTTCCGCGGGATGTCCGGCAACGGCAGCGAAGGCGCAAACACGCGCGGCTTAGCCGAGCGCACGCACGGCATTGCCAACCTCTTTCAGCACATTGTGTGGAGTTGGCGCGAATTGCCGGTTCCGGTGATCGCGGCGGTTCATGGGGTCGCCTATGGCGTGGGCTGCAGCTCGCCCTCGGCGCCGACATGCGCTACGCCGACAAGAGTACGCGTTTCTCGGTGAGGGAGACGCACTGGGGATTGATCCCGGATATGTGCGGCACGCAGCTGATGCGGCATCTGGCGCGCGAGGACATTGTGCGCGAGCTTACCTATACCGCGCGCATTTTCCCCGCCGAGGAAGCGCTGGCCTTTGGCCTGATCACGCGCATCGCTGAGGACCCGCGCGCAGAAGCGTTGGCGATTGCGCTCGACATTGCTGGCAAAAGCCCGCACACGATCCGGGCCGCGAAGCGCCTTCTCAATGCGGCTTGCACTGCGGAGCCCGAAGCAGGACTGATCGCCGAGGCCAACGAGCAAGAGGCGCTGATCGGCAGCGCAAACCAGATCGAAGCGGTCCACGCCAATTTCGATAAACGCGCGGGCAATTTTGCGGAGGTCTCGGCCTGATGCTGCATCCGGTGCTGCATGCGCAAATCACTCCGGACAAGATCGCCTATCAGATGGCAGGCTCGGGCGAGTCGATCACCTATCGCGAACTGGATTATGCGTCGAATAGAGGCGCGCAGCTCTTCCGCTCGCTTGGACTGCGGCCGCAGGATCATATCGCACTTCTCCTCGAGAATTCGTTGCGTTTCGTGGAAATCTGCTGGGCGGCGCAGCGTAGCGGGCTGTTCTACACGGCGATCAGTACATATCTGACCGATGCCGAAATTGCGTATATCGTTCGCGATTGCGGCGCTGAGGTCTTTATCCTGTCCGGGAAAGCCGGACATGACATTTGCACGTTGGCGGAACTCTGTGGGCCCGGTGTCAAAATATATGTGAGCGGCGAAACGAAGCTATCGCTGCCGTCATGGGATGATGCCGTCGCGCAGCAAGCCGCCACGCCAATCGCGGACGAAATCTCCGGCTACGATATGCTGTATTCGTCCGGGACGACCGGCCGGCCGAAGGGGGTCAAGCCGCAATTCAAGAACGAGCCGCTCGGCTCGATCAATCCGCTGCTCGTTCTGCTCTGCGCAAAGATGTGCGGGATGAGCGCGGAGACGACATATCTCTCGCCCGCCCCACTCTATCATGCCGCTCCTCTGCGCTTCAACATCATGAGCGGCGCTCTCGGCGGCACGACCATTATCATGGAGCGGTTCGATCCCGAGCAATTCCTTGCGCTGATCGAAAAACATCGCGTCACGGTCACGCAGGTCGTGCCGACCATGTTCGTGCGTTTGCTGAAGCTGCCCGAGGATATGCGCCGGCGTTACGACATCTCATCGCTCAAATCGGTGGTGCACGCGGCGGCGCCATGCCCTGTCGACGTGAAAGCTGCGATGATCGATTGGTGGGGACCGATCCTCCTCGAGTATTACGGCGGCACGGAAGGCAACGGCATCACCATCGTCAACTCGCAGGAATGGCTTTCCCACCCCGGCACGGTCGGACGAACGCTGGTCGGCGAAATCAAGATCTTGGACAAAAACGGCCAACCATTGCCACCGCGCGAGATTGGCGGCGTCTATTTTTCCGGGGGTCCGATCTTCGCCTATCACAACGATCCGCAGAAAACGGAGGGCGCTTATACGCCGGAGGGCTGGTCGACGCTCGGCGATGTCGGCTATCTCGATGAGGAAGGCTACCTCTATCTCACCGACCGCAAGGCCTACATGATCATTTCGGGCGGGGTGAACATCTACCCCCAGGAAGCGGAGAACGTGCTGATCACGCATCCTGTCGTGTTCGATGTTGCGGTCTTCGGCGTGCCGAATGAGGAGATGGGCGAAGAGGTGAAGGCCGTCATCCAGCTCGCGCCGGGCACCGCGCCGAACGAGCGCACGCGAGAGGAGCTGATCGCCTTTTGCCGCTCGAAATTGTCGTCGCTCAAATGCCCGCGCAGCATTGACTTCGAAAAGGAGCTGCCGCGCACGCCGACGGGCAAATTGATGAAACGGCTCTTGCGTGACCGCTATTGGCAAACGGCAACGCAATCCCCTATTGCTGCGGGAACTTGAATACATGGGGCGAACAACAGGACAGAGACTATGAAGATTGTACCCGCTTTGATGGCTGCCGCTCTTGTCGCCGCCGGCACGCTCTGCGCGCAGCCGCATATTCGCGGCTCATCACCTTGCCAGAGAACAAGACCGCGCCGTCCCGCTCTCCCCGCCGCGCGCGACGACCGTTCTGACGGCGGATGAGCCTGGTCCTGATGTGATCCTCAAACGGACCGGCCACATGCTTGCGCACGGGTATCCCCGCTATAGTCCGGGACTCTGCCGACGAGCGTCGCCGTCGCCTACGGTTATGCCTATGCGCCCGATTACGGTTTTGCCTACCGGCTGGTGCCGCCGGTGCCGGCCGGAGCGGCATGCGTCGAGCAGCCAAATCTCGTCTACAACAGTCAAGGCGTGTCCGTCGATAATGGCGTCGGTTACAGCTGTTATTGAGCACGGGCGCGAAGCAGCACAATGAGAACGAGTGTATGACGACGATCGCCTTTATCGGTCTCGGCAATATGGGCGCGCCCATGGCCGCCAATCTGGTAAAGGCCGGTCACGCGGTGCGCGGTTTCGATTTGGTTGCGGCGCTGCGCGATGAGGCGCGCGCAGCCGGCGTAGAGATCGCTCCGTCCGGCATCGACGCGGTCAAAGACGCCGATGCGATCGTCACGATGCTGCCTGCGGGCAAACATGTGCGTGCGGTCTGGGCCGAGATCGTGCCGCGGGCGAAAGCCGGCGCGGTTGTGATTGATTCCTCGACGATCGACGTCGACAGCGCCCGCGGCGCCCATGCGCTTGGCGCGGAACATGGGCTCAAAAGCCTCGACGCGCCGGTTTCCGGCGGCACCGGCGGCGCCAAAGCCGGTACGCTCACTTTCATGTGCGGCGGCAGCGACGAGGCTTTTGCGGCGGCAAAACCGATTCTTGAAAACATGGGCAAGCGCATCGTCCATTGCGGCGGCGCCGGCACCGGACAGGCGGCAAAAATCTGCAACAACATGATTTTGGGCGCGACGATGATCGTCACTTGCGAAGCGCTCGTGCTCGCCGAAAAGCTCGGGCTGTCGCATCAGGCTTTGTTCGACGTCGCGTCGACCTCGTCGGGACAATCGTGGTCGCTGACGACGTATTGTCCAGTACCGGGTCCGGTGCCTGCCTCGCCCGCCAACAATTCCTACAAGCCCGGTTTCGCCGCGGCTTTGATGCTGAAGGATTTGAAGCTCGCCCAGGAAGCGGCGCAGAGCGCCGGTGCAAAAACGCCGATCGGCGCGCAGGCCGCGGAGCTTTATGAAAAATACAACGAAGCGGGAAACGAAGGCGCGGATTTTTCCGGCATCATCCAGTATTTGCGGAACTTAGCACTCTCCTCCTGATCACATATTCGGATAGGTCGGGCCGCCGCCGCCTTCCGGCGTCACCCACACGATGTTCTGCTCGGGATCCTTGATGTCGCATGTCTTGCAATGCACGCAATTCTGCGCGTTGATGATGAAACGCGGGTCGGTTTTCTTCGCGTCGTCGGCATAGACCACCTCGTAGACGCCGGCGGGGCAATAAAGCCGCGCCGGCTCACCGTATTTCGGCAGGTTTACCGCGATCGGGATCGAGGGATCGCGCAGTTTCAAGTGACTCGGCTGATCCTCCTCGTGATTTGTGTTTGAAACAAACACCGACGACAGCTTGTCGAACGACAATTTGCCGTCCGGCTTCGGATAAACGATCGGTTTGACTTCGTCGATTCGCTTCAAGGTCTCGTGGTCGGCCTTGCCGTGCTTCAGCGTGCCGAAAAAGGAAAAGCCGAGAAGCTCGTTCATCAACATATCCAGGCCGCCGAGCGTGATGCCGAGATAGGTGCCGAATTTCGACCACAGTGGCTTCGCATTGCGCACCTTCCACAAATCCTTGCCGATCGCGGATTCGCGCCAAGCATCGTCGTAAGCTTGCAAAGTATCGTGGGCGCGGCCCTCGCCAAGTGCCGCGGCGATATTTTTCGCCGCCAGCATCCCGGAATAGATCGCGTTGTGCGAGCCTTTGATGCGCGGCACGTTGAGGAAGCCCGCGCTATCGCCGACCAAAACGCCGCCGGGAAAGGCGAGCTTCGGCACCGATTGCCAGCCGCCTTCCGAAATCGCGCGCGCGCCGTAAGACAGGCGCTTGCCGCCTTCGAGCACATGCGCGATCGCCGGATGCGTTTTAAAGCGCTGGAACTCGTCGAACGGCGACAAGGTCGGATTCGTGTAATTCAGATGCACGACAAAGCCGACGTAAACCTGGTTGTCCTCGGCGTGATATAAAAACGAGCCGCCGCCGGTCGCATTATCGAGCGGCCAGCCGAAGGAATGCTGCACGAGGCCCGGCTCGTGCTTGTCCGGCGCAATCTGCCAAATTTCTTTCAGTCCAATGCCGTATTTTTGCGGCTCGCAACCGGCACGCAATTCGTAGCGCTCCATCAGGAGCTTGGTGAGCGAGCCGCGCGCGCCTTCGGCAAACAATGTGTATTTGCCGCGCAATTCCATGCCGCGCGTAAAACTCTCTTTGATGTGCCCGTCCTTGCCGATGCCGAGATCGCCGGTGGCGACGCCGACGACCTCGCCATTGTCGCCGTAAAGCACTTCGGCCGCGGGAAAGCCCGGATAAATCTCGACGCCGAGCGCTTCCGCCTTCGTCGCAAGGTAGCGCGTGAGGTTGCCGAGCGAGCCGACGAAATTGCCGTGATTGTTCATGAGCCGCGGCATCATGAAATTCGGCAGCCGCAGCGCGCCGGAATGGCCGTAATAGTAGAAGCGGTCTTTTGTCACCGGCGTCTTCAGCGGCCGCTCCGGATCCTGCCGCCAGTCCGGCAGCAGCGCGTCGAGCGCCTTCGGATCGATGACCGCGCCCGACAAGATATGCGCACCGACCTCCGAGCCCTTCTCGACGAGGACGACGCTCGTCTCGGGCGACACCTGTTTCAAGTGGATCGCCGCCGCGAGCCCGGCCGGCCCGCCGCCGACAACGACCACGGCATATTCCATCGCCTCGCGCGGCGGCAGTTCGGCGGCGGCTTGCGGCGTGGCGGCTTCGGACATGACAGACTCCTCGGGGCGGCTCGCGCCAGATTTAGTTCATACCTGAACGATCGCCAAGTGCGTGAAGTGCGGGCGCGGGCTCGCCCCCATGCTGAGGGCGCGGCGCGCGTCCGGCAAGCGCACGCGCCAAAGCCGCCGCACGCCTCCAGGCGCCGGGTTGATGCGAAGAAAAGGAGACGGAGACGCCAGGTCACCGAACCTTATTGTTTAAAAACCGGCTTCCCGGCGTCTGACGTTGTGGCGTCTTCCCGCGTCCCGCTCTTCCACGGGAGCTCCCCCCGAGTCGCGCGCGTCGCATGGGACACGCCGGCGTTTGCGAAAACCTCCCGGACGCGCGTATCGGTACCGCACGCCGCGGGCGCCGCTTCCCGCCCGCAGACCCGGCACCGATTCCGCCGGACCTGCCCTTGCTTGGGCGGGAACGGGAGGATTATAGGAATATTTGCTGGAAGAGTCAAGCCATATTCAGAGACTAATTTCCTGATGACGCGATTGCTACGGCATCGTCGAATTGGAGTGCGGCACGAGCCACCGGCATTCCAGCTGGCACCCAGTCCGGTGGCAGCGGCAGCGCCGCCGAAAGGACTGGTCAGGGATGTGCGCGGCCACGATAATCGCGCCATGACCATCCCCACCCTGCATCGCGGCGATCTGCCGGACAATTTCGAGCCCGGCGCCAGCGTCGCGATCGACACCGAGACGATGGGCCTTAACAATTCGCGCGACCGGCTCTGCCTCGTGCAATTGTCGCGGGGCGACGGCGCCGCCGATCTTGTGCAGATCGCGCCCGGTCAGCGCGAGGCGCCGAATCTCGTGCGGCTCCTGCGCGACACGCGCATCCAAAAGCTCTTCCACTTCGCTCGCTTCGATATGGCCATCCTGCAGAAGACTTTTGGGATCATGTCGGGGCCAGTCTACTGCACCAAAATCGCCTCGAAGCTGGCGCGCACCTATACCGACCGGCACGGCCTCAAGGACCTCGTGCGCGAGCTTCTCGGCCAGGAAATCTCAAAGCAGCAGCAATCCTCGGACTGGGGCGCGCCGGATCTGAGCGAGGCGCAGCTCGCCTATGCCGCCTCCGACGTGCTGCACCTCCATGCGCTGCGCGAGAAGCTCGACCTCATGCTGGAGCGGGAGGGCCGGCTCGCTCTGGCGGTCGAGTGCTTCGCCTTCCTGCCGGTTCGGGTGCGGCTCGATCTCCAGGGCTGGGCCGACACCGACATTTTCGCCCACGGCTAAGGCTTGGCTCAGCACGGCCTTAACTTCGCCATGCGACGATTGCTGAAGTGACCCTCCGCTGGCGCTAGCCCAAAGTTCATGAGTCGAGACCCAAAGGGATGAGCGACGCCGCCCTCACGCGCCGCGCGCATGACCGCGACCGGCTCACTGTCGCCGGCCAGCACGATCTCCGAGCTTTTGCCAGCGCCGGACGCCACACGAGCCGCGTCCGGCTGTTGCGCCGCGCCATCGTCATCTTCTGCTCGGTGACGGTCGGCCTTGGAAGCATCGTCATCTTCTTCGATCCGTTCAGCCGGCTGGCGCATTTGTCGATCGGCGGCGTCGGTCTCAACGGCACCAAGATCACCATCGACACGCCGCGCCTTACCGGCAAGCGCCGCAACGGCATGCCTTACGAGGTGCGCGCCGCCCAGGGCATGCAGGACATGCTGACGCCGGAAATCATCGAGCTCGACCGACTCGCTGCCAAGGCGCAGATGACGGCACGCGCGTGGGTCAACCTCACCGCCAATCACGGCATCTACAATTCCGCCAAAGATGAGGTGCAACTCAACGGCCTCGTGCGCATCCGCAGCGATGCGGGCTACGAGGTGACGACGCAAGCCGCGATGATGGAATTGAAGACAGGGCTGATGAAGACTACCGAGCCGGTGAAGGTCGTGCTGAAAGCCGGCTCG
>Ga0136846_1215170_pt1 | contig 10558 bp, 11 predicted proteins | sample HopSoiMetagenom2_FD_96841 | JGI IMG/M metagenome (GOLD analysis project Ga0136846, IMG submission 96841) | Grasslands soil microbial communities from Hopland, California, USA - 2 Assembly 2016 (version 4) | ecosystem: Environmental > Terrestrial > Soil > Grasslands | place: USA: Hopland... | reverse complement strand
TGCGACTTATCTGCACGCTGGCGACGTTCTGCTATATTTCGGCACCGCCGAACCATTTGGCCGCACCAAACGATCCGAAAGATGCCGAACCAAACCCTCACCTCGAACTCGGCTGACATCGCCGCGACCGTCGCCGCGTTCGCGCGCCTCATGGACCGCATGGCGGCCGAACACCAGCCACCGACCGACGTGGGCATCTCGATGCCGCAGCTCCGCTGTCTCCACTTGATCGCGGGCGCCGGCGAACTTCGGATGTCACGGCTCGTCGTGCAGCTCGGCGTCTCGATCTCGACCGTCAGCGGGCTTATCGACCGCCTCGTCGACCACGGTCTCGTGAATCGTCGCGACGACCCGCTCGACCGGCGTCAGGTCGTCCTGTCGGCGACGCCGGCGGGCGTCGAGTTCCTCGATCGCATGCGCGAGCTGAGCAACGCGCAGTTCCGTGGGTTGATCTCGCATCTGACGCCCGAGGAGCTTCGGATCGTCCATCGGTCGATCGAGATCCTCAGCCAGGCCGCTGATCGTGCGAGCCCCGCGTCCGCAGCCGATTCCCGAAAGGACCCCCGATGAGTCGCCTCTCCGAGCTTGCCGTCTCGAAGCGGAGTGTCACGCTGCTCCTGGCAGCGGCCCTGTTCATCGCCGGTATCTCGGCGTGGGGGAGGCTCCAGCAGGAGCTTCTCCCCGACATCGACTTCCCCGTCATCACGATCGTCGCACCGCTGCCGGGCGCCTCTGCGACCGACGTCGCCAGCCAGGTCGCGGAACCCATCGAGCGCGTGATCAAGGGCGTACCCCGGCTCGAGAAGCTGCAGTCGACCTCGGCCAACTCCCTGGCGTTGATCGTGGCGCAGTTCTCCTTCGGTACTGACGTGAAGGAGACCCAGGCGGCCATCGAGGAGAACATCGCCGGCGCCGGGCTACCCGATTCGGTCAAGCCGGACGTTTCGGCACTCAATATCAACGCATCGCCCGTCGTCATCGCGTCGATCGCAGCGACCGATCCTGACGGCCTCGAGGCTGCCGCGAAGATCGCACGCACCGAGATCGTGCCCGACATCCTGGGGATCGAGGGCGTGGCGGGCGCCGACCTCACCGGCGGGCTCGAGCAGCAGGTTCTCATCACGCTGGATCCCGACAAGCTCGCTGAGACGGGCGTCACCGTCGCACAGATCAGCGGGGTGCTCCAGGCCAACCACCTCACCCTGCCGGCCGGTCAACTGGCGGCGGACGGCGAGAAAGTGCCCGTCTCGACGAGCGGTTCGCTGGGATCCGTCGACGCGATCCGTGACCTCGTCGTCGGCGTTCGCCGGCCGGCCGTCACGCCCGTCTCGTCGGGCGCGCCGAGCCAGCCCGCCGCCTCGCGGGCTCCGGCAACGTCCGGTCAGACGGGCCAGCCGGCGGCGTCGCCTGGTACGCCTGTCGGGACCCCGGCCGCGCAGCCGACCCCGGTCACGCTCGGCGACCTCGGGACCGTCGAGGCCGAAGGCGTCGCCACGACGGGCTACGAAAGGACCGATGGCAAACCGGCGCTCACGCTGACCGTCACCAAGAGCTCCGACGCGAACACGGTCCAGGTCGCCGAGGCTGTCGAGGCCTATCTCGACGACGCCGGTGCGCATCACTCGGACACGATGACGGTCGCGGTCGTCCAGGACCTTTCCTCGTTCATCAAGGAGTCCCAGAACGGCCTCCTTCGTGAGGGCGGCCTCGGTGCCCTGTTCGCGGTCATCACGATCTTCCTGTTCCTGTTCAGCCTCAGATCAACGCTCGTCGCCGCGATCAGCATCCCGCTGTCTGTGCTCACGGCGCTCGTGATCATGCAGGTCACGGGCATCAGCCTGAACATCATGACCCTGGGTGGCCTGGCGGTAGCCGTAGGCAGGGTCGTCGACGACGCGATCGTCGTCCTCGAGAACATCTACCGGCATCGAGCCATGGGCGAAGACCGCCTGACCGCAGTCACCCGCGGTCCACGTGAGGTCGCCGGGGCGATCACGGCCTCGACCCTGACCACGGTGGCGGTGTTCCTGCCGCTCGGATTCGTCGGCGGGCTTGTCACGCAGTTCTTCCTTCCGTTCTCGCTCACCGTCACGTTCGCGCTCCTCGCGTCGCTGGTGTGCGCGCTCACGGTCGTACCCGTCCTCGCCTACCTCGTGATCGACAAGGTCAGCCTGTCGGTCGACGAGCACGGCGAACCCAAGAAGTCCTTCTGGGTCCGCGCCTATGTCCCGGCGATCACGACCGCGCTTCGGAACCGGTGGACGAAGTGGGCCGTCCTCGGCGTCGCCGCGGTGCTGTTCGTCGCCTCCCTCTCGCTCGTGAGCCAGCTGCCGACCCAGTTCATCAACGCGGGCTCAGAGAAGATCCTCCAGGCCGTCGTCATCCCGCCCGCGGGAGCGAGCTCGCAGACGGTCCTCGACCAGGCGACCAAGGCCGAGGCCATCGCCATGGACCTCCCCGACGTCGACCTCGTCCAGACGAGCGTGCCGGGCGAGGGCGACCTCGGCTTCCGAGCGGTCGTCGCGGCGCTCCAGGGCCAGCCCGCCAACTCGGCGACGCTGACGGTCCGCTACGTCGCCGGCGTCGACCTCGATGTCAAGACCGACGAGCTGTCGACGGCGCTCGCGCCGGTGAAGACCGACGGGTTCGACGTCAACGTCTCCGAGGCCGCCGGGTTCACCTCGAACAACCTCAACGTCGTCGTGTCCGGCGCCGACACCGCCGCCATCGAAAAGGCAACGGCGACCGTCGTCGACGCCCTGTCGGACCGTGACGACCTCAGCAATCTCAAGAGCGACCTGGTGAAGGCGACGCCGGCGATCACCGTGACGGTCGACCCGAACAAGGCGATCGGCGTCGGTTCCACCGCTGCCCAGATCGGCGGCGAGGTGCGAGCCGCCCTCACGCCGACGACCGCGACGACGACCACGGTCGAGGGCAGCAGCGACCCAGTCAACGTCATCATCCGGCTCGATCCCGACGCCGTGACGTCGGTCGAGGAACTGCGCAAGCTGCCGGTCGGCACGAGCGTCAAGGCGCCGCTCGACACCGTCGCGACCGTCGAGCAGAAGGACATCCAGGGAAGCATCACGAGGATCGACGGCTCGCCCGCGGCGCAGGTGACCGCCGAGATCACATCGCCGGACACCGGCGCCGTGAGCCTCGAGGTCCGCCAGGAGATCGACTCGCTCGTCGCTTCCGGCGACATCCCTGCAGGGGTCGACGTGACGCTGGCCGGCGTGACGCAGCAGCAGAACGAGGCGTTCAGCGGCCTGTTCGCCTCGATGGCGGTCGCGGTCCTGCTCGTCTACGTGATGATGGTGCTCGCGTTCAACTCGCTGGTGACGCCGTTCATCATCCTGTTCAGCCTGCCGCTCGCGATGATCGGCGCGTTCCCCGCTCTGTACATCACCGGTCGGCCGATCGGCGTCAGCGCCCTCATCGGGATGCTGATGCTCATCGGCATCGTCGTGACGAACGCCATCGTCCTGCTCGACCTTGTCGAGCGGCTGCGTCGCGAGGGGATGTCGACCCACGACGCATTGATCGAGGGCGGCAAGACGCGTGTCCGGCCGATCCTCATGACCGCGATCGCCACGATCCTGGCACTGATCCCGCTCGCTGCAGGGTTCAACGAGGGCTCGATCATCGCCGCCGAACTCGGCACAGTGGTGATCGGCGGGCTCTTCAGCTCGACGTTCCTGACGCTGCTCGTCGTGCCGGTCGTCTATTCGCTCGTCGACGGCGCGCGCGTCGGCGTCAGCGGCTGGCGCGGCCGATCAGGGGCGACCGGTGACGCTGGACCAGCGACCCGAGGCGGCGTCGAGCCCGCACCCGCGACGGACCCGGCGCCCGCGCTTTCTGCGGCGTCCGCCCTTTCTGCGGCGTCCGTCCTGTCCGCGGCGCCCGCGAGCCGGATCGCACCCAGGACGGCACCTTCGGCGCGACGACCGACCGCGACTGAGGGCGGCTATCTGCTCGCGCGGGTGATCACATCGAGGCCTGGTAGTCAGGATCCAGGTATTTCTCCGGATCGTCCTTGAACTCGAGCAGGCAGCCTTTCCCGCAGAACCAGTAGGTCTTGCCGTCGTACTCGTAGGACAGGAGCGAGGTCGTCGTGTCGACCTCCATCCCGCACACGGGATCGATCTCGATGGCCATCGGCGCTTTCCTCCGTCGGTACTCCGAGGAATATAGGGCGGGTCGCGCGTGAAGCGCCTCGACGGGTACAGTCCCCGGATGGATGACCTCGATCCCGTGGCCGTTCGCGCGACGCTCGACGCTGAGCGGTCGCGGCTCGTGGAAGAGCTGGGTGAGGAGATCCGGGCACCGGGCCAGATGACCTATGGCTCGCAGGCCGCTGCCGCGAGCCAGGTGTTCGAACAGCAACGGGACCTCGCGCTGCGCGATCGCGCGACGCAGCAGCTCGAGTTGGTCGATGGGGCCATCGAGCGGCTCGAGCAAGGGACGTTCGGGGTGTGTGTCCGTTGCGGCGAGCCGATCGCGGTCGGACGACTGGAGGCACTGCCCTGGGCCGCGCATTGCATCGGCTGCCAGAGCGCGCTCGACCGGGCTCGGCGATGACGGCGATCGAGACGGACGGCCTCGTCGGCATCGACGCGATCCGTGCCGCGGCGGTCCGATTGCGCGGCGTCGTGACCCGAACTCCCCTCGTTCCGTTCGACCCGCCGCCCGACCGGATGTACATCAAGGCCGAGAGCTTGCAATCGATCGGCGCCTTCAAGATCCGCGGGGCATACAACGCGATCGCTTCGCTCGACGACGCGGAACGGGCGCGCGGCGTCATCACGTATTCGTCGGGCAATCACGCGCAGGGCGTCGCGCGGTCGGCTCGGCTCCTCGGCATCCCGGCGGTCGTCGTCATGCCGGACGACGCTCCGGAGATCAAGCGCGATCGGGTCGCGCGCGACGGCGCTGAGATCGTGGTGGTCGGGCCTGCCTCGGACGAGCGCCAGGCACGCGCGGAGGAGATCGCGGCAGAACGGGGACTGGCGATCATCCCGCCGTTCGATGACGACCGGATCATCGCGGGTCAGGGCACCGTGGGGCTGGAGATCCTCGAGGACCTGCCTGGCGTCGACCTCATCGTCGTACCCGTCGGTGGCGGCGGACTTGCCGGTGGGATCGCCACTGCCGTGAAGGCGCTGCGTCCCGATGTCCGGGTCATCGGAGTCGAACCCGAGCTGGCGGCTGACGCGAAGGCGTCGCTCGAGCGTGGCGAGATCGTCCGCTGGGAGGCGGCCGAGGTGTCGCGCACCATCGCGGATGGAACGCGGACGCAGGCGCTGGGTGGTCGGACGTTCGCCCACCTCCGAGCTAATCTCGATGCGATCGTGACGGTCAGCGAGGCGGAGATCGCGGCCGGAGTCCGCCTCGCGGCAGAGCGGGCGCGCCTCGTCCTCGAGCCATCGGGCGCGCTCGGCGTCGCCGCGCTGGCCTTCCGGCCGGACGAGGTGCGCGCGGGTCTCGATGGCGACGCCGTTGCCGTCGCGAGCGGCGGGAACGTGGATCCGGTCGCCTACCGACGCTACCTCGAGACGCCGGTCCCCGGCTGACCGTCGGGCGCCCGATCCGCGGCCGCCGGATCGTGCCCGAGCCGCGCGGCGAGACGGGCCTCGCGGACGCGGATCGCCGCCATCTCCTCGGCGGCGCGTCGGTCGGTGCGCTCGGTGGCCTCGGTCTCGGCCCGCGACCACCCGACGAGGATCGCAAAGCTTGCCGCCAGGAACAGCATGTCGCCGACCACCCACATGAACGCCGCCGCGATCTGCTGATCCTCAAGGGGGGTGGGGCCCCACGACCGTTGGACGGTCGCGTAGTGGGGATACAGGACGGTCTGGGCATTGAGGATGACGACGGACAGGAACGTGTTCTGGGTCATCTGCAGGAACACGTACAGCGCCCGCGCCGGGTGTGACATCCGCCACGGCGCCGGGTCGAGCGCGACCGCCGGCCACCAGAACAGCAGCGCGGTCACGAGATAGATGGCGTGCTCGAAGTCGTGGATAAGCGGGTTCTCGAGGGCCGCGTCGAACAGCGGCGAGAAATGACTCACCCACATCGCGCCGGCGAACAGGACCCAGGCGACCACTGGGAACGCGAGGAAGCGCAGCACCCGCGAGTGCAGTACCGGCAGGATCCATCGCTTCCGCGTCGCCGGCGCCGCCACGCGCAGGATCAGCGTCACTGGCGCCGACAGCGCGATGAGGGGGGCGGCCACCAGCGTCAGCAGGACGTGCTGGACCATGTGGATAGAGAAGAGCGTCGTGTCGTACTGGTCGATCCCCGACAGCAGTGCGAAGGCGATCGCGAGCATCCCGCCGACGAAGGCCGCGGTCCGGCGGCCTGGCACGCGGTTCGATGGGTGGAGAGCGTTGACCCGCCGGACGGCCCACGTCCACCAGGCGAGGGCAGCGAGGATGCCGAGCGTCGGCAGCGGCTCGAACGTCCAGCCAAGGAGCAGGTCCTGCAGCGTGGGGGGCTCGGTCGGTGCTACCCCGTGGGCGGCGACCGGCGATACGAAAAACGCCGCCGCCGCGGTCGCGCTGACGATGCCGAGAACGATCGCGGGGCGCACTCGGAAGGGGTCGCTCGGGAGGGAGGATCGTGGGAGCATCCGCATCAGCCGCATCGTCCCACGGCGGCTCGCCAGGCGCGTCTGGCGAGGGGTCCGGACGCGCACGGCAAGCCGGCCCTGCGCGCTATCATGTCGGCGGTCCGACCCGGCGCGGGTCCGGACGCGTTCGCATCCCACCCGCCCCGAGGAGCTGCATGGCGAGTTCCCCCAGGACCGGCCGCACATCCCCCGCGCTCTTCGCAGTCATCATCGGCGCCGTCCTGATCCTCGGGGTCATCGCGATGGTCGTCCTCGGCTTCGACCCGATCCGGGTCAGCCAGGGCGTCCTCTCCAGCTTCTTCCCGCCGCGAGCTGTCACCGATCGCGGCGAACACATCCGCCAGCTGTACGACCTCGTGTTCGGGATCGCGGTCGTCATCTTCTTCGTCGTGGAAGGGCTGATCATCTGGACGGTCGTTCGATATCGACGCAAGCCCGGTGACGACGAGCTCCCGCCACAGACGCACGGGAATGCCATCGCCGAAGTGGTGTGGACCGTCGTCCCGACGCTCATCGTCGCGGTCCTCTTCGTCGCTTCGTGGCTGACGCTCAACACGGTCGAGGTCGCGTCGGCGCAGCCGCAGATGAAGGTCCGTGCGACCGCCGCGCAGTTCCTCTGGTCGTTCGAATACCTACCGGACGACTACGACCCCGTGACGAACAAGGACGCGAAGCCGCTCCTTTCGATCACGGAACCTGAGGGCCCGGATGGCGGCCTGACCCTGCCCGTCGGCCGTACCGTCCACCTGTACCTCCAGAGCCCTGACGTCATCCACGCCTTTTACGTCCCGCAGTTCCTCTTCAAGCGCGACGTGGTTCCGGGGCGGACAAACAGCTTCTAGTTCACCCTCAAGGACGAGGATGCCGGAGGGACATTCCACGGCCAGTGCGCGGAGCTGTGCGGCGAGGGCCACAACAAGATGCACTTCGATGTGCACGCGATGACAGGCGCGGACTTCGACACCTGGCTCCAGCAGAAGATCGCCGCCGCGAACGCATCGCCCTCTCCGCCTCCACCGCAGCCGTCCGGCGGCGCGCCGAGCCCGGGTCAATCAGGTCCGCCGGCGGCGGCGCCACTGGCGCTGGTCGCCCAGAACATCGCGTATGACAAGACGGAGCTCGCGGCGCCCGCGAATTCGCCGTTCCAGATCCAGTTCGATAATCAGGATGCGTCCATCCCGCATAACGTCGCGATCCACGAGGGATCGCCGACGGGAGCCGAGGTCTTCAAGGGTGAGGTGTTCCCAGGGCCTGCCCAGAAGACGTACGACGTCCCGGCGCTCAAGGCAGGCGCCTATGCCTTCGTTTGCTCCGTCCATCCGAACATGAACGGCACTCTCACGGTCCAGTAGGAGTCCGACGTGGCGACAACCGCGCTCCACCCGGCCGCCCGCACCTATCGCAGCACGCTGTACGAGTGGGTCACGACGACCGATCACAAGAAGATCGGCGTCATGTACCTGATCAACTCGTTCCTGTTCTTCTTCATCGGTGGCCTGCTGGCCCTCGGCGTACGTTCCGAGCTCGCGCAGCCGGGACTCCAGTTCGTGACCGATCAGGTCTACAACGAGCTGTTCACGATGCATGCCACCTTCATGATCTTCCTGTTCATCATCCCGATCCTCGCTGGCTTCGGGAACTTCATCGTGCCCCTCCACATCGGCGCACCGGACGTGGCGTTCCCGCGCATCAACGCGCTGTCCCTATGGCTGCTGCCGATGGCCGGTCTGCTCCTGCTGCTGAGCTTCTTCACGGGCCAGGCGCCCGCTGCAGGGTGGACCAGCTACAGCCCGCTCGCGCAGGACCGACCGCTCGGGGCCGTCGGCCCCGGTCAGGACCTGTGGATCGTCGCGGTCGTCCTCGTCGGGACGAGCTCCATCCTGGGTGCGGTCAACTTCCTGGTGACGATCTTCAAGATGCGGGCCCCGGGGATGACGCTCTTCCGCATGCCGATCATGGTCTGGACCGTCCTCGTGACCTCGGTCCTCGGCCTGCTCGCAACGCCGGTCCTGACGAGCGCGCTGATCATGCTGTTCATCGACCGCAACTACGGCGGCGCGTTCTTCGACCCGCGCAACGGTGGTGACGCGATCCTCTACCAGAACGTCTTCTGGTTCTACTCGCACCCCGCGGTCTACATCATGGTGCTGCCCGCGATGGGCATCATCAGCGAGGTCCTGCCGGTCTTCAGCCGGAAGCCCTTGTTCGGATACAAGGCGTTCGTCTTCGCGACCGCGGCGATCGGTGCCCTCGGCTTCTCCGTCTGGGCGCACCACATGTTCACGACCGGCGCGGTCTACCTGCCGTTCTTCAGCCTCATGACGTTCCTGATCGCCGTCCCGACGGGCGTGAAGATGTTCAACTGGATCTTCACGATGTGGCGTGGCAAGCTCCGGCTTTCGACACCGCTGCTGTTCGCGCTCGGCTTCCTCAGCATGTTCCTCATCGGCGGCATCAACGGCGCGTTCTCAGCCGCGGTCCCGGTGGACTTCGCGCTCCATGACACGTACTGGGTCGTCGCGCACCTCCACTACGTGCTCTTCGGTGGATCGGTGTTCGGCGTGATGGCCGGCCTCTATTACTGGTTCCCGAAGATGACGGGCCGGATGTTGAGCGAGGGCCTCGGCAAGATCCAGTTCGTGCTGATGTTCATCGGGTTCAACCTGACGTTCTTCCCGATGCACCAACTCGGGCTGGCCGGCATGCCGCGTCGCATCGCCGACTACTCGTCGACTGCCGGTTGGAACGACCTGAACCTCCTCGCGACGATCGGCGGCTTCACGATCGCCGCCAGCATGGTCCCGCTGCTGTGGAACATCTTCGTGTCGTTGCGTAGCGGGAAGCCCGCCGGTGACGACCCGTGGGAGGCGAACACCCTTGAGTGGGCGACCTCGTCGCCACCGCCCCCGTACAACTTCGACCACCTGCCCGAGATCCGCTCGGAGCGGCCGCTGTTCGACCTGCGCCACGGTCACGCCGCCCCGGCGGCGACCGCGGTCGTACCGCAGTCCGCTTCGACGAGTCACTGACCGATGGCCACCGATAGCCACGCCCTGACGCCGGAGGATCACAGCCCGGTCGGGGGCCTCGCGCACGACGAGCGCGGCGGCATCAGCAATGTCGTGCTCGGGATGCTGCTGTTCATCACCTCCGAGGTGATGTTCTTCGCGGGCCTGTTCGCCGCCTACTTCAACGTCCGAGCGAACGCGCCGCAGTGGCCCCCGATCAACGCGGAGACGGGCGAGGCGTTCCACCTCGAGATCCTGCCGCTCGTCGGTCCCGCCACCGTCCTCCTGATCCTGTCCTCGTTCACGTGCCAGTTCGCCGTGTGGGCGATCCGGCGCGGGGACCGAACCGCCTTCCTGCGCAACATCGGCGTCACGTTCGCGATCGGCGTGACGTTCCTGATCATGCAGGCCATCGACTACACGCTCCTGTACGGCGAGGGCATCACGCTCGGGTCCGGGACGTTCGGGACGACCTACTTCACGCTCACCGGGTTCCATGGCGCGCACGTGTTCGGTGGCGCGAACATGCTCGGCGTCGTGCTCTATCGAGGCCTGGCTGGCCAGTTCTCGGCGCGCCATCACGACGCGGTCGAGGCCGTGTCGCTGTACTGGCACTTCGTCGACGTCGTCTGGATCCTGCTGTTCTCGCTCCTCTACCTGTTGCCCGGCAAGTCGCCGGCGGGGGTTTGACCGTGCATCCCCTCCGCCACCCGCGCAACGCGATCGTCGTCGGACTGATGTTCTCGCTCATCGGCGTCGTTTACTGGTTCGCGCAGTACAGCGCGAACTTCCATGCCGACATCGCGGGAGTCACGCTGCTGCTCCTGTTGGGGGTGGCCGTCAGCATCATGGCCTACGTCCTGATCGCCGGCTCCCCGAACGACTGATCCTCGTCGATGTTCGAGGACCTCTG
>Ga0136846_1238383_pt1 | contig 10559 bp, 4 predicted proteins | sample HopSoiMetagenom2_FD_96841 | JGI IMG/M metagenome (GOLD analysis project Ga0136846, IMG submission 96841) | Grasslands soil microbial communities from Hopland, California, USA - 2 Assembly 2016 (version 4) | ecosystem: Environmental > Terrestrial > Soil > Grasslands | place: USA: Hopland... | reverse complement strand
GAAAAGTCACGGCCTGCTACCTGCATCGAAAAAGAATAGGGCGAATCGGTCCCCGTGTCCAGCATTAAATGTGGGACACGATCAGCCCTCTGGGAGAGGGCTGGGGTGAGGGCCGTGGGCGGTGAATAAAGCCATCGGTTGCCATCACCGCAGCCCCTCACCCAACCTCTCCCCAGAGGGGAGAGGAGCCAATACAAGACCTTGAAAGGTGTGAGTCAAAGATCCAGTCGGCGCGCCGAGCCATGCCCGGGAGAGAAAGTCCGCGACATGGCACGAACGACCGCAGAACATCTCCTGCCGACCTGCATGCAACTGATGACTCGGGGTGTGGAAGATCAGCATCGGCGAGCAGTGCTCCGCTTGTGAACGAGCGGACGATGATAGTGGTGAAACCGACGGCCACGACTATCGTCACGTCGACCCATACAAACCCTCCCCTGTAAGAACATACGGGTGGCCCTCCCCCTGCGATTGATGTGGAATAGCCGCGCCGGCCCGACAGTGAGCATCGGGCCGGCATCCACAAAAAACGCTCAGGGAGACCTTTATGCGCACGCCTTTCGAACTGGGCGGTTCCAGCCATTCACTTTCGCTCTGGAGGCGCTCGCGCTTCGTGCTGCTGATGGTGACCTGCCTTCTCGCCAGCGCCGCGCAGGCGCAGCAGCAAGTCAGCTATGCCGCACTGAAACCCGTGCTCCGAGGCGACATGCCTCGCCAGGTGCCAGAGTTCCCCTTCGCTGCCTACCCCATCGACACCCGGCCGATGTTCGACACCTTCATGTGGCAGAACTTCCTTTCTGTCGTGTGGCCGTCGCGCCCCGAAGACCATGGCGAGCCTTTCCGCCCCAACGATCCGGCCACGTTCCAGCGGGGCTACGTGAACGGGTTGCAGCCGGCCTTTCTCGGATGGAAGACGGCCAACGATCTCTATCCACAGGACGGCTCAGCACCCGTCGCGTGGGACGCCGGCAGCGCACTCACCCCGTGCAAGAACATTCCCCTCGACGACAAGCGGCCGGTGCTGATCAACACCGCGAAGTTCGGCACGGTGGCCGATGAATTGAATCAAGCGTTTGCCGGTCCGCTCATTGATCAGACGGGGCTGCTGACACGCTACGAGGTTCGCGTGAACCGGGTCGAATACGACTACGTCCGCTCGAACAAGTACTACAACCAAGCCGATTGGCCGAAGAACGGCGTGCCGCCCATCTACTTTCCGGCAAGCTCGGCGACTCAATTGGGAGCCATCGAAGTCAAGGCGGCGTGGCGCGATCTATCTCGGGTCGAACCGCGCTTTCATCCGCGCTTCTTCAACATGGAAGCGCTGGCAGTGCAGCCGGGCACCTGCAAGAGCACGCTACCCGACGGGCAGGGGCGCGTCACCGACTGCCAATGCTCCGCGATACGCGTGGGCCTCGTAGGTCTTCACATCTCGCACAAGGTGGATCGCTTTCCGCAATGGGTTTGGAGCACCTTCGAGCAGGTGGACAACCTGGGTGAAGACCCCAGCATGCCGCCTGGCATGAAGCCGTCCTACTACGACGGCACGCGAGCGAATCCGGCAGACCATCCCGGCTACAGCTATGAACCCGCACCCGTCAATGCCTACGCCCCGTCAACCGCGGCGCAAAAGCCGGTGAACGTTGCGCGCCTGTCGCAGATCCCATCCACGCCGGCCGCGCTGCCGACGACGCAGATCAACACCAACTTCCGTCAACTCGTGGCCGGCACACCGTGGGCGAACTATTGGCTCATCGGCACGCAATGGTCGACCTCGCCGACAGTTCCGGCGGGGTCGCCACTGCAGCCGCCGTGGGCCAAGACGAACCAGCAAGACTTCGGATGCGAAGACGGCACGCCCGCCACGGTGGGCGGCATCGCCTTCCCTGCGTGCCAGGTCGCCAACATCACGATGGAGACCTATCACCAGCTCGACAGCTGCCAGAACTGCCACCAGGGTGCGCAGCGCCTCGGCGGGGACTTCAGCTGGACGCTGGTGCAGCGGGCCTACAGCGCACCGGTGCCGCCAGCCACGCCTGCGCAGATCAATCGCTTCAAGAAGCAGTAGCGCTTGCGCACGGCGAGTGCGCATTTGGCTTGATATTGATTTTGATTGGAACCCTCGATGAACCACCAACACCGGTTGACCATGGCCTGCCTGTGCGCGGCCTTGCTGCAAGGTCTTTCACTGCCGCTTCACGCGCAGCCCACCACGGCCGAGCTGGCCTTCAAAAGCCATGTTGACCAGCCGCCCCCGGGCTGGACCGGACCCGTGTTCAAGCTCAGCGACCAGTACCCAGCCACATCGCCCGGCTGCCCTTCGCCCTGGCTCAAGCGCAAGGTCGATTTCAAGAACGCCAGATGGGACAAGGCATGGGAGGCCTACATCCAGGACATCGTCGACTATGTCAAGGAAGGCCAGGAAGTCGACCTGCCCAACGAGACAGGATGGCGAACCGCGGTTGCGGGCAGCACGCGCTGGTTCCATGTGCCGTGGATGGCCTTCGACGGACAGCGCGGGCGCGAGTTCGTGCATGGACTGACCAACGAGCTGTCGACTTCGGAATCGGTGTTTCGCCCGGGGCGGGGCTCGGGCACGCATGTGTTGCCGGGCGTGAAAGCAGTCAACGGCGTCGACCCCTTGTTCGAGACCTGGTCCATCGGTTTCTACAACCCTTGTGGCGGCGCATCCATCGGACAGCAATGGCCAAAAAGCGGCGACCCCGACACATACAAGGATGCGAAAAGCCGCCTGCTGGCGCGCGGCATGCCGTTTCCTGAAGGCACGGTGGTGGTGAAGATTCTCAACACCACCGCCGACGAGCGCGACGTGCCCTATCTCAAAGGCTCGACCACCTGGCAGGCGAACGGGCACGTTCAGGAAAGCCCGACCAAGTATTCGACTTGCGTACGCAAGGTGCGCGACGTGCATCTGGTGCAGATGGATCTGGCCGTGGTCGATCTGCGCTCGCCCACGCGCTGGGTGTACACCACCCTCGCCTACGACGGCACGCTGCCCGGCAAGACGGTGTGGGACAGGATGAAGCCCATTGGTGTGCAGTTCGGCAGCGACGGCAAGACCTTTCCCGCCGTGCCGGAAGCCAAAAGCCGCCCACTGCACGAGACCGCTCTGTCGCCGATGAACATTCCCGAACACTACGGCTGCAACAAGCGCCTCGCCGGCATCGTCGACCAGGCCGATTCGAGCTGCGTGTCGTGTCACATGGGCGCGTATGCAGCAGCGCCGGGCGTGGTTCAGGTGCAAGGCACGAACGTGCCGGCCATCTTCAACTATCCCGGCATCTGCACCGAATTCAACAAGGCCAACAGCCAGTACTTCTCGGACTATTCGTATCCGTCCGCCTACCCTGGCAGTACGGGCGAAGTCGCGGCGGCCATTCCGCTCGATTCGTCCTTGCAACTGCAGGTCGCGTTCGCGCAGTACGCGGTCTACAAGAACCCGCAATTGCCACGCACCTGCCCCGATGCAGGTTCTCCATCAACATCAGCCAGCGCACCGCGCTGATCAGGGAGAGACTTCCATGACCACCCTCACCGCCCCCGTGCCGCCCTCGTTGCTCGAAGGCTTTGCGACCGACCTCAGCTTCAGCGTCAATGGTGTGCCCATCGTCATGCGCGACGTCGATCCGACTGCGCTGCTGGTCGACTGGCTGCGATCCCCCGACGTCGGCCTGACGGGCACGAAGATCGGCTGCAAGCAAGGCGGCTGTGGTGCGTGCACGGTGGTCTTGTCGCACTGGAACGAGGCGACGCGCAAGGTCGAACACAGCTCGATCAATTCGTGCCTGCGGCCGCTCGCGTCGCTCGACGGCATGCTCATCACCACCGTGGAAGGCACGGGCAGCGTGAAGGCCGACTGCATCAGCGAAGTGCAGGAATGCCTGGCCTTGAACAATGGCACGCAGTGCGGCTACTGCACACCGGGATGGATCATGAACATGACGGCAGCGGTGGCTCAATGCGGCCGCAAGCCGGGCACCAAGGCGCAGATCGAAGAGCTGTTCGACGGGAACATCTGCCGCTGCACGGGCTACCGCCCCATCCTCTACGGCTTCAAGAAGAGATTCGCGTCGGACTGGAATCCGGTGGTCGACGAGCACCATTGCATGACCTGCATCGTCGACCCGGCAGAGCAGGTGGGCGAGGTGGCGCCGGTGAACATCGCCTTCCCGAACGCGCTTCAGAAGCCGCCGCGGCCGGTGGCCTATGCGGTGGACGGGTACCGCTGGTATAGACCAGTCACCCTCGACGGCTTGTTGAAGGTGCTGCAGCAGTTTCCAGACCGCGCGAACGTGCGGCTCGTCGGCGGCAACACGTCCATCGGCATCTATCCGCGCACGGTCGAGAACCCGCATGTCTTCATCGACATCGCGCAGATTCCCGAGCTGCGCGACATGCGCGGCACGAGCACATCGCTGCGGCTGGGCGGTGCGTTGACGTACCGCGAACTCATTAGCGTGCTCGACGACCGCATCGCCGCGACGAGCGAGGCAGGCGAAGCAGACAAGGCCTCGCTCCCGGCCTTGAATGCCCTGCGGCACATGGCCGGCCGCACGGCAGGCACCATCGTGCGCAACGCGGCCACGCTGGCCGGCAACACCATGCTGGTGGTTCGGCATGCCGAAGAAGGCGTGCCGTTTCCATCGGACTGCTTCACTGCGCTGGCTGCCCTCGGAACCAAGGTCGCCATTCTCACGCCGAGCTGGAACGTGCCGCGCGAGATGGACCTGCTGGACTTCGCGGCGCAATGGCAGGCGTCGCCCGACTTGAAGGCCGGATGCGTGCTGGTGCGCTACGACGTTCGCATGAGCGGCAAGGACGAGTACGTGCAGACGTACAAGACCGCCTTGCGCGAAGTGAACGCGCATTCGATCGTCAACGCGGGGCTGCGCGTTCGGCTGGATGCACGCCAACGCGTCGGCGAGGCTACGCTCGTCTTCGGCGGACTCACGCCGGTGGCTCAACGCATGCCGCTCACCGAGGCCGCGTTGATCGGCCATGAATGGAACCCCGCAACGCTGGAGCGTGCCTTGAAAGCCCTGGGCAGCGAAGTCGACGCGCTGTTCGAACGCGACGCCGCGCGCTATGCGCAATTGCCGGATGAAGGATTCAGCCGCGAGTACAGGCGGCAACTGGCCGAGTCCTATCTATTCAAGTTCTACGTCGAAGTCAGAAATTGGCGCCACCTGCCCGTGCCGCCGGCCGAACGCTCTGCCGCCGACAGACCGGTGCGCCCCGTCTCGCACGGAACGCAGGCCTATGTGAAATACCCCGCCGAGTACCCGGGCAACCTGCCCTTCATCAAGATCGAAGCCTATCTGCAGACCACCGGCGAAGCGATCTACACGCATGACATTCCCCTGCCGCGGCGCGGACTCAACGGCGCGCCGGTTCAAAGTACGGTCGCCCTGGGCAGCTGCGTGTACGCAGTGCCGGGCATCGATGGCCCAGCGACGCCGGCCCAGGTGCTGGCTGCATTGCGGCAGAAGTACCCGAGCGTCGTGGACTATGTGACGGCCATCGACGTGCCCGGCCCGGTCTTCGAAGGAATGGCCGGAGACGACCCGGTGTTTGCCGTGAGCGTGCAGGTTTCTCAATGCCCGGACGGCAAGCTGCCCGCCGACTACGACGTGAGCGCACCGATGTGGCTGAGCGGCTTCGGGCAATGCATCGGCATGGTGCTGGCTGAAAACGAACAGGTGGCACAGGAAGCGGCCTGGATGCTGCAGAACGACCTCTGCGTTTTCAAGGCGCAAAAGCCTCTGCTGGACATTCCCCCCACCGACGTGGAGCGCAACAGCATCGTATTTCTGGACAAGCCGGCAACGGCGCCGTGGTATTCACACATCTGGAAGATCACGCGCGAAGGTTCGCACCTCGGCTGGGTGCCGCCACGCGAGCCTGACAAGCCCGACCCCGTCGAGCCCGTCGTTGCCAAGGACGTTCAAGTCCCCGACGGCAAGCATGGGCTGGTGCGCTGCACCCGGGTGTCGAGCACGCAGAAGGTGGGCAGCCAGATTCATTTCTATATGGAGACGCAGTCCACCTTTGCTGAGGTGCTGGAAGACCGGCAGATGTGCATCCATTCATCCACGCAAGATCCGAACACCGTGCAGGGTGGCGTGGCATCGGCGCTGATGCTGCCGCTGAACAAGGTCGACGTGCGAGTGCGGCGCGTGGGCGGAGGCTACGGCGGCAAATGCGGCCAGTCCGTGTTTCCGGCGGTGATGGCTTCGGTGGCCGCGTGGAAGACCAATCGGTCAGTGAGGCTTGCGCCATTGCGCCAGGTGGATACGGCGATGTTCGGGCACCGGCACTCGGGGCTTGGCAACTACAACATAGCCATCGGCGACGCGAGCAATCCGGCGACACACGGAAAGATCACTGGCTATCAGGCGGACTATTGGCTCGATGGCGGGCGAACCTATGACTGTTCGTTCGTCATCAGTGACTGCATGTCATTGCGCAGCGACTCGGCGTACAGCATTCCCAACTGGAATTGCGTGTCCGATGTGTGCCGTACGAACAAGACCACCAACTCATCGATGCGCACGGTGGGCATGCTTCAAGGTGCGCTGATCGTTGAAGATGCCATCGAGGCGGCGGCGCACAGTGTGGGCATGCTGGCCGAAGACGTGCGGGCACTCAACCTCTACATGCCGGGCGAGACCACTCCATACGGTGAACCGCTCCCCTCCTGCTATATGAAACAGGTGTGGGACTACACGATGGAGAAGTCGAACTTCCGTTCACGATTGGCGGCGGTGGAAACCTTCAACGCCCAAAACCGCTGGCGCAAGCGCGGCATTTCGCTCATTCCCGTGAAGTACGGCTCGGGCTTCAACCTCACCATGCTCGAACAAGGCGGCGCGTTGATCGAGGTGTACGACCAGGACGGCACGGTGCTCGTGCGGCACGGCGGCATCGAGATGGGCCAGGGGCTGAATACCAAGATGGCGCAGGTAGTGGCTGTGGCGCTGAACGTGCCGATGGGCATCATCCGCGTGGCCGAGAACGACACGGCTGTGGTGCCCAACCCTGAGAGCACGGGCGCATCGACGGGCACGTCGTTCAACGGCAAGGCGGCGCAAAAGGCATGCGGGGAATTGCGCAAACGGCTCGAACAATTCTGCTTCAGGCTGTTGGCTGCCGAGGGCGCGGACTGGTGCCGCAGCAAGCACGTCAACTTCTGGGACTATCCCGAAGGCTGGCGAGCCACGGTGCCTGACAACCCCAAGCAGACCTTGTGGCAGAGCATCGTGTCGCAGGCTTTCGCGCAGCGCGTCAATCTGTCGGCGCAGGCGCGAGTGCGCATTGTGGGTGGAGGGAAGTCCGACACGGGGTTGGAATTCAAGATCGTGGATGGGCAGCCGGCGACAGAGCCGGTGGACTATTTCAACGGCTATACCTTCAGTGCGGCCTGCACGGAGGTGGAGATCGACGTGCTGACTGGCGAGACCACGATCTTGCGATCGGACGTGGTCTATGACGCGGGGCACAGCCTCAACCCTGCGGTGGATGTCGGGCAGGTGGAAGGCGGATTCGTGCAGGGGCTGGGGTATGTGACGAGCGAGGAGTTGACCTATCAGCCGGCCGATTCACCCGTTACGCCGTCAGCGACTCGGCCGGCGCCGGGATCGCTGTACACGGTCAATACGTGGGAATACAAGCCGCCTGCGGCGCAGAGCATTCCCGTTGAGTTGAACGTGATGATGTTTCCGAGGGAATTGGCGCCGGCTTCGCCGGATCCGGGGGATGTGCTGTCGTCGAAGGAGATTGGGGAGCCACCGATGACTTTGGCGGTGTCAGCGTTCTTTGCGATTAAGAAGGCGGTGATGGCAGCAAGGAAGGATCGGGGGTGTGAGGGGTGGTTTCAGATGGAGGCGCCAGCGACGGTGGAGAGGGTTCAGGAGGCGATCTCCCAGGTCGGGTTCCGCAAAGCTGCCTCAGCACCATGAGGGCCATCACGAGATGACGATGGGCAGTCTCGATTGCGGGAACAGCAAGCGTTTAATTCGACGGACAAATCACCGGCGTTTGTCCGCCAATGTGAATCGGGCTACAGCTTGCAGCATTGTTGCCTCGGCGCATCGTCGCTGTTCGACCCACAGCCGACATCGGCCTTACCTCATTAGGCAGCCGCAAAGCCGACGTACGCTGCTAACGTTTGACGGATCAAGTTCCTCTGTAGACCCGCATCGGGTCCAGGCCCGAGTCGGGCCTGACGGTCCATCATCGCGAAGAAAGGGGGATTCAGAATGGCGAAGTATTCGGTGACGCAGTCGGCGGTTTCGCACCTTCTTGCGGAAGTCAAAAGCAACAAGATCGCGATTCCTGAACTTCAGCGCCCGTTCGTTTGGGACAGTGTCAAGGTCCGTGATCTCATGGACTCGCTCTACAAGGGGTACCCCGTCGGCTACCTTATTACCTGGCAGTCAGTTGGAGCGAAGCTCAAGGGCGGCCAGATTGCCGCTCATCAGCAGATCCTGATCGATGGGCAGCAGCGGGTCACCGCGCTGCGCGCCGCAGTCGCCGGCCTGAAGGTGATCAACAAGCGATACAAGGCGGTGCGCATCACCATCGCCTTCAACCCAATCACCGAGGAGTTCGCGACGCTGACCCCAGTGATCGAAAAGAACCCGCAATGGATCTCGGACATCAGCGAATACTTCAATTCGGTGTCGCCCTTGTCGTTCGCAGGTGCTTATCGCGAACGCAACCCCGGCGCCGATTCAACCTTCGAGGTCAATCTGGGCCGTCTCGGCAGCATCCAGAATGCCCAGATCGGGATCATCAACTTGGACGATGGCCTCGGCGTCGACACGATCTCGGAGATCTTCATCCGAATCAACTCGAAGGGTGTCCCGCTCAGCAGTGCCGACTTCGCCATGAGCAAGATCGCCACCTACGGGGACCGAGGTCGGAACCTGCGCAAGCTCATCGATTATTTCTGCCATCTGACGGTGGCGCCGCACGCCTTTGCCGACATCGCGGAGAACGACGTCGAATTCGCCAAGACGGCCTATCTGAAGCAGATCGGCTGGCTGAAGAACGAGGCGGAGGACCTGTACGACCCGGAATATGGTGACGTCATTCGTGTGGCCGGACTCGTAGGCTTTAGCCGCGGCAAGGCTTCGAGTATCGTCAGCGAGTTGTCGGGTCGTGATCCGGAAACCGGGAGGGTGGATGAAGGGCGCATCCCGATCGCATACGACAAACTCGAGCATGCGTTGCTTCACATCGTCAACAACTATCATTTCAACAATTTCATCATGCTCGTCAAGTCCGCTGGATTCATCACAGCGGGAATGGTGAACGCGAAGAACGCGTTGAATTTCACGTACGCGCTCTACCTCCGACTGCGTGATGACAAGGCTATGAGTGAGGGCAAGCGAAAGCGGATCGTGAAGCGCTGGTTCGTGATGTCGATGCTGACGGGGCGCCACTCCGGCAGCTTCGAGTCGACCTGGGAACAGGACATCCGGCGGATCGGCGAGCAGGGCGCCGCGAACTATCTCAACCAGATCGAGGAGTCCGAGCTTTCCAGCGCGTTCTGGTCAGTCACGCTTCCTGCAGCTCTGGAAACGACCAGCACGGTGAGCCCGTTCTTCCAGACGTTTTTGGCTGCTCAGGTGACCCGCAACGCGCGAGGCTTCCTGTCCAAGGGCATCACGGTCGCGGCCATGCACCAGCAATCCGGCGACATCCATCACATCGTGCCCAAGGACTATCTGCAAAAGAACGGCTATCCCGACCGAGGTGACTACAACCAAGTGGCGAACTTCGTCCTTACCGAGACGTCGATCAACATCAGCATCAGCAACAAGTCTCCGGCTTTCTACATGGCCGAAGTCGACGCCCAAATCAAGTCTGGTGTCTTGCGCCATGGTGAAATCACTGAAGCAGGGGACTTGGCGCGCAACCTCGTTGAGAATGCAGTTCCGTCCCACTTGAGTACGGTCGATGCAGCCTCATACAAGGCGTTCTTGGTCGAGCGGCGTAAGCTGATGGCAGCAACCATTCGTGACTACTTCCAAGTGCTCTGATTCCGGCGACCACAACGTTCGCAAGCATCGCAAGCCACGCGAATCGAGCGAATGAACCCAGGAAGAGAGTGGTCGCCGTGAGTCGCGGCGTTATAGACAGCGCAACCCACGTACTCGGGTTCGATGATGGCGGCGTTGCGAATCCGCTGGACGACTTGATCGCCACCTTCATCTGCACGTAGAGCAGACCTTAGAGACCGAGACCGTCCCCTCCTGGCCGCTCAGCGTCATCCCTTTGTTGACCAACCGGTCGCGACGCCGTTCGTTGCGACAACTACAAACCCTGTGAAATCTCGATCGGCCATGAGTATCTCTCCTTGCCCAACGTACTTCGCAACGAACTGAAGTGAAGCCTCGACAGTCAGGTAGTCGCCGATCTTCCGATGCACCTCTAGCCCAAGTTTGTCATTTGGCACTACGACCCCCAATGAAATCATTGACTTAGGACGATATGGCGGCGTGTATGGCACTACTTTTGTGTAGTGCCGGACG
>Ga0136846_1235144_pt1 | contig 10559 bp, 11 predicted proteins | sample HopSoiMetagenom2_FD_96841 | JGI IMG/M metagenome (GOLD analysis project Ga0136846, IMG submission 96841) | Grasslands soil microbial communities from Hopland, California, USA - 2 Assembly 2016 (version 4) | ecosystem: Environmental > Terrestrial > Soil > Grasslands | place: USA: Hopland... | reverse complement strand
CCCTTCACCCCACCCCCGCCGTACACACCCCCACCGGCCCCGAACTCCTCCCCTCCATCCCCCTCCTGCGCGGTGTCGCCGAGCTCGCCGCCGAGATGGGGGCGCGGCAGGCCTACGAGTTCCTGGTCGGGCGGCATCTCGACGCCAACCTGCGGCAGTACACGCTCACGCCGACCGAGCTCGCCCGGCTGATGGGCGACCTCGCCGGTCCGGCGCGTACCGTGCTCGACCCGGCCTGCGGCACCGGCGCGCTGCTGCGGGCCGTTCCGGCGCGGGGTGCGCGGGAGGTCGAACGGGACGACTCCGAGGGGGAGTTGTACGGGCAGGACAGTGCTCCGGAGCTCGCCGCGCTCACCGCGCTCCGGCTCGCGCTCCAGGGCCGCGACGTGGTGCGTACGGCCGTCGGGGACACGCTTCGCGGTGACGCGTACCCGGGGCTCAGGGCCGACGTGGTCCTCTGCCATCCCCCGTTCAACGAACGCAACTGGGGACACGACGAACTCGCCTACGACGCCCGCTGGGAGTACGGCTTCCCGGCCCGTAACGAGTCCGAGCTGGCCTGGGTGCAGCATGCGCTCGCCCGTCTCCGGGACGGCGGCACCGCCGTACTGCTGATGCCGCCGGCCGCGGCCTCGCGGAGGTCGGGGCGCCGTATCCGCGCCGACCTGCTGCGGCGCGGTGCGCTGCGCGCGGTGATCGCGCTGCCGGTCGGCGCGGCACCCCCGTACAACATCCCGCTGCACCTGTGGGTGCTGCGGCGGCCCGGCAAGGCGCCCGTGCGGCCCGAGGTGCTGCTCGTCGACACCGGGACCGTCGCCGAGCACACCGGGCGCGGCGGGCTCGACTGGGCGGCGGTGCGTACCGCCGTCCTCGACGCCTGGCGGCCGTTCGAGCGGGCCGGTACGGCGGTCGGGCAGCCTGGGGTGGCGCGTTCCGTGCCCGTCATCGAACTCCTCGACGACGACGTCGACCTGGCCCCGGCCCGTCACCTCCCGCCCGCCACTGCGGGCGACGGCGAACACCTGAGCGACGTACGGGAGCGGCTCGGTGAGACCCTGCGGCTGACCGCCGACCTCACTCCGCCCGCCCCCGCCGAACCCTCCGAGGAGCAGCGCGGGCGCTGGCCGCTCATCACCATCGGGGAGCTCGCGCGTGGGGGCGCCCTGGTGATGCGTACGGGCGGAAACGGCGGCCACGCGCGCGTGCCCGTGCTCACCGACAACGACGTCCTCACCGGAACCGCTCCCTCCGGAACGTTGCCGGAGAGCGACGAGGAGGCCGTGCGGGTGGCGGCCGGGGACGTCGTCGTACCGGTGCTGGGCGGCGGGTCCGTCGCGCGCGTGGTCGACGACGCCACCGCGGGGGCCGTTCTCGGCCGCAGCCTCGTCCTCCTGCGGCCCGATCCGGCCGCCCTCGACCCCTGGTTCCTCGCCGGTTTCCTGCGCGGCACCGCCAACAACCGGCAGGCCAGCAGCTACGCGTCCACCGCGACCCGGCTCGACGTGCGCCGTCTGCAACTGCCCCGCCTGTCGCTGGACGAACAGCGGCGCTACGGCGCGCGGTTCAGGGCGCTCGCCGAGTTCGAGGAGGCCCTCCGCCAGGCGGGCCGGCTCGGCGGACAGCTCGTGCGCGGCATGTACGACGGGCTGACGGACGGGAGCGTCGCGCCCGACTGACGTACCAGCTGACGTCCGCTGAGGTACCCGCTGACGTCTTACGAGCCGTGGTCAGGTCGACAACGGTTCGGTACAACCCGGACCCTGTTGTCGGTGTCGGGCTATACGCTCGTACTTCGACATCGAACCTTGACATCGAACCTGCCACTCATAAGTCCGTCCCCCGTTGGCATCAGGTCCAGGAGCAGTCATGTACGGCCCCGGCGCGCCGTCCCCGACCCGCAGTGCGGGCACCGTCATCGCCCTGCGAGTGCTGTTCACCACCACCGCGTTCCTCTCGTGCGGCATCCTGGCGTGCGTGCCGCTGTTCCGGGTCGCCCTCCTGCGCGGCCGGTGGTTCAACTGGGCGGCGGCCTGGGCGAGTCTGCCGGTGTCCGTCGCGGGCTTCGCGGTGATCGGCACGGTGCCGGAGAACGACCCCAGGAGCGACACCGCCCTCGCCGTCGTGCTGCTCATGGGGGCCGTGGCCGGCATCTACTTCCTGGTCATGGACATACGGCCCAACAACCGGCAGAGCCCGTACGCCGGTTACGTGCCGCCCCAGGCGGCGACCGTGCCCCCCGGGTACGGATACCCGCCCCCGTCGCCGTACGCGAACATGCGGTCCGGGCCGCAGCCCCCCGTGCCCGTCACGCCAGTACCCCCGCCGCCCGTCTCGCACGGCCCCGTACCGCCCCCGCCGCAGCGCCCCGCGCCCGCCCGTATCGACCAGGTCCGCGCCGAACTCGACGAGCTCAGCGACTACCTGCGCAAGCACGACAGCAACGGCAGCGGCAATGGGACCGGCAGCGGCAGCCACAACGGTGACGGCGACCGCGAGGGCGGACGGTGAGCCTGGCCACGGGACGCGTCATCGCCGACCGGTACGAACTGTCCACGCTCATCGGCCAGGGCGGCATGGGCCAGGTGTGGACGGCGTACGACCAGCGGCTCGACCGGCGCGTCGCCGTCAAGCTGCTGCGCCCGGACAAGGTCGCCGGCCAGGAGGCGGACGAACTGCGCCGCCGCTTCGTACGTGAGTGCCGCGTGACCGCACAGGTCGACCACCCCGGCCTCGTCACCGTGCACGACGCGGGCAGCGAGGGCGAGGAACTGTTCCTCGTCATGCAGTACGTCGACGGCGCCGACCTCTCCGACCACCTCGCCGAACACGACCCGTACCCCTGGCAGTGGGCGGTCGCCGTCGCCGCGCAACTGTGCGCCGTACTGAGCGCCGTGCACGCCGTACCGATCGTCCACCGCGACCTCAAGCCGCGCAACGTGATGGTGAAGCAGGACGGCACGGTCACCGTCCTCGACCTGGGCGTCGCCTCCGTCATGGACACCGACACCACCCGCCTCACCCACACCGGTTCCCCCATCGGCTCGCCCGCCTACATGGCCCCCGAGCAGGCGATGGGCGGCGCGGTCGGCCCCTACACGGACCTGTACGCACTCGGCGTACTCCTCCACGAACTCCTCAGCGGAGACGTGCCGTTCTCCGGCTCGACAGCCCTCGGAGTGCTCCACCGGCACCTCTACGAGCCGCCGCTGCCCGTGCGCCGGCTGCGACCCGAGGTGCCCGAGGCGCTGGAAGCGCTCGTCCTGCGGCTGCTCGCCAAGGACCCGCAACACCGGCCCGCCTCCGCGCAGGAGGTGTACGAGCACCTGGCACTCCTGCTCCCGGAGCGCGGGATGCCCACCGGAGCGCCCCTCGACCCCACCCGCCCCTTCCTGCGCCCGCACGCCCCCTGGCCGGACCGCGCCCGCACCCCAGCGCCCCAGCCGACGGCAGCCCCCGCGGCCGAGAGACCCGACATCGCCGGAGCCGTCAACGAGGTCAAACGCCTCCTCGGTGAGGGCCGCATCACCCAGGCCGTCGACATCCTCGGCGCGATCCTGCCCGCCGCCGCCGAACAGCACGGCGAGCACTCCCCGGTCGTCCGCACCCTCCGCAAGCAGTACGCGGCCACCCTCATGGACGACGGCCAGTACCGGCGCGCCCTGCCCGAACTGCGCCGCCTCGCCGACGAACGCGCCGCCGAGGCCGGCCAGGCCGACCCCCAGTCGCTGCGCTTCCGCTACGAAGCCGCCCAGTGCCTCGAACAACTCGGCGAACCCGCGGCGGCCCTCGCCGAGTACCGCGCCCTTCTGCCGTACTACGAGAACCAGTACGTCGCCGGCGACCCCGAACTCTCCCTCGACGTCCGCCGCCGCATCGGCCACCTCCTCCTCGCCCTCGGCGACCGCACAGCGGCCCACGACACCCTCGCCCGCCTCCTCCACGACGTGGACCGCCTGCGCGGCCCCGGCCATCCGCTCGCGGCGGAGATCCGGCGGACCCTGGAGTGGCTGGGACAGGTGCGCGGCTAGGATTTGCGGTGGCTTGAGGGAATCGTGTAGGTCTCAGGGGCTGAATTTTCCCGAACACGGGAGCGAATCCCGTTATGTTGCGACCTGCTTTCGTGTCGCAGAATGTCGTCGCGCAGAACGATGTGAACGTCGTCGCGCGGAACGTCGTGAACGTCGTGTCGTAGTACGTCGTGTCGCAGAACCAGGGGTGGGGTACGTGGTGTCCAGTCACCGGCAGTCCAAGAAGCGCAGATACATCACCTGGGCGGTGGCCGGTACGGCCGTCGTCGCCGGGGCCGGGCTCGCCGCGCAGTCCTCGATGGCCGCCACCACCTGGCCCGCCCAGCGCACCTACACCGGCCGCGCGTTCGACACCTGCACCGCACCCTCCGCCGCCGCGATGCAGGCCTGGCACGGCGGCCTCTACGGCGCCGCCGCCGTCTACATAGGCGGCAAGAACCGCGGCTGCTCCCAGCCCAACCTCACCGCCTCCTGGGTGAAGACGGTCAGCGCGCAGGGCTGGAAACTCATCCCCCTGTACGTCGGCGCCCAGCCCTCCTGCCAGACCGGTACCAGCCCCGAGAAGCTCACCGCCGCCACGGCCGCCTCCCTCGGCGCGACGGACGCGGCGGACGCGGTGGCCAAGGCCTCGGCGCTCGGCATCAAGGCCGGCAGCCCGGTCTACCTCGACATGGAGTCGTACGACATCACGAACAAGGCGTGCAACGACGCCGTACTGACATACGTACGCGCCTTCGACAAGGCACTGCACGCCAAGACGTACCGCACCGGCTACTACGGCTTCACCAGCTCCAGCGCGAAGGCGATCGCCCAGGCCACCGACCGCACCGACCTGCCGGGCAACATGTGGTACGCCCTGTGGGACAAGCAGAACACCACCACCGCGGACTGGCCGTTCGCCGCCACGCAGTGGACGAACCACAGCCGGGCCCACCAGTACATGGTCAACAGCAAGGAGACCCGCGGCGGTTACACGATCACCGTGGACCGCGACGCGTGGGACGCCCCGGTGGCGATCACGGGCTGAGGCGAGGCCGGAGGCCACGGGGAGCGTGCGCTACGGAGGCGGTGCCCGAAGTCCCGGTGAATCGTTGGTCGAATGGCTTGGCCAGAACCAAGGCACTGCCTAACATCGATCACCGCAAGACTTTGTGCCCGGCTGCACAATCTCCTCAGGAGGCTTCCTTGCACCGCCGTCGTCGCACCGCGCTCCTTCTCTCCGCCGCGATCGTCGCCGCGGCCCCCCTCCTCACCGCCTGCGGAAACGACGCGCATCCCGGCGCGGCAGCCGTCGTCGGCGGGCAGCGAATCACGGTCGCGCAGCTGGAGAGCAGGGTGAAGGAGGTACGCACGGCGCAGCGGGCGGCCACCCCGGACCAGGCCCAGTACGCGCAGGCCGTCGCCAGAACCGGCAGCCTCACCCGGGACACCCTGCACACCATGGTCCTCGACCGCGTCCTCAACCGGGCGGCGAAGAACGCGGGCGTGACCGTGACCCGCAAGGACGTCCAGGGGCTGCGGGCCTCCCTGGAACAGCAGGCGGGCGGCGCGAAGGCGCTGGAGGGCAGCTGGCTCCAGCAGTACGGCGTAGCCCCGGCACGTCTCGACGACAGCCTGCACACCGAGATCGTGGCCCAGAAACTGGCCGCCGCGCTCGGCGTCGACATGAACACGCCGGACGGCCAGGCCACGTTCTGGAAGGCGATGTCCGAGGCCTCGAAGACCCTCCACGTCGACCTCAACCCGCGCTACGGCGCCTGGGACGTCCAGAAGAGCAGCCGCGTCGACGCGAAGACGCCCTGGGTACGGGAGATCACGGCGGCGCAGACGCCACAGGGGGCGTGACGCATCCCGACGTGACGGATGCGGCGTGACGGATACGCCGTGACGGATGCGGCGTAACGGTTGTCCGTACGGGTGTGCGGGCGCCGGGTGCTCATGCCGCGTCCGTGAGCGCCTGGCCTGTGGACAACTGCTGGGGCTGTCGGTGGCGTGCGTTACGTTCGGGTGGTGAACGCAACCAGCGGCTTCGAGACCGCGCCGGAGACGGAGACCGACCCCGGTCGTGTCGTCCTGCTCACCACCAGCCACCGGGTCGCCCCCGGCCTGCTGTCCTGGCCCGCCTGGCAGACGCTGCACGCGGCCGACCGGGTGCTGTGCGCGGACGGAACGCATCCGCAGCTGCCGTATCTCCGGGACGCCGACATAGCGGTCGAGGAGACCTCCCCGACCGCCGAGGACCTGATCCACGCCTGCGCCGGCGCCCGGACGGTCGTGGTCGTGACGACGGGCGAGGGCGACCCGGCCCTCACCGACGGCCTGGCACGCCTCGCCGGCTCCGGCCGCGTACGGATGCCGGACCTGGAACTCCTCCCCGCCTCCTACGACCTCCCCGGCGCCCGCCTCCTCGACCTCGTCCAGGTGATGGACCGCATCCGCCTGGAGTGCCCCTGGTCCTCCCGCCAGACCCACAAGGGCCTGGCGAAATACGGCATCGAGGAGGCGTACGAACTCGTCGAGGCGATCGAGGAGGGCGACCGGGACGAGCTGCGCGAGGAACTGGGGGACGTCCTGCTCCAGGTCGTCTTCCACGCGCGTATCGCCGAGGAGGACACGGACACCCCGTTCTCCATCGACGACGTGGCGGCCGGCATCGTCACGAAACTGATCCACCGCCACCCGCACGTCTTCGGCGACGCGACGGCGTCCACACCGGAAGACGTCAAGGAGCACTGGCTGCGCACCAAGGCGATCGAGAAGCGCCGCACCTCGGTGACGGAGGGCGTCCCACTGGGCCAGCCCGCCCTGGCCCTCACGGCGAAACTGGCGTCCCGGGTGCACTCGGCGGGCCTCGACGTCCCGCTGCCGAGGGGCGAGGGCATCGGCTACGAGCTGCTGGAACTGGCGGTACGGGCGGAGGCGGAGGGCGTGGACCCGGAGGCGGCACTGCGGGCCGCCGCGCGGGCTTATCGGGACGCGGTGCGGGTGCGGGAGGGCGTGGAGGGGGTGAAGGGTGTGGTCGACGAGGGGTGACGAGGTTCGGCACCGATCACCCCGCCGCCAACCTGCCACCGCACTCTTCACCTGGAATTCGCGACTCGCCGATTGGCTCTCGTGAGCTCAACGCCTCTGAGCGGCTACAGCTCCCGTATACGTCTCACGCGTCAGGTCATCAGGGCTGATCCCGAGATCCGTCATGACGACGCGGATGTCGGTGAGTGCCTGCGACAGATCGGACTCTTCAACGATGGTCTCTACTTCGAGGAAGGTGCCGTCGAGCTCAGGGACACGGACGAGGGTGGCGAGCATGCGTCGGCCCTGTGCCTCGAAGGTGTAATTTCGGCACCGCTTCTCGAAGGCGATGACCGGAGCATGCCCAAGGCCACGGACGATTGCGTGTATCTCCTCGGCGTCAGTCACCTGAGTCTCGTGCTCGGGCTTCGAGCCGGACACCTCGTCGACGGCCGCGTCCTTGAACGTGAGGACCGTTCGGGTCCCATCAGCACCATGGACGGTACGCACGCGCAATTCCTGGTCGGATTTCTCCAGGGCTCCGTCAGGCCGGTCGTAGTAGATGTCCTCGTACACCTCGACGCGGGCCGTCGCGCGCTCGTCGAGCAGGCGCAGAACTGCCTCGGGCGAGTGGACGCGAGCCTTCAACTCAGCCTCGATCATGGGCCGTTCCTCTCTCCTCAGACCGTGCGCTGTGCGCCGTCGATGACAGCATCAAACATCCTTCGGAACCCTCGGAACAGGGGCCCGTGCGGCGTCTCCATCACCTTGTACGTAGCGCTCTCGTGGCCCTCCCACCCGGCGTCGAAAGCGCTGACGAACATGGTGGTGTCCGTGCGAATGAGCCGCCAAGTGGGAAGCATGCGATACCGGTACACCTGGATGTCGCAGCCGTCGGCCAGCAGCTCCCGCAGTCGGGCCTCCGTCAGGCGTACTCCGCCGGCGAGGGACTCGGCGGACTCTCCGATCTCCGCAGCTCGTCGGGTGAGCGCGTCGGAGTCCGGGTCGAGGAGCAGCACGCGGACGCGGACCCCATTGCCGCCCTGCTCACGCGGGAGGCAAGCGCGCAGGAGGCTGTCGTTCAAGCCGATCAGGCCGAGACCGCGCACGGCCAACACATCCAACTCTTGTGTCGTGCGCGCCTGCTGCTGGATCTCCTCGGCTGCGGCGTTCTGAGCCGCGTAGACCCGGACGACCTCGGGGAACGCGGCAAGGTCGAAGGCAGCGCCTCCGGTGCGTTTCTCACGGCCGGCCGCCAGACCGAGACGGTGAGATTACCGGAGGGGGATCGCATGCGCGCTACTCCCCGCGTAATCGTGTTGACCCTGAGAAGGCAGTTAGCGGAGGTGGAGAGATGGCGACGCGGACGACGCAAGGGAAACCGGTGGAGCTTCCGTATCCGACGTCATTCGAGCCGGAACCGGTCCGAGGGTGCGACGTCTGCGCTGCCCTTGCCCGGCAGTGGAGGGAAGCGTCCAACTTCCGTATCCCCGCCTACGACCCGTCGCACGCAACGGATCTGGCGGTGGAAATCCAGCGCCACCCACACGACTGGAAGAAGGCCCGACGGTGACGGTAGAACCCTTCCCCGACCTCTTCGCCCATCTGAAGGTAGAAGCCCTGCCGTCGCGCAGGTGGGTCGAATGCGCCAGCTGTATCGAGAACAAGTCGCTCGACAACGGAAACACTGATCCGCAGGAGTGGGCCGTCGGGCACCTACTGTTGCACCCTGATCACGCCCGATACCGGATCGTCAGTCAGGTCGGGTTCCGTCTCGATCCAACGACCGCGCCGCACCCGGTGGCGCCGGGAGCAACGTCGAGGAGGCCGTCTGCGGCGTTCTGACGACGCTGCCTCCGGAGTTCTTGAAGTCGGATCGCAGCATCACGGGTGTTGACTGGCCGACGTCACGGTGAAGTGCGACCTATGTACGTCCTTCCTCGGCGGGCGGGGTGCTCTCTCGGACTGGGGGATACAGCGTGACAACCCTGTTGTCGCGCTGTCAGTGCCCAGCGCTGTTGGCGTGCTGTGAGCGGCTCCCACAAATAGGGGAGCCCCTCCTGCTCCTGCATAGGGTCAACCCATGCGCTACGACGAGCCCCCCGCCCCCGAACTCTTCACCTGGGAATTCGCCACCGATCCCTACCCCGCCTACGCCTGGCTCCGTGAGCACGCGCCCGTGCACCGGACGAAGTTGCCCAGTGGGGTCGAGGCCTGGCTGGTTACGCGGTACGGGGACGCCAAGCAGGCCCTCGCCGATCCCCGGCTGTCCAAGAACCCGGCGCATCACGACGAGCCCGCGCACGCCAAGGGCAAGACCGGTATCCCCGGTGAGCGCAAGGCCGAGTTGATGACCCATCTGCTCAACATCGATCCGCCGGACCACACCAGGCTGCGCAGACTCGTCGCCAAGGCGTTCACTCCGCGCCGGGTCGCCGAGTTCACGCCCCGCGTCCAGGAACTCACCGATCAGTTGATCGACCAGTTCGCGACGAGCGGCTCCGCCGATCTCATCCACGAGTTCGCGTTTCCGCTGCCCATCTACGCGATCTGCGACCTGCTGGGCGTACCCCGCGAGGACCAGGACGACTTCCGGGACTGGGCCGGAATGATGATCCGGCACGGAGGAGGGCCCCGGGGTGGGGTCGCCCGGTCCGTCAAGAAGATGCGGGGCTACCTCGCCGAGCTGATCCACCGCAAGCGCGAGGCGCTGTCCGACCTGCCCGAGCCCGGCGAGGATCTCATCTCCGGGCTCATCCGGGCCTCCGACGAAGGCGAGCATCTCACCGAGAACGAAGTCGCCGCCATGGCGTTCATCCTGCTCTTCGCCGGTTTCGAGACGACAGTGAACCTGATCGGCAACGGCGTCTACGCCCTCCTCACCCACCCCGAGCAACGCGCCCGCCTCCAGGCCTCCCTCACCGTCGAGGACTCCTCCCTCCTCGAAACCGGCATCGAGGAACTCCTCCGCTACGACGGCCCCGTCGAGCTGGCCACCTGGCGCTTCGCCACCCAACCGCTCACCATCGGTGGACAGGACATCGCGGCCGGCGATCCCGTCCTCGTCGTCCTCGCCGCTGCCGACCGGGACCCGGCGAGGTTTGCCGACCCCGATATCCTTGACCTCGGCCGCCGGGACAACCAGCACCTCGGATACGGCCACGGCATCCACTACTGCCTCGGTGCCCCGCTCGCCCGGCTGGAGGGACGCAGCGCCCTCGCCACTCTCCTCACCCGCCTCCCTGACCTGCAACTCGCCCTGGATCCATCCGAGTTGAGATGGCGGGGCGGGCTCATCATGCGTGGACTGCGCACCCTGCCCGTCGAGTTCACGCCGGTTCACGAATCCGGGCGTCCGTCGCAGGCGGTGCCGTAGGAGATCACGAGGAGGTGACACTCCCTCAGCAATGTGATCTTCACGTGATCCGCGCGGCATGAACTTGTGACAAGTGATCGTGTGCCGATACGTTCGTGCACCAGTGCGATGCCCTGCAGTCCTGCGTCACTGCATGCCTGCAT
>Ga0136846_1227718_pt1 | contig 10559 bp, 18 predicted proteins | sample HopSoiMetagenom2_FD_96841 | JGI IMG/M metagenome (GOLD analysis project Ga0136846, IMG submission 96841) | Grasslands soil microbial communities from Hopland, California, USA - 2 Assembly 2016 (version 4) | ecosystem: Environmental > Terrestrial > Soil > Grasslands | place: USA: Hopland... | reverse complement strand
GGCCGAAGATTCGGCCGGCCGGATCCGGTTGAAGCTGATCGGACCGACGGCGCCGTACGACTTCGTGGATGCGGAGGCGTGATGGGCCTGATGACCAGCCTCCTCACGCTGCCGCTGGCGCCGCTGCGCCTCACGGTGGCTGTGGCGGAGCAGATTCGCAAGCAGGCCGAGGCCGAGTACTACGACCCGGCCCGGATCCGTTTGCAGTTGGAGCAGATAGAAATACTCAGGGAGAACGGCGAGATCGATCCGGAGGAAGCCGCCGCGATCGAGGACGAACTGATCAACCGGCTGCTGGTCTCCAACGCCCGGCAGCGTGGGGAGGTCTGATGGCAACGCCACGCAAGACCAGCACACCACGCAAGACCAGCACGCCCCGCAAGACCAGCGCGCCGCGTCGTACGGCTGCCAAGCACTCTGAGCCCAGTACGACGGCCGAGCCCTCCCGGTCGTCACAGAACGGGAAGGCGCCCAGGTCACTGCGCTCTGTGGCACTCACAGCCGCCAGGGAACTGTCCGACCTGATCGGGCAGGTCCCGGAAGGCATCGTGGCCGTGGAGAAACACGAGGACGGCTGGCGCGTGCAGGTCGAGGTGGTCGAGTCGCACCGCATCCCCGAGACGACGGACATTCTCGCCGTCTACGAGGTCGACGTGGACACCGACGGCGCAGTGACCGGTTATCGGCGGATGGACCGCTACATCCGCGGCCGCATCCAGGAGTGAGGAAGGCGCTATGACCGAACCGACGCTCTCGCCCCGCCGGCCGGCCATGGACCGCTACGGCCTCGCGTCCTCGACTCCCCGGCCGGAAGGGCTGGCGGACATTCTGGAGCGGGTGCTCGACAAGGGCATCATCATCGCCGGCGACATCCGGGTGAACCTGCTCGACATCGAGCTGCTCACCATCAAGATCCGGCTGCTCGTGGTCTCGGTCGACAAAGCCATGGAAATGGGCATCGACTGGTGGACCCGGGACCCGATGCTGTCCAACGACGCCCAACAGCTGGCGGACGAGAACCGCAAGCTCAAGGAGCGCGTCGACGAGCTGGAGCGTGGCAGTGACTGAGCCTGGGACCGAGACACCCGTTGAGACGGGGACCTATGTCTACGCCGTCGGCCGGCACCTCGACGAGCAGGCAATGGCAGAGCTGGAAGGCGTCGGCGCAGCCCCGGTGAGGGTGATCGCTCATCGCGATCTGAACGCCGTGGTGAGCACGGTCGACCTGGCGGAGTTCGGGGAGTCGGCCTTGCGCAAGAACCTCGAGAACCTTTCCTGGGTGGAGAAGACCGCGCGCAGGCACGACGAGGTCGTCCGGCGGGCGGCAGCGATCACCACCGCGCTCGCGCCGTTCCGCCTGGTCACGATCTACCGCTCGGATGCTGCCGCGCGCGACCGGATCGAGGAGTTGTACGACGAACTCGTCATCGTTCTCGAGCGCATCGACCGGCGCAGCGAGTGGAGCGTGAAGATCTTCGACCGCCAGGAGCCGATCCAGTCTGCGCAATCGGGCCAGTCGGCACAGTCGGCGACGTCGGGAGCCACGCCGGCCGCCGAGTCGACCGGCTCGGGCGTGGCCTACCTGGAGCGGCGCCGGGCCGAGATCCGGCAACGGCGCGAGGCAGCCGGCGACAAGCTGGCGCAGGCCGACCAGCTGTTCTGGGAGCTGGTGCCCGCCGCGGCGGCGACCCGCCGCCTGCCGCCGCAGGACCAGCGACTCACCGGCCACCAGGCGCCGATGCTGATGAACGCGACCTTGCTGGTCGACGACGATCGCAGTACGGCCTTCTTCGAGATGGTCGCCACGCTGCGGAGCAAGTACCCGTCCCTCGACATCGAGGTGAACGGTCCTTGGCCGCCGTACTCGTTCGCCGTGCTGGACAAGCCATGACGGTCGAAGCGGCGGCAGTCGAGACCAGGGCAGCCGAGACCAGTCTGGTGGATCTGCTGGACAGGCTGCTGGGCAAGGGTGTCGTGGTCTCCGGTGACGTGGTCATCTCGCTGGCCGAGGTCGACCTCGTGCGCATTCAGTTGTCGGCCGTGATCCAGTCGGTCCGCGAGGAGATGAGTCGTCCATGACCGAACCGTTGCTGCCGCTCACCGAGCGGATCGAGGCCAATGCGGACACTGTCGAACGCGAGCTGTTCAAGCTGGTGCTGACCATCGTCGAGCTGGTCCGGCAGTTGATGGAGCGGCAGGCGATCCGGCGGATGGATCAGGGTGACCTGAGTACGGCGCAGATCGAGGAGCTCGGGCTGGGTCTGATGCGTCTGGAAGAGGCGATGACCGCGCTCCGGGAGAGGTTCGACCTGAGTCCGTCGGACCTCAACATCGATCTCGGACCGCTGGGGTCGCTGTTGTCCGACTAGCTGCTTGGACGTGAGGATCATGAGAATTCTTCGAGGACTTGGTGCCGCGGTGGTGTGGCTGCTCGCGACCGTCGTGGTGATCCTGGCGGCGGTGCTGTGCATCACGCTCATTCTGCTGCCGCTCGGGTTGCCGTTGATGGCGGTCGGCCTGCGGCTCTACGGCTACGGCGTCCAGTTGATGGTGCCGCGGGCTCCGGAGGTCAAGCGCGGTGTCCGCAAGGGCCTGGGTCTGCGCTCGCACGGGTCTGTGGCGGGAGACGTCAAACGGGCCGGGAAGCGGGGGAAGAAGTCCGGCCGCAAGCTGGAGAAGAAGGCGAGCAATGCGGCTGGTGACGCTGCGAAGTCCGTCCGCCGGGGACGGAAGCGGCTGGCCGGCGTCTTCCACAGCTGAGGAGACGGTTCATGAAGCTCTTGATGAGGCTGATCGTCAACGCCGTCGCGCTGGCAGTGGCCGCCTGGCTGCTGAACGGCATCACGATCAGTGGCTCGGGCACGGGCAGCCGGATCGTCACCCTGGTCGTGGTGGCGGCGATCTTCGGGCTGGTGAACGCGGTGGTCAGGCCGCTGGCCAAGCTTCTCTCGCTGCCGTTCATCATACTGACGCTGGGTTTGCTGATCTTCGTGATCAACGCGCTGATGCTGCTGCTCACGTCCTGGATCAGCAGCGGGTTGAACGTACGGTTCCACGTCGAGGGCTTCGGCACCGCTCTGGTCGGCGCGCTGATCATCACCGTGGTCAGCTGGCTGATGAACGTCCTGCTCCCCGACAAACTCGAAACCGACTGAACTGCGGTGATTGGAAGGACCGGATCATGACTGACGAGACGATCGGTGAGAAGGCAGGCAACAAGCTGGAAGAAGGGCTGCGGCAGGCGGCGGCGGGAGCCGTGGGCCTGGCAGCCAAAGCCGGTCTCGGCTCAGGTGACCCGGACAAGGTCCGGACCTCCAGGAATCCTGACAACGGCCGGACCAAGGACGAGCTGTACGCGGACGCGAAACGCCTTGGCATCAAGGGCCGCTCGAAGATGACCAAGGCCGAGCTGGAGAAGGCCATCGGCCGCGCCTGAGCACCTCCGTCGAGCTGTAGGGGCCGGCGGCAACGGTCTTGCGAATCGCAGGTCCGTTGCCGCCGGCACTGATCAGCCTTCGGCCTCGTCCTGGAGTTTCTGCTGCAGCTTGTCCTTGGACAGGCCCGAGGTGCCGGAGATTCCGGCGTTGCCGGCCTGCCGGACGAGTTGTTCGCGGGTGATGTCCTCGGGTTGCTCACCGAGGTGCTTCTTGCGGCTCGCGGCGAAAGCCTCGCCGAGCTGGAGGCGGCGCTCGTCGGACAGGTTGCTCCGCATGCCGGGCAGGACCTTGCTCTCCTCCTCCTCGACGTGATGCGAGACGGCGTCGATCAGGTTCTGCAGGACCTTGTCGAAATCGGGCGCAGTCGGGTCGGTCGACGCGAGCTGGGCCAGCAGCTGATCGGCCTCGATGTGCTCCTGCTGGCTGTGGGAGACCTCCTCCTTCTCGCCGGCCTCGGACGCCGCGACCGGGTAGACCTCAGCTTCTTCGGCCCGGCTGTGGGCGGTCAGCAGCGTGGTCAGTACCGGCAGGAGATTCGGGCGCGTCTCCGGGTTGTCCTTCAGCTCGTCGAACAGACGCTCGACCTCGCGATGGTCCTGCATGATCAGATCCACTACGTCACCGGGCATCGTGATGTCCTTTCTGTCGCCCTGATGCTTGCGCCAGTACCCATGAGCATGCGGTCAGCCGACGTCACGCTGAGCCAACCCATTGCCTAGGGCATCTAGGTGAGGCTCAGTCGGGCGGCTCGACCGGACGGCCCTCATCGCCTGCGGTGACATCCTCGCTCTGCGGCGTACGTCGTCCTGCGCTGCGCTCCGGGCCGGGCGACCGCTGTCCTTCGTCGTGCTCGACCGCGTCGAAGTCCAGGCCGCCCTTCTCGAGCTCGTCGTTCTCCAACGCCTCGTTGAGCTCGGTGTCGCTGACGGTCTTGTGCTTGTCATCAGGATTCGGCCGGTCGAAGCTCATCATCACCTCCGGGTCGGGGTCACCACCCGGTAACCAGACTCCGCCCGGTCAATCAGGGCCCACCGTCAGGAAGCTCAGTCATACGCTTGCGGTACCCCGGACGCATACGAAAGGGGCACAGAGAAGGAGGCACAGACAGGTGACGCACGGGTGAGGAGAACATGGCTGAGGGCGACCTGACGAAGACCGCCGCCGAGGTCGCGGAGCGGATCGGCAGCGCGGCGCTCGAGAAGGGGCTGCAGGTGGCGGTTGCCGAGTCGCTGACGAGCGGAGCCATCGCCTCGCGGCTCGGCGCCGCGCGGAGCTCGAGCACCTGGTTCGCCGGCGGAGTCGTTGCCTATGCGGCAGAAACCAAGTTCCGGGTACTGAACGTCGATCCAGGGCCGGTCGCCAACGCGCGCTGCGCCGTACAAATGGCAAAGGGTTGCCGGAAACTGATCGGCGCCGACCTCGTGATAGCAGTAACAGGAGTCGGCGGACCGGAGCCCGAGGAGGGCCACCCGCCCGGCACGGTCTACGCGGCCGTCAGCTCAGCAGCCGGCGAAGAGGTCGATCAGCACAAGTTCGACGGCGATCCGTCGCAGGTCGTCGCAGAGGCGACCCTGGCCGCACTACAGATGCTCGCCACCGCTCTCGAGAGGCTCTGACTCCTCGTCCGAAGGCGTTCTGGTACGGCGGGGAAGCGTGTGGGTGCCGTCACAGAACGGCGGGAGCGCAGTACGTCCGCAGCGGCAGAGCGCGATGGTACGGCGTGGCGCGTCCACCGGATCGCCCGCCTCGTCCAGGAGCTGGAAGTCACCGCGGACCAGGATCGGGCCGTCCGGATAGGCGCGGATCTGAGTCACGCCGTCGTGCTTGCTGGTCATGGGGCTGCGGTACCCAGTTGTGCCTGCTCCACCACGGTTTTCTCGCCGGGTACCGGATCTGCGTCTGATGATCGAGGAGACGCACATGCTTCTGCCACCGCCGCGTGGGCCGCTGACCGCCTGGTTGGCCGGCCTGCTCAGGGGACGCGACGACGGAGGAACCGTCCGGGTCACGACGTCGGACCGGCCGTTCGACGACGAGGATCTGCAGCTGGCCCTGTGGATCGCCTACGAGCTGCAGTACCGCGGGTTCGACGACGTCGCGCCCGAGCTGCAGTGGGATCCGGACGTCGTTGCCTTTCGCACCCAGTTGGAGCGGCCCTGGATCGACTGGCTGGAGGCGAACTGCCGGGTTCGTCCGACCGACCAGCCCGTTGCGAGGCAGTTGCGCGCGCTGATCGGCGCCGACGACGGTCCGCGACTGGCGCCGTACCTGCGCAGGCACGCGACGCTCGACCAGTTCCGCGAGTTCGTCATGCACCGGTCCGTGTACCAGCTGAAGGAGGCCGATCCGCACAGCTTCGGCATCGCGCGCGTCGACGGCGCCACCAAGGCGGCGCTGGTCGAGATCGAGGCCGACGAGTACGGCGGTGGTCGCAAGGAGCGGATGCACTCCGAACTGTTCCGTACGACGATGCGCTGGCTCGGGCTCGACGACACCTACGGCCACTACGTTTCCGCCGTACCGGCGGTCACGTTGGCGATCTCCAACGTGATGTCGCTGTTCGCGATCCACCGTCGTTGGACCCCAGCCCTGCTCGGCCATCTGGCCGCCCTCGAGATGACGTCGACCCTTCCCAATCGCCAGTACGCCGCCGGTGCTGCCAGGCTCGGTGCTTCGGATGAGCAGGCCCGCTATTTCACCGAGCACGTCGAGGCTGACGCGGTGCACGAGCAGATCGCCGCCCACGATGTGTGTGGCAGCTACGTCCAGCAGCATCCCGGCGCCATCGCCGACGTCCTCTTCGGTGCTTCCTGTTCACTTGCCGTGGACAACCTTTTCGCGGCGCGCGTACTTGCCGACTGGAAGGCGTCTCCGCGGTATCTCCGCAAGCCCAAGCCGGCCACCGCCGCAAGCTGAGCCGCGAGAAGTCTTGTTGCAGGGCCCTTCGATGGGTACCGGGAGGTCCCCGAGTGGAAGGTGCTGGACAGCCATGACCGACGCCAAGGATCCCGTCGCCACCGTTGCGGAGCTGGTCGATCGGGCCACGATCTGCATGTTGACCACGATGACGCCGGATGGTCAGCACGTCGCGCGCCCGATGGCCGTGCAGGAGGTGGAGTTCGACGGTGACCTCTGGTTCTTCGCCTCGGCTGACTCGGAGAAGGTCGGCGAGATCGGCGCGAACCCGCAGGTGAACGTCTCGTTCTCGAACCCGAAACAGAGTGAGTGGACGTCCATCGCCGGCACCGCCGAGATCCTGGTCGACCGGGCGAAGGCCGAGGAACTCTGGTCGGCCCCGTTGAAGGCCTGGTTTCCGGACGGACCGGAGACTCCGGGGCTGGTCCTGCTCAAGGTACATGCCGACAGCGCCGAGTACTGGTCGGGCCCGAGCAGCAAGGTCGTCCGCCTCCTCGGCGCGGCCCGGGCGGCGATCGCCCGCGACCCGGACAAGTTCCCGGCCACCAACGAGACCGTCGACTTCTCAGGCGGAGCCTGATGGGCGAGCAGACCTCGAACACCGAATGACGACAGCTTTCCGGAGGTAGTGCATGAGCACGATCACGCAGTCGATCGACGTCGAAGTCCCGGTGACGACGGCGTACAACCAGTGGACGCAGTTCGAGTCCTTCCCGCAGTTCATGGAAGGCGTCGAGGAGATTCGCCAACTGGACGCGACGCACAACCACTGGGTGGTCAAGGTGGGTGGAGCGACGCGGGAGTTCGACACGACCGTGACCGAGCAGCATCCCGACGAGCGCGTGGCCTGGAAGTCTGACTCGGGGCCGCAGCATGCCGGCGTCGTGACCTTCCACAAGTTGTCCGACACCACCAGCCGGGTGACCGCGCAGATGGACATCGATCCCGAGGGCTTCCTGGAGAAGGCCGGCGACAAGTTCGGGGTGATCGAGGGCCGGGTGAAGGGTGATCTCCAGCGGTTCAAGGAGTTCATCGAGTCGCGCGGCATCGAGACCGGCGGCTGGCGGGGCGACGTACCGCGCTGAACCACCTGAACTACCTGAACCAGCTGAACCAGCTGACCGGACTGCCGGGTGAACCGGCGGCCGGGAACGACGAGCAGGAGGGCGAGCGATGAAACTGGGGTTCAAGTTGATCGCCGAGGCCTATGGGCCGCTCGACATCGTCGAGCAGGCGGTGCGGGCCGAGGAGGCCGGGTTCGACTTCGTCGAGGTGAGCGATCACTTCCATCCGTGGGTGAGTGAGCACGAGCATTCCGGCTTCGCGTTCTCGATGCTCGCGGCGATCGCGAGCCGGACGTCGTCCATCGGGCTCGCGACCGGTGTCACCTGCCCCTTCATCCGGTACCACCCCGCGATCGTCGCGCAGGCGGCGGCAACGACCTCGATCCTGTCCGGCGGCCGCTTCACGCTCGGCATCGGTGCCGGCGAACGGCTCAACGAGCACGTCGTCGGCCGTGGCTGGCCGGCGGTTGCCACCCGCCACGAGATGTTGCGCGAGTCGCTGGAAATCATCCGGCTGCTGTGGAGCGGTGGCTACCACTCGTACGACGGGAAGCACCTGCAGCTCGAAGACGCCCGAGTTTTCGATCTTCCGGACGACCCGCCGGACATCGCGGTTGCCGCGGGCGGACCCGAGGCGGCTCGGCTCGCGGGTGAGTTGGGCGATGCGCTGTTCGCGACGGAGCCGCGCGCGGACCTGGTTGCGGCGTACCAGGAAGTCGGCGGCAGCGGACCTCGCTATGCAGAAGTCCCGCTGGCGTGGGCACCGTCGGAGGATGATGCGGCGGAGTCGGCGCGCCGGCTGTTCCGGTTCGGGGTGACGGGCTGGAAGGTCCAGAGCGAGCTGCCGAACCCGGTGAACTTCGACGCTGCCACCGAGTTGATCACGGCGGACCACATGCGCGAGCAGTTCGGGTGTGGACCGGACGTCGAGCGCCACGTGGAGATCGCCCGGCCGTTCGCCGAGGCCGATTATGACCAGCTCGCGTTGATCAACGCCGGGCCGGACATGGACGGCTTCTTCGACTTCTTCAGCAAAGAACTCGGGCCTGCTTTTCGTGCCCTCTGACAACCGCTGGATGTGCCGTTTCGGCGTACCGGCGCGATCGAGACCAACCGAGGAGAGACGTGAAAGCACTGACCTGGCAGGGGAAGCGGAAGATCGAGTACGGCGAGGTGCCGGACCCGCGCATCGACGAGCCGACGGACGCCGTGATCAAGGTGACGTCGAGCGGGATCTGTGGGTCCGACCTGCATCTCTACGAGGTGATGGCGCCGTTCCTGGATGCCGGCGACGTGCTCGGCCACGAACCGATGGGAGTAGTCGAGGAGGTCGGTTCCGAGGTGACCGGGCTCGCGCCCGGCGACCGTGTGGTGGTGCCGTTCCAGATCGCGTGCGGTTCGTGCTTCATGTGTGGCCAGGGACTGCAGACGCAGTGCGAGACCACCCAGGTGCGGGACCACGGGATGGGTGCCGCACTGTTCGGCTACACGAAGCTGTACGGGCAGGTCCCCGGTGGCCAGGCGGAGTACCTGCGGGTCCCGCAGGCGCAGTACGGGCCGATCAAGGTGCCAGACGGTCCGCCGGACGACCGTTTCGTGTACCTCTCGGACGTGCTGCCGACCGCGTGGCAAGCGGTCGAGTACGCCGGCATTCCAGCCGGTGGCACAGTCGTCGTACTCGGCTTGGGACCGATCGGCGACATGGCCGCCCGGGTCGCGATGCACCGCGGCCATCGGGTCATCGGTATCGACCTGGTCGCCGAGCGGCTGGAACGCGCGCGGGTGCGCGGTGTCGAGGTTCTGGAGTACGCCGACGACGTCGCCGACGCCGTGCGCGAGCTGACCGACGGACGCGGTCCGGACTCGGTGATCGATGCCGTCGGCATGGAGGCGCACGGTTCACCCGTCGCGGCCGTCGGGCAGAAGATCGCAGGGGCGTTGCCGGACCCGCTGCAGCGCAAGTTCATGCAGACGGCCGGGGTGGACCGGCTTGCGGCGCTCTACCTCGCCGTGGAGATCGTCCGGCGAGGCGGCACGATCTCGCTGATCGGGGTCTACGGCGGCATGGCCGATCCGCTGCCGATGCTGACCATCTTCGACAAGCAGCTCCAGTTGCGGATGGGCCAGGCCAACGTCCATCGGTGGTCCGACCAGATCCTGCCCTTGCTGACCGACGACGATCCGCTCGGAGTCGACTCGTTCGCGACCCACCGCCTGCCGCTGGCAGAAGGGCCGGCCGCTTACGAGATGTTCCAGAACAAGCGCGACGGCGCCGTCAAGATCCTGCTGTCCCCGGGCGACTGATCGAGACGCTCTGTACGAGGCCACCCGGTCCCCGCGCGGCCGCTGAGTCGCGAGGGTGTGGTCGTTGCGGAATTTTCGCGATCGGCGTGGAATCATGGTGGCAGGTCGCTCCGGAAGCGTGGGTGTGCTCGTCCCGTTTGGGCTGGGGAGAGGCGCATGCCCGAAAGTTCTTCGTCGGCCGAGGCGTTCGGCCGGTTGGCGCTGGAGTTGCACGACCTCGGCGGCGTGGAGGAGACCGTCGAGGCGGTCGTGGAGTACGCGCTGCAGGCGGTGTGGTGTGACTACGCCGGGGTGGTCCTGATCGGTCCCGGGCAGCGCCCCGAGGTCATGGCCCTCACCGACTCGAAAGTCGCCGAGCTGTACCGGCAGCAGATCCGCGCGGGCACCGGACCGCTGATCTCGGCGATCAAGCAGTCCGAGGCAGTGCTGATCCCGGATGTGCTGACCGAGTCCAGATGGTCGCGGGAATGGGCCACCCAACTTCTGCGAGCCGGCGTCCGTAGCGTGATCCATCTGCCACTGATGTCGGGGGGCCACCCGTCTGCTGTCCTCAGTCTCTACAGCGTCCGGCCGGAGGCTTTCACCGCGGACGACGTCGCGGTGGCGCACATCCTGGCCAGGCACGCGGCCGTCGCGATCGCCTCGGCCCGCCGGGAGGCGAACATGGTCACCGCGGTCGATGCCCGCAAGCTCGTCGGTCAGGCGATGGGCATCCTGATGGAGCGCTACAACCTGGGCGCCGACCGCTCCTTCGAAGTCCTCAAGCGCTACTCCCAGGCCACCAATCGCAAACTCCGCGACGTGGCTCAGGAACTGATCGACACCCGCGAACTGCCGC
>Ga0136846_1225494_pt1 | contig 10560 bp, 10 predicted proteins | sample HopSoiMetagenom2_FD_96841 | JGI IMG/M metagenome (GOLD analysis project Ga0136846, IMG submission 96841) | Grasslands soil microbial communities from Hopland, California, USA - 2 Assembly 2016 (version 4) | ecosystem: Environmental > Terrestrial > Soil > Grasslands | place: USA: Hopland... | reverse complement strand
GGTAGGACATAGCCGAAGAGACCACGCCAGGCGGCGAAGTTCCGCTTGTACGTCACCTTGACGACGTACTTGCTGCCCGTGACGCTCTTGATGTCCTGCCACCCGAAGGGATCGATGTGGTCCTTGTATTTCGGGTTGATCGCGGTCTGCCACGTGAACTTCCAGTCTTTCCCGGTGACCGGGACGCCGTCGTTCCACTTGGCGTTCTTCCGCAGGTAGTACGTGATGCGCTGCGGCTTCGTCTGGAACTTGTAGTGCGTGATCAGATCCGGTGCATACGTGAACTTCGGCGTGAAGATGAACGCGCCGCGGATCACGGGCGTCTGGAACACGACATTCCAGAACGCGTTGCAGTCAACGTCCAGGATCAGGTTCAGGCACCAATCCGGACCGCCGCCCTGCTCCGCTCCGAAGACCATCGTGCCCGCGCTCTTCGCGGAGGCGCCGTTTGGCCCACTCACTCTCGCCGAACCGGTTGCCGCAAGCGCGAGCGCCGCGAGAACCGCTCCGGCCAAGAGCCAGAGCTTCCGTCGATGCATCTATCCCTCCTTTTCAGGCCTCGATCTGGGAGCCCGCGCGTGGGATGCCGCCTGCCAGGTCGAGGCGCATTACGCGAACGGAGACTCGTGAACGCAAAAGCGGTTAGCGCGCATAACGAGCTCGAATGAGCTCATTCGTGTACTCGCCCCGAAAACATCGAAGGCGCACCGGGGCGCGCCTTCGACACGGAAGTGAGTAGCTGCGTCGACGCCGAATGCGAGACGTGAACGCACTCCGTCGAACATAGCCGCGGTCGTCGCGGATGCCGAGCGCGATTCGTTATCGCGGCTTTCGCGCTTGCGATGCGTGCTTACTGCTGTGCGCGCGCGAGGCGGGGAATTTCTTCGATTCGCTCACATGCACGATCGCGCCAGACCTGCGAGACGACGCGTCGAGTCGCGTCGACGAAGACCTGCAGCGACGGCATCTCGGCGAGATCGCGCATCCACGCGAGGCCGATGATTCGCGGCGGCAGCGCCGGCTCGAACGGCCGGACGTCGAGCGTGCCGGAGAGCAGCTCCGCGGCGAGACGCGGGATCAGCGCTGCGCCGAAGCCCGCCGTCACGAACCCCTGGACGACGTTGTTGTCATCCGAGCGCAGCACGAAGTGTGGATTGATGCCGTCGGCGCGGAGCTGGTCGATGACGCGTTGCGTGCTTCCGGAGCTCTTGAAGCCGATCAGGTTCAGACCGCGCAGATCGATGGGCTGGAGCGGCTCGCCCGCCGTAGAGCGGCGGCCGTTGCGCGGCACCACGAGCACGTACTCGTCAACGGCGAGCGGCTCGGTTTGCATCCCGCCGTCGAAACGCAGCGGCAGGTCGACGAAGGACGCATCGATCTCGCCGCGGTCGAGAGCCGTCACGAGCCGCGTGTCACCGGGGCTGTTGTCGAGGACGATCTCGACCCCGGCCGCCCGGCGTTCGAGCTCGCGCACGACGTGGGGGAGCAGGAGGGACGAGACCGTCTGGAAGGTGCCGATCCGGATCTGCACCTTGTCGGCGCCGGCGCCGAGCTCCGCCTCAGCCGTCGCGAGGCTCGACTGGACGGCGCGTGCGTGCACGAGCAGCCGCTTGCCCGCCTGCGTCAACGTCAGCGGCTGCGACACGCGCGGCCGGTTGACGAGCTGGGTGCCGACGATTCGCTCGAGGGCTGCCAGCTGCTGGCTGACGGCCGGTTGCGAGTAGCCGAGCCGACGCGCCGCGCCGTGGAACGACGCTTCTTCGGCCAGCGCTTGCAACGCGGCCAGATGACGAACTTCGATGCCGTGCCAAGCGCTCCGCCCCACGCATTCGGTCATGTCGTCTCCCTTAGCTGCGCCGCCACGAGCCCGGGGGAATATCTGGCCCGATATTCATGCGACGCCGCGCCCGAGCTTTAGTTAGTGAAGCGACGGCGTGAAGCAAAGCGAATCGAAAGTCGCGATTCGCTTTGCTTATCGGGACGGCGCTGCGCGCGCAACGCGCGCGGGCCGAGCCCGCGCGCTCCTTGGGTGAGGGGCGGTTGGGCTTTTCCGTGCGGCGCGAACATGCTGCGCGTGTTCGCGCCGCATCGGTTCGCCTCCTCGTAAGCCGCGCTGCGCGCCGGCTTTCGCTCCGGCTTTGGTGTCAGCCGTCGTCGAGCGCTTCCAGCGCGTCCCCTAGTTGCGTCAGGTCGGGGATGACGACGTCTGCGGCTGCGAGGTGGTGGCGCTCGTACTGTCCGCTGGTCACCGCGATGCAGCGACAGCCGGCCTGGTGCGCGCTCGAGATGTCGACCGGTGTGTCGCCGACGGCGACGGTGTGGTCTGCAGGCCAGCCGCCTGCGCGCTCGCGCGCGAGCGCGAAGAGCTCGCTGCGCAGGTCGCGCTCGCAGCCGAAGGCTCCCTGGCCGGGCGGGAAGAAGCCCGCGAGGCCGAGGCGCTCCATGCGCGCGTGCGCGACCGCCGGCGGATTACCGGTCAGGAGCGCGCGGCGGTCGAGCCGTGCGATTGCCTCGTGCGCCCCGGGCGCGACTTCCCAGCGGCTCGTATCCGCCGCAGCCAGCAAGCGCACGTAGTGGGCCGAGAACAGCTCGCACCATCGGCGCAGGCCGGCGTCGATCTCGGCCGCGACGAAGCCCGCCGCAGCGAGGGCACGCCGGGTGTGGGCCGTCGCGGTGTCGCCGGGGACGTCGGACCCCTCCGGCGCGGAGCCGTAGACCTCGGTCAGCGCGAGCCGGTTCGCGTCGACGTAGACGTCGTCGTGCGTCAGCAGCAGCGTCCCGTCGACGTCGAAGAGGACGAGCTGGTTCACAGTGTGTCGAGCGCCGTTCGCAGCGACGCGACGTATCCGCGTAGCGCGGCCGGTCCGTCCTGAGCGACCTCGATCGCGCGCGAGCCGACGACGACGCCGTCGGTGAGCGCCGCCGTCGCGCGCGCGTGCTCCGGCGTCGAGATCCCGAAGCCCGCGTAGAGCGGCACGTCGGCGGCGGCGCGCGCGCGACGGACGAGGCCGTCGAGAGCGGGGGAGACGTCTGCGCGCGCGCCCGTCGTCCCGGTGAGCGTGACGAGGTAGAGCCAGCCGTCGGTCTGCTCGGCCGCGAGGCGGACGCGCTCGTCCGTCGACGTCGGCGCGACGAGCTGAACGCGGCGAAGCTGCGGCCGCTCTCCAGCCGGCAGGTCGGCGACGATCAGCGAGGTCGCACCTGCGCTTTCCGCGTCGGCGGCAAAGCGCTCCCAGCCGTATGCCTCCAGCAGCGCGGCGTACGTCATCGGCACGAGCGGCTTCCCGGGGACGAGCTCGCGCGTGCGCGCGAGACACTCGAGGCAGGCCGCCGTGCGCATCCCTTCGGCGAGGGCGAGCTCGCCCGCGCGCCGGATCACGGGCCCGTCGGCGAGCGGGTCGGAGAACGGGAAGCCGACCTCGATGATGTCGGCACCGCCGTCCGCCGCGGCGGCGGCGAGCTCCGGCGTCGCCCTCCCGGCCATCAGGTAGATGACGAGCGTCTTCACTCGATGTCGGGGGCGACGATCGCGAACAGCGTCGCATCGACGCGCGCCCCGCCGTGGCGAAGGAGCCGGCGTTTGACGCCTTCGCGCTCGAACCCCGCGCGTTCCAGCACTCGCTCCGATGGGATGTTGCTCAGGCGCACGTGGGCTTCGACGCGGACGATCCCGCGCGAATGGCTGTCCTCGACGAGCGCGCGCACGACTCGCGTCGCGACGCCGCGCCCACGTGCGTCGACGAAGAGCCAGTAGCCGAGCTCCACCGTGTCGCGCATCGGATCGAACAGCCGCAGGCTCGCTCCGCCGAGGATCGCGTTGCGGTCGAGGTCCTCGATCACATAGGCGGCCAGCAGCCCGCGCTCGTTCAGCCACGGCAGCTGCTCGTGCAGCATCTCTCGTAGCGTCTCCGCATCGACGGGAGGGAGGCCGGCCTCCCCTCCCACGGCCGGGTCGAGAAACGCGGGCGCGATCGCCTCCAGGTCGGCGTCGGTCGGTGCGCGGATGAGCAGCTCGCCCGTCCGGACGGACTCGGGGAAGGTGTACGACGAGGGTTGCGCGCTCTCGAGGTCGGATCTCAGTGCGCAAGCACCTCGGCGAGGTCCTTGTCGCCGCGTCCGGAGAGGCAGACGAGCACGAGCTGCTCGTCGAGCCCGGCGGCGCGCGCCAGCGCGTGTGCCGGCTCGAGCGCCGGGATGATCCCCTCGAGGCGCGTCAGCTCGCGGAACGCCGCGAGCGCCTCCTCGTCGGTCGTCTGCACGTAGTCCGCCCGGCCGCTGTCGCGCAGCCACGCGTGCTCGGGCCCGACGCCTGGATAGTCGAGGCCGGCAGAGATCGAGTGCGCGTCCGCGATCTGGCCGTCGTCGTCCGCGAGCACCGACGAGCGAGCGCCGTGCAGCACCGCGGCTCGGCCGGTGCCGAGCGAGGCTGCAGCCGCCGCTTCGACTCCGACCAGTCGCACGTCCTCGTCGTCGAGGAAGCCGGCGAACATCCCGATCGCGTTCGAGCCGCCCCCGACGCACGCGAGCACGACTTCGGGCAGGCGGCCCTCCGCCGCGAGGAACTGGCCCCTCGCCTCCCGCCCGATCACCGCCTGCAGCTCGCGAACGATCTCCGGGTACGGAGCGGGGCCGACACACGAGCCGATCAGGTAGTGCGTCGTCGCGACGTTCGTGATCCAGTCGCGGATCGCCTCGCTCGTCGCCTCCTTCAGCGTGCGCGTGCCGAACTCGACCTTTCGAACCTCCGCGCCCAGCAGCTGCATGCGTTCGACGTTGGGCCGCTGCCGGCGCATGTCTTCCGCGCCCATGTACACGACACACTCGAAGCCGAAGCGCGCGCAGACGGTCGCGGTCGCAACGCCGTGCTGCCCCGCTCCCGTCTCCGCGACGATGCGCGTCTTGCCGAGCCGTCGCGCAAGCACGGCCTGACCGAGGGCGTTGTTGAGCTTGTGCGCGCCGGTGTGGAGGAGATCTTCGCGTTTCAAATAGAGCCGCTTGGTCGGCGCGAAGCGCTCGGCGCGCGTCAGCGGCGTCGGCCGGCCTGCGAAGGTTCGGCCGAGCTCGTCGAGCTCCGCGCTGAACGCGTCGTCGCGTTGCGCCGCGCGCCAGCCGGCGTCGAGCTCGTCGAGCGCGGGCACGAGCGTCTCGGGCACGTAGCGGCCCCCGTACGTTCCGAAGAGCCCGGCGGTGGCGCTCATCGAGCCGCCTCGACGAACGCGCGCACCTTGTCGTGGTCCTTGACGCCCGGCTCGGCTTCGAGCTGCGACGCGGCATCGACCGCCCACGGCCGCACGGCGCGCACAGCCTCGCGGACGTTGTCCGGTCCGAGGCGTCCCGCCAGCATGACGCGGCCTTCATGTGCCGCCGCCCGCTGCAGATGCAGTGGATCGCGCGCGTCCCACGGCAGGTCCACGACGTGCGCGACGCGCTCGCCGTCTCGCAACAGCACGGCGTCTCGTCCGCGGACACGGCCTTCTTCGCGCTCGTACAGCTGAACGAGGTCGGAGCCCGCGTCCTCGGCTTCACCGACGAACACCGCAACGCTGAGCCTGTCGTCCGGCACATCGAGCACCGCCGGTGCCCGGCGCGGGCTTTCCTCGGCGAGGATGAAGCCGAGCAGGTCGGCGCCCGCCGCGACGGCGGCATCGACATCCTCGCTACGCGTCAGGCCGCAGACCTTCACCAGCGGCCGGGAGAGGAGCTCGCGCAGCTTCGCGGCGGGGTCATCCGCCTGCATGAGCGCCGACCCGACGAGGATCGCGTCCGCGCCCGCCAGCTCTGCCGCGGCGCCCTGGGCGCGCGTGTGCACGCCGCTCTCCGCCACGACGACGCGCGTGTGTCCGCGCAGGCGCCCGACGAGGTCGAGCTGCTGCACCCGGTCGATCTCGAACGTGGTCAGGTCGCGGGCGTTGACGCCGACCACTTCGGCGTCCAGCGCGACGGCACGGTGCAGCTCGTTCGCGTCGTGCGCCTCGACGAGCGTCTCGAGGCCGAGCTCGCGCGCGTACGACAGCAAAGCGCTCGCGCGCTGGTCGTCGACGTCGCGCAGGATCACGAGCGCCGCGTCCGCGCCGGCGAGCTTGACCCTGAGCAGGTCGAGCTCCTCGGTGAAGAAGCCCTTTGCGAGCAGCGGCGCCGCGGTTGCAGCGCGGGCCGCCTTCAGGTCGTCGAGCGAGCCGCCGAAGCGGTCGTCGACGAGGATCGAGATCGCGGAGGCACCCGCGTTCGCAAACTGCGCGGCCAGGCGCGCCGGATCCGCGTCGGGGCGGAGATCGCCCGCCGACGGCGACCGCCGCTTGACCTCGGCGATCGCGCCGAGCCCGGGTGCAGCGAGAGCGTCGCGGAACCTGCCCATCAGGCCGAAACAGTCTGGCGCGAGAACGAGACGAGCGCTTCCAGCCGGTGGGACGCTGCGCCGGAGTCGACCGTCTCGCGCGCGAGCTCTAGGCCCTCGCGCAGATCCTCGGCGTGCCCTGCGGCGGCGATCGCGCCGGCGGCGTTGAGCAGGATCGCGCTACGCCGGCCTCCAGGCGCGCCGTCGAAGACGTCGCGCACCGCCCGTGCGTTGTCCGCCGGCGTCCCGCCGCGCAACTCTGCGAGCTCGCACCGGGGCACCCCGAGCTCCGACTCCGGGTCGAGCGTCCGCTCGCGGACCGTGCCGTCGACCACCTCGGCGACCAGGTTGGGGCCGATCGGCGAGAGCTCGTCGATCCCGCCTGCACCGTGGACGACGAAGGCGCGGCGCGAGCCGAGCGCCGCGAGCACCTCGGCGATCGTGCGCACGAGCGCCGGCGAGTACACGCCGACGACCTGTGCACGCGCGCCCGCCGGGTTCGTCAGCGGCCCGAGCACGTTGAACACGGTGCGGGTTGCGAGCTCCCTCCTGACGGGTGCCGCATGGCGCATCGCCGGATGGTGCGACGGCGCAAAGAGGAAGCCGAAGCCGAGCTCGTCGATCGACTGGGCGATGCGGGCGGGATCCTGTTCGAGGGTGAAGCCGAGCGCCTCGAGCACGTCGGCAGAGCCGCTCGCCGAGGAGACGGCGCGGTTGCCGTGCTTCGCGACCGCCGCGCCCGCCGCCGCGGCCACGAGCGCGGCGGCGGTCGAGATGTTGATCGTCCGGGCGCCGTCGCCGCCGGTGCCCGCGGTGTCGACGAGGTCGTCGCGGCGTGGCCGCACCTCGAGCGCGTGTGCCCGCATCGCCTCCGCGCAGCCTGCGATCTCGTCCGCCGTCTCCCCCTTCGCGCGCAGCGCGACGAGGAAGCCGCCGATCTGAGCCGGTGTCGCCTCGCCCGCCATGATCTCGCCCATCACCTCGCGCGTCTCCGCGCGGCTGAGGTCGCGGCCGTCGAGAACCTGTTGGAGCGCCTGCTGGATCATGCTGCGAGGAAGTTTCGCGCGAGCTCGCGCCCGAGTGGCGTGAGCACCGATTCGGGGTGGAACTGGACGCCCTCGATCGGCAGCTCGCGATGGCGGACCCCCATGATCTCGCCGTCGTCGCTCGTCGCCGAGACCTCGAGCGCCTCCGGTACCTTCGCGGCCGCCAGCGAGTGGTAGCGGCCGACCTCGAGCTCGTCCGGCAGTCCGGCGAAGACGCCGCGCCCGTCGTGCCGCACGGTGCACGCCTTCCCGTGCACGAGCTCGCGGGCGGCCCCGATCTCGCCCCCGAACGCCTCGACGATCGCCTGGTGCCCCAGGCAGACCCCGAGCGTCGGCACCCGTGCCTCCCGCAGCAGCGCGACGACGCGCGCCGGCGGACGGCCGGGGCCCGGCGAGACGACGAGCGCCGACGGCCGCAGTCGCTCCAGGTCGGGCGCGTCGTTGCGCCGCACGACGACGTCCGCGCCGAGCTCGCCGAAGAGGTGGGCGAGGTTGTGCGTGAACGAGTCGTAGTTGTCGACCAGCAGGATCACCGCTGCTCCGACTCCGCCAGGTCGATCGCCGCCTCGACGGCCGCGAGCTTGCGCAGGCACTCCTCGTGCTCCGCAGCAGGATCCGAGTCGGCGACGATCCCGGCGCCGGCCTGGAGTTGTGCGACGCCGTCGCGCAGAACGATCGTGCGGATGGCGATGCACGTGTCGAGCGTCTGCTCGTCCGGCAGCGCGTAGCCGACGGCGCCCGCGTACGGGCCGCGGCGGCGGCCCTCGAGCTCGGAGATGATCTGCATCGCGCGCACCTTCGGCGCACCGGACACGGTGCCGGCCGGGAAGCAGGCGCGCAGGAGGTCGAACGGCCCCACGCCGTCGTGCAGCTCGCCGCTCACCTGCGAAACGAGATGCGTGACGTGCGAGTAGCGCTCGACCTCGAGGAAGCGCGTCACGTCGACGGTTCCGGGGACGCACACGCGTGAAAGGTCGTTGCGCCCGAGGTCGACCAGCATGATGTGCTCGGCTCGGTCCTTCTCCGACGCGAGCAGCCGCTCCGCATCGCCGGGGCCGCGCTCGGTCGTGCCCGCGATCGGGTTCAGGCTCGCGTGGCGACCTTCGCACTTGACGAGCGTCTCGGGCGAGGAGCCCACGAGCGCGAGACCGTCGAGCTCGAGCAGGAACAGGTACGGGGACGGGTTCACGCGGCGGAGCGCGCGATACAGCTCGAGGGCGCTCGCCGACGTCGGGCGCTCGGCACGCTGCGAGACGACGATCTGAAAGGCATCGCCTCCGCGGATGTGCTCCTGCGCCACACGGACCGAGTCCTCGTAATCCGCGCGCACCGGCATGCGCTTCGCGAAGCCGCGCCGTCCGCCGGAGCGGGGGAGGCCGGGCGCGGGCCGCGCGAACAGGCTCGCGACGTCGTCGGGGTCGCCGCGGATCACCTCCGCCGTGTTCAGCACGTGGTCGAAGCGGATCAGCACGTCGGCGACGAGGAAGCGGCTCTCGGGCAGGCCCGTGCTCTGGGCCGGCAGCTCCACCGTCGGCTCCAGGCGCGTCGCGTAGTCGTAGGCGAGATAGCCGACGACGGGCTCGCCGCACGCCTCGGCCTCGGCGAGGTAACAGAGGCGCGAGCCAGAGCCCACGAGCGAGTGGCGGCCGAGGCGTCCACGTTCGACGGACTCGAGCAAGAACGCGGCACGGCCCTCGCGGCGCAGCCGCAGGTACGCGCCGAGGGGCGTGATCAGGTCGGTGGCGATGTCGGGCGCAACGGTCATGACGACTCCTGAAGTAGGCAGGGACGCAAAAAGACCCTCCGGTCGGAAGGTCGAGGAAGAGCGGAACGGGTTGTCTCTGGCCTAGCTCAGCGCCGGCGCAGGCTCCCGCCCCGCTCGCAGCGCCAGGCCCAGAAGGTGCGAGTGGCAGGAGTCATTGCAATCAGAGTACGGATGGGGGTTGGTACCGTCAAGTTGTGTCCAGGTCGGTGATCGTGAGTGCTGTGCGCACGCCGTTCGCGAAGCTCGGCGGGTCGCTCGCGGACAAGGCGGCGACCGAGCTCGGGTCGATCGTGATCCGCGCCGCGCTCGATCGTGCAGGCGTCGAGAACGACGACGTCGAGTACGTGATCATGGGTCAGGTACTGCAGGGCGGAGCCGGCCAGGCGCCGTCGCGGCAGGCCTCGATCGGCGCCGGCCTGCCGATCGAGATCGGTTCCGACACGATCAACAAGGTCTGCGCCTCGTCCATCCGCGCCGTCGAGATCGCCGACCAGATGATTCGCGCCGGCGACCATCAGGTCGTCGTCGCCGGCGGGATGGAATCGATGTCGAACGCGCCGTACGCGTTGAAGAAGGCCCGCTTCGGCTATCGCCTCGGCGACGGGACGCTCATCGACCTGATGACGCACGACGGGCTCACGTCGACGTTCGACAAGCGGCACATGGTCGAGCAGGCGTCCTTCGTCTCGCGTGAGCTCGGTATCTCCCGCGAGGACCAGGACCGCTGGGCCTTGCGCTCCCACGAGCGCGCCGTGAAGGCGATCGACGAGGGCAAGTTCGAGGACGAGATCGTCCCCGTCGGAGAGTTCAAGACGGACGAGGGCCCCAGGCGCGACACGTCGTACGAGCGACTGTCCCGTCTGCGGCCGGTATTCGATCCCGAGGGGACGACGACCGCGGGCAACGCGCCCGGCGTGAACGACGGCGCCTCGGCGCTCGTCGTCACGAGCGAGGAGTTCGCGCGCGAGCGCGGCCTCGAGGTGCTCGCGACGATCGTGGCGCAGGCATACGTCGCGGACGAGTTCGCATACCTCGCGCGGACGCCGGCGCGCGCGGGGGAGAAGGCGCTCGCGAAGGCCGGCAAGAAGATCGGCGACGTCGAGCGCGTCGAGCTGAACGAAGCCTTTTCGTCGGTCGTGCTGAACTCGGCCAGGATGCTCGACGCAGATCCCGACAAGGTGAACGTCAACGGCGGCGCCGTCGCGCTCGGCCATCCCATCGGGGCGTCCGGCGGCCGCATCCTCTCGACGATGATCTACGACCTTCGCCGCAACGGCGGCGGCCTCGGCCTCGCGGCGATCTGCTCGGGCGGGGGGCAGGGCGACGCGCTGTTGGTCGAGGTCTGACGAGTCAGACCTCGAGCTAGGGGTACGGCGCGCGACCGCGCGAGCGCGGTCGCGCGGTCTCGCGCATTG
>Ga0136846_1227596_pt1 | contig 10561 bp, 11 predicted proteins | sample HopSoiMetagenom2_FD_96841 | JGI IMG/M metagenome (GOLD analysis project Ga0136846, IMG submission 96841) | Grasslands soil microbial communities from Hopland, California, USA - 2 Assembly 2016 (version 4) | ecosystem: Environmental > Terrestrial > Soil > Grasslands | place: USA: Hopland... | reverse complement strand
AGAAAGCTGGCCCGCCGAACCCTCTCCGAGCGGACGACCGGGTTCGAACCGGCGACCTCAACCTTGGCAAGGTTGCGCTCTACCAACTGAGCTACGTCCGCGTTGCTCCGACCGTCTCCGCTCGGTGCGAGAGCAGAACAGTAGCGCACTTTCCGCCCACACAAAAACCGGATTCCGCCGTGTCGTCATCCGGATACGAGCAGCGTGAATCGCACCCCAGCTGTCACATCAGTCCCACCGATCCTGTCCACTCGCCACGCCGATCGCGGCCGTCCGATCAGCCCTTCAACGACGCCAGATCGACGTCGCGGAGGTAGTCGGTATCTCCATGGAGCTCGATTGAGGCGACACGCCCGCCGAGCACGGTGAAAGAGAACACAACCTGCGGTTCGCCATGCTGCATCCACACCAATCCAGGTACGCCGTCGACGAGCATCAGCCGCGCCGCCTGCGCCCGTCCGTTGAACGCCGCTGCGACCCGCTCCGAGCCCGAGATGAGCGACGCGATCCCGCGCTCCGAAGCGCCCGCATCGGCACGGAGGACTACTTCCGGATCGAGCACCTCGAGCAACGCCGCGAAGTCCGCGTTCCGCGCCGCGGCCAGGAACGCGCTCACGACCTCCTTCTGCCGCGCCACGTCGACGCCGGCCGGTTCCGGCGTACCCCGAACCCGTCGTCTCGCCCGGCTAGCGAGCTGGCGTGCGGCTCCCGGCGACTTGCCGATGATCGGCGCGATGTCCTCGTACGGCACCGCGAACATGTCGTGCAGCACGAACGCCAGCCGCTCGGCCGGCGTCAGGGTCTCGAGTACGACGAGCAGCGCAAGACCGACCGAATCGGCCTGCACGGCTTCGAGCTCCGGATCGGGTACGACGTCATCCGCCAGCACAGGGGAGTGGTCGCTGACCGGCTGCTCTGGGCGACCGCGCCGGGTTCGCAACATGTCGAGGCAGATCCGCCCGACCACGGTTGTCAGCCACCCGCCCAGGTTGTCGATCTCGTCCCCGTCGGTACGACTGAGCCGGATCCAGGTCTCCTGTACGGCGTCCTCGGCTTCGACTTCGGAGCCTAGGATCCGGTACGCGACAGCCCGCAGCCGGACCCGATTCTCCTCGAACCGCGTCGCGAGCCAGTCGTCCCCGGTCATCCCGACCACATCCTTCACCGTGTCACACTCGTCGGCCCAGCGCCGTCATCGGGTTGACGCTCGATCGGCACCACATGTGACAGCGAAACCAGAGGAGTACGTCATGACGGCACCAGCCCGCCCGTTGTCGGTCCGCAAGCAGGACACCCTGCGCCGCCTCGAGGAGGACGTCGACGCCTGGGTGTCCACGGCTGCGCTCGACGGTACGCCGTACCTGATGCCGCTCTCGTTCCTCTGGAACGGTTCGTCGCTGCTCTTCTCGACGGCGGTCAACAATCCGACCGCCCGGAACCTGCGTGAGAACCCGACACTGCAATTGACGCTCGGGGAGACCCGCGACGTCATCCATATGGCCGGCACGGTCGAATTCGTGAACGTCGGCGAGGCTGAGGGAGACGCCTTTGCCGCGAAGGCCGGCTTCGATCCACGGCCGCTCGAGAACTACCCCTTCTTCCGCGTGACGCCGACCAGGATCCAGGCCTGGCGCGAGGTCGACGAACTCAAGGACCGCTTGCTGATGGACTCCGGCACCTGGCTTGTCTGACTTGACCTCGAGCGCGCTCTAGGAGGCAGGGTTGGATACATGCTGTATCGAACACTCGACAATCGCAGGTCGGTCAGCGCACTCTGCCTTGGCGCGATGAACTTCGGCAGCTCGACGCCACCCGAGACCGCGACCGCAATCCTCGACCGGTTCGTCGAGGCGGGCGGGACCTTCATCGACTCGTCGAACAACTACAACCAGTGGAGCGGGCATGGCGGCGAGAGCGAGGAGCTCCTGGGCCGCTGGATGCGGTCCCGCGGAATTCGCGATGATCTGGTGATCGCGACAAAGTGCGGTGCTCGCACAACTGTTGCCGGGAGCCCCGATGATCAGCACTGGGAGGGTCTCAGTGCGGCGACCATCGACTCCGCGATCAAGGGCAGTCTGAGCCGGCTCGGTGTCGACCGGATCGACTTGTACTACGCGCATATCGACGATCGCAGTACGCCGTTGGACGAAACGGTCGCGGCCTTCGGCCAGCTCGTCGCAGACGGCATCGTCGACGTGATCGGGTGCAGTAACACCGCCACGTGGCGGTTGGACCGGGCTCGCCAGATCGCAGCTGCCCAGGGCGTTGCGGCGTACTCCGTGATCCAGCAGCACTCGAGCTACCTGTGGCCGAACCCGCCGGCGTTGCAGGGCGTGCGCCGTCGAGGTACACCGCACTATCAGCACGCCGGCATCGAGCACTTCGACTACCTGGCCGAGCATCCCGAGGTGACGCTGGTTGCGTATCAACCGCTGCTCGCCGGGTCGTACACCCGGCCGGACCGCCCGTTCTCAGCTCAGCGCGGCTACGCGCATCCGACGGCGTACGCCCGCTACCAGGCCCTCCGCCAGGCCGCCCAAGACCTGGGCGCCACCCCCAACCAGGTCGTCCTCGCCTGGCTCCTCCACCACAACGTCATCCCGGTGGTCGGCCTCTCCTCGCTAGGCCAACTCGACGAGGCCCTGGAAGCCGTCAACCTCTCCCTCGACGCCGACCTCGTCACCCACCTCGACAACGCCTGACCGTCACTCGGGAATGCCGGCACGCGCCGCAGGCCCCAAGGCAACTTTGAGAACCCACCAGTCAGAAATCGGCCGCGAAAATGACTGGTGGCTTCTCAAAGTCGACCTGCAACGGTCGCTCGGCTCAGGTCTCGAGGATCAGTGCTCGGTGGTCGGAGACCTCGGGTTCGGTCATGACTGAGAAGCTCTTCACGGCTGCTGGATCGGAGACCAGGAGATAGCTGGCGTGGCGCGTGGGCTTGGTGTAGGCCGACGTACGAGTATCGGCTCGTCCGACCAGGTCGGTGAGACCTAGTTTCCCCAGCACGGTAAAGGTTTCGCTGTCCGGAAGTAGGTTGAGATCGCCGCACACGACAGTCAGGTCAGCCTCGGCGCGCGCCCTCTCGACGAGCTCGGCGAGCCGCTCGGCCTGTTCCTTCCGAGCCGGAGTGTCCTGCTTGCCACGCGGGTCGCGGAGGCCGTGCAGCTGGAGGACGGCGACTGAACGATCGTGCGGCCGGTCGATGACCCTGATCGCCAGCGCGGTCCGCGGACGATCCTCGACGGACCAGTCGTCGTGGTCGACGAACTCGCCGTGAACGAAGGACGTCTGTACGCCGACCATCGGTACCTCCTCGTGGACGAACGTCGCGATCCCGAAATCCTGACGGCGGCGGATCCCTGATTCGTCGGTGACCGGGCCGGCGTCGCTGACGAGCATGATGCTCTGATCAGTAGGGCGCAGGGCTCGTACGTCCTGGAAGAGATTCGCCCGCTGGGGAAGGGATCGTTCGCCGTCCTCGAAGCGCGTCCAGCCACCGGCACCCGGCGTACGAGTGACCTCCTGGAGACACAGGACCTCGGCCTCGACGGTCTCGATCCAGGGGGCGAGCTGCTCGAACATCGCGCCGCCCCACGTATTCACCGACACGATCCGCATGACTGCAACCCTAAACTGGCATCATTCAGGGATGACGGACGTGCGGATGCTGCTCGCCTCACGGATGCCTGGGTACGACGTCAGAGATGTCGAGCTGGCCGGGTTCGGTCTGGACAACACGGCGTACGTCGTCAACGGGGAACTGATCGTGCGGTTCGCCAAGGACCTGTCGTCCGCCGACGTCGAGCGAGAGGCGCGCCTGCTCACGCTGGCAGCGGCGGTGTCGCCGCTACCGATCCCGACGCCCGTCTTCGTCGAGCCCGACCTGGGATGCTTTGGCTACCGCATGGTGCCCGGCATACCTGTGTTGGACCTCGGAGCCTCGGTCGACGGCGTTGCTGTCGGTCGGCAGCTCGGACCCTTCCTCGCTGCGTTGCACGCGGCTCCGGTCGACGCCTTCAACGGTGTCGTGGAGCATGACGTGGAGCCGCACGACGAATGGCTCGCGGACGCGGCCGACCTCTTCGCATCCGTTCGCAGCGAGGTCCCTGACGAGTACGGCGACCCGATCGGCCGGTTCCTTTCCGCGAAGCCACCAGCCGATCCGGTCGCCCTGGTGTTCTCGCACAACGACCTCGGGATCGAGCACATCCTGGTGGATCCCGGTACGTCGGCGGTGACCGGCATCATCGACTGGACCGATGCCGCCGTCGTGGACCGCGCGTACGACCTCGGCCTGCTCTACCGCGATCTCGGCCCCGCAGCTCTCGACGCTGCGCTCAGGCACTACGACCGCAGTGCTGTCGACGAAGCGCTCGTGGAGCGGGCGACGTTCTATGCCCGCTGCTCGGTCTTCGAGGACATCGAATACGCCGCCGAAACAGGCCGCACCGCCTACCTGACGAAGGCACTCCGATCCCTCGACTGGCTCTTTCCTCGAGACTGACCCGCGTCACTCACGGCTGATCGGGCGGTGGCCAGAGAGCCTTGAGGGCAGCCGGCGTGTCCGTCACCGCGTCGCTGCCGAGCACGGCCAGCTGCAGCAGGTGGCCGATGAGTACGCCGATCATCACCCCAGCCAGCGCTTCCGCCGACGGCTCCGCAGGTAGAGCCGCGGTCTTCTGGTGCCGGCTGATGACCTCGGCGAGCTCGGTCCGAAGGGTCGAGAGCATCTGACCGAAGGCGACGCCGATCCGCGGGTTGCTGAGCGCTTCCGACCACGCCTGGACGCCGATGCCGGCCAGTCCGCTGTCCTGGTTCTTCGCGGTGATGAGTTCGACCGCCGCCGCGAGTACTGTGCCGATCGACTCGCCAGGGCGTTCCTCGGTGACCGTCCGGATCAGCTCCGCGACGTCGCGCATGTTGTTCTCGGCGATGGCCAGCACGATGTCTTCCTTGCCGGGGAAGTAGCGATAGACCGCTCCGGACGACAGCTGCGCCTCGGCGAAGAGGTCCTGCATCGATGTCGCGTGGAAGCCGTGGCGGAGGAAGGCGCGCCGGGCGGCACGGAGGATGTGCTCGCGACGGTCGTCGCGGTAGCGGTCGGAAACGCGGGGCATGGGACGAGTATAGTCGAAAACGAACGTTCATTGCCGTTTGGCGTGCCGGTTGACGAGGTGTCCCGGTCCTGACGATCGAAAGGCGCAGTGAGGTGCCCAAGAATCCGCTCATCCACCATCCGCCCTGGCGGCAGTTGCTGATCCTGTCGGTGCTGGCGCCGCTCGTGGTCAGCCTCGCGGTGCTGATGTTCACCTGGCCCGCGTCCCGGATGGAGGCGCGCAGCCTGCCGGTCGGCATCGTGGGCACCGGAGCCGCCACGCAGCAGACGGTGCAGAGCCTGACGAGCGCCGCACCAGGCGCGTTCGATCTGCATCTGTACGCCGACGACGCGGAGGCTCGCACCGCGATCGCCGACCGTCAGGTCTACGGTGCGTTCGAGATCTCGTCGCGCCGGTTCACCGTACTGACCGCCAGCGCAGCAGGTCCGGCAGTGGCCCAGTTGCTGACAACTACAGCCCAGCGGTTCTCGGCGCAGTCCGATCCGTCGCGGCCTGTGGTCAAGTCGGCAGTCCAGGACGTCGTCGCGACGTCGGGCGACGATCCACGCGGGGCGATCTTCACGGCCGCGATGACGCCGCTGGTGCTGGGCGGGGTGATTCTGGCCGTGATGGTGGCGGTCCTCGTCGGCTTCCGGCCGGCGTGGCGGGAGGTGCTCGCGCTTGGGCTGGTGTCATGCATCACCGGAATCGGTGTGCATCTGGTGGCCCAGGACTACGTCGGCGCGTTGCCGGGCGATCGCGTCGAGACGTGGGCGTCGTTGTCGCTGATGCTGTTCGCGATCAGCAGCACTGTTGCCGGTCTCGCCGCGTTGCTCGGGCCGGGCGGAGTCGCGGTCGGTGCGATCGCGATGGTATTCGTCGGCAATCCGTTCTCGGCGGTCAGCTCGGCGCCGGAGTTGCTCCCGACGGCCGTGGGCGAGCTGGGACAGCTGATGCCGCCTGGCGCCGGGGCGAATCTGCTGCGCAGCGCGGCGTACTTCGACGGACATGGCGCCGCGCAGCACGTCGTCGTACTCGTGGCGTGGAGTGTGCTGGGTATCGCGGCGATCGTGGAAGGGCATCGGCGGATGGTTCGCCGACAGGGGACGCCGGCGAGGCACAGCACGGACCTCTTTGCCGACAGCCCCCTCCACGACGCCCTGACGGACGACGAAAACAGGACCGAGGCAGCGACCGGTGCCTAGACCTCCCAGGGCCTCCTGCTACGCACCGCGGAGGACGCGGTCGCCGAGGTCCGAGCGGCGGTAGAGGATCGAGCGGCCGTGCCGAGCTGAGGTGAGCAGGCCGGCCGCACGCAGTGCGCGCAGATGCTGGTTGACCGCGGTCGGCGTGACGCCGAGGCGCACGGCGAGCTCGGTCGACGACGTCGGCGTCTCGAGCAGCCTCAGCAGCTGGGCACGGACACGGCCGATCAGGCCCACCACGGCCGTCGGCGGCGTAGTCGTCTCGGTCTCCCACAGCGTTCCGAGACCACGCGCCGGGTACATGAGGTGTGGCGGCTCCTCGGGAGAGATCGGGACCGATCCGCGTCGGCTGAAGAGCGAGGGCGTTAGCGTCAGGCCGCGACCGGCGGTCGAGGTGCGGTAGGAGTAGTCGCTGCGCAGGCGTACCCGGAGGACGGTGTCGTCGAGGCGTACATGTGGGTCGATCCCCGCGAACATCGCGGCGAGACCGGCTTGCGCTATGACTCGGCCGCGATAGACGACGTCGGCCTCGAGCACTGTCCGCATCCGCGCCCAGTACGGCTCGAAACAGGCCTCCCAGTAGTCCCGCAGCGCTGCCAGCACACGGTCGCGCACCTTGTCCGGCCGGCCCCGAAGTACCGGCGGGAGCATGTCCGGATGGATCTCCGCCAGATCCGCACGTACGACGCCGGCGGGTGTGCCCGTGAGCGCCGCCAACTCGTCGTCGATCCTGCCGAGCGGTGTGTAAGGCCGCGGAGTGAGGAAGTCCGGCGTCCACAGCGACTCGTTCGTCAACGCGCCGAGCAGTTCAACGTCGAGTCCGGCACGCGCCGGCCCGGTGGCCCGCAGCCAGGGCAGTTGAAGCGGGAATCGGCCGGGGTCGCGCAGGGTCCGCAGGGAGAGGACCAACTCGTTCAGCGGCGAGATCGCGAAACGCACTTCGCCGAGGTCGTTGCCCGCGAGCTCGTACTCGATCATGAAGCATTACGCTACATCTCTGGTCCCAGGGGATCTCCGGATGCCACAACTGTCGGGTGCCTGAAATCCTCCACGATCCGCTCGAGCGAGCACTCGCCTCCGCCGTGGCCGCGATGTCGCTGTCCCGTGGAATGTTCTTCGCCGTCAGCGCCCTGTACTTCACCCGCGGAGTCGGCCTGTCGCCCGCCGTCGTCGGGATCGGTCTGACCCTCGCCGGAGGGGTCGGCGTCCTGGCGTCGTACGCCGGTGGGCGGCTGAGCGACCGATGCGGTGCCGATCGGCTCCAGCAGTGGGCGCTGGCCGCGAACGGCGCCTCCCTACTGGCGTACGCCCTGGCCAGTAACGTCGTCAGCTTCGTCCTGGTCGCGGCTTGCGTCTCCGCCACCCGCGGTCTGCAGAGCACCGCTCAGATGACCATGCTCGCCCGTTGGTACGTCGGCCCGGAGCGGGTCGCTGTCCGCGCCCGGCTCCGGGTGGTGATGAACGTCCTCATCGGCATCGGCACCCTGCTCGCGGGACTCGCTCTGATGGCCGACACCACGCAGGCATATCGCCTGACGGTGGTACTCGTCGGCGCGATCACGATCCTCGGCACGGTCCCACTGATCGGCCTGCGCCGGAGGGTCGCCGGGCTGGCTGAACGGATGGACGCCTCCGGTGGCGCCGAGGCGGCACGCGGACGCTCCCCCCTACGGGATCGCACGTACGTCGCCTCGACCCTCCTCAACGCCGTACTCGCGGTCCACTTCGGGCTGACGACGGTCGGGATCCCGCTGTGGGTGGCCGATCACACCGATGCCCCGACCGTCGTCGTCTCCGCGCTCCTGCTCGTCAACACCGCCTATGTAGCGCTGTTCCAGGTCCGTGCCTCCCGTGGCACACAGAACCTGCGCACCGCTGGGCGGTCAGTACGCCGGGCCGGCCTGCTCCTGCTCACCGCCTGCATCCTCTTCGCCGTAGCCGGCCAGCTCGGCGCCGCGGCGGCAACCGCCGTCCTGTTCCTCGCCGCTCTCGCCTCCTCCGCAGCTGAGACGCAAGGCGAAGCCGGAGGCTGGGGGATGGCCTTCGAACTCGCTGACCCCGCCCGCGCCGGCGCCTACCAAGGTCTCAGCCAAACCGGCAACGCACTCGCCCTGATGCTCGGCCCCGCTGTCGTGACCACAACCGCGATCGACCACGGCACGCCAGGTTGGATCGCGCTAGGCACACTCTTCGCAGCCACCGGCACCGCAACCGCGGTCGTAGCCAACCACGCCGCCACCCACAGGGAGCGCAACGCGCCCGTCAGCACCACTCCCGCCCCGAAGGGCTGAACCGAGAAGAGCGGGGACCCGGATGACTCTGGGTTCCCGCTCTGAGCTGCGTGTTCTTCGGGTGGGCGATACTGGGTTCGAACCAGTGACCTCTTCGGTGTGAACGAAGCGCGCTACCACTGCGCCAATCGCCCGGAGTTGTGTGGCTGGTGTTGACTTGTGGTGTCTTGCGGGTGAAACCATAGCGCATCATGCAGCGACGTTCTAATCCGGCCGGGCTACTCTTGCTCCAGGACGGAGATCCCGTCGCGTTGGAGACGTGATTGTGACTTTCTCGCATGACACCGAGCAGGCGCTCGGCACGCTGGTCCGGCTCGTCAACACCATGCCCGGACCGAACAGCCAGGTCGACACGCTGGAGACGCTCGAGGATCTGGAGAAGTTCGTCCACGAACGCGAGTTCAGCGCCGTCGACTCGCTGAACGAGAAGGACCTGGCCGAGGTCCGCGACCTGCGCCCGTTGTTCGCACCAGTGTTCACCACGGATTCCGACGCCGGCGCGGCGACGATGATCAACGCGATCATCGCCCGTGGTACGTCGACCCCGCGGCTCACCAACCACGACGGGCACCCGTGGCATATCCATTACTCCCGGGACGGCGCGTCACTGGCCTGCCGGATCACGGTGGAGTGCGGGATCGCGCTGGCCCAGGTCATTTCCGCCGGCGAACGCGAACGGCTGCGTCGCTGTGAAGCGCCGGACTGCGACGACGCCCTCATCGACCTGTCGCGAAACCGCTCAAAGCGGTACTGCGACGCCCGCACGTGCGGCAACCGGTTGCACGTCGCGGCCTACCGCGAGCGCCGCAAAGCCTCCGGGGAGTAAGCCCTGAACAGCCCGCGGGACCTTGTCCTGCGGGCTGTTTCGATCAGGGGTTCAGGTCCTCCGCGGACCGCTCGCGGAAGATCTTCGCCACCTGGGCGGTGATCGTCCCGGGCGCGGCGAGCTCGTGCGTGTCGACGCGCCGGATGCCTTGCACGTCCCGCGTGGTCGACGTCAGGAAGATCTCCTCGGCGGCGTAGAGCTGCTCGAGAGGTACGTCGTGCTCGACGCCGCCGAACCATTCGAGGACGAGCGCCCGTGTCACGCCGGCCAGTGCGCCGGATTCGATCGTGGGCGTGACGAGCCGGCCGTCGAACACGCAGAAGATGTTCGACCCGGTGCCCTCGCAGAGGTTCCCGACCGTGTTCGCGAAGATCGCCTCGCTGCTGCCGCGTTCCTTGGCGTAGGCGAGGGCGCGGACATTCTCGGCGTACGACGTCGTCTTCAGGCCGGCGACTGCGCTGCGTTCGTTGCGGACCCACGGGACGGTGACGATCGCCGACGTGGGGGAGGGGCGCTTGATCTCCTGGGTCGCGACGAGCACCGTCGAGCCTGACGTACCGCGATCGGACGACAGCGGCGAGACACCGCCGGTGTACGTGATCCGCAGCCGGCCGAACGTGATCCCTGGATCGGCTGCGACGACCGCCGCGATGCCTTCCTCGAGCTGGGCGACATCGGGCGCGGGCAGGCCGAGCCCGACCGCCGAGCGAACGAGCCGCTCGAGGTGCCGCCGTACTGCGAACGGACGGCCGTCCTCGATCTTGATCGTCTCGAACACACCGTCGCCGGTGGTCAGCCCATGGTCGAGGGGCGAGACGGTCGCCTGGTCGTCGAGCAGGGCGCCGTTGAGCCAGATACGCATGTGGTGCTCCTTCCGCAGAACACCTTAGTGCGCAGGCGATCCGGGGTCGTTGGCCAGTCCGAAGGTGACCGGTTGATGACGGTACGTCGACTTGTCGGGGACCCCGATTTTTGAAGTCCGGCGGAGATGGGCTAATGTTCTTCTCGCGCCGCGGGACACGAAAACCGCGGGTGCAGTGCGGACGTAGCTCAGTTGGTAGAGCGCAACCTTGCCAAGGTTGAGGTCGCCGGTTCGAACCCGGTCGTCCGCTCGGAGAGGGTTCGGCGGGCCAGCTTTCT
>Ga0136846_1212937_pt1 | contig 10561 bp, 8 predicted proteins | sample HopSoiMetagenom2_FD_96841 | JGI IMG/M metagenome (GOLD analysis project Ga0136846, IMG submission 96841) | Grasslands soil microbial communities from Hopland, California, USA - 2 Assembly 2016 (version 4) | ecosystem: Environmental > Terrestrial > Soil > Grasslands | place: USA: Hopland... | reverse complement strand
CGGTCTGTTCAACATCGTGATCGTGATCGGCGTGACGTCATGGCCAGGCACCGCATTGCTGATCCGGAGCCAGACGCTGTCGATCAAGGAGCGCGCCTACATCGAGCGGGCCCAGGCGATCGGCGCCGGGCGCTTGCACCAGATGTCGAAACACGTGCTGCCCAACGTGATGCCGATGGTCTTCGCCAACACCACCCTGACCGTGGCCGTCGCCATCCTCTCGGAGACGACACTGAGCTTCCTCGGGCTCGGCGACCCGACCCACACATCGTGGGGGACCATGCTCGACGGTGCCTACCATGCTGGCGCCATCACCACCGGCTGCTGGTGGTACGTCGTGCCGCCCGGCGTGTGCGTCGTCCTCGTCGTGCTCGCGTTCACCCTGATCGGACAGGCGCTGGAGGAGATCCTGAACCCACGGTTGCGAGCCCGCCGATGAGCGATCCACTTCTGTCCCTCCACGACCTGAAGGTCACCTACGCGACCACCGAGGGTCCGCTGCCGGCCGTGCGCGGTGTCGACCTGACCGTCGAGCGCGGCCAGATCGTCGGCGTGGCGGGGGAGTCCGGATGCGGCAAGTCGACGCTGGCCAGCACCATCCTCCGGTTGCAGCCGGCGAACGCCACGGTGACCGGCGAGGTGCGGTTCGACGGACGCGACATCCTGACCATGCGCTGGGGTGAGCTTCGGGCGGTTCGCTGGGCGGGTGCGTCGATCGTGTTCCAGGGCGCCCTGCATTCGCTGAACCCGGTGCACCGGATCGGTGCCCAGATCGCCGAGCCGATCCATGTGCACATGCCTGGGCTCGAGACGGGGCAGGTGCGCTCGCGGATCGGTGAGCTGCTCGAACAGGTCGGCCTCGACCCGGCGCGGGCCAAGGCCTATCCGCACCAGCTCTCCGGTGGTCAGAAGCAGCGGGTGATGATCGCGATGGCCCTCGCCTGCGATCCCGAGCTGGTCGTTGCGGACGAGCCGACCACCGCGCTCGACGTGATGGTCCAGGCGCAGGTGCTCAACGTGCTGTCCGGCCTCGTCCGCGAGCGCGGCGTCGGGATGATGATGATCAGCCACGACCTGTCCGTGCTCGCCGAGCTCTGCGACCGGATCACGGTCATGTACGCCGGCCGCCTGGTCGAGGTGGGGCCGGCCGAGCAGATCTTTGCCTCGCCTCTCCACCCCTACGCCGCCGCGCTGTCCTCGGCGTTCCCGCGCGTCGGCGACCCCGCCGCAAGGTTTGCGCCCGTCGGGCTGCCGGGCGACCCACCGCTGCCATGGGATCTGCCCGTCGGGTGCACCTTCGCCCCGCGATGCCCGCGTGCCGCCGAGGTCTGCGTTGCTGCCGAGCCGGAGCTCGTGCGGTACGGCGAGGGCAGAGCTGCTGCGTGCGTGCGGATCGGTGAGCCCGACGAGCCTCCGGTCCGGCACGAGACAAGAGCCGGCTCATGATCACCCCACGCCGCTCTTCGCCTGCCCGCTTCGCTGCTCCGTCGAAAAACCCCGCGGGGACCGACATGAGCGCCGAGCTGTCGGCCCAAGGCGTCCGCGTCGAGTTCTCGACCCGCAGCGGCCGGGTCGCGCGCGCCCTGGACGGCGCCGACCTCAGGGTCCGGGCCGGCGAGGTCGTCGCACTGGTCGGCGAGTCGGGGTCCGGCAAGACGACGCTGGCGCGCACGCTCATCGGCCTGGAGCGACCGGTGAGTGGTGCGGTCCTGTGGAACGGGAAGCCGCTCGACCGCTCTGGGCGCGGTCTGAAGGCGCTCCGACGGCACGTCCAGCTCGTGCTCCAGGACCCACTCGGCGCGCTCAACCCACGGCACACCGTGTACGAGTCGGTGGCAGAGGGTCTGCGCGTCCACCGGCTGGTGGCGAAGTCGAAGAAGAGCGAGACGGAGCTCGTCGCCGTCTCTCTGGCGTCGGCCGGGCTGCGCCCTCCCGAGACGTTGTTTCTCCGCTACCCGCACGAGCTCTCGGGCGGTCAGCGACAGCGCGTCCTGATCGCCGGCGCACTCGCGGTGCAGCCGTCGCTGCTGATAGCCGACGAGCCGGTCTCGAGCCTCGACGCCTCGATCCGCGGCGAGATCCTGGCGCTGCTGCTCAAGCTGCGCGAGGACCTGGGGCTCGGTGTGCTGGTGGTGACCCACGACCTCGGGCTCGCCTGGAACATCGCCGACCGGATCGCGGTCATGTATCTCGGCCGTGTCGTGGAGAGCGGGCCGACCGAAAAGGTGCTGACCGCGCCTCAGCACCCCTACACGCAGGCCCTGCTGTCCGTCATACCCGAGATGGAGCGGCTGGAGCCGATCGTGCTGCGCGGCGAGATCCCGGACCCCACCCGGATCCCGCACGGGTGCCGGTTCCATCCGCGGTGCCAGTGGTTGGCCTCGGGAGCCGCGGACGAGGTGGCCGACGCCTGTCGCGGTACGGCGTTGCCGGTGCTGCCGGCGGATCCGGAAGGGCATCGGTGTGCCTGTCACCTCGTGGCGGCCCAGGAGGGGGCGATGACGTGACGTTGCAAGCCGCGCTGCCGCGGGAGATGTACGTCGACCCGTCGGCGTGGCAGCACGAGCGGGAACGCGTGCTCCTCCGGGAGTGGACCTGTGTCGGCCGAGGACGCGACCTCGGCCTGGACGAGCCCGAGCGGGTGGTGGTCGTCGAGGTGCTCGGCGAGTCGCTGCTCGTGGTCTCCGACCAGGACGGCGCCCTGCACGCGTCGTACAACGTGTGCCGCCACCGCGGTTCGCAGCTTTTCCCCACGCCACCGGGCGCGGCGTCGCAGGTGTGCGCGGCGAAAACGATTCGGTGCCCCTACCACTCATGGACCTATGCCCTCGACGGCTCGTTGCTGCGTGCGCCGCACACCGAGGACGGCGAGGTGCAGGCGTCGGACTTCGGCCTGCATCCGGTCGGTGTCGACAAGTGGGGCGGATTCGTCTTCGTCCACCCGACACCGGCGCAGGCCGCTCCTCTCTCCGACACGGTGGGACGGGCAAGCAGCACGTTGGCCAACTACGACCTGTCGTCGTTGGCCACCGGGCTGACCCTTTCCTACGACGTCGCGGCGAACTGGAAGGTCGTCGCCGAGAACTACAACGAGTGCTATCACTGCGGACCGGTGCACCCGGAGCTGTCCCGACTGGTGCCGTCGTTCGCTGGTGGCGGACGGGAGCTGGACTGGGACGCCGGCATCCCGCACCGGGAGGGCGCCTGGACATTCACGTTGTCGGGCACCACCGACCGCTCCCCGCTCCCCGGCCTCACCGACGAGGAGCGGGTGCGGCACAAGGGCGAGCTGGTATACCCCAACCTGATGCTGTCGTGCTCGGCCGATCATGTCGCTGCCTTCGTGCTGCGCCCATTGGCCGTTGACCGGACGGCGATCGAGTGTCGGTTGCTCTTCGCCGCGCCGGAGCTGGGATCGGCGTCGTTCGACCCGTCCGATGCGGGCGATTTCTGGGACATGGTCAACCGCCAGGACTGGGCGATCTGCGAGTCGGTGCAGCGCGGCATGTCGTCGCGCGCCTACACCCATGGCTGGTTCGCACCGATGGAGGATGACTCCGCCGACATCCGGCGGTGGTTGCTGCCCAGGCTCGACCGTGGCTGATGCCGACCAGCCCGTCGACTACGTCGTCGTCGGACTGGGTGCGCTCGGCTCAGCCGCGGCGTGGCACCTGGCCGCCGCCGGTCACTCCGTCGTCGGGCTCGAGCAGTTCGAGCTCGGCCACCGCCGCGGCGCCTCCCACGACACCTCGCGGATCCTGCGGCACAGCTACCACACGCCTGGCTATGTGCGGCTCACCTGCGAGGCGTACGACGACTGGGCCCGGCTCGAGGACGAGTCCGGCGAGCGGCTGGTCACCGTGGTCGGCGGTCTGGACCTCTTCCCTCCTGACTGCGCGATCTCAGCTCTCGACTACACCGGCTCGATGCGGGCGGTGGGCATCGAGTTCGAGGAGCTCGACGCCGCGGAGATCCGGCGGCGCTGGCCGGTGTTCGACCCGCCGCCGGGGACACGTGGCCTGTTCCAGTCCCGCGGCGCGATCGTCCCTGCGGCCCGCGGTACCTCCGCGATGCAACGACTCGCGACGGCGTACGGCGCGGCCTTACTTGGCTCGACGGCGGTCACGGGTGTCGAGGACCACGGCTCACACCTCGCCGTCGAGACCGTGGGCCCGTCCTACACCTGCCGCGGAGTGGTGGTCTGCGCCGATGCCTGGACCAACCAGGTGCTCGCGCGACTCGGGGTCAGCATCCCGCTGACCGTCACCCTCGAGCAGCCGACATACTTCCAGCCGATGGACCCTGGGCCGTTCGCGGACATGCCGCTGTGGATCTGGATGGACGAACCGTCCTACTACGGGTTCCCCTGCTACGGCGAGTCCACCATCAAGGCCGCCCGCGACTGCGGCGGGCCGGTCGTCGATCCGGACCACCACACCTCCGACCCCGATCCCGAGATACAGGACCGCTTGGCCACCTTTGTGACCTCCCTCCTGCCTTGCTGCGGGCGGCCGGTGCGGTCGCTGCGCTGCCAGTACACGCTGACCCCTGACCGCGACTTCGTGCTCGCGCCCGCGCCCGGCCATCCCTCGGTCGTCGTCGGCCTGGGCGCGGCGCACGGCTTCAAGTTCGCGCCCACCTTCGGCCGGATCCTCGCCGACCTGGCGACGACGGGCCAGACGTCCTCGGACATCTCCGCCTTCAGGTTCGACCGTCCCGCACTCACCGATCCCGCGTACCCGCCGAACTGGATGGTGTGAAGGCGCTCAGAGGCCCGGTGTCGCCCATGGGCGCGAAACCGTTTCGGTAGCCGCATGCCACGGGCAGCGGCTCGGGCAGAACCAGAGCCGTGACGCTGCGGTCAGCGGGGGATCGACTCCTGCCAGCTCCGCTCGCTGATCGACTGGCTGCCCAGGACGGCGTGCGTCCGGATCGACACGTCGTACGACGTGGGTGTGACGTCGACGGTCATGGTCGACCGCACGGTGACCTCGATACCGGGCCAGCTCAGCTCGTAGACCGCGTCGGCGTGTGCCCGTTGCGCGAAGGTGCGCGTGCCGACGGCGACCTCGCCGAGGTAAAGCTCGCGCGCGGTCCCGTCGTACGGCGTGCGGTAGCGGGAGTCCGACCGCGTGGTCGCCGTCGTGGTCCGGGCCAGGACGTCGTGGTGGAACTCCCAGCCGACACCCTCGGGCGACTCCGAAGAACGCTGCGCCCCGGCGTCGAAGGTCGGCTCGGGAAACGAGCCGACCAGCAGCGGCAGAGTCAGCGACGCCTCGTGGACGGTCAGCGAGACCGGCCCCGGGGGAGTCACCGTGTTGGGCCAGTCCGCGCCCGCGATCGAGACCCGCAGCGTCTGCCCGGGCGACCAGGAGTAGGCGCACGCGTCCAGCACGACGTCGACGTGGTACACGGCTCCCGCCTCGAGCGGGGACGGCGAGCCGTGTACATCGTCGCGGTAGGCGAGGTCGAGCGTGCCCCGCGAGACCAGCGCCGACGTGCCGTCGGGAAAGACGTCGCAGAGCTTCACCGAGAACGATGCCGCGGGTGCCGAAGCAGAGACACCGACCCGGAGCGTCGGATACCCGACCACCGGAGCGGACGGCGCCGCGAGATCCCAGGTCAGCGAGCGGGCGTCGTCGAGGTTTTGGTCGCCGGAAAGTCCCCAGGGCAGGTGACCGGCGCAGTCGATCCAGGCCGTCGTCCCGACATCGGGAACGACCTCGAGCGCTCGTGGCCCGGCGACATCCAGGGTCACCGGAACCACCGGTGGCACCGACGGCAGGGTCACCCACGATCCTTCGTGCAGGTCGAGGTCGACCTCGGGTCTTGTCGACGTCCGGACGAAAACGTCACAACGGTTCTCGTGCTCGCCGCTCCCGCGCAGCCAGTGGTCGAACCACGCGACCAGCTCGGCCTCGAAGTCGATCCGCGGACCGGGCATCGCGGTGGAGGGGTCGGCGTGGGCCCACGGCCCGGCCAGGAGCCGGTGCGGTACGCCGTGCCGGGCCAGCTCGGCGACGGCGCGGAACGAGTTGTTGCGGTAACCGTCCGCCCACCCGGCGACGATCATGACCGGGCACCCGATCCTCTCGTAGCCCGACGTCGTCCCGTCGAGCCGTACCGATCCGTGGTTCCAGTACGCGCCGGATCGGTTCTCGCGGAGCCACGTCAGTACCCACGGCTGGTTGATCTCCAGCCGGCGCAGCCACTCGTCGTACCAGTCGTCGCCCCAGACCGCGGGCACGGGAGGCAGCACGCACATCGGCGTCATGTAGTGGCAGTAGTCGACCAGATCGACGAGCCGCAGCGCGCCGCCACGCCAGTGAACGTCGTCGGTCCAGCGGTCGTCGGTGGCGAAGATCGCGCAGATCGCCTTCAGCTCCGGCGGTCGTTCGCACGCGATCTGCAGGGAGTTGAAGCCGGAGTAGGACGTGCCCCACATGCCGATCTGGCCGTCGCACCACTCGCGGGCCGCGAGCCAGGCGAGGGCGTCGGGCAGGTCGCGCTGCTCGGCCTCCGGGTACTCATCGAGCGCGTCGCCCGGCGACGAGCCGGTGCCGCGCACGTCGATCCGGCAGACGGCGTACGCGTGGTTGTCGCACAGGGAGCGGTAGCCCTCGGCGTACGACGACGTCAGGTCGTCCTTCCGATAGGGCAGGGCCTCGACGAGACAGGGCTGGGGTCCGGAGGACTCGTCCGGGAGGTACAGCGTCGCGGCCAGCCAGCCACCGTCGCGGACCGGGATCCGCTCCTCGGAGACCCTCACCGCAGCAGCCTGAGGACCTCGTCGTTGTGTGCCGACTCGCTCGTGTTGCCGTCCCTCCCGACCACGGTCGCGGCCGTGAACATCGAGTTCAGCACCGCCTCCTCCGACGCCTCCACGACGGCGGCGAAGAGCGGGTCGAGAGCGCGTCCGGTCACCACCGGCGTCCCGTCCGGCTTGCCGTCCCGATCGAGCCGCATCCCCGTGCCGAACGCCATGAAGATCTCGCCGCTGCCGTGATGGGCGACGGAGCCGGCCCTGGCCAGACCGAGGCCGACCCGGCGGGCGAGGCGTGCGCACGACGCGCCGTCGACGGCCGCGTCCGTGACCACAACCCCGATGCACGAGCCCGCCGGCTTCTCCGGCCCGCCGCTCGCGGCCAGCCGTTTCCCAACCGGCACACCGCTCACGACCAGATCCTTGCGCCGCCCGAAGTTCGTCATCAACAGGACCGCAACCGTGTGCCCCTCGACGACCCGGGACGCCGTGCCGATGCCGCCCTTGAAGCCCAGACAAGACATCCCGGTGCCGGACCCGACCGCACCTTCGTCCGGAGGAGTCGCGGATCCGCGCGACGCCATCGCCGCCTGCCACGCGGCGACCACGTCGTCGTGCTCGACCTGCATCCGGCGGGCGTCGTTGAGGAAGGAGTCGTCACACTCCCCGACCACCGGGATGATGAAGTCCGTCGCGCACGACGGATTGACCTCCAGCTCGATCCGGCACGCAGAGTCGTAAACGCGGCCGAGCTGAAGCGTCGACGTGAGGTAGACCGGCGTCTCCGCCGATCCCCACTCCGCAGCGGTGATGAAGCCGGTGCACTCACCGGCGCCGTTCAACACGGCCCCGCCGGCGGGCAGCGGCCTCGAGAACGCGTCGTCGGCAAGCACGAGGACGGTGACGCCCGTGCGGGCGATGCCTCGGCCCTCCGGCGGGGGCGGCTCGTCGCGGCGCAGCGTCGTGTGGCCGAGCCCCACGCCGGGTATGTCGAGGACCGCGTTGGTCTGACCTGTCCGTAGGGACCCGATGACGATCCCCAGGTCGCGAGCGCGGGGCATGCCAGCATCCAAGCAGGCATCCGCCGCTGCTCGAGAAGGGCGCGCAGTGCGGCTCCCGCCGGTCGAGGACGGCGCGCAGCCTTGCGTCGAGGCGGCGGCACCCAGCGCCCGTTTCGGAACGCGCGTCTGGAAACGGCCGGCATGCGATGCTCCCTGCATGTCGATCCCGGTCGTTTGGTCTCCCGAGACGCGACGTCATCTCCCGGTGCACGAGATCTGGGTCGGCGTTGCGACCGACGGCACCGAGGTCCCCGAGCGCGTCGACCGGATCCTCGACGCGCTCGGTGGCCACGAGCTCGTCGAGGCTGTGCCCTCCGACGAGACGGTCCTGCATCGCGTCCACGACCCGGCGTTCGTCGACCATCTGCGGACCATCCACGACGAGTGGCTCGCCGGGCCGTACGACGAGCTGGTCGGCCAGGACCGGGTCGTCCCCTACGTCTTCCCGACCCCGGCCATGACCCAGGGCATGCCGGTCACCAGGGCAACCGCGACGCACGGCAGAGCCGGACAGTTCGGCTACGACACGATGACCCTCGTCGGGCCGGGCACATGGGAGGCCGCGAGAGCTGCCGTCGACTGCGCCGTGACCGCGGTCGACCTGGTGTCCACCGGGGGCGGCACGGCGTACGCCCTGTGCCGGCCGCCGGGCCACCACGCCACTGCGCAGGGATACGGCGGCTCCTGCTACCTCAACAACGCCGCGGTGGCCGCCGAGGCGCTGCGCGCAGCTGGTCGCCATACCGTCGCGGTCGTCGACCTCGACGCCCACCATGGCAACGGCACCCAGGCGATCTTCTGGGAGCGGCCCGACGTGCGCTACGGCTCCCTGCACGTCGACCCCGCCGACGGCTGGTTCCCGCATTTCTTCGGGCATGCCGACGAGACCGGCGCCGGCGACGGCACAGGGGCGACCCGCAACCTCCCGCTGCCCGAGGGCACCGGTGACCTTCGCTGGCTGGACGGCGTCCGCGAGCTGGCCGAGTGGGTCAGCGACGCGGACGCCCTGGTCGTCTCGCTGGGGGTTGACGCGGCGGCCGTCGATCCCGAGAGCCCTTTGGAGGTGACGGTCGACGGCTATGGCGAGGCGGGGGAGATCCTCGGCGGGCTTGCCTTGCCGACCGTCGTCGTGCAGGAGGGCGGCTACCACCTCGGTGCGATCGGCACGTTGGTGGCCGCTTGCCTCGAGGGGCTCAGTTGAGGGGACGGACCGACTCGGTCGCGTCGGCGTGACCGGAGTTGGCGGTGCACTGACTAGTGGCTCACGAAGCAGTAGTGCGGGCAGCCATCGCGTACCGCTGGTAACCGGGCGCCTTCCGAGCGCAGCGATGACTCGTATGCGGCTACGGTGAGCCGGTGATCCGCACGACGCCCTTCCACCCACGGTTGCACGAGCTGAACACGCAGGGGCTGTACACCCATTGGCAGGGATTCCTGTCGCCCTTGCGCTACAGTTCGGCGCCGAAACACGAATACTTCGCCGTACGCAATGCCGTTGGCGTCTTCGACACCTCCCCACTGTTCAAGTACCGCATCACCGGTCCGGATGCGGAACGCTTGTTGGCCGGGACGCTGACGCGTGACGTGCGGCGCTGCCGCCCAGGACGGGCGCGGTACACCGTGTGGTGCGACGACCGCGGCTTTGTGATGAAGGACGGCGTCGTCTTCCGACACTCCGAGAACGACTTCTTGCTCACCGCCGCCCGGCCGAACCTGGGGTGGTTCACCGACCTCGCCGGTTCGCTGCGGGTGCATCTGGAGGACGTCTCCGATGAGTACGGCATCGTGGCGGTGCAAGGCCCGCGATCGCGGGCCGCGCTGTCGTCATTGATGCCAGAGGTGCGCTCGCTCGCTTTCTTCGATCACGCGCAGGCCAAACTGGCGTCGGCGCCGGTCACGGTGTCACGCACCGGATACACCGGCGACCTCGGGTTCGAGATCACCGTCGGGTCGGATCGCGCACTCGCCGTGCTCGACGCCGTGCTCGCAGCGGGCGCGCCGCACGGCATGCGACCGTTCGGTGAGGAGGCGCTGATGATGCTGCGGATCGAGGCGGGCCTGCCGCTCATCGACGTGGAGTGGCACAACAGCCGGACCGCGTTCACCGACGCGGACCGGGTGACTCCCAAGGAGCTGGGTCTCGGCTGGATGCTCCCGTCACCGCAGCAGGACGACCGCGCATTTATCGGGCGGCAGGCGATCCGCCGGGAGCTCAGCGAAGGCACATCGCGCTGGGCCACGGTCGGCATCGTGGTCGATTGGGCGGACTGGGACCGGCTGCACCGTGACGCCGGCTTGCTGCCGGCCAAATCCGAGCACCCGCTGCCGTACGAGTCGATGCTTTACGACGCGCACGAGGACGGGACTCGCGTGGGCTACGTGACAAGCTTCCTCTACTCGCCGGTGCTCCAGCGCCACATCGGCCTCGCGCGGGTGCGCCCCGACCTGGCCACTGCCGGCACCGAGGTGCGCCTGGAGTTCGCCATCGCCCACTGCAACACCACGGTGAAGGCGCGCACCGCGAAGCTGCCCCTGTTCAACCCATCGAGGAAGACGGCCAAGGAATGACGCAGTTCGACCGGCACGACCACCAGTACGACGCGATCGTGATCGGCGGCGGCCACAACGGGCTGGTGAACGCCGCTTACCTCGCCAAGGCAGGTCTGCGCACCCTGGTACTCGAGCGGCGTGCGTTCGTCGGCGGTGCCGCGATCACCGAGCAGGTGGTGCCCGGGTT
>Ga0136846_1211298_pt1 | contig 10562 bp, 8 predicted proteins | sample HopSoiMetagenom2_FD_96841 | JGI IMG/M metagenome (GOLD analysis project Ga0136846, IMG submission 96841) | Grasslands soil microbial communities from Hopland, California, USA - 2 Assembly 2016 (version 4) | ecosystem: Environmental > Terrestrial > Soil > Grasslands | place: USA: Hopland... | reverse complement strand
TCCGTCCCCCTCCCCCCTTCCCGTCCACGCCGGCGCGTACGTGATGGCCATGCACCTGCACGCGTCCACGTCGGAGGGGACGGGCAGCGTCCGGTCCCACTTGGCGCAGGCATTCACGCACGGCTACGACGTCGCCTGGTTCACCGAGCACGACTGGCGCCGGCGCCGGCTGCTCTACCGGCCGACCTTCTCGTTCGTGCCGGAGGAGCAGCTGATGGGTGGCACCTGGAGCGTCCTGGACCTGCCCACCGTGGGAGAGGCGGCCGGCGGCAGCGGCGGAGCCCTGGTGTCCAGCCCGGTCAGCCCCAAGGACCCCGCGGCGCGGAAGGCGTCCCTGCGGTTGCGGGTCACGAGCCGCGGCGACTCCCCGGCCACGGTCGGGCACCGGATCCGGTCCGAGGGCAGCTCCCGCGGCAACTACCGCAGCCGGATCGCGGGGCGCACCGTCTCGGTCGACGTCCTGCCCACCAGCACCGGCCCCGACGCGTGGGGCGAGGTCTGCTTCCAGCTGTCCCACCACCTCGGTTCCGGCCACCGCCCCACCGGCGAGTGCGCACTGGTCTACCGGCTGCGGCCCGACGGCTCGGACGGGGTGAGCAGCAAGGGCGCCACCGGCTACGTGGACGTACCGGTGCGGGCCGGTGAGTGGCAGTCGCTCACCTTCGACCTGGTCACCGACGTCGGCCGGGTGTGGCCGGACATGGACGCGCGCGACAACGCCATGAGTGACATCCGCTTCCAGGCCACCAGCCGTCGGGGAGCCCGGGCGGAGGTGCACTTCGGCTTCCTGCGCTTCGAGGAGCAGGCGTCCTACGACGCCGTCGGGGTGGAGGAGGACCTGGTGGCCCGGTACGCCGAGCAGGTACCCGACGTGCTGGGCCTCATCGGAACCGAGATCTCGTTCGGGCCGCACCTGAACGGCTACGGCGGTGAGCAGGCGCCCTACGACTACGGACGGATCACCAAACTCGGCGACAAGCCCGGCTACGAGGCCCTCCCGTCGATCGTGGCGCACATCCACCGGTCGGGCGGGCTCGCCTCGATCAACCACCCGTCGATCACCGCGGCGGGGCTGCTGGCGATGAACGGCGGCGGCGCCGACCTGATCGAGGTGGGTTACGGCCACAGCGGCCCTGCGGCGATCCAGGGCCAGCTCGACAAGTGGGACACGCTCAGCCGCAACGGCCTGTTCCTCACTGGCAACGGCGCGAGCGACGACCACACCGGGCAGGGCTGGGAGAAGGAGGGCAATCGGTACTACGCGGCGGCGTGGGCCGGCCGGCTGGCCCAGCCCGAGCTGCTCGACGCGCTGGGTCGGGGCCGCACGTTCACCGGCTACCTCGGCTCGTTCGCCGGCACGATCGACATGACGGTCGACGACACGGTGCCGATGGGATCGGTCGTCGTGGCCCCGGCGAAGGCGCGGACGCTGCGGCTCGACGTCACCGGCATTCCGGACGGCGGTGCCGTGCACTTGGTCCGAGGCGTCGTCGACCACGCCGGGACGGCGGATCCGACCCCCGGGACGACGGTGGTGAAGTCACTGGCGGCGACCGACCTCGCCCGGACGCCGTCCCTGCCGCTGGACGTGTCCGGCGACTGTTTCCACCGCGTCCAGGTCACGGACCGCGACGGCGCCGTGGTCGCCTACGGCCAGCCCATCTGGCTGCTCGGCGCTCCCCCGGCCGGCGGAGTGCCGTCACGCCGCCGTCCGGCCTGACGCCTCAGCGCCGCTCGATGAGGTTGCGCAGCCGGGCGAGGTCGGCCCGGTTGGCGCGCCGGACGGCGGCGCCGATGAACGGAGCGGCCAGGCGCGAGAATCCCCTGGGTCGCCCGCGGTTGCGCAGGCTCATCCGCGTGCTGCCGTCCTCCAGCGGCCGCCAGGCATAGGTGGTCTCCATGGGGAACGGACCCTGTGCGGTCCGCATCACCAGCCGTTCGCCGGGCGCGAGCTCGATGACCTCGTAGGTGTAGGCCAGCCGGCGGCCGAGAAAGGTCGCGACGAAGTCCATCCGTGAACCGACGGCCAACGGCGGTGGCGTCCGCCATTCCACGGAGGAGATGTTGGCGTACCACTCCGGCGCGTGAGTGGGGTCCCCCGCGTAGGCGGCCACCTCCGCGACGGGACGCCGGATCACCGTCTCGGTCAGCACGTCGACGTCCTTGGCCATGGCCCTCTCTCGGCGCCGTGCCACGCATCCCGAACCGGTTCCTCGGCCCGGGCGACGACGTCGAACCAGACGTCACCGGTGAACGGCCGCGCCGGCACCGGTGTCGGCGAGAGCCGCGGCGACGACCTCCCGCAGCTCCTGCCGGGTCGGGCCGGGAGTGGGCTCCGGCCGCCATCCGGACTCGTAGACCGCTCGGGCCAGCGGCTCGACGGGATCCAGCGAGGACGGCAGTTGGAGCATCGACAGGTAGCCCCCGGTGGCCGGGCCGATCTCCGGGTCCCGCTCGGCCGCGGCGAGGATCAGGTCGGACGGGAGCCGTCGGCTGAGGTCGACGTCCCCGCCCTCCCACCGGCGGACGACGTCGCCGTCCATGGTCACGTGGTCGACAACCCACGGCAGCATGTTCTGCTCGCACCACGCGTCGAACGGCTCGCCCACGTGCGCGGGATCCGTTTCGCTGTCGAGCAGCTCCAGCAGCCGGAGGGCCTGGACGAACGTCGTGGCGACGCCCCGGCCGAAGATCGGCGTGGTCGTGGCGACCGAATCACCGACGCTGACGAGGCCCGGTGTGTACGGACGGCCATCGCGCGACCGCTGTCCCCGGTAGGTGTTGTGCAGCGGGCCGCCGGGAAGGACGTCGGACGCCGGGACGGCGCGCTCGGGGTCCGTCCACGCGGCCAGCCCGGGAATGGCACGGCAGGCGGCCTCGAACGCCGCTTGGTGGCGCAGATCCTTCAGGGCGGCGTCGGCCGTGGGGCGGACGAAGACCACCGACAGGTACCCGCGCTCGTGCACGAACACCAGCACCTGGTAGCCGTCGAAGTCCGCCTGCCAGGCGAGCGGGTTGGACAGCGGCCCGGGCTCCGCTCCGTCGCGGAGCCGGTACTCACGATCCACGTACGCCATGCCGCAGGGGCCACCGACGCTGGACGGCTCGCGGAGGGCGTCGACGACCCGGCCGGACCGCCCGGACGCGTCCACCACCAGATCGGCGTCCACCGGGGAACCGTCGACCACGATGCCGCGCACCCTTCGGTCCGCGCTCAGGACGCCGTCCACGTGACCCTGCCGGATCCTCAGCCCCGGCACCGTCGCGGCCGTGGCGCGGAGCGCGCGTTCGAACGTGTCGCGGCGGGACCGGTGGCCCGCCGGCACCCTGTCCATACCGGGCACGGTGAACGTGATGGGTTCCGCGCCGAGGTCGAGCCAGGCCGCCAACGCCTCGGGCCACTCCCGCTCCAGCGCCCGTCCGACCTGAGGGCGGAAGCCGTGCGCGTGGTGGAACTGCATCACCCCCAGCCGCGGCCACCGCCCGTCCGCGGGCGGACCGGCGTCACGGTCCACGGCGACGACGTCATGGCCCCGGCCGGCCAGCGCGCTGCCGAGGAAGAGGCCGGCGGGGCCGGCTCCGATGATCGCGACCCGCATCAGGCTGCCTCGATCCGCGCCCGACGGCGCATCGACCGGCACCAGCGTGTTCTCCTGCCCACGCGCCCGTCAACGGCATTACGGCCGCTCGCCCCAGCATCACATGGCGGGTGGCGCCGGAATCCGGCGGCTGTGGCCGCGCATCTCCGCGAGCAGCCGCCCGTCCGCGTTCCGGGTCAACGCGACGTCGTAGATGCCGCCCCGCCCGACGACCGCGCGCTCCACGGCAGTCGCCGTCACGGTGTCGCCGGCGAAGGCGGGCGCGAGGTACTCGATGGCGCATGACCGGCCGACCGCCGGGGAGCCGTGGGAGTTGCAGGCCAGGGCGAACGCGATGTCGGCGAGCGCGAAGAGCGCCGCCCCGTGCGCGGTGCCGTGCCCGTTCAGCATCCGCGCACCGATGTCCATGTGCGCCGTGACCGAGCCGGGAGCCACGGAGGTGACGGTGATCCCGAGCGCTCGAGCCGCTGCATCCTCAGCGAGGAGCGTGCGGACGGCGTCCTCCGCGACGCTCTGCGGGTCCTTCATCTGGCTCGCCTCGACCACGGCAGAACCGTAGTGCTGGCCGTGGACGGCGCGAGCTGGACGCCGTCGCATAAGACGGTGCCTCACGGGCAGCTGCGTCGTACCCTCCTCCCATGCTCGCGCGGCAGCTGACCACGACGCCGGATCGTCTCCGGCGCTAGCTGCTGCACCGCAAGCAACTTCTCCAGCCCCGGAGCACCGCTCCGGGGCTGACGTGTCTCGAGGCCGGGCTCCGCGGGCGCGACCGCTAGGGAGCCCCCGTGACCGCCCATTCCGAGCCCGGACGATCAGCACTCGATCACCGCGACCTGAACGCCGACATGTCCGTCTTCGCAACCGAGCCGATGATCGGCGCCGGCCTGCCGCTGTGGCTGCCTGCGGGTGCCGTCATCCGGCGCGAACTGGAGCTGCTCGCGCAGCACATCGCCCACCGCGACGGGTGCCTGCCGGTCTACTCCCCCGTGCTGGGCAAACGCGCGCTGTACGAGCGGTCCGGACACTGGAAGAAGTTCAGGAACGACATGTTCCCGTCGATCCGCGTCGGCGGCGACGAGTTGGTGCTGCGCCCGGCCAACTGCCCGCACCATGCGATGATCTACGCCGCCGAGCGCCACTCGTACCGGCAGCTGCCGATCCGCCTGAACGAGCTGGGCTCGATGTTCCGCGCCGAACGGTCCGGAGTGGTCAGCGGCTTGAGCCGGGTCCGGCAGATCTCGCTCGACGACACCCACGTGTTCTGCCGTCCCGACCAGGCCGCCGCCGAGATCACCCGGGCGCTGCGCTCGGCACTGGGGGCGCAGCGTCTGCTCGGCCTCCCGGTCGACTACGTCCGCCTGTCCCGCAGGGGTGCAGGCGACGGCTTCCTGGGGTCGGCCGACCAGTGGATCCACGCGGAGGAGGCGCTGCGGTCGGCCGCCACCGACGTCCTCGGGGACGACGATCCCCCGCTCGTCGAGGCGATCGGCGAGGCCGCGTTCTACGGCCCCAAGCTGGACCTGCAGGTGCGCGACCGGCACGGGCACGACGAGACCATCGGCACCGTCCAGCTGGACTTCAACCAGCCCGAGCGGTTCGACCTGACCTACGACGCCGCCGACGGCACCCGGAGTCGCGTCGTCATGATTCATCGCGGCACCGTCGGCGCGATGGAGCGCGTCGTCGCCGCGCTGCTCGAGCGCTACTCGGGCCGGCTGCCGCTGTGGTTGGCTCCCGTCCAGGTCTGCGTCCTGCCGGTCGCCCCGGCTCAGGACGACTATGCGCACGCGCTGGTCGATGACCTGTGCGTGGCGGGGCTACGGGCCCGGCTGGACACCGACGGATCGCTGGGGGCCCGCATCCGTAGCAGCCGGCGGCGCCGGGACGCGGTCATCGCCGTCACCGGACCCGCCGAGGTGAGCTCCGACTCCGTGCACGTCACCGACCCGGCCGCCGCCTTCGCCGGCCCGGTGGCCCGGGACCGGTTCGTCAAGTCGGTCAGCGACGCCCGAAGTGGCCGCGCGCAGCAGGTCGACTGGCCGGCACCCACCCCGTCGAGCTGACCGGAACTCGCCGCTGCGACCGTCAGGCGGTCTCGTCGACGGGAAGTCGTAGCGCACCGGCCGCGGCGAAGGCGGGTAGCCAGTCGGCCACCATCCAGATGGCGGTGATCAGTCCGTCCGACAATGTCAGGACGTCGATGATGCGGATCTCGATCCGCTGACCCGTCGGAGGCAACCGGCCGGCCGGCGTGTCAAGCGCACCGACGTGACGCCCCGCCAGGCGGAACGCGAGCGCCACCGAGTCGCCCGCGTCGGCGACGGCCAGCACCTCGCGTTCCGGCTGTTCGAGCGCGCTCTGCATCGCCCGGGCGCGGACGACGAGGTCGGACGCCGCGAGGGGGCTGCCGTTGACCGTGACCGGGTCCGCGTACAACTCCCCGAAGGCGGCCGCCGCCACCGTCGCCACGTCGGGCAGCGGGTCGGTCCACAGCCGGAGCATCCGTTCCACATCGAAAGCCATCGACCCCTCCCCGCCTTCGGGTAGCCGCCGGGGTGCGCGGCAGAGACATGGTCCGGCGGCGTGGCCGCCATGATCGCGACTCGCACGGCCGGTCGATCGACATGAGCCTGTTCTCGGCTCCGCGTGCGAGTCAATGGGGTTCCCCGCACGTCGCCGCTGAACTCCAGGGGCCATGGGACTCCAGGGCCATGCGACCCCAGGGGCCATGCGGGCGGCACAGGAACGGCGGGCAACCCCAACGCGTGCAACATCACAGCACCGGACGCACGCCGTGGCGCCCGCCGCCGCGGTGTGGGCCTGACCAGGCACGGGTCGGCTCCTCCGGACGGGCGACATGTCGTTTGGCGTCGTCGCAGAACGCCAAGCATCACCCCAGCCGACCGAGCTGATTGCACGGTCGGCGATCTCAGCTGACCCTGGAGTAGTCGTTCGAGCACGCACCGCGCGCACACGACCGGCTCCCTGCACGAGAACTTCGGTCGAGCCGTCAACCAGCCCCGCCCCGCACACCGAACGGAGGGGCGCCCGCGTGCGGGCGCCAGTACCCACCTGTGACGATGACACCCGCTGCGCCACCGGGCCGATCCGATCGCGGCCCGGACACCACCTCGTCCTCCGACGAGGTGGAGCCCGAGCCGCGGACCGACCAGCACCCCGCCATCGCGGAGCCACCGACCCTGACGGCCGACGCCAAGGGCGCGCTCGACGGCGCGGTCTTCACCATCTCCGCGGTCATCGCCGTGGCGTTCGTCGCCTGGGGATTCCTGAGCCCGAGCGGGCTGGGCTCGGCCAGCGGCACCGCGCTCACGTGGATCGAGGCCAACCTCGGCTGGCTGTTCGTGACCCTGGCCTCGGCCTTCGTCGTCTTCGTTCTGTGGCTCGCCGCCAGCAAGTACGGCCGCATCCCGCTCGGCCGCGACGACGAGGCTCCGGAGTTCCGGACCATCTCCTGGATCGCGATGATGTTCAGCGCCGGCATGGGCATCGGCCTGATGTTCTACGGCGTCGCCGAGCCGCTCGCGCACTACGTGTCCCCGCCGCCGGGCACGGTCGACGCGGAGACCCCCGCGGCCATCCGCACGGCGATGGCCACCACGCTCTTCCACTGGACACTGCACCCGTGGGCGATCTACGCCGTGGTGGGGCTCGCGATCGCCTACGGCACCTTCCGCCGCGGTCGCAAGCAGCTGATCAGCTCGGCGTTCGAGCCCCTGTTCGGCCGGCGCCGCACGGAGGGCACGGCCGGGAAGATCATCGACGTCCTGGCCATCTTCGCCACGCTGTTCGGCTCGGCGGCCTCGCTGGGTCTCGGCGCCCTGCAGATCGGCAGCGGGATGGAGATCCTCGGCTGGGCCGGCAGCGTCGGCAACGGCGTCCTGGTCGCGATCATCGCCGTCCTGACCGCCGCCTTCGTCGCCTCCGCGGTGTCCGGCATCGGTAAGGGCATCCAATGGCTCTCCAACATCAACATGGTGCTGGCCGTCGTCCTCGCGCTGTTCGTGTTCGTCGCCGGCCCGACGGTGCTGATCCTCAACCTGCTGCCCGAGGCGGTCGGCAGCTACTTCTCCGACCTCGCCGACATGGCCGCCCGCACCGAGGCCACCGGCGGGGACGCGATGGCCGCGTGGCTGCGCGGGTGGACCGTCTTCTACTGGGCGTGGTGGGTGTCCTGGACGCCGTTCGTCGGCGTCTTCATCGCGCGGATCAGCCGGGGACGCACCATCCGCCAGTTCGTCACTGGCGTCCTGCTGGTCCCGAGCGCGGTGACCCTGATGTGGTTCGCCATCTTCGGTGGCGCCGGCGTCGCCGCTCAGCGCGACGGCGTCGACGTGGCCGGGCAGGCCACCTCGGAGGGCCAACTGTTCGGCGTGCTCGCGCACTACCCGCTGGCCACCGTGATGACGGTGCTCGTGATGGCCCTGGTCGCGATCTTCTTCGTGTCCGGTGCCGACGCCGCCTCGATCGTCATGGGTTCGCTGTCCGAGCGCGGCACCCTGTCGCCGAGCCGCAGGACGGTCATCTTCTGGGGCGTCGTGATGGGCGCGGTCGCGGCCGTGATGCTGCTGGTAGGCGGCGACGAGGCGCTGACCGGGCTGCAGAACCTGACCATCATCGCGGCGCTTCCGTTCGCCTTCGTCATGGTCGGTCTCGCGGTCTCGCTGGCCAAGGACGTGCGCTCGGACCCGATGGTCCTGCGCCGCACCTACGCCACCGAGGCGGTCGAGCAGGCCGTGGTCGAGGGCATCACGAAGCACGGCGACGACTTCGTGCTGGTGGTGGATGCGGCGGAGCCCAGTCACGAGGCGGGCAAAGTCACCAGGCCCGTGCGTTTCGCGGACAACTCGGTCGCTGCGGCGCCGGGAACGCCCGGGCACACCGCCGGCAAGGCCTAGGCGTACGGCGGGCTCCGGGACGGGCGCCCGGACCGCGCCACCGTGTTTCTTCACACGCTGGGAAGGTGAGTAGGACGAGGCAGTTGCTGCGCGAGCCGTGGGTGCAGCGTGGTGTGCGGGCAGCCCTCGCCGCCGCACTGGCCTGGCAGGTGGCCGTGCTGCTGCCGTCTCCGCTCGCCGCGTACGCCTACTACGCCCCGCTCGGTGCCGTCATCGCGGTGCATCCGACGGTCGCCGATTCCGCGGCGGCGGCCTGGCGGACGGTCGTGGCGATCCTGCTCGGCTTCGGCCTCGCCGCCACGGTCCACGAGTTCACCCGTCCCCTCCCAGCGGCACTGACGATCGCGTTGATCGTGGCGCTGGCGGTCGCTGTCGAGCAGTGGCGGGTGCTGCGGGAGCACGCCAGCTGGGTCAGTTTCGCGGCGGTCCTCATGCTCACGGTCGGGACGGCGGACCCCGCGCGGTACGCCGTCGCCTACGCGGGGCTGACCCTGCTCGGCGCAGCCATCGGCGTTCTCGTCACCACGGTGCTGTTCCCGCCGCTGCAGCTCACGGCCGCGGTGCGCCGCATCGAGACGACCCGCACTCTGCTCGCCCGGCACCTGCAGGACATCGCCACCGGCCTCCGTCACGGTCGGGTGCCCACGCCGGGCGAGTGGGCCCGCCGGGGTCAGGATCTGGATGCCGCGCTGGACCGGATGCGGGTGGCCGAGAGCGTGGTGGAGCGCGCTCGACGGGCCAATCCCCGCGCCCGTCGCTGGGGCGGCAGCGCGGCGCTCATCCGGGAGCAGTCGCGCGCCCTCGACCGGGTCGCGGTCCTCGTCGACGACCTCACCATGCTGGTGGTGGAGCTCGAGCCCCACCGCCGCGGGGTCGACCAGATCGACGGCGGAGCCGGCTGGGTTCTGGCCGATGCGCTGGAGGGCCTCGCCGGAGTCGTCTGCACGCCGCACCCGACGGCGTCGGAAGGGCAGGCCCGTGACGAGCGGGACACAGCGATCGACGCTGCCGACGCGGCACTGCAACGGTTGACGACGCTGCTGCGCACCTCCGAGGTGGCCGACGATCAAGGCTTCTTCGCCCTCGGCGCGGTCACCGTCGGCATGTACCGCTCGCTGGACACCCTGCGGGCCCGACCACGAGACCCGCACACGGCCTGATGCAAGCGCGGATTCGCTCCGAACGGCTCTTACCGACATACGACGCCGAACGCCGCAGACCCGAACGGTCCGGGGCGTTCGTCATTCCGCCGGTTACTGCTGATTCGCGGCCCCGTACTGCTCGTCCGGGACGGGCTCCATCCAGGTGGTGGGGTCACCGCCGTCGGGCAGCACCTCGAGCATGGCCAGGTGGCTCATGAAGGTGTCGGCAGCTGCTCCGTGCCAGTGCTCCTCGTCGGGTGGGCAGATGACGGTGTCACCGGCGCGGATGCGCAGCACCGTGCCGTCGCGGGTGCCGACCAGGCCGGCGCCCTCGGTGACGTGCAGGGTCTGGCCGACGGCGTGGCGGTGCCAGTTGGTGTGCGCGCCCGGTGTGAACCGGACCAGCGCGACGGTCATCCGCGACGGCTCACTGCCGAAGTAGATCGGGGTCATGTAGACGTCGCCGGTGAAGTTGGACGCCGGCGTCTTGACGGTCGGGTTGACGGGCTTGAGCTCCACGACTGCTCCTCGGTGCGTCAGACGGTCAGCAGGGTCTTGATGGCGCGGCGCTCGTCCATCGCCCGGTAGCCCTCGGCTGCCTGGTCCAGCGGCAGGGTGAGGTCGAAGACCTTGCCCGGGTCGATGGTCCGGTTGCAGATCAGCTCGATCAGCTCGGGCAGGAACCGGCGCACCGGGGCGGGGCCGCCGTGCAGGTGGACGCCGGAGAAGAACAGTTCGTCGCCCGGCAGCGAGACGCCGTGCGAGACGCCGACGTAGCCGACGTGCCCGCCGGGGCGGGTGGCACGGATGGCCTGCATCATCGACTCCTGGGTGCCGACGGCCTCGATCACCGAGTGCGCGCCCAGGCCGTTGGTCAGCTCCTTGATCGCAGCCACGCCCTCGTC
>Ga0136846_1238968_pt1 | contig 10563 bp, 5 predicted proteins | sample HopSoiMetagenom2_FD_96841 | JGI IMG/M metagenome (GOLD analysis project Ga0136846, IMG submission 96841) | Grasslands soil microbial communities from Hopland, California, USA - 2 Assembly 2016 (version 4) | ecosystem: Environmental > Terrestrial > Soil > Grasslands | place: USA: Hopland... | reverse complement strand
TTGATGTTGTAGCGCTTGTGCTCGTTGTAACTGCGGCTTCCCGTATAGGCCACTTCGACAAGGTAATTGCGCCCGAGCGATCGCTGGACGTTGGCATTCCATTGCACGGTATAGGCGCTGCGGTTGCTCGGATCCATCGAGAATGGCGCCGGGAACTGCGGGATGTTGTTCAAATCGGGAAACAGCGTGTACGCATTCAAACTGAGATCGGCTGCAGTCGGCTGCAGCGAATACTGACCGTAATACGGGGGGACCAGCCGCGAGAACTGCAGCTCGTTGAGATTCAGGTTGTCGTAGTAGACGCCGAACCCCGTGCGCGCGACCGTCCGGTCATTGACGTTGTATGCGAGGCCGAGCCGCGGACCCCAGTTGTTCCAGTCCTTCCGAAGGATTCCAGCCGGGTAAAAGTTGTTCTGCTGGATGACGAGCGGTACGAGTTGCGCCGGAAGATCCGCCGGCAGCGTGTGGTACCCGATCTTGCCAGAGGCCGCGTCGAATGATCCTTCGATGCCGTTCTTTTCTGCCCACGGCGCCAGGTACTCCCACCGGATCCCCATCTGGAGCGTCAGCGCCCGGCTGATTTGCCAGTTATCGTCGAAGAACGGCGCGAAGGTCGGAGACCCGTACGTCGAGCGGGAACTGCCGAACGCGCCCGTGCAGGTCGAGCAGTATCCAAGCAGAAAGTCTGCAACCGGGTTGCCGGTGAATTGCCCGTTGAACGTGAAGCCGCCGCGCGGAGGCACTTCCGTCAAGTGTTCGAAATGACGGAACTGCGTCTGGATCCCGAAGCGGGTGTTGTGCCGTCCCTTCACCCAGCTGGTCGCATTAGACACGCTCAAGATCTTCTCGGTCGCGCCCTGGGTGATCCCGCCTTCGCCGTTTCCAGAGAAGCCGGTCATCGTGAAACCAGGCCGTCCGTAATCAATCGGGTCGACGCCGCCGGCCAGGTTGCGAAGCCCGATGTCGGCGACCCAGTTGCGATCGTCGAGACTGATCGGCGCGTTCAGGTGGTACGCGTAGTTGTAGCCCAGGCGTGTTTCGTTGACGATGGCCGGCGAGATGACCCAGGTCTCGCCAACGGCGAAGTTCTGACCGCGCTGCGGAAAGTTCGTGTAGCTGAAGAGTGACGGATTCAGCTGGCGGCCGTTGTAATACAGGTATCGCTCGAACAGCGAGTGCTTCGTGCTGAGCACCTGGTCGAGACGCATATCCGCGGTATCCGCATCGTCGTTGAACGATTTGGCGATCCTGAGGTTGTTTGCCCCGGACGCATTGGGCACCGGGATTGTCGGGGCCAGCGTCTTCGCGAAATTGGAGAAGCGGCCCGCCGGGATCACGTTGCCGGGGAACGCCGCACCGGTCAGGGGATCTTTGATTGGTGTTGCCACGCTCGAGAAGTCGCCCGACAGAAGTGAGGGGTTCGGCACGCTGCCGAGCAGTGTTCTGTCGGCGGTCGTTCGAAGTCCCTCGTAGCCTCCGAACGCGAAGAACTTGTTCTTGATGATCGGACCGCCGCCCGTGAAGCCCGACTGACTCTTGTCACCCGGTTTCTGTCCGAAGAAGTTCGCCGTGTTGAAGGAGTCGTCGCGGCGATATGCGTACGCGGTGGCGGTCACGTGGTTGCCGCCGGACTTGGTCACCATCGAGACGACGGCCTGCCCCTGGCCGTACTCGGTCGTAAAGGCGTTGCGCAGGACGTTCAGCTCCTGGACCGCATCGAGGGGCGGATTGATCGACAGGTTGTTGAACCGGAGCGATCGTACGTAGACGCCGTCAATCGCGTAATTCGTGGAGCTGTCGCGTCCGCCTTCCACGGTCACGTACTGGCTGCGGCTGCTGCCCGCCGCGCCGAACTGCGTGCCGCGATTGAAGGCCTGTGGTGTGACACCAGCCGAGAGCGACGCAAATGCGAGCGGGCTGCGACCTGCCACGGGCAGGTCCTCGATCTGTTTCTGGTTGATCGTCTGCGAGACCGACGCGTTGGTCTTCTGGAGCAGCGGGGATTCGGCCTGCACGCTGATCGTTTCCGAGAGCGTTGCCAGGCCGAGCGTAAACGTCGGGCGCGCCATCTCACCGTTGCGCAAAGTCAGGTCTTTCACTTCGGCGGTCTGAAAACCCGAGAGCTCGATCCTCAGGGAGTAATTTCCAGGGGGAAGGTTGGGCACCGTGAATCGCCCTTCCGAATCCGCCTGGGTCACGCGTTGGGCGTTCGTCGCCGTGTTGGTCACGGTGATTGAGGCGCCGGGCAGGCCAGCCTTGCTGGAATCGAGGACCTGCCCCGTGATGCCCGAAGACGCGGTTTCCTGCGCCCGGACAGAGATGCAAAGTGCCAAGAGAGCTGCGAGTGCGAAACCGAGGCTCCTCCCCATATATAGAACCTCCTCCTACAAGTCACCAGTTCCCAATTGCGAGTCACCAGGTTCACGGCAGCCGCTGGCGAGCGACAACGACCAGTCATTCCACGGGAACTGGACGCTGAACGCCGCCATCGGCAGCCGGTAACCGGACACTGTCAAAGCAAAGCGAGCGCTAGAAGCACACGAGTCGATCGCGGCGCTCGTCGATCTTCTTGAAGGGAACGCCCGGCACCTTCTTGAGGTCGTCGAGCGCCTTGCAGGGGCCATTCTTGTTGCGGTAGGCGATCCATGCCGCCGCTTCCTTCCGAAGCAGTGCCGCAACGCTTTCGAGTTCGACGGACGTCGCGCTGTTCATGTTGATCGGCTTTGGCGCTTCGCCCTTGAGGTTCTCCGACAGGTACTCGAGGATCTGTTTCAGCTCGTCGTCGCTCGCGCGCATGCCGAGGCCGATCATTTTCTCGAGTACGGCTTCCCACGCGTCGCGCGTCAGGCGGACGGACGCGGCACGCTGCGGCTCGTGGCACTGGCTGCAGACACGCACCGTCACGTCCTTGCCGGGTGCGTCGGGCAACTGACCCTGTGCGGAGCCAGTAGTGCCGTGCAGCATGGCACCCAACGTCGCTCCGATCGCGATCGACCAGCGCAACAGCCGCGATCGGCAGGGTGGTGCACACGACACCCACGCGCGGCGCCGAGGTGGCGGGAACGACTCGTGTGACATGGTGTTGCCTTCCCCCATGATCGGTTCTATCAGAGGCATGCGCGGAGAGGGCGAACAATCCGAGGGAAGCCTTGCGTTTCGTGTTGCAAACCAGGAGAAGCGCGGAGAGGTCGAAAAATACGGAAGATTCGTTGAAGAGTGGGCAGTGACACGACGCGCTGGATGTTTTTCACTGCGAAACAACTTCCGCCTGAAGGCGGAAGCCACGAGATCGAATGGCCCCTGCTTTCATCCCGAGCGCGCCAGCCCCCCTGCTTTCAGGTGGCTTCCGCCTTCAGGCGGAAGATCAGTGCTCCATCGGAAGGCCGAACGCGCGAGGCCCCTGCTTCCATGTGGCTTCCGCCTTCAGGCGGAAGATCAGTGTTCCATTGGAATCCCGAACGCGTACAGATGATTGTCGTATGTGACCAGATACACCTGACCCGCGCCCGCCGCAAGTCCCGCACGCGCAAACGAGGTGATCCTGGTCCCGCTGCTCCACAGCGTCTTGCCTGTCGTGCCGTCAAGGACATAGAGCACGGCTGGCACCGATCGCTGCGCGCGTTGCGCGGCGCTGGGCATGGCGCCCGCCGATGGCGGCCGATATTCGCCGCTCGACACGGCAAAGATCATCCCGTTGACGATAATCGGCGCCAGCGGCGCAGTCAGATCGCGGGATGTCCAGGCTGGCTCCAGCGACAGCTTCGCATCCTGGTCGATCAGCTTGAACGCTACGACGCGGCCGTTCGGCGCAAGACCGTTCGACGTGAACTTCACGCCGGCCGCCGGCGCACCGGTCGCCGTCGCCAGAATCCATCGCGTGCCCTGGTCCTCCCACGTCGCGAGGGCTGTGCCGGGGCCGGTCGTGTACTTCGGCGACACGTGCAGCGGAGTCTTGTGATCGCTGCCGCCGAGCGATGCGGCGTCGAGAAGATAGAGGCGTCCATCGTGTGCCGTGACCGCGACGAGATCCTTGCCCTTGTGACGAATGACCATCGGTGAAACGTTGAAGCCTGCCCCGGGCGCCGAAAACCAGTCCTTTGGCTGCAGCGTGTCCCGATCGAGCGCCACGACGGAGTCGGCGTAGTTCTGCTGCGCATCCTGTCCGTCGGTCGCCGTCGGCGAACTCTTCGCGCGCGCAGGTGTACTGGAGACGGCGACGAAGACGGTGCCGTCGCTTCCAAGGGCAACACCGTCGCCGCCGGCGATGGGAGGGCCGCCGGTTTTCCAGGAGATCGGCTTGCGATCCTTCTCCGGCGCGGTCAGATCGATTGCCCACACGGCGTTGGGCGCCGCACCACACTCGTTTGACGTCGCCGTGTAGACCATGCCGTCGACCCACAGCAGAGCCGATGGCTTCGTATTCGGCGGGAGGAACGGAACCGCAGGCTCCGCATCAGCACCGTTGCTGGAGAGGAGCGTATGCAAGTACCCATCGCTGCCCATCACGTAGACCGGGTCCACGCCGCCGAAGCCGATCGGAGCGGGTGCGCGGCCGCGGCCCGCCGGCTCTTGTGCGGGAGGTGGTGCGGCACGTCGTCCGCCACCGCGCTGCGGCTGTTGACTGAGGACCGCTGCCCCTCTTCCAGGCTCGCCGACGGCGCTGCCATTGCGGGCGCCACCGCGTTCACCCTCGAAACCGCCGCCGAATGCGGATGGCGTGAGCACGGTGCGACGGCTCGGCGTGGCGATCAATCCGCCCGGACATTCCCACGAGCTCGGGGGACGGCCGCCCGTGGCCGCGGTGTAGTTCAGCACGCTCGTCCAGTACGGTTTCGCGAGATCCGTATCGATGGCGAAGATGCGATCGTCGCTGCCGCCGATGAACGCGAGCGCCTTGAACCCGCGATAGCCAATCAGGCGATCGAGGATGATCGGCGTGGTCAGGCCGTTCAACTGGCGCGGCGCGTTGTCGAACCTCGCCTTCCAGAGAAACTGGAATTCCCCTTTTTTAACCGCGTTCTTCGTCAGCCTCGCGTCACCGGGCAGCCACGATGTCCTTTGCGCGTCAGAGCCGCTCGTGGTCCACTCGCCGCCGCCGCCCTGTCCGTTCAGCAGTGCGATGGCCGCGAGACTGACGATCGCAGTCGAGGCGAGTCGGGTAATCCGTGGTTGCAGCATGGCTACCTCGTGGTGGACGCGCGATCGATACCGAAGCAGTACAGTGTGCCGTCGAAGGTGCCGATGTAGACGCGCCCATTCGCGATGGCGATGCTCGAGAAATGGCTGAACGACGTGATCTGGTCGCCGCTCGACCAGAGCTCGTCCCCGGTCCTGGCGTCGAGCGCGTACAGCGTGGCGTGCGATGAGTGCGCGATGCGATTCGCGGCGGAGTTGTACGCGAGGCCGATGTCTGCCGAGGACTGCGTGGCGTCTTCGCCGTTGCCGTACGCGAACACCACGCCGTTGGCGATGACGACGGGATCCGCCTGGTGCATGTTGCGGGAGATCCAAGCGGGCGTCAGCTGCACCTTGCCCACCTTTTCTTCTACCTTGAAGGCGGCAACCGCGCCGTACACCACTTGCCCGTGCTCGATCGGCGCCTTGAATTCCGAATGCTTCGGCCCCCAGAACGGCATCAGCACCCAGCGGGTCCCGTTTGACTCTTCCCACGTCGCGAGCGCGCCCCAGACACCCGCGCCGGCGAACTGCACTTCTTCATTGCAGACGAGCGGCGTTCGAAAAACGGCGGTCCGGTGATCCTCGCCGCCCAGCGCACTCGTGTCGAGCAGCCAGATGCGGCACTCCTTGCTGGTCTGGACGGTGTATTCCTTCCCCTTGTAGTCGAACACCGGGCCCGTCGCGTTCATGTCGAGGTCGCGCTTTCGCAGCCACGCGGCGTTCGACGGTGCGAACCAGTCCGTCATCTCGAGCGCCTTCGTCGAGGGATTCTGCTTCACGGCCACGATCGCCTGGCCGTAGACCTGCTCCTCCGGCAGATAATCGCCGTCCCCGCTCCCGGCGTAGATGCTGCCGTCGCGGCCAATCGATGGACCCAGGCGGGGCCATAACCCGCCGCTTCCCGGGTTGAAGCTGCCAACCTTCCTGGTCGCCAAATCGTAGCTGTAAAACTGATTCGGGTTGCCTCCGCACCCCTGCGCGGTCGTCGTGTAGATGACGTTCTTATAGAGGTTGAGGCTGTACGGCTTGCCATTGCCCGGAATGAAGGGCTCGGCGGGCGCGATCTCTTCGCCGGTTGCGGGATCCAGCGTGCGCAGCCGGCCGTCCCACGAGATCGCATACACCTTGTACTTGCCGGGCGTGTCCGTTGGGGCGACGACCGGCGTTGCCGTCAGGCCGCCAGGGCACAGCGTGTAACTGCCGAAGCCGCCCTGCGGCTCTTCGAGCGTGCTGTCGAAGTGCCGCTTCCAGACCTGCGTGCCCCTTTCGACGTCGATCCCGTAGATGTTGTCGGAGACGCCGGCGACGATCGCCATCTCGCGAGGCGCGTTGGATGTCTGCACGTCGGGGACGATCAGCGGCGCGAAGAGGTTATGCAACTGCCGCGGTGCGTTATCGAGCTTGATCTTCCACAGCAGCTTCATGTCTTTGGCGCTCGCCGGGCTGAGAATCGTCTCCTTCTTCTGCCACGACGTTCGCGCGGAATCGCCGCCGTCGGTGAGCCAGCCGGCCTTGTCAGCAACCTGTGCGCCCGGCGCAATCGTCCCCAGCGTGGTCGCGCACAGGGCACAAAGAAGGGATCGGAAAACACTGCGCTTCATCAATCGGTCTCCAGTACGAGGCGGCACTCGGCGTTGGCGTGCCACACGGTCATGATGTGGACGGTTCACATCTCACCTGTCGCGATGGCCCTGTCGGTACCGAGCTGAATCGCCCGGTAGCCGCCGCGCGCTTTGAAATACGCGTAGAGTCCGCCGAAGATGACGGTCAGAATGACGCAGAGGCCGGCGATCATCTGGAGCGCCGCTCCCGGACCGAATTTGTCGATTCGCGCGCCCATGATCGGCAGGACAACCGCGACCGACATCATCCCCGCCCCGCCCATCAGCGAGATCAGCAGCGCGCCGCCGCGCGGGAACTGTTCCGCGGTCACCCCGATCATCGTGGGCCAGAAGAAGCTCTTGCCGATGCCGAAGACCGTCGCGGCCGCGAATGCCACGGCCGCGCTCGCGCCCGGCTGCAGGCCGCCGAGCCAGTAGAGCCCCACGCCGGTGAGCACGGAGCAGACGACCAACGCGGCAATGGGCGCGCGATGTGCGATGCCGCTCCCGAAGGTACGCAGCAGGAACATCAGGCCGGCGGTGTAGACGAGGAACAGCACCCCTTGCATCTGCGGCACCAGGTCGCCCATCACCTTCGGGAACCACTGGTCCGGACCGAGCTCCGCCGCTGCCGTCATCCACATGCAGACGAAGAGGAGCAGGAAGAGCGGCTTCGCGACCTGCGCCCACATATCTGCCGTCGACACGTTCGACTGCACGCGCTCGGTGACGGGATACGGCGTCGAGAACGCCATCACGAGATAGATCGCCGCGGGCACGAGTATGGTCGCGAGCTTGATCTGCCAGCTCACGCCGAGCCCGGTCAGGAGGACCGCGAGCAGGCCGCCGATCACCTGGCCGCCGGGCCACCACGCATGGAGCATATTCAGGCGCTTGGTCTTCTGATCGCTGTAGATGGTGGCGACGAGCGGGTTGATCACCCCTTCGACGAGGCCCTGCGACAGCCCCATTACCAGGAATCCGGCATACAGCAGCGTCGTGCCGGTGTTATCGAAGATCGAGGCGACCGGCGCTGTGGGATGTGGCGCGAGCAGCACGAGCGCGATGCCGAGAAAGTACCCCAGCGACGAGGCGATGTGGAGCCCGCGCATCCCGACGATGTCGACAATCGCGCCGCTGATGAAGATCGCGATCGTGAAGGCCCAGAACGCCGGACTGAAGATCAGTCCCATCTGCTCGTTCGTGATCTGGAACGCGGTGCTCATCGGACCCGCCACGTCGCCACGGATCGCAAACACCATCGAGGTCGTCACGAGCGACACGCAACTGGCGACGAAGAGTTTCTGCTTCTGCATCTGGTCCTCCGGTGACCGTTAGCGCCGGCTGGCCGCCGGAGCGGCTCGCCCTTTGGAGAGATTTTCTATCAGAAAGAGCCCGCTCTTCCCACCACAGACGACATCCAGGTCGCCGTCACCATCGAGATCGGCCACCGGGATCTGCATGCCGCCGCCGATTCGGCCGCCGTATTCGACGACGTGCCGCACCCATTCGACGCCGCGTGCGCCGGGGCCCTGTCCGGTGGCAGGGGTGCTCGGCGACGCTGGAATCAGCCGCGATTCATACCAGTAAACGCCGAGCGGTTCGCGCTCACCGGGATCGCCGCCGTTGTGGGCCATGAACCGCTTGCCCGTGACCAGGTCCATCCGTCCATCGCCATTCAGATCCACGAGCGTGGACGCGTGTGCCTGCGACCACGTGCTGTCAATCGCCCGGCGCGGCCACGGACCGCTCGCGGTGTGCTCGAACCAGAACACGCCGTAATCATGCGCGGCGCCGGCAACGACGTCGTTCAACCCGTCGCCGTTCACATCCATCACGTGCATGAAGCCGAGCGATGTCTGCTGGGGTCCTGGTGGCGACGAATGCGCCTCCGCTCCCGTGACCGGACCGGTCATGTTGGTGGTTTCCCAGTCGGGATGGAATGTCCAGTTGCCGGCCCGCGGATCCGCCGGAGCTTCGAGCCACCCACGGGGTGTCAGGATGTCGGTGCGCCCATCCTTATTGATATCTCCTGCCCCGATTCCATGGCCGTAGCTTCGGTCGCTGATGACGTGCGCGATCATCTGCCCGTTTCGAACCTCGTACCAGGCCTGTGGGGTACCGTTCTCCTGCGCGACGACCTCGCTCGCGCGTCCGTCGTTGTCGATATCCGCAAGGATCGCGAACTCGATGTTGAAGCCTGCGTGAATGTCCGCTTCTTTCCAGGACGAGGCCGAGGAGGCGCCTGGATTTCTCCACCACGCGATGCGCTTGGCGAACCACGAGACCGACACGATGTCCGGATAGCCGTCACCGTCGACGTCGACCGGCAGGTCGCTGAAATCGTCGATGTATTGCTGGACGAAGTTCAGATCCCGGAAGCGGTGCTTCATCCACGAAGGGGCTTCGTACCAGTACTCGCCCGAGATGATGTCGAGGCGGCCGTCGTGGTTGATGTCGGCGATCGCTGCCGTCTCGCTGGCGCCAGCATCGATCATGTGCGCCTCGAACGGAATCTCTGGCGGACGCGGCCTCACCTGCCCACTGAGCGGAAGCCCGACCCACAACAGCACGACCGTCACGCCCGCCTCGAGCGGCGCTCGCCGCCCGAGCAGCCCTGAACGAGCTGCGCGACGGATCAACGTCACGGCGTCACGCCGAAACAATACAGCGTCCCGTCATACGTGCCGAGGTAGACGCGGCCGTTCACCACCGTGATACCGGAGAAGTGGTTCCACTGGTGCATCTGGTCGCCGCTCGACCAGAGCTCCTGGCCCGTCTGCGCGTCGAGCGCGTAAATCACGGCGCGCGTGCCCTTGGATGCGCGAATCGTGGAGTCGAACTGCAGCCCGATATCCGGGAACGACTGGCCGGTGTATTCGCCGCTGCCGTACCCGAACACGACCCCGTTGACGACCACCACCGGCTCGCCGCGATGCATGTCGCGGGAGACCCATGCGGGCGTCAACTGCAGCGCGCCGTTGACCTCCTCGACTTTGAACGCCGCGACGCCCCCTTCCTTCGGCGTCGGTGAATTCATGATGGGCGCCTTGAACTGCGAGTGCACGGGACCCCAGAACGGCGCAAGGACCCAGCGCGTGCCGCTCGAGTCTTCCCACGTCGACAGCGCGCCCCAGCTCCCCGCGTCCTGGAAGTCGACTTCTTCGTTGCAGAAGAGCTCGGTCTTGAACAGCGGCGTCTGATGATCCGCCCCGCCAAGCGATTTCGGATCGAGCAGGAACACGCGGCACTCCTTGCCCGAGGCCGCCATCAGCTCGCGTCCCTTGTAGGTGAAGATCGTCGGAGTGTTGTTCGGATCGAGATCGCGCTTGCGCAGCCAGTCCCAGTTCCTCGGTGTGTAGTAGTCGTTCAGCTTCAGGTCGTTGCCCTCGACCTTCACGCCGATGACGCTGTTGCCGTACCGTGGCGGATCGCTGTTCGGATCGTACATGCCATCGCCGGTCGTCGAGTACGCGTTCCCCTGCGAATCGAGGACGGCGCCGCGGCGTCCCCAGGCGCCGCCGCTGCCCGCGTTGTAGGTCATCACCTTGTGCTGCGGATCATCGAGTCTCACGGCCGCGATGGAAATGCCGGCGTACGTGTTGGCCATCCACAACGTGTTGCCTGCGAGGTTGAGCGCCCACCCCTTGCCCTCATGGAACATGAAGGGCGGCTGCAGGTCGGTTCCATCCGCGGCATTCAGAATGTGGAGCATCCCGTCGCCGGTCACGAAATAGATTGAACGGCGGCCCTGCGCGTCGGGAGGGCCGATGACGGGCGTGTC
>Ga0136846_1229631_pt1 | contig 10563 bp, 8 predicted proteins | sample HopSoiMetagenom2_FD_96841 | JGI IMG/M metagenome (GOLD analysis project Ga0136846, IMG submission 96841) | Grasslands soil microbial communities from Hopland, California, USA - 2 Assembly 2016 (version 4) | ecosystem: Environmental > Terrestrial > Soil > Grasslands | place: USA: Hopland... | reverse complement strand
GGCAAGATCACCTTCGCGACGATCCCGAACAACGGACCGCAGATGATCTATCCGGACGGTGTGGCCACGTCGATCGTCGAGGTGAACCGGGGCGCCATGCCGGCGTTCGTCGAGCAGCTCGCCGGCAAGGGGGACGGAGCCTTCAAGCGAGCGATCGCGGCCCGCCCGGCGACGGTGACGGTGGACGTCCTCAACGGCACCGACACCGCCCGCCTGGCGGCGCGCAATGCCGCCGCACTGCGGGCGCTGGGGTTCCGCACCGACACGGTCGACTCCGCGCCCTCGACCACGCCGGCCACCGTCGTCCAGTACCCGCCCGGGCAGGAGGCGGCGGCCAAGGCGGTGCTGCGGGCCGTCCCGCAGGCCAAGGCGGTCGTCACCCCCGGCGCGAGCCGGGTCACCCTGGTGCTGGGGACGGACGGCCGGCAGGTCCGCGGTCTCGTCCCGGCGGCCGGGGCGCCGGCGAGCAGCCCGGCATCGGCGGCGGCCGGGAAGGCGGGGACGTCGGGCGTCCCCTGCATCGACTGAGCATCGGCATCGACTGAACCACTGACACACCGGCCGCCTCCCGGCTGAGAACCGCCAGACCGGCACTCGGGATCGGGCCGGATCCGCTTGTACCCTCGCGAACGTGGACCCGTCCGTGCCCCTGCCGCCGCATCTCGACCCCCGCGGCCGCCACCAGAGCCGCCGAGGTGGGCGCCGTTCGGCCGGCGGCGCGGGCCGAAAGTCGGCGATCCGGGTGGCCCTGTCGGTCGGCACCATCCTGTCGGCCGCCTGCCTCCTGCTCGCCGGCTACGCCTGGGCGACCTACCGCAACATCGACAACGGCGTCCCGCGCGGCAAGGTGTCGCACCTCCACGGCACGCCGACCGGCGGCGAGGTCAACTTCGACGGCAAGGACCAGAACATCCTGCTCGTCGGCATCGACGACCGCTCGCAAATGAGCGACGCCGAGGTGAGCAAGCTGCACGTCGGCCGCGGGGACGGCTCCATGGCCACCGACACCATGATGATCGTGCACGTGCCGGCGGACGGATCGAAGGCGACCCTCATCTCGATCCCCCGCGACTCGTACGTGAAGATCCCGGGTCACGGCATGAACAAGGTCAACGCGGCCTACGCGTTGGCCTACAACGACGCCGCGGGCAGCTACGACGACAAGAGGACGGCCGGTGCCGACCTCCTCGTGCAGACACTGTCGAACCTGACCGGCCTGTCGATCGACCACTACGTCCAGGTCAACTTCATGGGCTTCTACGACATCGCCAAGGCCCTCGGCGGCATCACGGTCGACCTCTGCCACGACGTCAACGACACGACCGCCTACAACCGCTCCGTCGGCTCCGACGGCGGTTCGGGGTTCAAGATGACGGCCGGCAAGCACAAGCTGGGGCCGATCCAGTCGTTGGAGTTCGTCCGGCAGCGGCACAACCTGCCCAACGGCGACCTCGACCGGACGAAGCGGCAGCAGTACTTCCTCGCCGCGGCGTTCCGGAAGGTCGCGTCGGTCGGCCTGTTCTTCAAGCTCAAGGACCTCGGCGACGCGGTGAAGAAGAACCTCTTCGTCGACGACGGCCTGAAGCTCACCGACCTCGCTCAACAGATGAACGCGTTGAGCGCCGACCACATCGTCGGCAAGCGCATCCCGTTCCAGGGCTTCGACAACAACTCCCCCGTCGGCAGCGTCGAGATCATCGACCCGGCCCGGGTGCAGCGGTTCGTGAAGCGCCTGATCGAGGGCCCGGCCGCCAAGTCGTCCTCGCCGTCGACTCCCAGCGGACCGGCGTCGCGGTCGAAGTCGCCGGCCGGCAGCGGTTCGGCCAGCAAGTCGGCGCAGCCCATCGACGCCAAATGCATCAACTGAAAGCCGTGGTGCCAACGCCGGAGCGCCAGTTCGAGGCGCTGCTCGCCGCCGAACCGGCGCGTCCGTTCGTCACCTACTACGACGAGGCGAGCGGCGAACGGTCGGAGCTGTCGGCGAAGTCGCTGGCGAACTGGGTCGCGAAGACCCACCACCTGCTCGTGGACGAGCTGGGGCTGGGCGTCGGTGACACCGCGCGGCTGGCGTTGCCGGCGCACTGGATCTCGGTGCCGATCCTGCTCGGCTGCCTCACCGCGGGCCTCGCGCTGACCGACGCCGAGCCGGGTGACGTCGCGTTCGTGGCCCCCGAGACCCTGGCCGCCGCCAGCGGGTCCGGGGACGTCTTCGCCGTCGCGCCGGCGTCCGCGGCCGTCGGGTTTCGGGACGCCCCGCCGGCCGGTGCCGCGGACTACGTCACCGCGGTGCGCCCGCAGGAGGACAAGTGGCCGGGAGTGCACCTGGTCGCGGGTCCGGACTACGCCGGCCTGCCCGGAATGACGCGGGGCGAGGTCGCCGAGCGCGCCGCCAATTCCGGCCTGGCCGCCGGCGCCCGGCTGCTCAGCACCCGGCCGTGGTCCGGCGCGGACGACTGGCTGGCCAGCGTCCTCGCACCGGTGGCCGTGCGCGGCTCGGTGGTGCTCGTCGCGAACTGCTCGGACCCCGCGGTCCTCGACCGTCGCGCGACCCAGGAGCGGGTGACGGTCCGTCGATAGGTGCGGCACGACTGGTTGCGCTGCGTAACAACGCCGTGTGAGAATAGTGTTTGGCGGGGGGCTGCCGTCCGAGGAGGACCCCATGCCCCGTTTCGCTCGACCGGGCCGCGTGCTGATCGCCGCCGCCGGAGCCGCCGGCCTGGTGCTGGCGCTGCCGAGTGCCGCCTACGCCTCGCACCACCCCAGGCCGACGCACAAGGTGTTCGTCGCCCACGGCCTCGTGCTGCGGCACACGGCGTCGTCGGTGACACTGCTCGCGGCGAGCGCGCGCACCGGCAAGCACCACCGGCACAACGCCGCCGTCACCGTCGCGCTCCCCTCGCGCCACACGGCGGCCGGCCGGGCGCTGGCCCGGCGGCTGGCGAAGACCCACACCGGTGACGGCATCTCGGTCGTCGGCACGGCGACCAAGGGCAAGGTCACCGCGAAGAACTTCGCGGTCAAGCCGGCGCCCTTCCACGTCTACCTCGGTCGGATCACCGCGATCCACGACGCACTGATCACCGTCTCGAAGGGCGCGCAGTCGAGCGACGACGCCCGCGAAGGCCACCGCGGCCGCTTCACCGTCGACACCAGCGAGGCCAACGTCTCCCTCGACGGCGAGTCGGTTGACTCCGCCCTCGACCTCGAGGTGGGCGACGCGGTTGCCGCGCTCGGCTCGTCGGTCGACGACGTCGTCGTCGCGACGTCCGTCTTCGGCTTCAGCAGCGATCCGGACGTCATCACCGGCCGGGTCAGCGAGGTCGACGACCCGCTGATCACCGTCGACTCGCACGACCGCCGCGGCCCGGAAGGGCACGGCGGCCACGGCTCGGACGCACTTCGCGGCGGCGACGGTGACGGCCCGGGCGACGGCGACGGCCCCGGCGATGGCGACGGCCCCGGCGATGGTGACGGCGACAGCAACGGCACCGTCGTCTCGCTCGACAGCGCGGCGGTCATCGTCGACGGCACCAGCAACTCCCCGGTGAGCTCGGTGACCACCGGCGCGCGCGTGCTGGCCCTCGGCGTCGACAACGGCGACGGCACCTTCGACGCCGGCCTCGCGTTCGTCTTCACCCAGCACTGCAACAGCCGCCACCACGGGGACGGAGGGCAGGACGAGGACGGCGACAGCTGAGCCCTCGTCCTGAACGACGGCGCGCCCCTCACTCCTTTACGGGCAGTGAGGGGCGCGCCGCTTTTTCCCGGTCAGCCCTCGGGATAGAAGAGGAACAACCGGCAGCCGGTCGCGCTGGCGGGCACGTGCCAGGTCCCGGCCGGGGCGTGCAGGAAGGTGCCGGCGGGGTAGTCGCGGGCACCGTCGTTGAAGACGCCGTCGAGCACGTACACCTCCTCGGGGCCGGGCTGGTGCACGTCGCGCCGTGGCCACGACGTACCCGGATCCATCTCGAGGACGTTGGCGTGCGCGCCCGTCGGTCCCTTCCACAGCGGCCGCAGCCGGATGCCGGGAAAGACGTCGCGGGTCGGTGCTTGGTCGACGGCCACCGCGACGTAGCCGTCCTGGGTGAGAATCTCGGGATGCACGCTTCTCACCGTGCATCGCGCCGGCGACCCACGGCAGTGCCGGGATCGCCATCCGGGGGTACTTTTCGGACATGCACCGCGTCGTGGCCTTGGTGCGGCCGGTTCAGTCGACGTTCGAGCTGGGCTGCGCCTTCGAGGTCTTCGGCACCGTCCGCGCCGGCATAGCGCCGCGCTACGACTTCGCCGTGTGCGCCGAGAAGCCGGGCCTGGTCGCAACGTCCGCCGGCTACGCGATCGCCGTGACCGAGGGTCTGTCCGCGCTCGGCGCGGCGGACACGGTGATCGTTCCGGGGTGGGCGCCGGTCGAGGCACCGCTCCCGCCGCGCGTGCGCCAGGCATTGCTCGCCGCCCACGCGCGCGGCGCGCGGTTGGCCAGCATCTGTTCCGGGGTGTTCGCGTTGGCCCGCACCGGGCTGCTGGACGGCCGTTCCGTGGCCACCCATCCGGCGCGGGCCGCCCAGCTGCAACGCGAGTTTCCGCAGATCCGGGTCGACGCGCACCGGCCGTTCGTCAACCACGGGGACGTGGCCACCAGCGCGGGCGCCGGTGCCGGCCTCGACCTGTGCCTCGACCTCGTGCGGCAGGACCACGGAGCCGCCCACGCGGCCCGGCTCGCGCGCCACATGGTGCTGCCGCCGCGCGACGGGGTGCCGTCACTGGGGCCGCCCGCTCCCGTCGGGGGTGAGCTGGATGGTCTGCTGGACTGGGCCCGCGCGCGGCTCGCCGAACCCATCCGGGTGGACGATCTCGCCGCCTACCTGAATGTCTCGCCGCGCACCCTGGCGCGGCGGTTCCGCGCGCAGGTCGGCATGAGCCCGGGGGCATGGGTGCTGGCGCAGCGGGTGGCGGCCGTCCGGACGCTGCTGGAGGAGACCGACTTGCCGGTCGACGCGATCGCGACCCGCACCGGACTGCACTCGGCCGTCAACCTGCGCCGGCGCTTCCGGGCCCAGGTCGGCGCGACGCCCGGCGCGTACCGGGAGGCGTTCCGCCACGACTAGCGGCGCCGGGGATCTTCCTGCGCTCCGGTCGTCCCACGTAAACCCGCGCAGGAAGATCGGGCAGCGGCGAGTTGTGGCACGCCTGTACCGGTCGCGTCACTAGCGGCGTTGTGAGGCTTGGATCGCCGGGATCGCGATGGGCAGGCTGGCGCCAAGGGCCGCGATCAACCCGATCCACGAGCCGGCGTTGTGGCCGAGTCCCTTCGGGGTCGAGAGGAACGCAATCACCACGAGAAGCAGCTGGACGACGCCGACCACCAGCAGCAGCGGCGCGTGGGCGATCGGCAGCCGCACCGGAAGCCGGTCCCAACCGGCGCGGGCCGACAGGTAGCTGATCAGCACGATGGTGGTGAGCACCGCGAACGACAGATACGAGTGGGCGTTGATCCCGCCGACCGAATAGTCGAAGCTGCCGGTGGAGTACCCGAACCACGGCAACCACAGCGCGATGAACAGGACGAGCGCGGACGCGCCGGTGAGCTGGTCGATGAGCGTGAGGCGGCGGAGCTGGAAGTGGTAGCGCGGACCGGCGCCCGGCACCGGCTGGTAGCCCAGCGGCGGCCTGTCGCCGGCCGCCGGTGGGTACGCCGACGGCGCCGCGGCCGGCGGGCCGTAAGCGGCCACCGGTAGTCCGTACCCCGCCGGGGCCGCCGGTACGGGCGGCGGCACGAACGCCGCCGGAGCCGCTGACCCCGCCGGCGAGGCATAGGGCGCTGACGCGGCCGGCTGTGCCGCGGGAGGAGCGGCGTATGGCGGGGCGGCGGCCTCCGGTGCCGCCGGCGGCACCGCCACGAGCGGGGTCGACTCCGCCGAGGGGTCATGCATCGGCTGACCGCACGTCGTGCAGAACTGGGCGTAGCTCGGCGAGTCGTGTCCCGCGGGGCAGGTCGGCAAGGCTCATCCTCCGAAGGTCGGTCGGCTGGCGCCGCAGTTGCGGCAGAACCGGTGCGTGGTGGCCGCGACGGTGCCGCAGTACGGGCAGGCGTTGGCGTTGGTGACCGGCACGGTCACCGGGACGTAGGACGGGTTGGGCACCAGCCGCGCGCAGCATTGCGTGCAGTACTGGGCGCCAGGCAGGTAGCTCTCGCCGCAATGGGTGCAGGTGTAGCCGCTCTGCATGAATCGCAGGAACCGGTTGCCGCCTCGGGCTGGTGGTGCGGCTGACGGTTGCGGCACCCACTCCGGCGGATACGTCGCCGGCGGCGACGCGTAGCCGCCGGGTTGGGCGCCGTATTGATCGGGCGGTGCGACCTGCGTCGGGGCGAGCTCTGTCGACGCGGGCGGCGGGGTCATTCGGGCGGCGTCGTAGGCGGCGCGCGCCTCCGGCCCGGAGAGCAGGTCGCGCTTGATCGCCCGGACCTGTTCGCGCAGCTGCTGCGATCGCTCCGGATGGGTGTTCGCCATCGCGGAGGCCTGCCGGCTGCGCTTCTCGACGACGGCCGCGATCTCCTCCGTCGTCGCGTCCGGGCGCAGCTTGAGCAGCGCGTACCAGTCGGATTCGGCCATGCGGGTCATTGTGCGTCCACGTCCCGATCACCGGACAGTCAGGGCGCGCACGACCGCGTCGGCTGCGGCGCTGCCCTCACCCTGCTCGTGGGTGTGGACGATCGTCGTGGCCGCGGCCGCGCCGGAGGCGACGTCGGCCGCGGAGACGTGCAGGATGCCGTCCCGGTCCAGGCGCATGGTGACATCCACCTGCTGATGGGCCTCGCGGCCCGGCGGCAGGCCCGCGATGGTCACCACGCCGATGCGGCGGCACAGATCCGGGTCGGCGCCCTCGCCTTCGAGGATCGGCACGACGATGCTCGTCTCGTTCGCCCGCATCGTGTAGAAGCTGCGCGTGGTCTCGTAAGGCAGCTGGGTGTTACGCGGCAGGACCGGCGCCATGATCGACTGCCCACCGATCCCGGCCGACAGGTCGAACACGCTGACCCCGAGAGTGTGCGCGGCGACGTCGTTGACCTGCAGCTTTTCCAGGTACTCCCGGGCGCCGGACTCCATGACCAACGCTCCGCCGCGTTCGAGCTGTCGTTGGGCGGCGAACAGCGCCGCGCCGAGCCCGACCGCTTCGTCCGGTCGCACCGAGGTCTCCGGATCGCTGGCCAACAGGTCGCGGATACGATCCCGCACCGCCGGCAGCCGCGTCGACCCACCGACCGCGAGCACGACGCCGATGTCCTTGGGCGTGATTCCGGCCGACGCGATGACGTCGAGCATCTTCTCGCTCATCTCGTCGAGCAGGACCCGGCTGCGGTCGAGGAACAGCTCGCGCGGAATTTCGACCCGGTGGGTCAGACCGGCGGCCTGGAGCGACACCGCGGCGCGTTCGCGCGCGGAGAGGTCGTGCTTGGCCCGGTTGGCGCGGATCAACCAGTCTTGGGACGTCTGGGTGAACTCCTCGAGGGTCAGCGCGTCCGGGTCGTTGATGTCCAGCCCGTGGGTCCGCCGGAAGTCCTCGACGAACAGGTCGAACAGGACTTTGTCGAAGTTCGCGCCGCCCAGGTAGGCGTCCCCACCGGTGGCCCGAACGGTCAGGTCAGTCCCGTCGAACTCCATCACGGTGACATCGAACGTGCCGCCACCGAGGTCGACGACGACGCCGGTCGTGCCCGTCGGTCGCCGGTCGTAACCGAAGGCGAGCGCGGCGGCGGTCGGTTCGGAGAGCAGGCCGAGCACCTCGACGCCGGCCAACTCCCCGGCGCGCCGGGTCGCCAGCCGCATGCTGTCGTTGAAGTACGCAGGCACCGTGATCGCCATCTGCGTGGTGTCGCCGGCGAGCAGCCGCGCGTCCTGCTGCAACTTGCGGACGATCAGGGACGAGATGTGCTCCGGCCCGAGTGCGGCACCGTGGTAGTCGAACACCCACTGGGAGCCCATGTGCCGCTTCACCAGTTGCACGACGTTGTCCGGCTCGGTGGCCAGCGCCTCGCGGGCGACCGCTCCGACGAACACCTGCTCGCCGTCGAAGAGCGCCACCGAGGGCGTGGTCGGCGAGCCCTCGGTGTTGGGCAGCACCACTGGCAGGCCAGCCTCGTTCACCTGCGCGACGACGGAGAAGGTGGTGCCGAGGTCGAGGCCCAGCGCGGGGACCTCCTTCACGAGGTCACCGCCGGGTCGTCCTGGCCGCGCAGCTTGGCCACCGCACTGCGCAGCACCGGTGGCGCGGCGTCCGAGCCGGTCTGCCATGCCCGTCCCTGCCGCACCAGCGACCACCCGGTGAGCGAGATGGCTGCGGCGGTGAGCACGGCGAGCATCACCCAGTGACCGAACAGGCCGGCGCCGCTGTGCGGGTACAGCCCGGAGGACTGGTGGAGGTTGTGACTCTGCAGGCCGGCTATCCCCCCGAGCGCGGATACCGACCAGCGCGCGGGCATCAACCAGGACACGAACGTCATGCCGCCGAGCTTGAAAAGTACGCCGCACAGGACGAGCTGCGCGATCAGCAGGTAGGGGACCTGGCTCAGCGCTCGGTCCGCCGTGGGGGACGTCGCCGACACCGCGAGCCCGATTGCCACGCCGCAGAGGTTCCCGAGGAAGAGGGTGAGCAGGATCGTCAGCCAGGTGGCGCCCAACGGCCCGCTGCCGGGCAGTCCGAGTGTCATCGCCAGCACGACGGTCAAAGTCAGCGACTGCACGAACGCGAAGCCGGCCAGGACGGCGGACTTCGCGCCGAGGTAGGCGACGATGGTGCCCCCGGCCATGAACTCGCGACGCCAGATCGTCCGCTCCTTGACGATGTCGCGGACGGAGCTGATCATTCCGAACCAGACCGCAGCGCAGCCGAAGACGAACATCGCCGAGCTGCCGTTGACGTTCCAGGTCAGTGGCTTCGGCGCGACGAACGCCGTTAGCAGCGCAACGACCACGCCTTGCAGCAGCGTGTAGGCCAGCGCCGTGCGGTCGCGCCCGATCAGCCGCAGCTGTCGGCCGGCAAAGATGCGGGCCTGGCGGAGGGCGGCCGCCCGCCACTCGGGCGACCCGAGCGGCGGCCGGTTCCTGACTGCGGGCGCGGCTGCCGTCGTTCGCACGACATCGCTGACTTGGCGGCGGGACGCGGGGGACGCCTCCTTCTCCCAGCGGGCAGCGGCCTGCGCGGCCGCCTCCGGCGTTTCGGTCATCGAGAAGACGTCGCCGAGGGACGAGACGCCGAACCACTCGGCCGCGCCGTCGGGCGGCCCGGCATACATGACGTGCCCGCCGGGCCCGACCAGGATGAGCGCGTCGCAGACGTCCACGTGCGCGATGGAGTGGGTCGTGATGATGACGGTCCGCCCCTGGTCGGCTAGCAGCCGGAGCAGCAGGAGCATCCGCTTGTCGAGACCGGGATCGAGGCCCGACGTCGGCTCGTCCAGGAACAGCAGTTCCGGCTCCTTGAGCAGCTCGCACGCGATGGACACGCGCTTGCGCTGACCACCGCTGAGGGTGCGGACGAGCTGGTCGTACTGGCCGCTGAGCCCCAGCATCGTGATCAGCTGGTCGATGCGGGCCGACCGCTCGGCGGCGGTGGTCGAGCTGCCGAGTCGCAGCCGCGCCTGGTAGTCGAGCGCCTCGGCGATCGTGAGGTCCGCGTGGACGACGTCGTCCTGCGGCACGAACCCCATCAGTTCGGAGTAGCTCTGCCGGCACGCGGCGACGTCGATGCCGTTGTAGGAGACGACGCCCTCGGTCGCGGCGAGCTGCCCGGAGAGCATCCGCATCAGCGTCGTCTTGCCCGCACCGCTAGGCCCCACGACGGCCGTCAGGCTGGCGGGCGGGAGGTGCAGGGTGACGTTGCGCAGCAGCGCCTTCTGGCCGCCGGCCTTGTTCGTGACCGTCATGCCGGCCCGGCGGGTCTCGATGTCGACTCCGGGCAACTGCTCGAGCGGCTCGAGTGCAGTGACGCCCACAGTGGCCGAGAACGGCCCGATCTGGACGATGTCGCCGACCTCCAGGCGGATGCGGCCCCGCAGTCGGTGCCCGTTCACGTACGTGCCGGCCGCGGTGGCACGGTCCTCCAGCCACAGGGAGCCGGCGTCGTCGCGGCGTACAGCAGCGTGCCGCCGCTGCACTAACGGATGGTCGAGGCGGGCGGCGCAGGTCGGGTCGCTGCCGATCAGGAAGGACAGGCCGCGCTGCGGTAGCTCGGCGCGCAGGGCACCTTGCTGGATCTTGGCCCGGGCATCGGCGAGTGCCCGCAGCATGACGAAGTTGCCGATGCCGTCACCGATCCGATACGTCTGCCCGGCGACGAGCTGGACCCGGGCCTCGGGCGCACCGTGCTGTGTCACCACTGCGCCCGGCGCGGCCGGGGTGAGCAGCCAGCTTTCGCCCGCCGGTTCGATCCGGGCGTGAACCGGGGCGAGGAAGGCGGCCCGCACGCAGATGTCGGCGGTCTCGCTCGAGCCGATGGTGGCACCGGTCGCGGGTACCGGTGCGCTTTGCCGGGTCCGGCCGTACCGGATCTCGACGGTGAGCGGCG
>Ga0136846_1218294_pt1 | contig 10563 bp, 5 predicted proteins | sample HopSoiMetagenom2_FD_96841 | JGI IMG/M metagenome (GOLD analysis project Ga0136846, IMG submission 96841) | Grasslands soil microbial communities from Hopland, California, USA - 2 Assembly 2016 (version 4) | ecosystem: Environmental > Terrestrial > Soil > Grasslands | place: USA: Hopland... | reverse complement strand
TAAAGCGATGGAAATGGTTAATCCATGTTCAAAAACAGACAGGTGCCAGAATTGCTGAATTGATTTTTCGGCACCTGAGATAACGGCGGTGTCAAATCCGAATAAAAACCCACCAAGGGCTACGACCATGGACCAGGCCAGGACGGAATTTTTTCTCATAAATTATAGGTGTTAATTGGTTAACAAATCGAAAGTAGGCTGATTACAACACTATGGGTGAACGTTTTTATATCAAAAATCTCAAAATTTAAAACTTTTATTAAATACTTGATTTTCAATAACATATAATAAAAAACACAATTTAAGGTGTAGAAATCTTTGTTTTTGTTACAGCTATCTCTTGTATGGTTACATTTTTATGCAACTGAAGTGTGCCCGGGTCAAAGCATGGTTTTGTTATGCCGTTCCATTATGGTTATTTTTACATCAAAGAAGTCTTCCGTCAGCCAATTGCGGAGATCTTGCCGATTATTTTTTGATCATATTCCAGTTGTGCAGCCTTGTTTTTATGAGCTATTTTAAAACCATATTCTCACTTATTCTTGTTTGTTGCATTTTCGGATGCCGGCCTGTTAACAAAAAATCGCAATATGTCATCGGTTTTTCCCAATGCGTAGGGTCCGATCAATGGCGAAGAACGATGCTGGAAGAGATGAAAATGGAGCTTTCCCTGCATCCCGGCGCTGACTTCATTTATGCAGATGCAGGCGGAAGCAGCAAAAAACAAATTGCCCAGGTAGAAAAAATGGTCGATGACGGTATAGATCTGCTCATTATATCACCAAATGAAGCCCGGCCACTGACCAAAGTAGTAGAACAGGCTTATAATAAAGGCATCCCGGTGATTGTTATTGACCGAAAAACTTCGTCATCTTTATACACTGCTTATGTCGGTGCAGATAATTATCAACTTGGTTTTATGGCGGGAACCTATGTCGGCAACACCCTGAAAGGCCCGGTTAATTTATTAGAAATCATGGGGCTGCCGGGTTCCTCGCCCGCTATCGAACGCGACCGTGGCTTTGAGGACGGTATCCGCAGTTACAAAAACATCCGGATCAAAAGCAAGATTTATGGAGATTGGCTCAAGAAAAATGCAGAGGACCAGTTAATTAAAATAAACAACCAGCTCCCCGGCTTTAATACGGTATTCGCGCATAATGATGTCATGGCGAGCGGTGCACGCGAAGTATTCAACCGGCAACATACGACCCACGATACAAAAATAATTGGCATTGATGCCTTGCCTGGCCCCGGCGGCGGATTGCAAATGGTTTCTGACAAAATATTGGACGCCAGTTTGCTTTACCCCACCGGCGGAAAAGAAGCCATTACCACCGCTTTCAACATCCTTAACAAGGAACCGTTTGAAAGGGAACGTATCCTCCAGTCGCTCGTGATTGATTCCTCGAACGTACAATTAATGAAAATGCAATGGAGCAGGATCAGCAGTCAACAAAAAGATATTGAAAAACAGAAATTATTGCTGGAGGAACAGGAAGCGGTTTATAACAGTCAGCAGGTTGTACTCAACATTATTATTATAACATTGGTTTTGGCGGTTATTTTAGGAGGGCTGGCGTTCTACTTCCTGATGGAGAACCGGAAGATCAATAAAAGCCTGGAATTAAAAAATGCCGAGATTTTGGAACAACGTAACCAGCTGATGGAGATGTCTGTGAAGGCTGAGACAGCTACAGAGGCGAAACTTAATTTTTTCACCAATATATCACACGAGTTCCGTACACCGTTAACGCTCATGTTGTCGCCGATAGAAGAGCTTTTTCAAAACGAAAAGATCATCTCCATTGCAGGGCGTCAGCTTAAAATGGTGCATCAAAATATTTACCGTCTGCTGCGCCTGGTTAATCAGTTAATTGATTATCGCAGGATAGAATATGATAAGCAGCAACTACAGGTTTCTGAGCACAACCTCGTTAAGTTTTTACAGGATATTATCGAAAGCTTTACACATCATGCCGGTAAAATGCAGATCGATCTTAAATTTTTCCCGGCAGAAAAAGAAATTAAGTTATGGTTTGATGTGAATATGCTCGACAAGGTATTTTTTAACCTGATATCCAATGCAATCAAGTTTAGTTCGGAAAAGGGACAGATCAGCATCCATGTCAGGAAAAACGAATCACAAGTGTATGTTGACATAGCGGATAGCGGAGTTGGGCTGACCCCGGAGGAGGAACTTAAGATATTTGACCAGTTTTACCAGGTTGATCATCATAAAGGTCAGGGATCAGGTATCGGGCTTTCACTTTCCAGGGAGATTGTGCTGCTTCATGGCGGCACAATAGAAGTCCACAGTCAAAAATGGAAAGGAACTACTTTTACCGTCGCTTTACCTTTGGGAGCTCACCAATTCAATGAAGAACAAAAATCAGATATACCTTTAGGTCATGATGACCTCGGTGAAAAGTCGAAGATTTATCAGGCGGATCTTGAACGGATAAACCCGGATAGTCCAAACGATGCCCTCAGTGCGCCCAAAGAGTACTCGCTTTTGCTGGCGGAAGATAATGCCGAATTGCTATCCTACCTCAAGGAAAAGCTCTCCGAACAATATGATATTTATACGGCAAGCAACGGTAACGAGGCTTTAAACGAGGCTTTTGAAAAAGTCCCTGACCTTATCGTTGCTGATGTAATGATGCCTGGCCTCACCGGTAAGGTTTTAGTAGAAAAGTTAAAATCAGATTTGCGAACCTCACATATCCCCGTTATTCTGCTTACGGCGCAGGCCAGTGTTGAACAGCAGATTGACGGATTGAAGTCCATGGCGGATATGTATATAATCAAGCCCTTTAATTTGGCTTACCTGGCAGCGAATATTCAAAATCTGCTTAGAAACAGGCTGATATTAAAAGAGCATTTTTCCAGTGATATCAGTGGTTTAGATAAGCTCCCGCTTTCAAAAAACCTCGACAAAAAATTCGTTAACGATTTTTCTGGAATTGTGGAGCAAAACCTGTCAAACGAGAATTTGAGTGTTGATGATATTTGTAAAATTATAGGTATTTCAAGAGTGCAACTTTATCGTAAGGTTAAAGCGTTGATGGGCTGTAGTATTACTGATTATATTTTGAACAGGCGTTTAAAAAAAGCTAAATACCTGCTGATTAATGAAAACTATACCATCGCCGAAATTACCTATATGGTCGGCTTTTCCAACCCGAACTATTTTGCAACGGTATTTAAAGCAAAATATGACTGCACACCAAGCGAGTTTAAAAAAAGCAAGTTGCATTGACATGCCTCGCAATGTCCAGTATGTTCCCGGTATAAGTGCCTACCGAGATAAACCAGTATGGCGTAATCTCTTAATGTTAACGCCAAGGTAATGATTTTAAATTGCTGAGGGGGCAATCAAATTTCCTTGATAATGATTTAACTTAATGATAAGTTAATGCAGAGTCCTTAATATGTCGTTATTTTTGCGCGATTATATATTGTTATGAATATTGTTTACCACGATGACCAGCTTTTAATTGAACAACTACTGCAGGATGGTGAAAGGGCGTTCGATTACATTTATGATCTTTACTGGAAACAACTTTTTCAATACGCTTACAATCGATTACAGTCTGAGGATATTGCCAAAGACATGGTGCAGGATGTTTTTATTTCACTGTGGAACAAAAGAGATGGTTTAAAATTAAACTCTTCGTTATCTGCCTATCTTTTTTCGATACTCCGGTTTAAGTTAATCAATTTTTACCACGCCAATGAGGTCAGGAAACTACATGCCTTGCGTGTTAATCAACATGATCACCCTTCAGAAAACAACATAGATCAAAGAGTTCATATCAATGAAGTGAACAGCTTATTAAACTCGTCTATACAGAACTTACCTTGTAAAATGAAGGAAATTTTTAAGCTAAGCCGTATTGACGGTCATTCAACACTGCAAATTTCCGAACAACTTAATATTTCTGAACAAACTGTTAAAAACCAGCTTTCGACCGCGTTAAAACGATTGAAATTAAACTTCGCGGATTACCTGACCATCGCGGTGATCTACTTTCTTCTGAAATAATTGTCCGTTTTTTCAGCTTGAATACCATTCCTAATCTTCGCTATTGGGCTAACATCCCGCGTGAAACAAACTTTTTTTAAATAAATTTTAATTGGGTATAGTACTATGTGGCCTCATAACTGATAATGTATTTATAAAGCCAAGCGTACGATGGATAAAGAACAAGCTCTTGAACTCATTACAAAATATAAAAAAGGTTTGTGTTCCGAGGAAGAAATGGAAATATTGAACCAATGGATCGATGAGCAGGGCCATGGTCAACCCAATTATCAATTCCAAAACGATGAGCAGGAAAACAGACTAAAAGAAGATATCCGTTTCCAGATAAAAAGCAGCTTATTTGCTAAAAAGAAAAAAAGCGACCATATCCATTTACAAAGCATCCTGAAAATCGCCGCAATGCTATTATTTGTGAGTGCTATTGGTATTTGGGGCTGGAATAAATATAGCGTTAAACAACCCGAGCAATATACCAGCATTTACAACCCTGCCGGCCAGCTCAAAACGATAACCCTTCCAGATGGCTCAAGGGTATTTTTAAACGCCGCTACCCGGATAAGCTTTCCCAGTAAATTCAACACGGCAACCAGGGAGGTTACTTTGATAGGCGAAGCCTATTTCGAGGTAGTGCACAATCCCGAAAAGCCATTTTTAATATATACAGGCAAAGTAAAGACCCAGGTTTTGGGAACGAGTTTCAATGTAAAAGCTTATGCCAATGAACCTAAAATTATGGTAGCCGTAACCAGCGGTAAAGTAGGTGTTGTAGCCGGGAAATCATCTGCGTTGCTTATTCCCAACCAAACGGCTGATTATTATATTAAAGATGGTAAACTATTAAAAAGCACTATAACAAATGCATCGACTTTGAAAGCCTGGACAAACGGTACCTTAATTTTCAGAGACCAGACACTGAACGAAATTACCCGGACATTGATCCGCAGGTACAACACAAATATCATTATTCAGAATAACCGTATAGCTGAGTCGATATTGAACGCGCATTTTGATAAAAATGAATCGCTCGAAAATGTGATCAGCGTTTTATGCACCTATGTTGGTGCCAGGTATAAACATGAAGGTACAACGTACCTGATAAGATAACCAACAATTAACCTGAATTATTGACCTTAAAAATTATTGATGATAAAATAAAGAACCAAAAATAAAAATACCGAAGATGCTACTAACACCTCCGGTATTGATCCTTCTCCCATACAGATGTCGATAAACACTATCATTAAGATCCAAGGGACCTTAACAGGGAGCTCTATTGCTTTAAGCGTTTACTTAAAACCAAATCAAAATTATGAATAATCTTTTGTGCCTTTCTATAAATGCACCAAAAAAAACATGGAAGATCATGAAATACAGTACGCTGATAACAGTCATCATCGTTATACTGAATACCTTAAGCTATGCTGAACCAGTCAAGGCGCAATCAATAGCAGATCAGATCATCTCGTTAAAACTTAAACATGTTACTTTAGAAAACGCCCTTTCACAAATTGAAAATAAAAGCCGGTGTAAATTTGTTTACGGTGAATACGTGTTGCCTTTAGCTGAACTTGTATCGCTGAAGGTAAACAATCAGTCGCTAAATAACACCCTGGTGCGTTTACTTAAAGGCTATCCGGTTAATATTGAGTATTCCGGCAATTATGTGCTGATCAAACCTAAAAAAGCAGCATCAGCAAAAAGGTCTGGTATTATTACAGGTACCGTTATTGACGCAACTACCGGCGAAAGCCTTGTTGGTGTAACGGTAACGATTAAGGGAGGCAACCAATCGACCATAACCAACGCCAGGGGTGAGTACAGTGTCAATGTGGTCAGTGAGGATGCTGTGCTTGTATTTTCTTACATTGGTTATACCATAAAAGAGATTCCAGTTGGCACACAATCGCGTATTGATGTTAAGCTGTTCGCCGGGGTTTCCGCGCTTAATCAGGTTGTGGTGGTGGGCTATGGCAGCCAGAAAAAGCAAGATATAAGCTCATCTATTGCTTCGATAAAACCTGATAAAGTAGATAAGGGAGCAACCAATGATCCTGTTAAGTTTTTACAGGGAAGGGTTACAGGTGTTAACGTGTTAACCCCATCTGGTATCCCTGGTGCAAAACCTATTGTGCTGGTACGCGGTACGGGCTCCATTAGTGGGGCAAGTTCACCGTTATATGTTATTGATGGCGTGCCTTTTGAAACCGCGCCTAACCTAAACCCGGATGACGTAGAATCCATAGATGTATTGAAGGATGCTGCAGCATCAGCCATATATGGTTCAAGGGCAAACAGCGGTGTGGTCATTATCACCACCAAATCGGGCAAAGAGGGTAAAACGCAAGTGAATGTAACGGCTCATACCGGAACAGGCAGGATTTATAATGATATCCCCATGGCCAGCGCCGCGCAATACACTGCCGTGATGCAGGACGCGGTTAAAAATTATAATATTCAGAAAGGTACCAGCCTTACCTTATACGTTCCCCCGGTAATTCAGGAAACTAATTGGGTAAAACTAATTTCTCGCGAATCGGCTGTTAACAATTCCGCAGCCATTGATATCTCCGGAGGAAACAAAAACACCAATGTTTTTACCTCTTTTGGGTATTTTGGTCAGCAGGGTATTTTGAAGAACAGTAATTATAATCAGTACAATTATCGTTTAAATCTTAATCATACTATTAGCAAATACTTTACTTTGCATACCAATTTATCCGGCTCCTATACCGCTCAACGCTTATTGGAAGAAGGTAACGTAGGACTCAAAGTATTATACACCGCAAGAGAAGAGCAACCCTGGTATGGCCCCTATAATGCAGATGGCAGTTATGCTGTGAACGGGGTAAATGGCATCATTCGCCATAATCCGGTGATGCTGATTAACGAGGAGATCTGGAAAACAAATACTACAGAGGGAATAGGAAGGATAAGTTTGGATATTACCCCCATAAAAGGGTTAACCTATACACCGTCTGTAAGTGCGTTTGGCTCCTTATTTAATAATAATAAAAAGTTAACGGATAAAATGGTAGCCAGGAATGTTACAGCAGGCAATGGCGCCATTTTACAGGATAGAAACCTTGCCTACCGCTATGTGGTGGATAATATACTTAATTATAAGAACAGCATAGGTAAATTAAACTACAATGTACTGGCAGGCCATTCTTATGAAAAATACACCAATGATCAATTGGGTGTGTACAGCAGCAATTATGCTAACGCCGCATATCCCTCAGCTAACTTAAATTCAGTTAATGCCGGAACAAATATTTACCCGGATGCGGTTAGTTATGATTCATATGCGTTGGAAAGCTATTTTGGAAGGTTGACCCTGGACTATGATAACCGTTATATCCTGAACGCGAGTTTACGCACTGATGGCTCTTCCCGGTTCTCCTCCAGTAAAAGGTATGGCACATTTCCTTCAGTTTCTGTTGGCTGGCAGGTAATGAATGAATCTTTTATGAAAAACAGCCCACTTGCCAATACACTTTCGCAACTTAAATTAAGAACGAGCTATGGTGTTACCGGAAGCTTGGCGGGTATTGGTAATTATGCTAATCAATCGTTGGTTTCGGGTGGTAATTCCTATAATAACCAGGGTGGCCTGGTTATTACACAAAATGCCCAAAACCTTACCTGGGAAAAAGCCGGTCAGTTTGATGTAGGGATAGATGCCGAGTTGTGGAACGGACGTGTAGGATTTACAACAGACTATTTTTACCAGAAAACAACCAATCTGTTGTATAATAAACCCGTTTATGCTACAACCGGATTTACTTCTGTAGCAGCCAATATCGGGGCATTAAACAATAAAGGTTTAGAGTTAAGTTTAAATGCTAAAATACTCACAGGGGAGTTTAAATGGGATGCCTCGGCCAATATTACGTTTGTTAAAAACAAACTGCTCTCCCTGTATGATGGCAGTCAGCAGTATATTATCCCTGCTACGGGAAGCAGTTTATTAGGCGGCGGAACCGGTATTCATGCCCTGATCAATGGCGAACCTATCAGCGCGTTTTACTTATTAAAACAAACAGGGATCTACCAACAGGATAATGAGGTGCCAGCCAAATTATACGCAAAAGGTGTAAGAGCTGGTGATATTAAATACGATGATATTAATGGCGATGGTGATATTACCGCTGCCGATCGGCAATATGCTGGTAAAGCTACCCCTGATTATTATGGCGGTTTTACCAACAATGTTAGCTATAAAGGTTTTGATCTGAGTGTATTTGCACAATATTCAGTAGGTGCTAAAGTATATGCTTCCTATAAAGGCGGCAGCCCGGAAGGGATCGAATCTTTAGGAAATGCCTTTTCAACCGCGACTTTAAATGATGGCAGTAAAACCGAGCAGTTTTACAATGTTGACGCTTATGCTGCAACGCATTATTGGACCGGGCCCGGTACCAGCAACTTTATGCCCAGAGCAGTAAGAGGAGGTGTATTTACGGGTTATACCAATGGATACAACCAGGAGCCATCAACGCATTTTTTAGAAAGCGGATCATACCTGCGTTTAAAAACAGTTACTCTGGGCTATAATATCCCTCCTGCTGTTTTAAAAAGATATCATATCAGCGCACTTAAGATCTTTGCTTCTGTCGATAATCTGTACACCTTTACCAGGTATGATGGTTACGATCCGGAACAATCATATGTTACCAATCCTGGTGATTCTAACTATGGAGTTGATTTTGGCTTACAGTCGGCATTAAGAACTATCCTTTTCGGATTTAATTTAAAATTTTAATCATGTATAAAATATAAGATGATGAAAAACTTAAAAAGATTGATGATACTATCCTGTTTGGGTATAACCATCTGGAGCTGCTCCAAACAACTGGATCTGTCGCCACAAAATGCCATACCCGTGAGTTCACTTGGCGTAAACGATATACCACAATTAAGAACAGGCCTGTATGCTACCATGGAAGATGTACTGTTCAATTTTTGGTTTGATTTTGATAAAAGGGGCGAAAACCTAACGGGTGGCCCGGGCTATAATGTAGTCGACCCGGTAAGTATGAATGCTTCTGATGCAGATATAACCAGCTATTGGCGAGGTTGCTATAAAGGCATAAATACCGCCAACATTTTAATTCAGAATGTTAATAATTTAGGCGCTGGCGCTACCACAACACAACTATCCTATAAAGGCGAGGCTTTGTATTTCAGGGCGCTCATCTATTATGATCTGGTAATCAGGTACGGTGGTGTGCCTATCCTTTTAAAAAGCTCAACTGATGCCGTTCAGCGTTCAAGCGAAGCGCAGGTTTGGGCACAGATAAAAAGCGATCTGATAGCTGCTCGATCATTGGTTAGCGCTTTCAGCAATAACCTTTACGTGTCTGACCAGGCCGTAAAAGCATTAATGGCAAGGGTTTATCTGGCTACAGGTGACAATGCCAATGCCATAACCTATGCCGATTCTCTGATTAATTACAGCAGTGGTAAATTTGCTTTATCTACAGACTCCATGTCTTATTCTTCCATGTTTACTGCAGGCCAAGCCAGTAAAGAGATCATATTTGCCCTGGCCAATAACAGCACGGCCAGTACGCATTCATTTTTGAGCCAGGTAAATGATACCAAAGCAACCTGGCCGTATTCGCCCGCCATGTTTACTTATAAAAATTTGTATAGTGATGCATCTGCGCCGTTGATCAAAACGGGAGATAAAAGAAAAGCAGCGGTCTTTTCCGCAGATCCTACCCGGATCATCAAATTCCCGAATGGCAAAACAGGGCAGCAATTAGCCGTATCTCCCACCCCTATCGCCACACCGATCATCATATCCAGGCTGGCCGAAATGTATCTGATCAAAGCAGAAGCACAGGGTGCATCAGCTGGCTCGGTTACACTTGCATCCTACCTTACCAACCGGTATAAGTTAGCGCCCACCGCAGCATCAATTGCTGCCTTAACGGCTTCACAATACCAGGACATGATCCTGAATGAATCACGTCGTGAGTTTTTTGGCGAGGGGCATTGGTGGTATGATATTAAAAGAACCGGTCGCACAGATTTGCTGACTACACTGAATGGGCGTACCTATTTGTTATACTATCCCATCCCTCAAACGGAGAAGGATCTGGCAGGGTATACACAAAACCCGGGTTACTAAATTGCTAACCAAGCAGGTGCCTGATAGGCATCTGCTAATTAAATTTCAAAATGATTCCTATTAAAAATATTATAAGCCTTTATTTTTTTCTGGTCCCTGTTACAGGCTTCTGTCAGTCAAAAAACAATAACACCATTAATAATATTCAGCAGCATTATCAATGGACGGTTGAGCAACTGAATAATAAAAATTCAAAATCAGTTTTAGTTACCGCACACCGGTGCGATTGGCGGAACTCGCCCGAAAACTCTGTTCAGGCATTAAAAAACTGTATAGCAATGGGAGTTGATATTGCCGAATTTGATATGGGTAAAACAAAAGATGGGCGGCTGATTATTATGCATGACAAAACCATTGACCGCAGTACTAACGGAAAAGG
>Ga0136846_1214915_pt1 | contig 10563 bp, 9 predicted proteins | sample HopSoiMetagenom2_FD_96841 | JGI IMG/M metagenome (GOLD analysis project Ga0136846, IMG submission 96841) | Grasslands soil microbial communities from Hopland, California, USA - 2 Assembly 2016 (version 4) | ecosystem: Environmental > Terrestrial > Soil > Grasslands | place: USA: Hopland... | reverse complement strand
GTTTAGAAGTATGCTAGAAAACATCTCGACACAAGATAGTCCCTCCTCGTATTATTATGGATATCAGATCACAGTAGGACCCGATGGCAAGCCTCATATCAAAGAATTTGGCAATGTCAGACCATCAGTCAAGGGTTTAGTGAAGCATAAGGAAAACAGGGAAGCATTGGTGGACTATTCTCTGGATAAGAAGAACAATCAAATAATCATAACAGCAGAGATGCCCGGAGTCAGTAAGGAAGGCATTAAGATTAGTATTACTCCAAAGAATGTATCAATACATGCCGAGAAGGGAGAAAAAAGGTACCACAATGAAATCCCAGTAGACGTGGAATTGGATGATAAATCTGCAAAAGCATCCTACATCAACGGAATATTAGAATTGAAAGTAAAGACAAAACAGTCAACTGCCACCGCGTCTAAATCAATCGGTACCGATGTGAAAGTAGATTAAAAAATCTACTTCCTCCTTGATTAAAAAAATCAAGGCCATTTCCTCAATTTTTTAATATCAATTTTCTGGTAATTTGCATCATAACCGACTATTTTTTACATAATGGAAATTAAAGCAAGTATTATTTCGAACATGTTACTTATTCAGTTGTTCCATGGTTGACTATCTTTATAAGAATCGTATTCTAACCGATTACTTTTTTTTGAGCTTGTACGTAACAAATTTGACTTCATGTTTCGGAATATTACCATGAGGCCCATGTGATTTCTCTTGTTTGTGGGAAACTGTTAACTGTCCTACTTTTTTATTTTTCTCTAATCGCTCCACCTTGTAGTGACATGAAAAGCAATAATTACACTTTAAACAAATGTGAGGAGTTCGCTTCTCACAGTCAGCACATACTCTATACGAGAGCGGAGGATACTCTGTAAAATATTCATGCATCAATGAGATCGATCATTCCTCTCCTTGCAGCGTAGATAACACATAGAGTAACTAATGGAGACGGAGGGGGGAATGAATTCCTCAATCTCATTGTTATTTTTATCTTGGAAATGTCAGCCAAAAAATGACCATGTTTTGCCTCTGGACATCTACAATTTCTATCAAGAATTGTCAATCAATCCAATAGATCAATAATTAGTCTATGTTAATTCGATTTTATATTCTTACTAAATTTTTTGCCATGTTATATTGGAAAAGCTAGTGCTAATCTGGTCCACCTGCGATTATCAAAATTGACATGGGATCGGATCAAGTCAATTCTCACAATTGCGGTCATTTACACAAACAATTCTCTGCCATATAACAAATCCTAAGATTAGCCACAAATCTATAATTGCCAGGCCATCTTGTATACCTTAACTGACTACTCGAAACTCTATTCCTTTTTGTTTCAGAAATTCGATTAACCTCTTTGCATGGCTTTCGTTTTCCATCTCGAGGCTCAAATAAACTCCTGCGCTACCAGCCGAAACATTGGAGCTCAATCTATCATGTTCTACTTCGACAATATTGAGGCTTAGTTCAGCGATGCCATCAACTACGGTCTTTAAAGCCCCAGGTTTGTCTGGCAATTGAATAAAGATCTTTAGCATTCTGCCCATCTGCATAAGACCTTTCGTTACAACCTGTCCAAGCAAGTACATATCTACGTTTCCACCAGATAAGATTGAAACAATATTTCTGTTATTATCATGACGGCCATTTGAGAGTAAGTATGCTAGACTAGCTGCGCCCGCAGGCTCTACCCCTAATTTCATCAGCTCCATTAACAAAAACATTGTTCTAACTATTGCAGAATCTTCAACTAATACTATATCATCTAAATATTTTGAGGCTATCTTATACGTAAGCTCACCAGGACATTTCACAGAAATACCATCTGCGATAGTAAATCCAGCTTCGATTTTCTGTAAAGAACCCTTCATAAGTGATTGTTTCATGGCAGGAAATGCTTTAGATTCTACCCCTATGATCTTTATGTCTGGTCTTCGCGATTTTACTGCAATTGCAATGCCAGCTGCCAGACCACCGCCTCCTATTGGCAGGTAGATTTGGTCAATATCATTTAGATCTTCCAATATCTCCAAACCTATTGTTCCCTGTCCAGCTATTACCTGTTCATCATCAAAAGCATGTATAATTGTGCGATCCCTACCTGCAATGTCTTGTGCAGCAACCCACGATTCATCATAGTTCATACCACGTAAGATCACTTCTGCGCCGTACGATCTAGTTGCTGCTATTTTAGCAGGTGAAGCGTTTTTGGGCATCACGATAGTACATGAAACGCCCTTTCTTAATGCAGCGTATGCTACTCCCTGTGCATGATTGCCAGCAGATGCAGCTATAACACCCTTTTTTCGCTTTTCATCTGCTAACGTATTTAACTTAACATATGCACCCCTAACTTTAAACGAACCTGTCATTTGCAATGATTCAAGTTTTAAAAAAACATTGGTTCCTATAAGCTTCGAAAAGGTAGCTGATCTCTGTAATGGTGTTTTCCTTATACTGTCATCAAATAGATCTCTGGCTTTAAATATATCATCTATAGTAGGTATTTTAGGTTTAGCAGTCAATTCCCCAATCACCATTATCTAGATCTAATAGGGGATGTCTATCGATTCCATAATTATGTTTTTTGGCCTTATTCTTAAGAAGAAGGTATTAAGATCGATAATTACGTTACTTGGTCTAAGAATAATAATTCTATGTCACGAATTCCAATTGAAATGTGATCTTCTAAATATAGAATTCATTTCTGATTTGCTATCACAATATCTTATAATGTGCAATACTTTCCATTCGTATATTTAGGGTATGTCCTTTCTAAAAATTTGGAGATTTTTGCAGTAGCACCTCAATTTAACTGACCAACTCAGACAGGACGTTAATTGTTACAAGACTCAACTATATTGATCACGTGAAATTTGAAAGTTGTAATTAGATATTACTACAGCATCTCAGCTATGAGATGGATTTGAATGCGAATCTTTAATGTCTGTTATTAAAACGGATATTGATTCTAGTAGAATGAATACTTGTTTCTATAAATATTTACAAATTGGAATATAGCAAAACAATACTATCTAACATGACCTAACTTAAATTTTAGTACTAATATTGGATCATCATAAATACTTTAAACTTTTACTAATCTTCACAATATGAAATACAGAAGTAGAACTGACATAGTTCATTTGATTTTGGAAGCTGCTAATGGAGGAGCAGCGACAAAATCAAAGATAATGTACAAAGCGTTCTTGTCCTTCGGACAATTAAAGGAATATTTGATGGTGTTAATGGAAAACGATCTGTTGGAGTATGAGGACGGACAGAATACATATAGGACGACTTCTAAAGGAATAAGATTATTACAGATCTTCAACAATATGGAAGAATTGACTCCAATAACATTGAAGTAAATCTTTTTATATTTGTACAATGTATGCTGCCCGAAAAACTCGGATGCATCTACGTGTGCCTGGAGCATGATGTTAATTAAGAAACAATGAAATCATAATATTTGGAAATAAATATAGACGACAACAGACATTGAATCTTTGATCTACTCATTAGTTAGTTTTCTATAATTACTTTAAATCCGTTCTGAGGACTGTGAATACTATATACTCTTGTAAATCACAGTTCTTTATAGTATGTATGGCTACCTACCCACTTAATAAAAAGTGCATATAAGTTTGATATCACATGGCATAACAAGAATAGAAAACAAGGACTATAAAATACTAATTGAGGCCATATTTTAATCTATGAAAGAATCTTCGTAATCTTTCCAAGTTACTCTTCAACATTACTCTTCAACATATTACCTGCTTCCTCCCTTCTCGCATCTCTTATTCTTCCATTTTGTTATGGTTCGACTTCCATGGTCCTTGAGGATTTTTTACCGGAAATTATATGATATCTGTTATACCAAAACAAAGCCCCTGCCATGATTATAAAGTCGGTCACGTAGAATAAATCCCAGAACACTAAATGTCTAAAATTTCCATTCACATAATCTATAACGTATCCATCATCGGCTATCGCACTTAACAGTAAGGATAACGAAGAAAGAAGCCATGGAACGTAATGACGTATGTCATTTCGCAATGTAATAAGTATCAAAATAGAGGGAACGATCAATATCAAGTCCAAAACTGGATACGCGATAGTTACAATTAGGGCCTGAAAATCTACCCGTTCTTCCGGATTTGTAAGGGATTCCGACAATGAAATTACTAACATGTTGAAAATGATGAATGCAGTTGCTATTATAACGATAAGGATGATAACAATTTTTGTTTGAGGTCTACTAGAAGGATCGTAGGTATTTCTTTCGCTTCTCAATGATCGAAGAATAATAGACAAATGTAGCGCTAGGAATATGTAACCCATAAACCATAAGCCATCTGTTGAGGATACAAGCATCTCTTCTTTACCATGAGTATAGTGTGAGTGTAGTAGTGAGAGATCTGCAGCGAACCAGAAGATCAGTCCTATTGTTACACACATAATTGATTTACCGTGAAGATCACGAATTCCGTATCTATATATTGCAATAATGCCCAAACTGGACGCTACTGCTGCAGATAAATTCATCATCCAAAGAGCTGTGTAGGTTCGGTTAAATGGATCCGAAAGTAATATAATGGAATTAGCAATCACTATTAGAATTAAGATAGATATGAAGAGTAGTTTTAGAGATGATTTGTGATAATGCTCCATTGTTTTTAATTTCTTGGTCAGGTAAAATCTAGAAATTATATGAATTCATCTAGCATATAAGTAAATAGGACCAATGGTTACATTAGGTACTGATATTTTCATCACAGTGGCTTCCAATTTCACTTAAATATGACAACACTTTTCAATCCGAGACGTCATGGAACTGGGTGAAGCATATTTGCAAGATTCAGGAACAACCGCCAATAGAACATCATCAACATCTTCACATCTGTCAAAAGTATCATTTCCAATACTCTCATTCAAACTGCCATTTGCCCTCAAACGAGATCAAGTCGAAGCAGTAGATGCATGGATATCATCTGGCTGCAAAGGATCCATAATATATAGTACTGGAACTGGTAAGACCGAAATAGCCTTTGAATGCGCAAGAAGGGCAGCACAACTAGCTGCTAGAAAGTTAGTACGATTAAAACACACTAAGGATAAAGAGTCATCTAATTACTCTATAGTCACGCCTGATCAATTTAAAGTCCTCTTTTTAGTACCTCGTATTGTTTTAGTAGAGCAAAATGTTAAGAGGCTTATCAGATATGGTATAGCCAAAGAGTATATAGGAACGTATTTTGGAGAACGGAAACAGATTCGCCATATCACTATTGGTACATATCAGAGCATAATAAATAACCGTGATCTCATTTATGACTTTGATTTGATAATATTTGACGAGGTTCATTTAGTAAGTGATACAACTAAGATGTTAAGAAATATATTTGATACAGTAAGTTCAGGACTAAGTCAGCACAATAATCCAAAACCATCGGCTTTGTTAGGCTTGACGGCGACAATAAATGAAGCCGATCCTAAATATAATACCATCTTATCACTGATGCCAATTGTAAAAAAATATATGATAAAGGAAGCGGTGACGGATAAACGATTGGCAAGGCCGGTCGTCATCCCAGTCAAAGTTGAGCTCACTCCAGACGAAAGGAAGATCTATGACATGTGCTCCTTCGAAATCAGAAAAGTTTCACAGTCTCTTAAATCCTCCAATCCCAATGTTATTGCTTCAATACTTAGACAAAGAGGATTCAGATCCAGACTGGCAAGGATATGGTTCGCCGAGGTTAGAAAGAGAAAAGGCTTGATTAATTGTGCTGAAAATAAACTGTTAGCTGCAGCTGATATAATCTCAAGACATCCCTATGAAAGGATTATGGTATTTAGTGAAACTATAGAGTCAATTCAGAAGTTAAGAGAAATATTATTAAAAAATAATGGAATAAACTCTATGATAATTGATAGCAGTCTAAAGATAAATGAAAGAGAAAAGATTTTATCGGTTTGGGGTAAGGATTTTTTTCCCTTGCTCTCAGTTCATACATTAGAAGTGGGTTACAATGTGCCGGAGGTTAGCATAGCGATAATATTAGCAACTACATCAAACGTAAATCAAGTAGTACAAAGAATAGGTAGGGTGGTAAGAAAGACCGAACAGAAAGAAACTGCACTAATCTATACCATTTATCTTTCACACACACAAGATTACAGCACGCTAAAGATGATAAAACAAGCAACAAAGATAGATAGAGACTATGATACGAAGATAAAAAAACAGGAAAGTAAGGATAATAGTATAAAATATAATCACGGTTTAGATAAATATTTCTCCTAGTCCGTCAAAACTATACCTGTAACACTTCTTACGCCTGGCTTGTCTGGATATACAATACTTGGAATATATGCAGCAGTAATGATAACTAATCTGCTGATCACAACCTGAAACTATCATTTTGTTCCCAGGAACTTATTGTACATAGTGGCTTCGCATTGTTGTTTGGCAAATTGATCTGCAACTATTGAAGAATTAAGACAAATCTGCTTCATTGAAAGTTGTCTAGAATTAGAGGCTAACGATACGTTTGGAAAATTGGTAACATTGTTAGAGGCAAATTTACTCAAATGGGTTTGATTGGTGTTATTTGGAGCCCTGACACTATCACTTTTAAAAAAAGAATTCGCAAGATTTTCTACAAACGAATCAGAGTATGCTGTTTGTTGTATGTATGAAAGGATACCGTATGCCAACACTGAGATTGTTATCATCGTTATAACCAGGATATTCAAAGTATGGTAAATAGTGTAGTTATTACTTATCTATATCTATATTACTGGAATTATGTATAGAATACCTATTTATTAATATCTTTTTAGGTATGAAGATCGTTGAGGTCTTAACCTGTAATAGGAGCTGGCTATAAGCAAATTAATTTCTTACTAGAGGGAAAGATAATTCTGATTACTAAAGATCTATCATCTAATTATGCCGACCGTTTATATAGTACACTAGGAGATAATGCATTTTGCAGCAGATCATCTTTGACTCAATTACATATTTGATGCCTGATAGGCATCGAAGTTTTGTCACTTTGACACAAGCTCAAGAAGCAAGAGAAAAACAACAATAGTTGGTGACCGTGCTACTTGATAAGGAGCAGGTTCTTGCGAGATCTATCAACACAATTACAAAACAGACGGTTTTTTGTTTGGAACGATTTGATTTCTTATATTGACAAAATCGTAAGTCCTTAGCAGGAGTGACCACGCATTTGCCTCTTTATTAACAACCTTAATTTTTCTACGTTTGCAGCTGCATACCTTGGATTGAACAGAGTAGCATCCATAACTCTGCCAATTTCAATCAATTCTTCCTCTAATATCCTGGTTCTTTGCAACGATTCTACAAGTTTATCGAAATATGTCTCATCCTTCGCCGATACTACTTTAGGAACTGCTTGTTGTATACACCTTTCATATTATATGAAAGTTGAGCCATATGCTGTGGTTATTCATTATTGGGACAAATCTGTGACTTCATCTGTTAATGTAGATCCAGACTCAATTGCCTCCTCTATCTCTTTTTTATTAGCTGGATCTACAATCAAATCTTTTTTATATGGTTTCCTATGTCTGAGGCCAATACCAATAGTTAGTGGTGTTTGTATTTTTTCTGCATTATGGAATCTATCATCTATTATGCCTGCAGAATCAACTTTCGTGTGAATTTTCTTATTCCAAGTAGCAACGTCAGGAGTATCTTCAATATCTACTATACCTGTAGATATATCTACTACGGTATCAGCTTTTCTTTTCGTTTTTTGCTGTTTTTTCACTTTATTATCTACTGATATGCAAACATGTCACATCTTTGTTTACTATCATCTATGTTTGGTATATCATCATCTTCCAGGCTCCTATCCGTATTAGGAGCAGTACAATGTACTCTGAGTATGATTATAGATGACCAAGAACTGAGGGAAATAATTGCCAGTCATTATAATCGTATCTATACTCGGATCAGTACTTAGTTCGCCGGCGAACAGCATCAATGCAGGAAAGGACATAATGATTGTTTCGTGCAAGGAACAGTCGGTGGTAAAAATCATCCATTTAATCAAGGTGATACATTCAATCCTTTTGGCACTGCATACGAGATAGGATTATGAAAGGATTTCTATCCAGGGAATGGTAATATGGCAGATGCATGTAATAGTGCGGAAAGACGCTGGCTAGACCAGGTTAGTTTTTCATGATATGCGAGGTTGGGGCACACCTTCTATGCTGCAAGCAATCCCGCGCCACCATTACGATCGATGCCAACCACATCAGCATCCTGAATGCTAACGCCGTGCATACCAAATCTGCTGCTAGTTCCAAGCATACCGTGGCAATTGATACTCTGACTATGTACATCTGAACCGTGAGGACTGAACCCGACCACCACACCATCGCGGCTTTTGCTCAAATCATACACACCATAGCCATTATCGCTCTCACCAATCACGTCTACATTAAAGGTGGTTTTTCCATAAACATCATATCTTACTCTACCGTAAGCACCACCATCTATATGTAACATATTAGCAGACCCCCAATGCCGGCAAACAGCGTTCCATAACCTATACGCCTAATTGATGTATGATCGTTTTTCACTTTCCAAAAAGCCATTCTACAGATACTATTATGCAAGACGTAGTTCTAGTATGCCAGATCGGCTTGAAGAATAACGATTGTATGTCGGATCCTTGGATATTGAATGTTGTATTCTAATTGCTCTCGATAGGTGCTATATATAGCTTAGATATGATGTATTGTACTACAGTAACTTGTCTATTATCGATCCTTGGGAACGAACTGTGCATTGTCTATTCTGCAATTCAATGGCTACATTGAAACCTACCAAGACTAGACGTATAATGCTAAGGTGTAATACATGCGGCGTTTTGGTATTTGCTAACGGAATATTATCCCAGCAGAAAATCCAGACATTGAAAGATTTCACATTTCGACCTCTACATGGAGTGCTTCAATGACCATCATCTAGCGTATGCAAGATTAGTAATCATGCCGTAATAATATTAACCAGGTTTATCAAATGGTAGGAAAAGCAAGCCATTCAATGGTCGTTACATCATTAGAATTTGTTCGGAGACACTGAAATATCTGGAGAAAATGAGTCACCAGCACTTTGGCTAACATCAATAGTGCTTCCAAATGCTGTTCCTCCATTAACACCCTTAGTACAATCTCGAAATTATATTTTGATTCACTTCTGCAAAATTACAGCTCGCTTAGGTCGCACTACTATGATATTTATTAATATGGTCTTTTCTCTCTTGTATCGTAGTAAATATATGTCCACAATATTCGCATCTGAATCCGGCAGGTGGTCCATCAGCTGATGCACACATTTGCCGAATCCATCCCTATATCTATAAGTATATAATTTGTCATGAAACTTATCTTTGACATTTTTTATATACCGAACTTATGAAGACAGTCAATTTGTATTGAATTTTAGGTTTTGCTGTCATAATCTGTTTATTAATTGCTTCGCTAAATGGTTTTGCTATATTGTAACAATGAGAATTCTTCTATAAAAAGGATATAACCCATGTTATTAGCTACGACAATTATGCGAATCGTTTTAAAAATTCTAAGAGAGTTTAAATTGAGAACAGATTTAACATATACTATAAGCCATTTCTACATTGAGTATTTATAACAGCATTCACAAACCATTAATACCAAGACGGCATAATATATAATTATGGCAGATAAGCATAAGCGAGCAAATTCGGCTATTTCTATATCATCGAATGTAAATGACAAATATACTAACGAAGAGCGCGAAAAAATCGAAAAATCGAGGAATATTACCAATGTAATTATAGCACCTCCCCTTAAGCGAAATAGATCAAAATCCTAAATATCATCATAGCTTCTGTTTTTCTCTCCGCTAATTAGGGATTTAACTGTGTCATATAGATTGACAATATCTTTTTCGTATTGATTCAAAATATAATCATAACGCCATACTTTATCAGCCCACGATAATTGTCGTTTTTCAGAATTATCATACAAAAAAAACTGATCCCTAAATACCTCTCGATATCTCATAAATTTGTTATGAAGTTTAATTCTAATGTACATGTTAGCCAATCTGTCTTGAGTATCTTTTCTAAGGTAGGTAAACAATCCAGAACTTAATATGCTTTCATATGCATCAGTGTTTAAATACACGTTTCTGAATTGATAATCTGGATCTTCTCCTAGCATCTCAACAGTTCCATCAAACGAGTTTTTTAAATCTTCCATTTCCATAATAATTGAATCACATGCACGATTTATTCGGGCTTTGAATTCAGTTTTCTCTCTAGTTTTTTCATTTGATCTAGTTGTTAGTTCAATGTTAATATCTCTATGTCTTTGCCAAAAGAAGAATACTATGACAATCAAAACACTTATTGCAGTTAACAAACCTGCATGTCTTTCGAACCAATCTCCAGATGACACTATTTCTGATGACATTTCCTCAGAACTTAGGCCTAACTGTCCATTTGTCATGATAC
>Ga0136846_1236386_pt1 | contig 10564 bp, 6 predicted proteins | sample HopSoiMetagenom2_FD_96841 | JGI IMG/M metagenome (GOLD analysis project Ga0136846, IMG submission 96841) | Grasslands soil microbial communities from Hopland, California, USA - 2 Assembly 2016 (version 4) | ecosystem: Environmental > Terrestrial > Soil > Grasslands | place: USA: Hopland... | reverse complement strand
CTTCTCGCTGAACCAATATCCATTTTTTGATAAAGGCTGATGCAGCGCCAGAGCATAAAAAGATTTCCAATGATCACCAGCCCCAGTCCAATCATTCCCTTTATGTCATCATAACTGCACATTCCAATAAAGTAGGGGATCAGGCTCACAGGCATCAGCAACAATGAGTAGATCACCGCTTGCATGGCTGTAAACTTTGTGGGTCCCTTCTCCGATGGCAATAGTTTGAAGCCAGCCGAACTATAATCTTTATGCGCCAGCCAGGCTATTGCCCAGAAATGGGGAAACTGCCACAGGAACTGTAATCCAAAGAGCACCCATCCTCCCAATGTCAATGCATCATCTCCCGCGGCCCATCCTATCAAACATGGTAAGGCGCCCGGAACAGCACCTACCAGTACAGCTATTGAATTCACTTTCTTCAATGGCGTATAGATAAATGCATAGAGGAAAAGGCTAAAAGCAGAAAGTCCGGCGGACAATGGGTTAAAAAAATAACCCAGTATCAGAACTCCCGCAAGGCCTGTGATGATAGCAAACGCCCATCCTTCCTGTACAGTCATTCTGCCTGCAGCTACAGGCCGGCTGGCTGTACGTTTCATCATGGCGTCTGTATCTTTCTCCACTACCTGGTTGATGGCATTGGCACTTCCCGTCACCAACATACCACCTACAAAGAGCAACCCAATCATCACCCAGTCATACTCCACTATTTTCGGCGCCAGCAGGTAACTTATCACACTGCTGAATACCACCATTATACTGAGCGAAAGCTTAACCAGTTGCAAATAATCCTTGATCTTTTTCATCTATGCTTTCGCTGTTTTTCTATTCTGTTCTGGCCAGAACCTAGTGCTTGCTTTCACTTGCACTGATTGGTTCTGTCTGCGGAATGAACTCCCTTCCATCCTTACCATAATCATAAGGCCAACGATGTACTTCAGGTATCTCACCTGTCCAGTTACCGTGACCAGGATTAATAGGCGTTGTCCATTCCAGAGTATTGGCTCCCCAGGGATTGGTACTAGTAACCTTTCTTCCTTTAAATATTGAATAGAAGAAATTAAACACAAACATCAGCTGCACTGCAAAAACTACTATCGAAACAATGGTAATCATTTTATCAAGATCGGCAAACTGGTTAAAGGCCTGCCAGATACTCTTATCCAGGTAACGGCGGGGCATACCGGCCAGACCTTCATAGTGCATTGGCCAGAAGATCAGGTAGGCACCACATATTGTTACCCAGAAATGGATATATCCTAAAGTGCTGTTCAGGTAGCGACCAAACATTTTTGGATACCAGTGATAAACTCCGGCAAACATGCCAAAGAAGGAAGCCACACCCATTACAATGTGGAAGTGTGCCACCACAAACATGGTATCGTGCAAATGAATATCAATAGTTGAGTTACCGAGGAAGATACCTGTAAGACCGCCGGAGATGAACAAGCTCACAAATCCAATTGCAAACAGCGTAGCAGGAGTAAAACGGATATTACCTCTCCATAATGTAGTTAACCAGTTAAACACCTTGATAGCGGAAGGTACCGCTATCAGCAACGTCAATAACACAAACACCGATCCCAGGAATGGATTCAATCCCGTCACAAACATATGGTGCGCCCATACAAGGAAGGCCAGGATGGCAATAGCGAATAATGAACCGAGCATCGCCATATAACCGAAGATCGGTTTACGGCTATTGACCGATAATATTTCCGACACCATTCCCATGGCCGGCAATAGAATGATATATACTTCAGGGTGACCAAGGAACCAGAAAAGGTGCTGGAACAGGATTGCACTTCCGCCCTCATTCGGTAATATATTACCTGCAACAACAATATCACTAAGATAAAAGCTTGTACCAAGGTTACGATCAAAGAGCAATAAAATAGCTCCGGAAAGCAAGACGGGGAAAGACAATACACCAAGTACAGCGGTAAAGAACATGGCCCAAATCGGTAAAGGCAAACGTGTCATGCTCATACCCTTGGTCCGCATATTCAAAATGGTAGAGATATAGTTCAACCCTCCCAGCAGGGAAGACACAATAAACAATGCCATACTGATCAGCCACATATCCGCACCGGCTTTTGAGCCCAAACTGGCATCATGCAATGCACTCAATGGAGGATACATCGTCCAGCCACCGCTTGCAGGGCCTGTCTGGATAAACAGGGAGGATAACATTACGATACTTGCCATGAAGAAAAACCAGTAAGACAGCATATTCAGGAATGGAGAAGCCATATCCCTTGCACCAATCTGTAGTGGAATAAGGATATTGGCAAAGGTTCCGCTCAATCCAGCCGTCAATACAAAAAACACCAGTACAGTACCATGCATGGTTACCAATGCATAATAAAATTCAGGATGGATGGTTCCGCCTTTCGCCCAATGCCCGAAAAAAGTTTCGAGGATAGGGAATGATTGCCCTGGAAATCCCAATTGCAAACGAAACAGCACCGAGAATAAACCTCCTATAATGGCCCATACAATACCGGTAATCAAAAACTGTTTACCAATCGTCTTATGGTCCATGCTGAAGACATACTTCGAAATAAAGGACTGATGATGATGGCCATGATGATCGTCGTGGTGAACATCGTGTCCTACCTCTACTCCGGAATGTACATGCAATGCTTCGCTCATATTCTTTATTTTAATGACAACACGGGGCTGTCTTTAATACTGTTATTTTTTATTTACCTGCCTGTAACATCGCTACAGGTTTTGCAGCGCTTGAGTCAGCAATAGCAGGTGCTTTTTTATTGGATGGATCCAATTCTGGAAAGCTGGTGTAATACATTGACTTCTTTTTTGCCATCCACACATCAAACTCTTCCTGTGTTTCCACAATTATTTCACCGCGCATACTCCAGTGTCCCTGGCCACACATCTGGTCACACGAAATTTCATAAACAAAATCAGGATTGCCTGTTTCTTCTTTCATTTGACGAGAGGTCTTGGTAGGCGTAAACCACATGGTAGTTGGTGTACCAGGTACCGCATCCATTTTCATACGGAAATGGGAGAGACCAACATCATGAATTACATCTTTGGCGCCAATGACCAGTTTAACGGGTTTATTCACTACCAGGTGCATGGGCTCACCGGTTACATATACATCATCCCTGTTCGCTGGATCATCCCACAGTTGACCCAGAGGATTATTGACCGCGTTATAGTTCTTGAAATATTTTTTACCCAGGATCTTGTCGTCACCCGGATACCTGAATTCCCATTTGAACTGGCTTCCGGTTACCTCAACTACACTGGCATCCTTAGGTGCATCACCTGTGATCCTGAACCAGTATATTATACCAAATCCTACCAGCACGGTAAGCGCGATGGCAGGTATTACAGTCCAGATGATTTCCAGTTTATTATTATGCGGAAAATAAAAAGCCTTGCGTTTCTCCGACTCCTGGTATTTGAAACAATACCAGAAAAGAAGTACCTGTGTGATAAAGAATACGATACCAGTAATGATTATCGTAATCTTCAACATTCTATCGATCAATAATCCATGGTCAGAAGCCGCACTTCCAAAGGGAAGGATCTTTCCAGCCAGTCTTTCATTACAATAATATACCCCGATCATTCCCAGGATCAGGAAAACGAGCAGCAGGAAACCATTGATCTTATTGGTTTGTTTCCTTGCCTTATCTGCCCCCCTGATAACCGCCACATATTCACTCGCCTTGGCAATCTGGAAAGTAACCAGGAAGCCAAGTGCCAGGATCGCTACAATGAAAAAGGTTTGCATATCTATTCGTGATTAATAATTCAGTTTAAAAATAAAATACTGCTCTTCTCACTATTCGGCTTAAGTATGGTGGATAAGGCTTTCTTTTATCAATGGATGGTTCTTTGCGATCATAGGCGCTTTTGTTAATGCTCTCGCAGTTACAAAAAGAATCACACCAACAAAGCCAATACCTACTCCGAAATCATACAGAATGGTAGGTACGTGATCCGGAGATACACTACCCGGGAATACCATTTGATAAAAATCCAGCCAGTGGCCAAAAAGAATCAGCATTGACATAAAGGTCAGTGTGGCATAATTCCTTTTCGAATCACGACTCATATATATTAATATCGGCGCAACGAAATTGATCATGAATACCATCCAGAAAATAGGACTGTAGGCACCAAAATACCTGGGTTTGAAATAAACGGTCTCTTCCGGAATGTTTGCATACCAGATAAGCATCAGCTGTGCAAACCACAGATAGGTCCAGAAGATCGAGAATGCAAACTGAAACTTGCCAAGGTCATGCAGGTGTTCTTTTGTCGTAAATTCCAGGTAGCCTGTATTCTTCAGGTAAATTACAAACAGCGTTATAAGCGCTATTCCCGCAACAAAGGAGCTTGCAAATGTATACCAGCTATACATCGTGCTATACCAGTGCGCATCTATACTCATCAGCCAAAACCACGGAATGGATGACATTACCGTGAGCGCGAAAATTACAATGTAAATGGCTGCCCATACTGTATTCGTCCACATGTATCTTTTGCCTTCCTCAACAGTCAACTTACCTGCATCAGTACTACGGGAAAGGCTTCTCAATTTCCATCCCACCAGTGACCAGGCTACAATGGTAAATACAGTCCAGGTAGCAAAGAAACCTTTATTCAAAAATCCAGATTTCCAGTCGAGTGCTGCATCATTTGCAACCACGTTATTATCAGACCAGTGATATATGATGTGATTACTGCTAAACAGAATAGTTAATAATATAACTCCACAAATTGTTCCTACCACCGGCACACAAACTGTTATTGCCTCTGACACCCTGCGGAAAGACATTTGCCACCCACCCCAGGCCAGTGTTGTAGCCGCAATAAAGAAAATAACTGCATTACAGACCAGAAGGAAATAAACACTGTTTTGAAGGAGACTCGCCCAGAAGCGTGCATCAGACTGATGTTTTTCTGCCGGCGTGCCGCCACTGCCATGCGTAGTTATATACAATGCAATGATCGCTATGATTCCTATGGCCATTAATGCAATGGCCAGTGAATTATATCTTTTCGGTACCTGAAACGTATCCCGTGTTGATGCCATCAGTGATCTATTTAAATAAGTTCAAATTTTAATAATCAATCCCTTTTATCCTTTTGGCGCTGCTGCTTTTGCACTATCTGCTGTAACTGGTTTGGCTGAAGCTGCAGCTGCTGAATCAGCATTCATGCCCGGTGCTCCTGTACTGCCTCCAGCTTTTTTTGAATGGATATAAGCTATTACCTCCCATCTCTGCGTAGTAGTAAGCTGTGATGCATAGCTTCCCATCTGTCCTTTTCCAAAAGTTGCTACATGGAACATGGAACCTTCAGTCATTGCACTCGCAACCAGGTCAGCGGGTTTGGCCGCAAATGGACCATTACCACCATTATATAGTGGACCATTACCATCCAGCTTTGTTCCGTGACAGATTGCACAATTAATCAGGAAAAGCCGTTCAGCTTCTTTTAAGTCAACCTTTGCCAGTTCAAGCGGATTCTTTATCCCAGCTGCAGACATTGCGGAGTCACGGTTGGAACTCATATGAATTGGCAGCATCTCACCTCGCGCAATTGTACCGGGAACCGGCATTCCGGAATAAAAAGGAGAAAGCTCATTTTTTGCCTTGGCACTTGCCTCCAGTCTTTGCTGGGCAGGAGCATAGGTTTCATATGCCACGCTGTAAGTCATATCTGGCATATAGGCCCTGCCAGGACTACGGCGCGTACCACAGCTGAATAAAGCAACTGCAGCTACAATTACCAATCCTGCTTTTACTATTTTATTTATCGACATACTGATTAATTCTAACTACGTGATTAAAGTTCTAGTGAGCCAATTCTCTTTTCTCAAACTTCATGTTATCCTTGTCATATCTACCCAGCCACCAGCCTGTCTCCCTGTACTGCACACTTACATCTTTAGCACCCACACTGTTCAGGAAATTAATGGCATCCTGCTCATTGGTTTTGGCTGTACATTCCAGCGCCATTACAAATGTGTCATCCGTTGAGCGGGGATTGAAATGGTCCTTCTTTACAAAAGGAGCCAGCTGACATAGCCAGCAAAAAGTCAATACCATTCCTACAGATGCGAACAAAACCGTTAACTCAAACGTAATAGGTATCCATGCGGGCAAAGAGAAATAGGGCTTGCCACCAAAATTCAGTGCCCAGTCCAGCGTGAGTGCCCAGGTAATGAAACCAACGGCAGTAGCTGTACCTGTGATACCATATATAAAGCCGGCAACATGAAGGCTGGTATCACGCAATCCCAATTCCTTATCCAGACCATGGATAGGAAAAGGAGTGAATACATCATGGATCTTGTAACCTGCTCTGCGCACCTTTTTAACAGCAGGGAACAGAACCGCCTCATCATCAAAATTGCCTACTACAAATTTTTTTACTGGCATATTATATTATTCAAAATGTCAAAACTCATTTGTTTAAAGCCTCAGGCTTTGATTATCCCTGCTATGCACCGTGATCATGTGCATGCTCATGCGCAAAATCATCAAATGTTTCCTTCTCAACTACATCCATTTTCGATTTATAATTCTCACCGCTCCGTTTCAAAATATGCTTGATCTCCGCTACCGCAATAACGGGGAAGAATTTGGAGAAGAGGAAATAACAGGTAAAGAACAATCCGAATGTCCCCAGGTAAAATCCAACCTCCCAGATTGTAGGTCGATAATAAGTACTCCAGGAGCTTGGAAGGTAATCACGGTAAACGGATGTAACAATGATCACGAAACGCTCGAACCACATACCAATATTTACCAGGATACTCATGAAGAATGTTAGCAAAAGATTTCTTCTCATTTTGCGAAACCAGAATATCTGGGGAGATAATACATTACATCCCATCATCAGGTAATAGCTCCAGCCATAAGGGCTGTTAAGGTTCACACGGTTTTCCTTGAATGCAAACCACTCATAAGGCACATGTGAATACCAGGCAATGAAGAGCTCTGTCAAATAAGCGATACCCACAATGGAACCCGTCAATACAATTACTTTATTCATCACATCGATGTGCTCGATGGTAATATATTCTTCCAGTCCCAATACCCTTCTTGTAACCACCAGCAGCGTTTGTACCATCGCAAATCCTGAGAAGATGGCACCCGCAACGAAGTAGGGAGGGAAGATGGTAGTATGCCATCCGGGAACGACTGATGTGGCGAAGTCAAAAGATACAATCGTGTGCACAGACAATACCAGCGGTGTACTCAAACCGGCGAGCACCAGCGAAAGGGCTTCATGTCTTTGCCAGTGTTTGGTTGAACCCGTCCATCCAAAAGACGCAATACCGTAAAACATTTTCCTCCATTTCAGTTTGGCCCTGTCACGCAGCGTTGCCAGATCAGGAAGCAAACCGGAATACCAGAATAATAATGAAACAGTGAAATAAGTTGAGATCGCAAATACATCCCACAGTAGAGGTGAGTTAAAGTTCACCCACAACGGACCTCTTGTATTCGCATAAGGAAGTACAAAGAATGCATCCCATACACGACCCATGTGCCAGATTGGGAACTGACCCGCACACATTACCGCAAAGATGGTCATCGCTTCCGCCGCACGGTTTACACCTGTTCTCCATCCCTGCCGGAATAGCAAAAGGATTGCAGAGATCAGGGTTCCGGCGTGACCAATACCCACCCACCATACGAAGTTGGTGATATCCCATCCCCATCCGGTAGTTTTATTAAGATTCCATTGCCCAACGCCGTAGGTAACCTCCATACAGACGGAGAAAATTCCAAAACACAAAAAGGCCACTGAGATCAAAAAACCAATCCACCAGAGTTTGGAAGGCTTGGCTTCTACCGGGCGGCAGATATCTTCTGTTACCTGGTGATAATCCTTGTTGCCTTCCACTAACGGTGGCCTTACCTGTGATTCGTACCTGAGTAGTGACATAAATTTATTTCAATCAATTAATGATGTTATGTTGAGTATCCACTGCAGCAACTTCTGATTCAGGCTTATGATGACCTTCACCCTGTATTATCTCATCTGTATTTCTCACTTTGGCGAGATAGGTGATATTAGGCAACACGTGTAATTGCTCCAGCACAAGGAAACTCCTTTGCGGATTTTCATTCCTTATCTTATTTACCTGGCTGTTCTTGTCATGAACATTACCGAATGTGATGGCATCCGCTGCACATGCCTGCTGGCAGGCCGTTTTCACTTCACCATCGATCAACGGACGACCAGCTTTCTTTGCCTGTAATTTTCCGGCCTGGGTACGCTGAACACAGAAAGAGCATTTTTCCATCACCCCTCTTGAACGCACAGTTACATCAGGGTTCAATACCATTCTTGTCAGCTCATCATTCATTTGGAAAATAACAGGATCCAGCTTACCTATCAGTTGCTGATCCTGATTATTCGGGAAGCTGTCTGCACCAGTATAATCAGCCCAGTTGAACCGGCGCACTTTGAAAGGACAGTTATTAGCGCAATATCTTGTACCGATACAACGGTTATAAGCCATCTGGTTGATACCTTCTGTACTATGGTTGGTAGCAGCTACAGGGCAAACGTTCTCGCAGGGAGCGTTATCGCAATGCTGACAAAGCATCGGCTGGAATACTACCGCTTTCAGATCATCAGGGTTCTTTTCATCGCTTACAAAATATCTGTCAATGCGCAGCCAGTGCATATCGTGGTAACGCAACACCTCACTCTTACCTACAACTGGAACATTGTTCTCCAGATGACAGGCAACAACGCAGGCACCGCATCCATAGCAGGCATTCATGTCAATGTTCATTCCCCACTTGATACCAGGCTGAATATGATCCGGATAAAGCGTAGCCTCAACACGGTAGTCATCCGTCTTCTTTGCATACTCTTCTTTCAATTCATTTCTCCAGTCAGCGATCAAATTAGGATCCTTCCTGAAAGTAGCGAGTGTTGTTTCTCTTACTACTTCCACACGACCTTCATATGAATTATGTATCTGTGATTGAGCAATTTTTGCCTTGCGGCCAGCATCCTTAACTGTTACCGTATTGCGATAATCAATTGTAGTTCCATTGAATGTGGCAAAAGGATAAACATTTTGCCCTACACCTGTAGCTGTTCTTCCCAATTCAGGATTTCTTCCGTATCCAACCGCTACTGCAATGGTATTGGCGTTCATGCCAGGCAGTGCCAAAATAGGCAGATCCACATTTACAGAACCAACTGTTAATGTAATGACTGGCTTGTTCGGGTAATATTCGTAGTCACTGTCCTTGCCCAGATTGATGCCGAGTTCAGCAGCCTTGGCCATAGAGATCAACGCATAGTTGTCCCAGCTTGCTCTTGTAATAGCATCAGGCAATTCCTGTAACCAGGGATTGGTAGCACCAACACCTGATCCAATTCCAACTTTTTCATACAGTACCACTTCATCGCCTGATATTTTCTTTGCAGAATTAATGGCTGATGCAGCTCCGCTAACTCCTCCACTATTGTAAGAAGAGCCGGTTGAAGAAATTACTGAGGGAACCTGTGTAGTTACAGTATGTGTTGTATCACTTGCCGCATGCGTCATTGCAATAGAACTGCCTCCGCCGGGTTCAACCACACCTTCCTGCAATGCTTTTTCAAAAGCTTCATCTGAACCTAATTTACCAGTCCAGTAGTTCTTGAAATAAGTTTCGTAGTCTGTATTGTTACCAGCCCATTTCAACAATGAAGTCTGGAAGGGCCTTGTTTTGAATAATGGGAAAATGGTCGGCTGAAGGAAACTGATGTAACCTGCTTTTGGTTCAGCATCCCCCCAGCTTTCAAGGTAATGATGGCTGGGAGCGATAAAATGACAAAGCGAAGTAGTTTCATCCATCTTTTCAGAGAATGATACTGTAGTTTTCACCTTTGCCAATGAAGATCTGAATTTGGCTGCCATTGGGTGATTGTAAGCCGGGTTGGCACCATAGATAAACAGTGCACTAACTTTTCCGGTATCCATATCATTGATCAGATCAGCAAGATCTTTATCAATTCCCTGGCGATAATTAACTGGTTTGCTCCAGTCAATTGTACGACCATGGGCGCCAATTGCATTATTGATCGCGTTAATAATTACCTGGACATTTACATCATTGCTTCCACATACAACCAGTGAAGCTCCGTTATTAGCTTTCAGATCTGCAGCTACTTTCGCAATACCGGCTTTTAGCTTTGGATCGGCAATTGCAGGTGCAGCAACTGATCCATCCAGTGCAGCAAGTAGTGCCAATGCAACAGCTCCTGTTTCTGAAGGGCGGTGCGTAAACCGCTCATCTGCGCTTGCACCGGTGGTGCTGAGATATCCTTCAAACTGGTAGTGTTTGCTCATTTGAGGATTCTTCTCATCAATTCTTCTTCCAGCTGAATAACCTCTTGCATTTTCAACAGGGCTTATCCATGTGCCCAGGAAATCTGCACCCAGGCTCACTATTACTTTAGCAGCGGCAAAATTGTAAGTAGGAAGCTTGCGGCCAAAACCACTGGCTTCATTAGCCAGTAACATACCACTATAAGAAATCGCGTCTGCAAT
>Ga0136846_1218403_pt1 | contig 10564 bp, 5 predicted proteins | sample HopSoiMetagenom2_FD_96841 | JGI IMG/M metagenome (GOLD analysis project Ga0136846, IMG submission 96841) | Grasslands soil microbial communities from Hopland, California, USA - 2 Assembly 2016 (version 4) | ecosystem: Environmental > Terrestrial > Soil > Grasslands | place: USA: Hopland... | reverse complement strand
TTACACAGGGTGTCTCCCCTTGAGATCTTTATTTTGAACGGTTGTTTGACTGTTATCAGTACGGAATCCGTAGCCCGACAGCCGAAGCTGTTCTCTCCAGTGAGAAGATAGCTTACAGTTGAATCCGGCCGCGCCATGGGGCTTGCGCACGCCGTACAGGACAAGGATGAAGCCGGTGACCAATTGAACTTAACGCCCCCGTTTGCCTGCAATCTTTTTTCCTCTTGCTTGCAGATCACGGCATTAGTGCCAGCATCTATGAGGGGCAAGGGATGAATTACGACGGCAAAATTGGCAGTATCGGCGCATTGCGAGGAATTAGTAAGAATGAGTCGGACGCCGTAGGTACCATCAGCGACGTATTTGACCGAATCCGGATGCTGCAACGATGAAAACATATTGTTTCCAAAATTCCATTTCCACTGTAAGCGGCTCGTGTCACTTTTTAGTAGCTGTCCATCGAATTTGATGTTTGAAGGAACACAAGCTGCAGTATCTCCGAGAATTCTGGCCTTCGGGGTGACGGACACCTTTAAGATAATGGGGTTATTTGCAGAATCGACGCATTGATGAAATGTAGAAACAATCAAACGAACCGGGTAATTTCCGCTGCTGTGGAACCAATGGGTTGCATCTTTTTTTGAATCTCCTGTTCCATCGCCAAAGCTCCAGTCGTATTTAACAATTAGGTCGTTGGAAATGGAAGAACTCGTGAAGTTGACCATACCGGAATCGCAGACCACTTGCTTGTTCATGGTAAAATCTGCATTCACGCCATAGACACGAATCGTATCCTTTCCAATCACTGGCACCTGGCATCCCTGCGGATCCCTTAAAATCATTTTTGGGAGATATTCTCCCATCATATCGTAAGTGTGGCCAACAAGCGAGTCGCCGGAAAAGATAGTTTCACCATCATTAAAATCCCAAATGAAACTTACCTTGTCCCTGGTGGCGGCGACAAAATTGACCGTGGTTGGAATACAGCCAGAAAAGCGATCGTAAGTAAAGGTACCCTGCGGTCCTCGCACAACTATGGTTTTCATTAGTGAATCAATACAACCTCCAGGACTCACTACTTTGAGTCTTGAATGATAGGTTCCAGGATAAGTAAAAAAATGTACTGGATTTTGCAGAGCCGATCCTGTTCCATCCCCAAAGTCCCACTCATAGCCCACAAAGTGATTCGATTGATTAGAAAAGTTCACAACCAGCGGTGGACACGTGCTCACCGAATCACTCATCGAAAATTGTGCCACTGGGTTTTTGATGCTGACATATGCATTCTTGCCAATTGAATCAATGCAACCATATTGATCTATTATCTTCAGGCTTACAGAATAAACACCTTCGTTCTGATATGAATGGATGGGGTTAGTAATTGTGGAAGTTTGTCCATCTCCAAAATCCCACTGATAGTTTAATGAAGGTCCGCTGGACAAACTGGTGAAGCGGATGGTCTTTTGCATACAACTGCTCGTATCCGAGGAAAGAAAATCAGAAATTGGTTGTGAAATAAGAATTGCATTTCTCTTCGCTATGCTGTCCGTGCAGCCTTGAGAGTCCTTTACCGTTAGGGTCACCGTGTAATTCCCTCCTGTGTCATACACATGATGAAAGGGCGGCGAAGAGAGTGAATCTGATCTTCCATCTCCATAGTTCCACATCCACGTATTAATTGGGTGAATGCTATCCGGAATTGATGCGTCTGTAAAAACAATTTCCTGGCGAAGGCAAGCGCCGGGATCTCCGTTGAAGAAATCTGCCGTTGGCCCGTCCACCTGGATGTAAGTGGGCTTGAACAAAGTATCGACGCACCCATTTATATCGGTAATGACCAACCGAATATTAAACTTACCCGCTGAAGAATAGATATGTGAAACATCTGCAGGGCCATTTTGAATAACACCATCACCAAAATCCCATAGATGGGAGGCAATGTTCGCCGGTTGACTATCTTTTGCTGAAAAGTTAATGGCGGTGCCCTTGCAGGCGATGTTATCCGTCGCCATGAATTCAGCCTTTTCCATCATGATAATAATTTCGCTGGCTGTCGTATGTTCACACGTATCATTTGTTACCGTAAGTTTTACGGTATACTTACCGACAGAAGAAAACCTATGAACTGGATTTTGTTCGGAAGAAAAATTTCCATCACCGAAATCCCAGTACCAGGACGTGGCTCCAATGGATTTATCAATAAATTTTCTGTCAAATCTTTTATCACAACCGGATGAATCAACAAACTTTGCAATTGGAGCTTTGATATAAATATAATCCTGAACGCGAAGGGAATCTTTACACCCGTTGTTGCTGACTATTAGCGTTGGATGAAAGTACCCGGTATCCTGGTATATATGGGAAGGATTTCGCTCTGTTGAAGTTCCTCCATCGCCAAACCTCCATAACCATTGATCGGCAGATCCCACGGAGAGATCCGTGAAATGGACGGGCTGAAAAGCACAAGTGTACCTGGGGATTGCAGAGAACGAAGGGTTAGGCCTGGTACCAATCCTGATTGCATCCATTCTAATCATAGTATCATTGCAACCTCCCGCTGATGTGATGATAAGCTTCACATAATAAGTACCAGCTGAATAAACGTGAACCGGGTTGGTACTTTCAACCAATGTCCCATCTCCGAAGTCCCATTCATATTTTACAATCGAATCCACTGAAGAGACAGAAGGAGAAGGAATAAATGAAAAAGGTTCACATGCTTCTACGGGAATGTTGGCAACAGTAGCCTTGGGTGGCTGAATACGTACAAAACTCTTTCGCCTTATCGTATCTGTGCAGTCAGTACTATTCCTAACTACAAGCATTACGTCAAAGTCTCCGTTTGTTTTGTATGTATGCGTTGGATCTTGAATAGACGAGGTGTCCCCATCTCCAAAATTCCAGTGATATGAAACTGCTCCGGCAGGATTTGAATGAAAATTTATATTTAGAGGTGGGCGGCAAGCATAAGTATTTTGAGCATCAAAGTCAGCAACAGCTTTCGGTATTACTGTTATTCCATGTGAAATGGAATCTTTACAAGCACCAAAATCGCTAACCAGCGAGATGGTATAATTTCCTGCAGCCGCATAAGATTTCAGCGGATTCATTGCAGTAGAATATGTGCTGTCACCAAATTTCCAGCGTGCACCGGTTGCATTGGGTTGCGACCTGTTGATCAATTGAATCGATTCGCCTGCGCAGATCAGTGGGGGATAAGTGAAATCTGCGGACACTGCGCCAATTACAATAGCCTGTTGTTTTACGAAGCTGTCAACGCATCCCGCGTTATTACGTGCTATTAATTTCACAGTGTATGTGCCTGCAACATTGTAAGCATGTATCGGCTGGCTCGCGGTTGTTTTTTCACCATCACCAAAATCCCATTCATAATTGAGCGAGCCAGTACCGGTTGTAGTGTTTGTAAACGGAATATTCGTTGGTGGTTTACATTGACTGGTAAGACTGAACCCGAAACCTGCGACAATGCCATTGTTCAATTGTATATAATTAGGACGTGTGAGAGTAGACACGCAACCATTAGAATTCTTCACTTGCAGTGAAACATTATAGTTGCCAATACCTGAATAGATGTGCTGAGGATGTTGAAGAGAGTCTGTGTTTCCATCACCAAAATCCCACAACCATTTTTGTATGGTTCCGTCAATGCCATTGCTCTTATCGGTAAATTCAACTTTAAGTGGATAACAGCCGCCAGTATCCGAAGCAACGAAATCAACAATTGGTGAAGCAAAAACAGTTATATAATGAATCTTCGTAAGGGAGTCAGAACCTGTGGCATTTTTCACCACGAGCTTAACACTGTAAATACCAGGATTAAAGTAAGTGGCCGAAGGATTCTGAAAATATGAAATGGTTCCGTTTCCCAAATCCCATTTCCAACCATTAGGACTACCGGTTGACTCATCAGAAAATCGGATAATTAATGGAGCGCATCCCTGGGTGATATTACTGGAAAAGTTGGCGGCAAGTTGGGCGGATACAAATCCTGCTGCCATAGATAACAGGCAGGTTAGAATAAGGAATCGGTATAAATAACACCTATTCCTCATAAGATAAATCCAATAGTTTTGGCAATGGGCTGTAAGTAAATGGATTCCGAAAGTTACCCCTTTTTTTACGTACAGTTCGGCACAAAAAACGGGTACGGATTATTCACGGGCTCGGGTCCTGTCGAACGACTGGGGCGAAAAGGGATGGATGACAATTATGCCAGGCATAAAAGCCAGGAAATAAGAAGAATAAGGTTTTATCGAGATAAGAATGAAAGACGAACGATTGACGCGAACCTGCTTGCCAGCAAACGCAATTTACTTTTTCTGAAGCTGCAGGAAATTTGTGTCTGCTCCGTTAACGTTGTAAGCTGTAACATTTGTCCAGCTGTTGTCAGTTATTTTCCACAAACCGTTTAATCGACTTAAAGGTTGCGGCGCTACACCAAAGTTAGAGGTAATAGTCATTTGGTTCACATCGCCGTTCCAATTTCCCTGCGTGACTGTCGTGTTCTGTATACCATCTACTTTTCCGTCCTGGTAAAATTGAAATTCATAACCGTTGAATTCAGATGTGACATAGAGACCAGCAGCTTTATATTCTTTTACAATCCATCGGCCATCCGTAATGGCGTCCATGGCCACGTTCTGCTTTTTCTTTTCAATGATCTTATTGCAAGCTAAGGATGGCAGCAGGAGAATTAAGAAATATATGGGTAAACGTTTATTCATAGTTGTTGGATTTCAATACCTAAAATTCATAAATTTTCCTGTATTTGTCAAGTAGGTAGTGTCTGAAATGTTGAATATTAAGAGGTTCGCCTGAAACATTTGTACACAATTCTTCACTTTTATAGTATCTGCCATATTCGTGGATATTAACTCTTAGCCACTTCAGCAGGGAATCAAATTTACCACTTTCTGTGTCTTTTTCAAGCATGGGCAATTGTTCCGACGCTTTACGAAAAAATTGGGCCGCATAAAAACTTCCAAGGCTGTATGTTGGAAAATATCCAAAGCTTCCGTGGCTCCAATGTACGTCCTGGAGCGCTCCGTGTATATCGTCTGCAACCACCACGCCAAGATGCTTTTTGTAATGTTCATTCCAAAATGATGGAATGTCTTTCACCTCAATTGACCCTTCAACCAGCCTCTTTTCTACCTGGTAACGGATATAAACGTGAAAATGATAAGTTACTTCATCTGCCTCTGTTCTGATAAACGAAGGTTCTACCTTATTTATTCCTTTATAAAACTCTTCGACAGAAACATTTCCCAACTGATCCGGGAATCGCCGTTGTAATTCCGGGTAATAATGCTTCCAGAAATTCAAACTACGGCCGATCTGGTTTTCCCATAATCTACTCTGTGACTCATGGATGCTAAAAGAGCAAGCTTCACCCAGTGGTAATCCATACTGGCTTGTAGGCAATCCCTGCTCATACAAGGCGTGGCCCAGCTCATGAATGCAACTCCACGTCATGTTGGCAAAATCTTTTTCATCAATCCGCGTAGTGATTCGAACATCCTCGGAACTGAAACTTGTCGTGAACGGATGTTCCGAAATGTCTTGTCTTCCCGCTTCGAAATCAAAATGCATTTCGCGAAGCAGGTACATTCCAAAATTCCATTGTTCGCCTTTAGAAAATTTTTGATAAAGAAACGCATTGTCCACTTGAGGAGAGCTTTTGATCTTTTTAAGCAGATCTTCCAAATCGGGGATGAGTTCTTCAAACGTTGCATCGACTAGCGCAACAGAGGCTCCTTTTTCATAATCGTTGAGGAGTGCGTCATACGGATGAATTTTATATTGGAGGTACTCAGCTTCCTGCCTCTTCAATTCAACGAGTTTTTCAAGGTCAGGCTGAAACCGCGAAAATTTATTTTCTTTCCTGGCTTCAATCCAACTATGAAAACTCTGGTTAATCACCTCAACCATCCTCCTCACAAATGCAGCCGGCAATCTTTTTTGCTTCGTGTGATCCTCAAAACTCAGTTCAACATTTCTTTTCTGTCCATCAGTTAAATCACTCCGGCCTAGTAGTTCAACTAAGAGCGTGTACGTTTCATCACTTATAAATAATTCGTGGCTGAATTCAGAAAGAGTGGCGAGTTGCTGGCCGCGGAATGGAGCGCCCTTCCGTGGCATATACGTTTCCTGATCCCATTGCAGAAGGGCAGAAGCATATTTCAGGTCCGCTATCTTCTGCATCCTCTTTACATAGGATTGGTATAAATCGCTTGAATCAATATTTCCCATCGGTTGTGAATCAGAAAATAAATATAGGAATAGCAAAACTCATGCAGGAAGACGGAAATAAAAAAGCAGGCTGCTGCCAGCCTGCTCTGAATGGGTGAATTATATTATTGTTTCGGAAAATTTGGGTCGGCCATAACTTCTTTAATCTGTTGAGTATGCCTGTTGCTGTGTGCAGATATAAAGAGAACCATTTGATATCCATCGATCTTTCCAAATGGCAGCTCATAAAGATGATTTCTCAGATCTTCGTTAGTATTTTTTACAAAATCGATAAGCTTATCCCGATTATCCTTGAATGATGTAAGCGCTTCGTCCGCTGATTTGAACGGTGTATTTTCAGGCCTGAGTTGTTCGGGTGCCTGCGCCTTTTGTGTTCTGTTCTCAATCATCTTAATCAAATCCTCATCTGCAACTTTTACTTCTGATCTTTTTTCCGGTGTAGCCGCTTGTTTGAGATTGTTGTCCAGCATCTGGCGAAGACCCATTTCGGCGGCGGCAATATGTTTGAGACAATCTTCCACAGACCAGCGGTCCGGAGCAGCTTTGAATTTTAACTGCGCATCGCTTAGCCCTTTCACGGTTTTTACAATATCACTTCTCGTGTCTTTCAGAAAATCTTTTGCAAATTTTCTTTCTTTCTTTTCAAGTGACTTAGGTTCAGTAACTGAAAATGCGAGGAATGCGAAAACAGGAATGAGCAACAACTTTTTCATATAAATCTGTTTTGGTGAGGAATGAGTCTGGGAAATTTATTGGGACATAAAAGTTACAACCATTTGCGGAGAATGCGCTAACGAAAGCGCTTATCTTTAATGCAGATAACCCGAGATCAATGAAAATTGCCGAAGTCATTCGACACCTCGAAGCCATTGCCCCTCCTGCAGTACAGGAATCATACGATAATGCCGGATTGATAACTGGCCAACCGGACTCGGAATGCGGCGGAATTATCGTTTGTCTTGATGCAACCGAACCTGTGATCGCAGAAGCCATCGAAAAGAAATGTAACCTCATAATTGCGCACCATCCAATCCTATTCCGTCCTCTTACAAAAATTACAGGGAGTGACTATGTACAACAAGCACTCATTCGTGCAATAAAAAATGATGTCGCGATTTATGCAATCCACACCAATCTCGATAATGTAATTGGCGGAGTTTCCGGTAAAATGGCGCAGGTGCTTGGATTAATGAACATCCAGGTCCTTCAACCAAAAAAGCAAAGCCTGGAAAAACTATACACCTTTGTGCCTACAGAATATGCGGAGGTTGTAAGACAATCCATTTTTCAAGCTGGGGCCGGCCGGCTTGGGAACTATTCTGCCTGCAGCTTTAATTCTAACGGGATTGGAACGTTCACGGCCGGTACGGGAACCAACCCTTTTATCGGCGAGGTAGGGGAAGCTGTGAAGGCAAAGGAAATAAAGATCGAAACGATTTACCCCTCCCACCTCCGAAGTGAAGTAATTAAAGCGATGATTGAGGCTCATCCTTATGAGGAGGTCGCTTACGATATCGTCAAGCTTGAAAATGAGTATCAGAAAATTGGAGCCGGAGTAGTTGGGGAATTGCCGGAGGCAATGGAAGAAAAGGTCTTCCTTAAGCTGCTCAAAGAAAAATTTCAGCTTCAAGTGATCAGGCATACGCCTTTACTGAAGAGGCAGGTTCGCAAAGTTGCACTTTGCGGAGGAGCAGGCAGTTTTCTTATTTCCAACGCTTTAACTACAGGTGCGGACTTTTTTATAACTGGTGATGTTAAATATCACGAGTTCTTTGATGCTCATGGCCGGATGGTGATTGCGGATATCGGCCACTTTGAAAGTGAACGATATACTATTGAGCTCTTGCAGCAGCTTTTAGTGGAAAAATTCCCTACCTTTGCGGTCCTAAAATCGGGCATCCAAACAAACCCGGTTAACTATTATTTCGAAGTATGAGTACAGTCAAAGAATTCTCCGTTGAAGAAAAACTTTCTTCGCTTGTCAAGCTGCAGAAAATTGAATCGAAGATGGACGAAATCCAGGTATTGAAAGGTGAGCTGCCCATGGAAGTTCGCGACCTGGAAGATGAGATCCAGGGCTTGAATTCACGCCAAACCAGGATTGAAGAAGAGATCAATGGCATCCAGGAGTTCATTAACCAGAAGAAGAATGCTATCAAGGACGCTGAGGCTCTTGTTAAAAAATACGAGAAGCAGAGTGAAAATGTGAAAAACAGCCGGGAATTTGAAGCCATCAATAAGGAAATTGAAATGCAGCAGCTCGAAGTAAAACTGGCTGAGAAGCATATCAAAGATGCGAACGAAGAGATTGCTGAAAAAGTGCAGCACCTTGAAAAGGCGAGAAAGAACATCGGTAATAAGGAATCCGTATTGAAAAATAAGAAGGATGAGCTCGAGAAGATCATCGCTGCAAATGAAAAAGAGGAAAAACATTTTGAGGACAGGGCTGAAGAAGCGCGTCAACATGTAGATGAGCGCTTGTTGTTTTCTTATGATCGGATTCGCAAGAATTACCGCAATGGCCTGGCCGTGGTTCCGGTAGAGAGGGATGCCTGCGGTGGTTGCTTTTACGCGATCCCTCCACAAAAGCAAAGCGAGATCAGGCAAAGAAAAAAAGTAATCGTTTGTGAAAACTGTGGCCGGATCCTTATTGATGAAGATCTCGCCAATTCAGTTGAGATTAAATAAATGTGGAAATAAAAAATTTGAACCCCGATTTATCGGGGTTTTTTATTGGTTGGTACAATCGGCTTTTATTTAATTTGCCGTATCTATTATGCTAACCCGGTTATCTATTCGGAACTACGCGATCATTGACGAGATCGACATTACCATCTCTCCAAACTTTACCGTTATTACAGGGGAAACTGGCGCTGGTAAATCAATACTGGTAGGGGCGTTGTCCTTAATTCTCGGCAACAGGGCCGATACCAGCGTCCTAAGGAGTAATGAAAAGAAATGTGTGATCGAGGGAACCTTTGACATCAGCGATAAGGAAGACGTGCTGGCGATACTAAGAGAAGGCGAATTTGATACAACTGATGAATTATTGATCCGGAGGGAAATTAATATCAATGGTAAGAGCCGCGCATTTATCAACGACACGCCAGTAAACCTCGACAAACTTAGAGAGATCACATCATCGCTGGTAGATCTTCACCAGCAATTTGATACACTGGAACTAGGAGAATCCGATTTTCAGCGGGAAGTTGTTGACGCGCTTGCCGCGAATGGAGATTTGCTCGGGTCCTATCGCAAAGACTATTATGAATGGTCCGATTGCAGGAAATCCTTATTGAAATTAATTGAACAAAAAAACCAATTCCAAAAAGAATTTGACTATAACCAATTTTTATATAACGAACTTGAAGAGAGCAATTTCCAGGAGAATGAATTAGAGGAGCTGGAAACTGAATTAAAATTGCAGCAAAACACCGAAGGTATTAAGACGAGCTTAACTTCCGCCGTCTACCAGATTTCAGAAAACGAACAGCCAATAGCACAACAATTGAAGTCGTTGCTTCATCAATTACAAGGCTACAGTAGTTATCATACCGATCTGCCCGGGTTAGTGCAACGGCTTGCATCTGCGCAAATTGAACTTGCGGACATCTCTTCAGAGTTAGAAAGAATAAATCATCACATACAGTACGATCAGGGCAGAATTGAATTCATCACCGAACGGTTATCTATCGGCTACAAATTGCTAAAGAAACATGGTTTGAAAACGACCGGCCAATTAATAGGATTAAAGAATGAATTAGGTGAACGGTTAAATTCCATCATGAATATTGATGAGGAAATTTTATTGAATCAGAAAAAAGAAACGAGCTTGCTCGAGCAATTAAAAAAGGTTGCAGAAATCATCCACGAAAAACGCAACGCACAGGTGCCCCAATTTGAGAGAGAGGTGAACAAACTTTTGAGGCAGGTCGGGATGCCGAACGCAATGCTGAAAGTTGAATTGATAAAGCTGGATCAGTTGCAAGCGGAAGGTGGCGACAGTATAGACTTCTTATTCGACGCAAATCGGTCAAACAATTTTTTACCTGTTGGAAAGGTGGCGTCAGGCGGAGAATTGAGCCGATTGATGCTGTGTATAAAATCCCTCGTTGCGAAAAAAATTGATTTGCCAACAATGATCTTTGATGAGATTGACACTGGTATTTCGGGTGAAGCTGCAAGACAGGTTGGCATCATCATGAAAGAACTCTCTTCAGCCCGACAAGTCATTTGCATTACCCACCTGCCGCAGATTGCAGGCAGAGCAAATGCGCACTTCTTTGTTTAC
>Ga0136846_1214290_pt1 | contig 10564 bp, 8 predicted proteins | sample HopSoiMetagenom2_FD_96841 | JGI IMG/M metagenome (GOLD analysis project Ga0136846, IMG submission 96841) | Grasslands soil microbial communities from Hopland, California, USA - 2 Assembly 2016 (version 4) | ecosystem: Environmental > Terrestrial > Soil > Grasslands | place: USA: Hopland... | reverse complement strand
TGGCATAACGACGAGGCGGGCGCGCAGGACACCGCGGCCAAGGTCCGCAAGGCCGGGGCCAACGCGGAAATCGCGCACCTGGACACGTCGGACCTGGGCTCGTGCGGGGATGTCATCGACGACCTGGCCGGGCGCCTCGGCGGCGTGGACGTCTTCGTGAACAACGCGGGCACCGGCTCGGCCACGCTCGCCCTGGACATGCCGCTCGACGAGTGGCGGCACGTGGTGGCGACCGATCTCGACGGCGCGTTCGTGTGTCTCCAGCGCGCCGCCCGCCGGATGGTCCGGGCCAGCCAGGGCGGCCGGCTCATCGCCGTCACCAGCGTGCACGAGCACCAGCCGCGGGTCGGTTCGGCCGCCTACGACGCGGCCAAGCACGGCCTGGGCGGCCTGATGAAGACCCTGGCGCTGGAACTCGGGCAGTACGGCATCACCGCCAACTGCGTCGCGCCGGGCGAGATCGCCACCCCCATGACCGGCCAGGAGGATCAGGACCCGCATACCGAGCACCGGCCGGGGGTGCCGCTGGGGCGCCCCGGCGATGCCAGGGAGATCGCCGCGGTCATCGCGTTCCTGGCTTCCGCGCAGGCGTCCTACGTCACCGGAGCCAGCTGGCCGGTCGACGGAGGGATGCTCCAGATGGGCCCGCAGGCCGGCTCGCACCTGCCGAACGACGACTGGCGGAGTGCCTGATCATGAAGAGCTGGGTGGCGGCGGCCGGCGTGGCCGCGTTGCTGGCCGGATTCGTCCCCGCGGCCGCGGCGGCCTCGCCCGGGCCGGGAGCATCGCCGGGCGGTGCCGCTCCAGGCGGCCCGGGTGCCCAGTCGTACCTGGGCACCGCCAGGAAAGACTGCTTCGGCACGGCGGCGAGTACCCGGTCGAAGGCCTGGTACACGGTGGCGGACGGCGTGCTGTCCGACGTCTACAGCCCCACCATCGAGAACAGCGACGACGCCACCCTGCAGTACATCGTCACCGACGGCCGGAGCTTCACCGCCCTGCAGCAGCGCGACATGACCTACACGGTCAGCTCACCGGATCCCAGCGGCATGGTGTGCCGGGTGACGAGCACCGACGCCGCGCACGGCTTCAAGCTGGTCACCGACTACCTCACCGACCCGGCCCGGGACAGCGTGGTCATGCGGACCCGGCTGCTGCCGCTGCCCGGCGCGGCGGCGGCCTCGGTGGCCGGCCTAAAGGTCTACGCCCGCTGGGACGCCACCATCGACAACACCGGCGGCGGGGGCGCCAAGAACACCGGCGCCAACGACGCGACCATCGACCCCGCCACCACCGCCCTGGTGTCCTCGGATACGCAGGCACCCAGCGGCCCGTTCGCGGCCCAGGTCACCGGCGCGGTGCTGGCCAGCCGGCCGTTCCTGGCCGCCGCCAGCGGCTTCGCCGGCACCCCGAGCGACGGGCTGGCCCAGCTCGACGCCCACCGCAAGCTGGTCAGCCAGTACCGGACGGCGACCGACGGCAACGTGACGCAGACCGCCGAGGTGGACACCAAGCCGGGCCAGCCGTTCACGCTGGCGCTCGGATTCGGCGCCGACGCCGCGACCGCGATCAAGGTAGCCCGGGCGAGTGCCTCGGGCCCGTTCGGTTCCCTGCTGGGCAGTTACCGGCACGGATGGCGCGCCTATGACCGGACCCTGCGCCGACCGCCCGCCTCCGCCGGCGCGCGGGGCCGCGCCACGTACTGGCTGTCGGCGAACGTGATCAAGGCGGACGAGGACAAGACCTACCCGGGTGCGTTCGTGGCCTCGCCCACCGACCCGTGGGGCCAGTCGGTGCCCGCCACGACCACGCATCCCGGCTGGACCTACCGTGAGGTGTTCGCCCGGGACGGCTACGAGACGTTCACCGGGCTGCTCGCCGACGGCGACCGGGCCAGCGCCCGGGCCATGGTCCGGTTCCTGTTCGACCGGGCCCAGCAGCCCGACGGGAGCTTCCCGCGCGATTCGCTGATCGACGGGGCGGTCGCGCCGGATACGTTCGGCCTGTCGGAGATCGACGAGGATGCCTACCCGCTGCTGATGGCATGGCAGGGGGGCTTCGCCGGCGACGCGGCGTTCTACCGTTCTCATATCCGGCCGGCCGCCGACTTCGTGGTGAGCCACGGCCCGGCCTACGGAGTGGAGCGGTGGGAGGAGCACCCCGGCTACTCGCCGTCCACGATCGCGGCCGAGATCGCCGGGCTGGTGGCGGCCGCCCAGCTGGCCCGGGCCGCGGGCGACCCCGGGCGGGCCGCCCTGTACCTGGCCACCGCCGACGACTACCAGCGGAACGTGAAGAAGTGGACGGTGACCACGAACGGCCCGTACGGGACCGGGCGCTACTTCATCCGGCTGGCCGTGACCGGGCACCCGGACACGGCGCAGACGTACGACCTGGGCAACGGCAGCCTGGCCAAGGTCGACCAGCGGCGCGTGATCGATACCGGCTTCCTGGAGCTGACCCGGCTGGGTGAGCTGCCGGCCTCCGATCCTGATGTGCTCCGGTCGTTGCCGGTGGCCGACTCCGTCATCGGGTCGCAGACCTCGTCCGGGCCGGGGTGGCACCGGTACGGGATCAAGGCCAGCGGCGCCACCGACGGGTACGGCGACTGCTACCGGCCGGATCCGACTTCGTGTTCGCCGTCGGGCGCTCCGTGGTTCCCCACCGCCAAGGGCTCCGGGCACCTGTGGCCGGTGCTCGACGGCGAGCGGGCCGAGCACGACCTGCAGGCCGGGTCTCCCGGCGGCGCGGCCGCCCTGCTGCGGACGATGCAGAACATGACCTCCGGGATCGGGATGGTGCCCGAGCAAGCCTGGGAGGATCCGGCCGTGGCCGCCTCGCCGTACGGCTCGGACCCGGCGACGGCGTCCATCGGGTTCGCGAACGGCAAGCCGGCCGGGTCGGCCTCGCCGCTGATCTGGGCCCAGGCCCAGTACCTGCGGCTGGTCACCGACCTCGGGAGCGGACGGCTGGGCGACCAGCCCGCCGTCGTCGCGGGCCGCTACGTCAGGCACGGGCCGCCCGGCGTGCTGCCGGTCTCGGCGACGGCGGCGGTCTCCGGACATCAGATCGTGGTCACCGGCACGGCCCGCGCCGGGACCGCCGTGGTGATCGCGGCAGATCAGCCGAAGGCGTCCGGCGATACCACTGTCGTGGTCAGGGCGACGGCCGGCCCGGACGGGCGTTTCCGGGCTGCCCTGCCGCTGCACCCGGGGACAAGCGTCATCACGGCCGCCGCTGCCCGCGGCCAGGCGACCGGATGGGCCCAGGCGACGGTAAAGGCCTGATCCGTGCTCTTGATCAGGTTCACCGCCTGAGCTATCCCCAGGTACATAAGTAAGTGATATAAATAACTTATGGAAATTGCCGAGCGTACGCTGGCGGCCGGGATCTCGGCCGGCGTGGAGCGTCTGATCGGCCTGGTCAGGTCGCTGAGCCCCGCGGACGGGCTCTCCCTCACGGCGGCCGCCACGCTGGCCAACCTGGAGCGGTCGGGACCGCGGCGGCTTACCGGGCTCGCCGTCCAGGAGGGCGTGACCCAGCCGGCCATGACGCAGCTGATCGGCCGCCTGCAGGAGGCCGGCCTGGTGCGCCGGGAAGCCGACCCCGACGACGGGCGGGTGGTGCAGGTCCAGCTGACCGACCAGGGCCGGAACATGCTGACCCGGCGCCGGGCGGTGCGGGCCGAGCGGCTCGCCGTGATCCTGGACCGGATCAGCGCGACGGACCGGGCCGCCCTGGCCGCGGCGCTGCCGGCCATCGACGCGCTGGCCAGCGCCCAGCGTGACGCTCCCCTGACCCACTGACCGTTTCCGCGAAAGAGAGTACCGATGAGCGGCACCCATGCAGGCTCGGTCGCGAGCCCGTTCCGGCAGCCGAAGGCCGTCTTCGCCGTCGCGTTCGCCTGCGTCGTCTCGTTCATGGGCATCGGCCTGGTCGACCCGATCCTGCCGGCCATCTCCCATGAGCTGAACGCCTCGCCCAGCGAGGTGACGCTGCTGTTCACCAGCTACCTGGTGGTCACCGCGGTGGCGATGCTGATCACCAACTGGGTTTCCAGCCTGATCGGCGCCAAGAAGACGCTGATCGCGGGGCTGATCCTGATCGTGGTATTCAGCGCGCTGGCTGGGGCCTCCCCCAGCATCAACGGGATCATCGGGTTCCGGGCGGGCTGGGGCATCGGCAACGCGCTGTTCATCGCGACCTCGCTGGCGGTCATCGTCGCCTCGGCCAGCGGCGGCTTCGCCGGCGCGATCGTGCTCTACGAGACCGCGCTCGGCGTCGGCATCGCGATCGGCCCGCTGCTCGGCGGGACGCTGGGCGAGATCAGCTGGCGGGGCCCGTTCTACGGGGTGGCCGCCCTGATGGCCATCGCGCTGATCGCCACCATCGTGCTGGTCGAGCCCACGCCGAAACCGGCCCGGGTAACGTCTTTGTCGGCGCCGCTGCGCGCGCTGAAGCACCGCGGCCTGCTCACGATGTCGCTGACCGCGCTGTGCTACAACTGGGGCTTCTTCACCGTCCTGGGCTACGCGCCGTTCCCGATGAACCTGAGCCCGATCAAGCTCGGCCTGGTCTTCACCGGCTGGGGCATCTTCGTCGCCCTCTTCGCCGTTCTCGCGCCGTACGCGGCCGGCCGGATGGTCCTGGCCGTCAACATCCACTTCCCGTTCTACATCGGCGTCGGCGCCATCATCCTCGGGATCGTAATCCTGAGCACCGCACACGGCCTGCTCACCCAGGCCGAGCGGGTGCAGGCCGAGCAGGTCGCCGCGGCGACCGTCCCGGCCGGTCCGGACCAGGCCGGCGCGGGGCCGACGGCGGCGCGCCACGGCGACCCCGTATCGGTGAGGGCTTAGGTCGCGAGGTCAACGCTCAGGCGTCATGGAAGACCAGGCCAAGGGTGTGCCGGTGGCCAGAGCGCACGGTGCTGACGCCGTGCCGGACGGGGCTCGCGGACCAGCCGCGCGCACCGCGCACCGGGCGGTCCCTGGTGGTGAAGACGAGCCCGTGGCCCTGGTCCAGAATGGTGCAGGTACCCCGGGACTGGGCCCGCGGCCGCTGCTCGACCAGGAGGAACTCACCGCCGGTGTAGTCGGTGCCGTACTCGTCCAGGCCCACCACGACCTGCAGCGGGAAGACCAAGTCGCCGAACAGGTCGCGGTGCAGGGCGTTCCAGTCACCGGCCCGGTAGCGCAGCAGGATCTGGGCGCTCTTGCCCTGCCCGGCCCGGTGGCACATCTCCAGCCACTCCCCCAGCGTGTCCGGCCACGGGGCCGGCCGGCCGAGGCGGCTGGCCCAGTCGCGCGCGATCACCAGCAGGTGCGGGTAGAGCGCCGCGCGCAGCTCGCGGACGGGGGCGGGCAGGTCGTGGGTGAAGTACCGGTACTGGCCGGAGCCGAACCGGTGCCGGGCCATGTCGACGGTGCTGCGGAACAGCTCCGGCTTGTCGTACAGGGCGATCAGCTCCCGGCACTGCCCGGCCGTGAGCAGCCGGGGCGTCCGGGCGCAGCCCGCCTCGTCGAGCTCCGCCTGGACCGCTCCCCAGTCAGCTCCCAGGTCGGCCGGCAGGCCGGCCGTGGTCACCATGAGGTCCCCAGCAGGGCGCCCTCATGGGCGAGCAGCTGCTGCTTGCGCTCGACCCCGCCGGCGTAACCGCGCATGGCCCCGTCCGAGCCGACCACCCGGTGGCACGGGCGGATGATGGCCAGCGGGTTGGCCCCGATGGCGGCGCCGAGCGCCTGGATGCGGTCGCGCGGGACGCCGAGCTGCGCGGCGAGCTGGCCGTAGGTGGTGGTCGTGCCGTACCGGACGGAGTCCAGGGCCTGCCAGATCCGCTGCTGGAACTGGGTGCCGCGCGGGGCGAGGTCCAGGTCGAACTCGGTCAGGTCACCGGCGAAGTACGCGGTGAGCTGGCGGATCACCGGGGCGAAGGGCGCCGGGTCCGCGCGCCATTCCGGGCGTACCGCGGGCGCGAAGCGCTGGCCCTGCATCGACACGTGGGTCAGCCGCACGCCGTCCCCGGCCGGCTGGCCGGCGAGAAGAAGCTCGCCTACTGGGCTTGGCATCGTCGTGTAACTGGTCATGTATCCAGGCTAGGAACCGGCCGGGCGGCAAGCTGGCGGGTTTCGGACACGGCGGTTCGGCGCGACGGTGGCGGCGATGCGGGGAACCGGGCCCCGTTCGGGATAAAGACCCGGCGCGGGCCGGTCAGTCGGGGGCGGGCGCGTCGCGGAGCCGGTGCCGGCCGCGCTGGACGGTGTCGCGCAGGTCCTCGGCCAGGCTCTCCAGCGCCGGGAGCGCCTCGATCAGGGCGGTCTGCTGCCCGGCGGACAGGCCGCCCACCGATTCGGAAATGACCGTCATGCGCTGCGCGGTGATCCGCTCGTAGACGGCCCGGCCTTTCGGGGTGACCTCGACCCGGGCCGCGCGGAAATCGTCCGGGTCGCGCAGCCGGTTGATCAGGTCATAGGAATCGAGCGTGCCGATGACACGGGAAAGCATCGTCGGGTTGATCCCCTCGAGCTCGGTGAGCTCGGCCAGGCTGAGCGGCCCGCGGATGGTGGTGATGCCCAGCACCGAGGCCTGGGTCGGGGTCAGGCCTTCCTCCCGGGAGGCGGCGTTGAGCTGCCGCGCGAGCTTCAGGACGACACGCCGCAACCGGATGACGGTGTCGTTGTCCATGCCCGGCGCTCCCTTTTATTTGCCCGCGAGCAAGCAGTATAGGATCACGCGGATTTCACCGGAACGGCGGAACCTTATTCGGTGGCCAGGATGAGGTCCGACGCCTTGATGACGGCGGTTACGTCCGAGCCCACGGACAGGCCGAGCGACTTGACTGCCTCTACCGTAATCGACGCCACCAAGCGAGTGCCGCCGGCGTCCAGTTCCACGTTGGCGATGGCCTCGCCGTAGTTGATGCCGGTGACCTTGGCCGGGATCTGGTTACGCGCGCTCAGCTTCATAGCTGCAACTCCTCGGATTCAGAAAATGCATGATGAGTACCGCCGATATTTTACCTCGCCCGCCGCCTGGGATCGGACGCTATGCCCGGTTTCCTGCGGCAATGCCTTATTGTGCTTTCGAGATTCGGGGTTGCCTTAAGCAATACGACTGGCGCCGCGGGCAATCTTCTCGTGCGGAGAAATGGTAAATGCGCGGGACTTGGCCGGCGGATACCTTTACCCGATGCGGCGGGCGGGGCCGTCGTCTTTGTTCGACCACATCAGCTGGACCGGGACAGCGCCCGAGCCGTCGGCCAGCTCGATCTCGGCGAAGACCAGGGCGAGGCCGGTCCCGGTGACCGGGATGTCGCCGATCTCGCCGCCCCGGGCGGAGTACCAGCCGAGCCGGGAGCTGTCGCCGGTCCGGATGGCGTCTTCCACGTCCGGGTCGGTCCGGGCCTCGTTGAGCTCGTGGTAGAACGTCGCCGCCACGTTCTTCCAGGGCTGGTCGAAGACGGGGACGCCGTTCCCGGCCTCGGAGTACACGCCGACGGCGTAGTAGACGACGGTGCCGGTAATGCCCGCGGGGACATGCGCCGACCCGTGGTACCCGCCCAGGCCGTGCCGGGAGTCGGCGTCTTCCCCGCCGATCTTGACCACGGCGCGCAGGCGGCGCTCGTGTTCGGCCTCGGTGCCGGGCGGCGGCTGGAAGCCGGGCGAGAAGCCGTCCACCAGGATCACCCCGCGGGGCAGCATGATGTTGACGACCGTACGGCCCAGGTCGGCGTCACCGAGGGCGCCGCTGCCGTGGATCCGGGCCACCAGCGCTTCCACCTGGTCCTTGCAGATGACGGCGGGCGCGGGGCCGGGCAGCAGTGCCGACGGCAGCATGCGCGAGCTGATGGCCGGGCCGTAGTACTGCTGGAGGACCGACTGCAGGTCGTTGTCGGTCATCGCCTTGGCCAGGGCGGCGTCAATGCTGGCCGTGTCGGCGGCGGCCCAGGCGCCGGCCCCGCCGAGGTAGTGGTTGACGAAGACCAGGTCGGCGATCGTCTTGCCGCCGAAGAAGTGGAGGTTCAGCGGCGGCGGGAGCCCGGACCCGGCCCGGGCGTGGTAGGCGCGGTGGGCCGGCGAGCCGGCCAGCAGGCTGACGTTGAGCAGCCGGTCCTGCAGATGCTGCATCGCTCCCCTCCGGTGCGCCGGTCAGGTCCCTTTCACTGTGCGGAGGAGAAAAGCCGCCCGGATGATACAGCCGGGCCGGGCCCGGCGGGGCGGCCCTAGCCGGCCAGGTCCAGGGCCGCGCGGACGATGCTGTCGGCGTCGATCCCGTTGTAGCGATAGAGGTCCTCGGGCGTCCCAGACTGGCCGAACTGCGCCACGCCCAGCGCCACGTGCGGCACCTGGCTGACGGCGGCCAGGAACGACAGCGTGTGCGGGTGCCCGTCCAGGACGGTGACCAGCGGGGTGGCGCGGGCGGCGGGGAACGCCTGCTCCAGGATCCACGGCTCCCCCGGGACCTGGAGCTGCCCCTGCCGGGCGCGCAGGGCCCGGAACAGCAGCCCGGGGCTGGTCACGCACACCACGTCGGCCGGGGTCCCGGCCGCCGCGAGCCGCTCGGCGGCGGCCAGCGCCTCGGGCACGACCGCGCCCATCACCGCGATCGTGACGGCCGGGGCCGCGCTCCCCGGCCCGCCGCTCGCCCCGGCGGAGGCACGGCGCAGCGGGTAGGCGCCGGCCACCACCTGCCGGCGGCGGCGTTCCCGGGCGGCGGGATCGGCCGGGATCGCGGCCAGCTTCTGGCTGACCGGCCGGGTGGACAGCCGCAGGTAGGCCGAGCTGCCGTCCGGGCGGCCGAGCCGGGCCAGGCTGGCCAGCAGGCACCATTCGGTGTCGAGCGCGAACGCGGGCTCATAGGAGATGCACCCGGGCTGCTCGATCCCGATGGACGGGGTGGTGATCGACTGGTGCGCGCCGCCCTCGGGGGCCAGGCTGACCCCGGACGGCGTGCCGACCAGGATCGACTGCCCGCCGGCGTAGATGCCGAACGACCACGGTTCCAGCGCCCGTTCGACGAACGGGTCGTACAGCACGCCGATCGGGAACAGCGGCTGGCTCCACCGGCTCCAGGTCGCGCCGAGCTCGCCGATCAGGCCGACCAGGTTGCCTTCGGCGATGCCGAGTTCGATGTGCTGCCCGGTGGGCTTCTCCCGCCAGTGCAGGATGGTCTCGGCGTCGTCGGCGAACCAGTCGGTCCGCTCCCGGGCCGACCACACGCCCACCTTGTTCACCCAGCCGCCGAGGTTGGTGCTCGAGCTGACGTCCGGGCTCACCGTCACCACCCGCGCGGCCGCCGCCGGCGCCTGCCTGGTCAGGTCGAGCAGGGTCCGGCCGAGCGCCGCCTGGGTGGTGGCGGTCCCGGTCGGCGTGCGGCCGAGGTCCGGCGGCACGACCGGCGGCAGCCGCGGCGGCGGGACCGCGCGGCGCAGCCGCCCGGCGGCCTGCTCGCACAGCTCACCGGACGGGCTGTCCGGCGCCGCCCGCCGCCACGGCTGGCCCGGGTCGGTGCCGAGCTGGGCCGCGAGCTCGCCGAGCTGGGCCTCGGTCAGCAGCGCGGAATGGTTCTGCGGGTGACCCTCGACGGCCAGCCCGTAGCCCTTGATCGTGTAGGCCAGGATGACCGTCGGCCGGGTGTCGTCGATGGCCCGGTAGGCCTCGTCCAGGGAACTGAGGTCGTGCCCGCCGAGGTTGCGGATGGCGCGGAGCAGCTCGTCGTCGTCCAGCCCGGCCACCAGGGAGGCCAGCGACTCGTCCGCGCCCGGCAGGCGGCGGCGCAGCTCGTCCGGGTCGCAGCGGAGCAGCCGCTGGTACTCCGGGTTGGGCATGGCGTCGATCCGGTCGCGCAGCGCCTGCCCGCCCGGCCGGGCGAACAGCTCCTCGAGCAGCCGGCCGTACTTCAGCGTGATGACCTGCCAGCCAGCCGCGGTGAACATCCCCCGCAGCCGGTCGGCCGCCATCAGCGGGACCACCCGGTCCAGCGACTGCCGGTTCACGTCGACGACCCAGACGACCTCGCCCAGCTCGGCCACGCCGGGGTCGACGATGGCCTCCCAGACCGCGCCCTCGTCGAGTTCGGCGTCACCGAGCAGCGAGTACTGCCGTCCGAGGGCTCCGGGGGCGCCGCCGGCCTCGTCCGCGAACCGGCCGTTCAGGTACCGGCGGGCGACCGCACCCCAGATCGGGGCGGTCGCGCCGATGCCGACGGACCCGGTGGAGTAGTCGACCGGGTCGGGATCCTTGACCCGGCTCGGGTAGCTCTGCAGGCCGCCGAACGCGCGCAGCGTCGGCAGGTACGACTCGTCGAGCTCGCCCAGCAGGTAGTTGATGGCGTGCAGCACCGGCGAGGCGTGCGGCTTGACCGACACCCGGTCGTCCGCGCGCAGGTGCCGGAACCACAGCGAGGTCATGATCGAGACCATCGACGCCGAGGACGCCTGATGACCGCCGACCTTCAGGCCGGTCGGGTTGGGGCGGACCCGGTTGGCGTGGTCGACGATCGCGGTCGCCAGCCAGAGGACCCGCTCCTCGATCTCGCGGAGGGCCCGGTCGGTGCTGCGGTCGGC
>Ga0136846_1223313_pt1 | contig 10565 bp, 11 predicted proteins | sample HopSoiMetagenom2_FD_96841 | JGI IMG/M metagenome (GOLD analysis project Ga0136846, IMG submission 96841) | Grasslands soil microbial communities from Hopland, California, USA - 2 Assembly 2016 (version 4) | ecosystem: Environmental > Terrestrial > Soil > Grasslands | place: USA: Hopland... | reverse complement strand
GGCAATCCGTTCGAGAACGTCTGGGGCGCGGTGAGCTTCAGCCGCGGCCTCTTCGGCAAGCCGAGCGACCCGGCGCGCATCGAGAAGGTGCTGCGCGACCTTTCGCTGTGGGACAAGAAGGACGCCAAGGCGATCACCCTGTCTGGCGGCATGAAGCGGCGGCTGATGATCGCCAAGGCGCTGTCGCATGAGCCGCGCGTGCTGTTCCTCGACGAACCGACCGCCGGTGTCGATGTCGAGCTGCGCCAGGACATGTGGGCAATGGTGCGCCGGCTGCGCGAGGACGGCGTCACCATCATCCTCACCACGCATTACATCGAGGAGGCCGAGGCGATGGCCGACCGCGTCGGCGTCATCAACAAGGGCGAGATCATCCTGGTCGAGGGCAAGGCCGAGCTGATGCGCAAGCTCGGCCGCAAACGCCTGATCGTCGAATTGCGCTCGCCGCTGACCGCCATTCCCGACAGCTTTTCGCGCTATGCAATGGAGCTTTCGCCGGATGGCACGCAGCTGACCTATACCTATGACAATCAGAGCGAACGTCCCGGCGTCGCCTCGCTGCTGCGTGAGCTCGAGGCGGCCGGCATCCAGTTCCGTGACATAGACACGCAAAACAGCTCGCTCGAGGAGATTTTCGTCAATCTGCTGAGGCAAGAGCCATGAATTTGCGTGCAGTATGGGCGATCTACCGGGTCGAGATGGCGCGTGCGTTCCGCACCGTGCTGCAGAGCATCATCTCGCCGGTGATTTCGACATCCCTGTATTTCGTCGTCTTCGGCTCGGCCATCGGCTCGCGCATCACCGAGATCGACGGCATCAGCTACTGCGCCTTCATCGTGCCCGGCCTGATCATGCTGTCGCTGTTGACGCAGTCGATCTCCAACGCCTCCTTCGCCATCTATTTCCCGAAATTCGTCGGTTCGATCTACGAGCTGCTTTCGGCGCCGGTGTCGTATCTGGAGATCGTCATCGCCTATGTCGGCGGTGCGGCGACCAAGTCGATCATCCTCGGCCTGATCATCCTGGCGACGGCCTCGCTGTTCGTGCCGCTGCACATCCAGCATCCGTTCTGGATGCTCACCTTCCTGGTGCTGACGGCGGTGACCTTCAGCCTGTTCGGTTTCATCATCGGCATCTGGGCGAAAAGCTTTGAGCAATTGCAGCTGGTGCCGCTTTTGATCATCACGCCGCTGACCTTTCTCGGCGGCAGCTTCTACTCGATCAACATGCTGCCTGAGGTCTGGCGGACGGTGACGCTGTTCAACCCGGTCGTCTACCTGATCAGCGGCTTCCGCTGGAGCTTTTACGGCAAGTCGGACGTCTCGGTCGCCATCAGCCTCGGCATGACCTTGGTGTTCCTCGCCATCTGCATCGCCATTGTCGGCTGGATTTTCCGGACCGGCTACCGGCTTCGCAACTGACCCTTTTTGTTTTGACGCAATTCCCTAGGGAAAGCGCTACGCGCTTTTCCCGGGAAAACCGTTTCACACTTTTCCTGGAATTGCTCTCGGCTACGGCACATTCGTGATGCTGCCGCTGCCTCTGACCTGCGAACGCTTCATGGTCGGATGGCCGTAGAGATCGACGTCGCCACTGCCCGAAATCGAGACATCGGCGTCCGCCTGCGCGGTGACCTCGGCATCGCCGCTGCCGCGGATCTCGATCCGCGCGGACTGCGCGACCAGGTTTTTCAGCCGCCCGTCGCCCGAACCCGAAATCTCGAGGTCGAGCGTCTCAGCGCTTCCGCTGGCGGTGACGCTGCCGCTGCCGCGAATGTTGAGCTGCAGCTTCGGCTGATTGATCCCGTCCAGCGCAAGGTCGCCGCTGCCCACCACTTTCCAGTCCGTTATCGCCGGTCCCGACAGGGTGACATCGAGCCTGGACGGGAACCAGCCCGGCTCGCAGTCGAGGCTGAGCTGGCTGCCTTCCATGCGCAGATGATCGATGAGAGCCGCTTCGCCGCTGACCACAGCCTGCGCCTTGTCGCCCGGCCGGTAGCGCACCGAACCCGGCAAAGCGAGGGTGAAACTGTCATTGGCGTCGAAGGGCAGCGTGACCTCCTTTTTCGTCCGGGTCGGCGCGCCGCAGGTAGATTGTCCGCCAATCCACGATCCGCCGGCATTGATCCAGTCCGGGCCGGCAAGCCCGATGCCCATCGCCAGGAAGACGGCGGCGCCCGCAAGACCCGCCGTTGCCACGAATGCCAGTTTTCCACTCATGATCCGGTTTCCTTCAACGTAAAGACAGATGGTGCTCAGGCGCGACTGCGGTCCGATTGCGTCAGGCGCGAATGCATCCTGGCATAGCGCCCGAGAAGTCGCAGGCCGGCGCCCTGGCCCAGCAACAGCAAGGCGCCGCCGCCGATGAAAAAGCTGACCAGCCCGGCGCCGATGAAGACCCGGCCGAGCGTCACCGTCAGCGCGCCGCCGGCATCGAACAACAGCGTCGTGACAATGATCTTGATGCCCAGCGCGCCGATGGCGACAAGCGTGATGCCAAGGCCGATGCCAAGGATAACAGCAGTTAAAAGCAGCGGCAGCAGGAAGACGAGGTCGACGAAGGCAAGGCCGGCCAGCGCAAGCGTTGCCGACAGCATATTCGAAACGCTGCCATGGGATTCGAAACGACGCAGGCCAGCCTCCGCCTGCAACTCGCGGGCGAGCCTCGCCGGATCGCCCAGGGCGGCCGCGACCTCCGCTTCGCTGCGGCCGGATGCATCGGCGAAATGGGCGGCGTAGTCGCCGACAATGTCGTCGATCTCCTGCGGCGGCAGGCCGGCAAGCCCGGATCTCAATCTCTGCAAGAAATCATCCCTGGTCATGGCAAATCCTTGAGAAGTTGGTCGACAGCGGCCGAGAGCGAGCGCCAGTCGCGGCGGTGGACGTCGAAGGCCCTCTCGCCGAGCGGCGTGAGCCGGTAATATTTGCGCGGCGGCCCGCTGCTGGACTCTACGATGCGGGTGGCGACGAGCCCGTCATTCTGCATCCGGCGCATCAGCGGGTAGATCGTGCCTTCACCCATATTGACCGCGGCGACCAGCGTGCTGGCGATCTCGTAGCCATAGCTTTCGCCGCGCGACAGCACGGCGAGCACGCACAGCTCAAGCGCGCCTTTTCGCAACTGCACCTGGATCGAGTCGGTCATGTCTGCTTCCGATTTTCCGGATAGCTCGGCTTCCGGTTTCCCAGATACATATAACAAGCTACCTGTTTATGCAAGGTAGCTTGTTAGCGATGGTAGCACAGGCGCTGTGCGGCCATTGGTGGCGGGTCTGATAGACGGGTTCGGCGGGAGTTTTACGGGAGATTCCGCATTACGGGCATGGGCAACGCTAGATCGCCTTGATCAGGCGCAGCAGTCCCAGCATCTCGATCAGCGTCCCCTTGCGGAAGGCGATGTACGTGGGTTCCTCGATGCCGTGGAAGCGGCGCTTGAACGCCGCCTGGCCCTTGAGGTTGAACTTGCTGCGGTTGACCCAGGGCGATTCGTAGGCGCGCTCGAAGGCGTTGCGCCAGAAGCTCGATTCGGCAAAGCTGTTGGCGCCGACATCAAGCATTGGCGACAGGCCGAGCGTGACGACGGAAATGCCCTCTGCGCGGAACCGGTCGACGGCGAATTTGGTCAGGCCGACCTCGGCATGCGGCGAGGCATCGATATGCTTGCGCTTGAAGGAGGTGGTGTAGCCGATCACCTTGCCGTCCCTGAACAGCGGATCGAAGTCGAGCAAAGCGACCAGTTCGCCTTCCGGGCTGTAGAGGACAAAGCGCCGCATATCCATGCCGAGATGATCGGCAAACGGGCGGTTGAGGAACGCCATTTCCCAGCGCTTGACGATGCGGTCGGCTCGCCAGTTCTGCGACAAGCGCTGGACCTCGTCGAGATAGACCGCCCCCTCGGCAAAGGAGAAGCCTTTCTTCAACAGCCAGCGTTCGGAATAGCGCACGGTTTCGTTGCGCTTGCCGGAAAAGTCGTGCGCGGGCAGCTCCAGCCTTGTGTCGATGCCGAGACGGTTGACCTGGTAGCCAAGCCCGGAAAGCACGCGCGCCGTCGGCTCGCCGATCTGCACGAACCACGGGCTGCCGGCGGCTTCGACGAAGCGCCTGATGTAATCGGGCCGATCAGGCGGATGGGCCACCGGATCGCCGAGCGCGAAATGATGCTTCATCTTGGTGCCGAAGGCGATATAGCCGTCGGCGTCGCCGAAATAAGACAGTTTTTGCTGAACGGCGCTCGAATAAGCCAGCGAGAAGTCGCCGTGCCGGCGGACCAGCGCCAGCCGCTCGACATGCGTCAAATCCAGGCGCGGCACCTTGGCTGCGGCGCTCTCCAGCAGTCTGTCGAACAAGATACGCAAGGAGGGCATGGTCGAGCTTCCGCGTGCCGATGATAACGGAGGCCAGCCCCACCAAGGCCTCGAATCAGTCGCATTGACGCGACCTCATTATCGATCATATCGCCCGTGTGCCATATAGGACGGGTTTCCGTGGCGCACCTAAAAGGGAATCTCGACCGAATGGCGGCAACGACAAGCGAGACGGTGATCGTCATCGGCGCCGGAGCGGCCGGGTTGGCCGCGGCCGATGCGCTCAGCCGCCACGGTGTGCCCGCCGTCGTGCTCGAAAAAGAAGAGCGGGTCGCGGAACCATGGCGGCGGCGCCATGAAAACCTGACCCTCAACACGCATCGCGCGCTGTCGGCGCTGCCAGGCCTTGCCTATCCGCCGCGCACCGCTGCCTTCCCGCACAAGGACGTCGTCGTCGGCCATCTCGAGGAATTCGCCCGCAGCCGTGGCATTGCGGTGAAGTTCGGCACTGCCGTCGAACGCATCGAGCGCACCGGCGATGGCTGGCTTGTCCATACCGGCCAGGGCACGCTGAGCGCCCGGCATGTCATCGTCGCCACCGGCCGCGATCGCTTGCCGTGGACGCCGGACTGGCACGGCCAGGCGTCTTTCCAGGGCAAGCTCGTCCACGCGGCCGATTTCGGCGCAGCGGACGATTATGCCGGCAAAAGCGTGCTGGTGGTCGGTGCCGGCAATTCCGGCTTCGACGTGCTCAACCACCTTGCCCGTGCCGACACACGAGCCGTGTGGCTGTCGGCCAGGCACGGTCCTTCACTGATGCCTAAGCGGATCGGCCAGGTCGCCGTGGCGCGCTTCGGCGGCTTCATGGCGATGCTGCCGACGCCGGTCGCCGATGCCGTGATCGCGGCGACGCAAAGGTTGGTGTTCGGCGATCTCACCCGTTTCGGCCTGCCACCGGCGCCCAAAGGCGGCGCCAGCCGGCTCGGCGTCGAGCAGATTGCGATTGCCGTCGACGACGGCGCCGTTGCCGCGCTGAAGGCGGGCCACATTTCGGTGGTCGCGCCGGTGGCGGGTTTCGAAGGCGCCGGCGTGCGGTTGAGCGACGGCACCGTGCTCCAGCCGGATGTGGTGATCGCTGCGACCGGCTATCGCACCGGGCTGGAAACCATGCTGGGCGATCTCGGCGTGCTCGACGCCAAGGGTGTGCCGAAGGCCAATGGCGGCACGCCGAGCGGCCAGCCCGGCCTGTGGTTCATCGGCATGCGGCCAAGCCTGACCAGCTATTTTCACAGCGCGGGCGTGCAAGCCGAGGCAATTGCGAAGCAGATCGCGAAAGGGTCTTAGCCGCTTCTGGGGCGTGAAGATCGATGGCCGGCTGGCCGCGATGGCCGGAGAGCGCATGAAGCAGCCCGGCTATAGCGAGTTCAGCGGCGTGTGTTCGCATCCGGATTTTCGCGGCGGCGGCAGGCTGATGTCGGTGTTCGTCTCCAACCGGATTTTGTGCGCGGCGAGATGCCGTCCAACGCGCGGCATAGGCGCTCAGGCGGATTTCGGCTCCAGCCGGCGAAAACCGACGGTTTCCATCAGCATATCCTCCTCGACCATCCCGGCATTGTGGAGCGCGAGCACGTTCAGCGCGATCTCCCGCGCCTCGGCCGAATCGGGATGCACGTCGCGCCTGCGGCAGGCCTCGTCGAACACACGTTGCAGCTTGGCGATGTCGCCGGGCCTGAGCAGGCCACGGTCATAAACAGACTTCGGCATGGCAGCCTCCTCCAGAGGATCTAGGGCGTCATGTTTAAATGTCCAATCTTTCCCGAGGCTTGAGTAAAGAAGTCGCCGGGATTTGGATGAACCCGACCCGAGCGTCGGCCATCAGACCGCGTCTTGCGGCCACCCATCGGCCCACATCTCGTCACCGGTAAGACCTGTTCCGCTGCAGTTTGCTTGACGTGCCCGCACGCTTGGGAAACAAGGGCTGCCACAAACGGCAGCGAGGCACAAAGTGAGTTTCTGGGGACTGACGCAGCTCGTCATTTCGACGGTGATTTTTCTGCTGGCGGCAATCGCGGCCAAGCAATGGGGGCTGGCGCCAAGCCTCGGCAAGATCCTGCTGACGCTGGCGCTCTATACGGCGGGCAATCTGATGATGCTGCGGCTGGTTCGCGAATTCGGCATGTCGGTGTCGTTCAGCCTGTCGGCGGTGATCCAGCTGGTGGCGGTCAATGCGGTGGCGCTGCTGTTCTTCGGAGAGCGCGTCAACGCCTTGCAGGCGACCGGTATCGTGCTGGCGATCGCCGCGGTGGTTTTGATCACGCTCGGACCCTATTTGCAGGGGCGGCTATAATCCGATGAAGGCCAGCCTCCGCACCCTCGCCAACCTGATCGAATTTCCGGTGCTGCTGGCCGGGTTGATCATCGCCGGCGGCCTGTGGGGGTTTGAAGAGCTGATGGAGGTGGCGCGCGCCACGACGCCGCACGCTTTCGATACCGAGATCCTGCTCGCCTTCCGCCAGGCCGGCCATCCCGATGTCCCGCTCGGCCCACTCTGGCTGCAAGGGGCGATGCGCGACATCACCAGCCTCGGCAGCTCGACGGTGCTGACGCTGATCGTCACGGCGGTGATCGTCTATCTCCTGCTGATCCGCAAAGCAGGCACGGCGCTGTTCGTCCTGCTGGCGGTCGTCGGCGGCCAGATCCTGTCCACTTTGCTGAAAGCCGGCATCGACCGGCCGCGCCCGGACCTCGTCTCGCATCTCGTCAACGAGACATCGCTGTCGTTTCCAAGCGGCCATGCCATGCTGTCGGCGGTGACTTATCTGACGCTCGGCTCGCTGGCGGCGCGTTTCCTGCCGGGCCGCACGACCAAGATTTTCGTGCTGTGCCTGGCGGTGCTGACGACGCTGCTGGTCGGCGTCAGCCGCGTCTATCTCGGGGTGCACTGGCCCTCCGATGTGCTGGCTGGCTGGTGCGCGGGCTTTGCCTGGGCGATGCTATGCTGGCTGGTCGCTCGGGCGCTGCAGCGGCGCCATGCTGTAATCGACAACAGTTGAGCCGCATGGTCTGATGCTGCAACGGCCGGGCCTACGACCAATACGTTGCGTGCTGGACCGCCGCTAGACGAATTTAAATCATCAGCCGGCTAAGGGAGCGCCAATGCATCCAGTGGAGGTTTTTGAGCTCATCATCGGCATGATGCTGGCCATCATCGGGCTGCATTATGTGGCGCGCCGGCTTGGGCTGCCGCCGGCGGTGGCGCTGTTGACCGGAGGAAGCTTGCTGGCCTTCCTGCCCGGCGTGCCCGTTGTCGAGCTCGATCCGGAATTGGTGTTGGTGCTGTTCCTGCCGCCGCTGTTGATGGATGGCGCATGGTTCATCGCGCTGGCGCAGGTGCGGCGCAATCTGGTCGGCATCCTCTCGCTGGCGATCGGGGCCGTGGTATTCACGACAGCGGTGGTGGCGGCGGTGACGCATTGGCTGCTGCCGCAACTGCCCTGGGCGGCCTGCGCGGCGATCGGCGCGATCGTGTCGCCGCCCGACGCGGTTTCGGCGCGCGCAGTGCTGCAGCGGGTGCGGCTGCCGCGGCGCCTGACGACGCTGCTCGAAGGCGAAAGCCTGCTCAACGATGCGACCGGGCTCGTGCTGTTCCGCTTCGCGGTGGCGGCGACCATTTCGGGCAGCTTCAGCATCTCCGAGGCATTGGGAAGCTTTGTTGTCCTTGCGGTCGGCGGCGTGTTGGTGGGCATCGCGACCGGCACGCTGTGGGTCGTGCTGGTGCGGCGTCTCGGCGACGAGTATCTGATGATCGCCTCGTCGATACTGACCTGCTGGACGACCTATATCGCCGGTGAGACGCTGCACGTTTCGGGCGTCATCGCGACCGTGGTCGCCGGGCTGATCTGCAGCTGGTACCAGCACGTCGTCTTCAGCGCCACCGTGCGCATGCGCGGCACCGCCTTCTGGACGGTGATGATCTTCCTGCTCGAGGCATCCGTGTTCATACTCATCGGCTCCTCGCTGCGCGGGGTGATCGAGCGGGTCGGCGGCATCCAGACCGTCATCACCAGCATGGCCATCCCGGTCAGCCTCGTCGTGCTGGCGGTGATCGTCGCGCGCTTTGTATGGGTGTTCCTCTCCGATGCGGTCCTGGCCGTGCTGAAGCGGCTACGGCTGACGCGCCGCGCACCGCTCGGCGCGCGGTCGGCGACCGTGCTGAGCTGGGCCGGCATGCGCGGCGTGGTGACGCTCGCGGTGGCGCTGACCTTGCCGGAAACGATGCCGGCCCGCGATTTCATGCTGGTGACGGCGTTCGCCGTCATTCTCGCCACGGTGCTGATCCAGGGCACGACGCTGGGCACGCTCATCCGCTGGATGGGCATCAGCGAGAACGACGGCGCGCGGCTCAGCATGTCACAGGCCGAGGCCGCGATGGCGCAGGCCCAGCTGGTGACGGTGCAAAAGCTGGCTCACGACGCCGAGGGGACGCTGATCCATCCGATGCTGCTCGACCGCTACCAGCGCAAGGCGAGCATGCTGGCCACCTATCCCGGCCGGGAGGCCGAGTATACGCCAGGCCTGCATGCGCATTTCGACGTGGTGCTGGCGGCCGTCGCGGCAGGGCGCGCCGAACTGATCCGGCTGCATCGCCGCGCCGACATCGACGACGAAGTGCTGCATGAGCTGGAGCGCGACCTGGATCTGGAGGAGTTGTCGGCGATTGCGGCGAAGGGCTGAGCGCACGTGGCGGCGGCGCGCTGGAAAAACCGACGATGACAATCAGATCAGCCGGTTGATCAATCCGTGTCCGCAGCCTGCCAAGAGAAAAAGCGCCGACAGCAAGGCCGCCGACGTCGTCAAGGTCCTGAAAATGTTCAACTGATATCTCCCGCCAATGAGACCCAAGTTGGCTAGGGTAGCATGCCTATCCCGTTTTCCGCCATTCAGTCCTACGGATGGATCATGTTCCATATATGCATAATGATGGTTGAAACATCACAATGATTGTATTATACGTAGAAACCGCAGACTCAGACGGGGGTTCCGACCGATGATCACCGCCGCGCAGATGCGCGCCGCGAGGGCGCTGGCCGGCATCGATCAGAGGCAGCTGGCCGAGCGCGCCGGGGTTTCGCTTCCAACCATCCAGCGCATGGAAGCGAGCGACGGTGTGGTCAGGGGCGTGGTCGACACGCTGATGAAGGTCATCCAGGCACTCGATGAGGCCGGGGTGGAACTCATCGGCGAGAACCAGACCAGCGAGCGCGGCGGCCGCGGCGTGCGCCTCAAGCCGGTCGCGCCGCCGAACCCGCAAGGCTGAGCCGGCATACAGTCGCGACGGCGACCGCCGACAGTCCTGCCGACGATCCCGCCGCCTTCACGCAAGCGGAAGGCAAGCCATGGATCAGATCCGGCAGGCAGTGCATCAATCGGCTCGGAAATCGGCCCGGAAGCCGGCGAAGCCGACATTTTCAGAGCTGTTCACACCCAAGCTGGTGACGGTCTGGCGCGAGGGTTACCACCTGCCGCAGTTCAAGGCCGACTTCATGGCCGGGCTGACTGTCGCCATCGTGGCGTTGCCGCTGTCGATGGCGATTGCGATCGCGTCGGGAGTGACGCCGGAGCGCGGCCTGTTCACGGCCATTGTCGGCGGCTTCATCATCTCGGCGCTCGGCGGCAGCCGCTTCCAGATCGGCGGCCCGGCCGGCGCCTTCATCGTGCTGGTGGCGGCAACGGTGCAGCGCGAAGGCATCGACGGACTGCTGCTGGCAGCGATGATGTCCGGCATCTTCCTGCTCGGCATCGGCTATCTCAGGCTCGGCACCTACATCAAATTCATCCCCTATCCGGTGACGGTCGGCTTCACCGCCGGCATCGCCATCATCATCTTTTCCGGCCAGATCGTCGAACTGTTCGGACTGACGCTTGCCGGGCCGGAGCCCGGGCCGCTGCTGCCGAAGCTGATGGCGATCGGCAAGGCAGCCGGCACGATCAACATCTCGGCCACTATGGTGGCGGTGCTGACCATCGCCACCATCGTCGCCGTGAAGCGCTGGCGGCCAGGCTGGCCGGGCATGCTGATCGCCGTCGGCCTGGCATCGCTTGTCGTTGCGCTGCTTTCCCTGCCGGCGGAAACGATCGGTACACGCTATGGCGGCATTCCGCGCAGCCTGCCGTTTCCGGCGCTGCCGGCACTCAGCCTCGGCAAGGCGATCGCGGTGCTGCCGGATGCGGTGGCCTTTGCGCTGCTCGGCGCCATCGAATC
>Ga0136846_1227254_pt1 | contig 10566 bp, 13 predicted proteins | sample HopSoiMetagenom2_FD_96841 | JGI IMG/M metagenome (GOLD analysis project Ga0136846, IMG submission 96841) | Grasslands soil microbial communities from Hopland, California, USA - 2 Assembly 2016 (version 4) | ecosystem: Environmental > Terrestrial > Soil > Grasslands | place: USA: Hopland... | reverse complement strand
CCAATAAAAGTGCACATGTCCGCCGGCCCTGTTTATTTGAAAACTCCCATTCTTATAATCTATCAATATCCCTCTTTTTGGCATTGCACGAATGTCGGCAATTGAAAAGCCGAGTGTGTTTAATGTAATCGTATCTGTACCCATAAGATAATAGCGAACGTAAGAAGGCCGGATATATATTGAATCGCTTTTGAGCTTTTTAATTACACCTTTTTCCCAATCACCTTCTCATCCGATAAAGGCTATTTCTGCCCCTTCCCAATACCTGGAAATAACTTTCCTTCCTCTTTTGAATTCAAGGATAGTTTTTTGAGCATAGATAATTTTACTGGAAAGAAGCAGTGTAATAATTGCTACAAATCTGTGCATGTTTGGTTGAATTTCGATCAGGCGTTCGGGTGGCGTTATGCTAATATACTCTTCTGAAAGAAAAGGAAACCTTAAAATTTACGCTCCGCCTCCAATTTATCAGGCAGATCAGGTTTCCCCAATCCGGGGAAGAACCCTGGCACTGGTCAGGCAACAATTTTGCTAAAAATATCACATGACAACATTAAGACAACAGGAGAATCAGGAAGCCCTTGATTTTTACCGGGAAGCCCTTCAACTGCTACAGGAAAGCGGCGCCCAATATATGCTCGGCGGGGCCTTTGCCATTTTTCACCATACCGGCATTTTCAGAAATACTAAGGACCTGGATGTGTTTTGTCCGGCGAGCGAATACCCCAAAATATTAAAATATTTCGCTGCAAAAGGCTTTCGTACCGAGCTTACAGATATTCGCTGGCTGGCCAAAATATTTAAAGGCGACTATTATATCGATATCCTTTTCGATACGCCTAATAGTGTTTGCCACGTTGACGACGACTGGCTGCAACGCGCGCACCAGGCCGATTTTATGGGTTTTACAATTAAAATGTTGTCACCCGAAGAATTGGTGTGGTGCAAAATTTATGTCCAGAACCGAGAACGGTTCGATGGCGCTGATATCAACCATGTATTACTGAAACAGGGAAAGAACTTCGATTGGAAGTGGCTCGCGCGTAAAATGGACCTGCACTGGCATCTCTTATTAAGTCAACTCCTCTCCTTTCAATTCGTTTATCCATCAGAATTTCATTCCATCATTCCCAAATGGCTTTTTGATGAATTGCTTGCAAAAGCTGCTGAACAGTATGAATTGCCCGCCCCCATCGAAAAAGTATGCAGAGGCCCGGTAATCGATCAAACTCAATATGAGATCGACATCAGGGAATGGGGTTATAAAGCTTGTACCATTAAAACAATTTGATTATGTTCACTGAAAGGAAAACACGTATTGCCGCTGTTGGCGATCTTCACATTCGGGATACGGATAAAGGGAAATGGGTCGATTTTTTTATTGACGTTTCGAAAAATGCTGATGTGCTTGCCATCTGTGGCGATCTAACTGATACCGGTGACGAATCGGAAGCTCATACCCTTGTTGCAGAATTAAAATCCTGTTCGATCCCCGTTGTTGGGGTGCTGGGTAATCACGACCATGAAAAGAGCCGGCATAAACTCATCAGACAGATCGTACAAAATCATCCCAATGTTCACATCCTGGATGGTGAAGCGGTGGTAATTGCAGGTGTTGGCTTTGCGGGCGTGAAAGGTTTTGGCGGTGGTTTCGATAACCACATGTTGTCGATGTTTGGTGAAGGCGCCATGAAATCATTTGTGCAGGAAGCTGTTGAAGAAGCATTGCATCTTGACCTGGCGCTTGCCCGCCTTGACCAGGAGCACGCTAACATAAAAAAAATTGCCCTGCTGCACTATTCACCCATAAAAGAAACTGTTCAGGGCGAACCGGAACAGATCTTCCCATTTTTAGGTTCTTCCCGTTTGGCTGAGCCGTTATTGCGTCGCGATGTTGAAGTGGTGTTTCATGGGCATGCACATGTAGGGAAGCTGGAGGGAAGTATTGCCGGTAAGGTAAAAGTGTTTAATGTAGCCAAACATGTGCTAAAAAAATCCGGTTACGAGCATCCTTATTTTTTATATGAAATTTGATTCACTGCTTGCGTTAACTCCATTCAATAACCACTTTGATCTCTTCATGATCATGGATAAAAAAGGCTTCGCGAAATTGGGTATAGGGAATCTTCTCCGTTATTACTTTCCCGATCTCGTTGGGCCAGTTTTCATTGGCCGCCTGCAAATATTCCACAGCCTGTTTGTAATGGTGGATGCTGGCATTCACACTGCCGAGTAATACCTGGTTCTTAAGCACCAGCTGCTGCAGCATATTCCCGGCCGCAATAGTCAGGGGTCGATCACCGGCAGGAATGCCAGTGGCTACATATATTCCGTTAACGCCTAATACATCTATCAGTTGTATCTGCAATTTGGCTATGCCCGTTGCTTCAAAAACAAAATCGGCTTCGCCAAAGTTGTCATCTATATCGGTAGTTTGCACTTTTCGTCCATCTATATAGGTTCCGCCTATCTGTTTTAAAATTTGTACGCGTAAAGAATTTTCATCAACAATATCAAGACCCATCACGTTCGCACCTTGTAACCGTAGGGCAAAAGCGGCCATCAATCCAATGGGACCCAGACCAGCCACCAATGCTTTTTTACCTTTTAACCAGTTGCCTGCAGGCAAAATATCTTTCAGTCTTGCACCCTGAATTATCATTGCTTCATCGATCGCCTTGGCAGCTACAGACATGGGTTCAGTTAATACCCCAATATGTTTTATTTGTTCAGGTACTTTTATAAAGTACTGTTCCTGATCTATTACAAATTCTGTTTGAAACCCATCGGCTTCCTTGATACCTCTTTCGGTATACCGGCCACTGTAGCAAAGATCACTTCTATTATTCCGGCAGGCTTCGCATTCACCACAACCCCGCCGAACAGTAAATAAACCGTAATCTCCTGGCTTTACAGACAGCACCTTGCTGCCGATTTCAACTACCTGTCCAAACATTTCATGGCCAATCACCAATTCATGTTTACCAGCAGGCGCATCGGCACGGCCACCTTCGGCTTCTTCCCGGTCAGTGCCGCAAATACCAACCTGCAATACTTTTATTTTTATATCATAGGGTGAACCGATCTGCGGCTCACCTATTTCTTCAATAGAGACATTTGTTGTATGTGGAACCAATGAAATTGCTTTCATAACAAATGATTTACTTTCTATTGTTGCTCAAAAAATCATTCCCGCCTTCATAAAAAATGAAATGGCAACATGGCATGCTTTTTTTGATTTCAACTATATTTGACTATGACTGTAAAGTGTGCTTTATTGATAGTAATATGCCTGTGCATGATGCAGCTGGCAGGGTTCGCCCAGTTTAGTGATACGGTTAACTACTATGCAAATTTTTCGGGAACGGGTAATTTAAACAGAACGAATACGACAGGATCCACTTACCTGCTGAATAATTCGCTAACCTTCCAGGTAAGTAAAAAGAAATTTTCCATCAACAGTATGGCCAGTCATGTGTATGGTAAGAACCCCATCTCAAAAACGAATGATGATTTATTGGGAATACTCAACCTGGATATATTGAAGGGCGTTCAGAAATTTTATTACTGGGCACTTACCAGCTATGAAAAAAGTTTTTCCTTAAAGCTTAATAACCGGTTTCAGGCGGGTGCGGGCGTTGGCTATACTTTTGTAAACACAGATAACGCCAACCTGGAAATAAGCGATGGGCCTTTGTTTGAAACCACCGATCTGAGCATCCCTGATCAGAAAGGACAAACCAGTTACCAGACCGTTCGTAATTCTTTACGATTGAAATACCGGTTTATTATTAAAGAAATATTCCGCTTCGATGGCATTAACTTTTATCAGCCTTCTTTTTCTGATGGCAGTGATTATATTCTGAAGCTAAAAGCCAACTTCTCTATCAAACTGTATAAATGGCTCAACTTCACTACTTCGTTCAACTATAACAGGCAGAACATTACTTCTACGGAGAACTTGTTTATGAGCTATGGATTGAGCATGGAGAAATACTTTTAAGGCAGCACAACGTTCCCAAACATGCAATAATTATTACATATTGAGAGCCGTCAAAAGGCGGCACCAATATTGCTGCTAACGGACAGCAATAATTTATTTAATCCGTTTCTATTGTAAAATCCAAATCAAGAATGACCCGCTATTATTTGATTCCTGCCCTGGTATTTGCTTTATTCCTGGGCGGCTGTTCCAAAGATTCTAAATCACCCGACAATCCTGCACAAGGTTCTGGCAAAAAGGGGGCTGATTTCTCCACTAATATGCAGTATGGTTCCTGGAATGCCGATGTATTGGCTTTAAAGCCCTTTTGGTATTATACCTGGGGTAAAGAACTGCACGATGGTTCTCCCCAAAATTGTGAGTTTGTTCCCATGTTCTGGGGAGCGGCCGATGTAACGGCCAATAATATTGCTGCAGTGAAAAAGTTGAAAGATGATGGTAAAATAAAATATGTGTTGGGTTTTAATGAGCCCAACCGTGGCGACCAGTCAAACGTGTCGGTTTCGCAAGCATTGAAATTATGGCCGCAACTGGAAAGCATTGGGTTACCGCTGGGTAGTCCCGCTGCAGACTGGCCTACCAACAAGTGGATATATGATTTCCTCGATTCCTGCAAAGTACAGGGACGCCGTGTTGATTTTATCTGCGTGCATATGTATGCCAATGTTGATGAGAACGTTTACCTCAATACATTAAAAGAGGTCTACAATAGATACAAACTTCCCATCTGGATCACTGAATTCGCTCCTGCCGACTGGAACGCTACAAAGCCTGAAAACAATCCCTATACACCAGCACAGGTACTGGCCTTTATGCAAAATATACTGCCTAAACTGGAAGCGCTGGATTATGTAAAACGTTATTCCTGGTTCTCAGGCGATCCTAAAAGCCCACAAATGTGGTCTTCTGCTTTGATCGACGCCAACGGAAATCTAACAGAGCTGTGCAAGTGGTACGCCAACTATCAACCTAATGCGGCCATTGCAAAATAGACATCGCTGTTTGTAGCAAACAAAAAACCCGCATAAGACTTGATCTTATGCGGGTCTGGTTCAGAGAGTCAGCTTGCTTCGCCTTTTTATGCAGTTGCTTCTTCTTCTGCTGCCTCTGGTGCAGTTTCTTCAGCTGTAGCATCACTCGAAGCTTCTTTTGCAGGCTTAGGCGCCTTTTTAGAAGATTTGTCGAGAATTTTTTCAAGGGCACTGATCGCTTCCTGAATAGGCTTTAATTTTGCCGAAATCTCCATTTCTTCTTCTTTCAGTTTTCTTAATGCGTCAATCACTGGATTTTCTTTTACAATGGTTTCTTTGGCCATAGTTTGTTTTTTAAGGTCGCTAAAATACATTCTTAATTGGAAAGGTAATATACTCTGGCCCTTATGTAACAAAGAATATTTAATCACATCTACGCGGCAACTCATATAAATGAGAATTAATACCTTATGTAAAGTTCTTAATCAGGCTCCCACACCGGTTGTTCGGATATTTCAATTAAATCCTGCCTTTTTTTCCGAAGTTTCAAACGCACCCGTCAATTAAGCATAATTATTTATTGTGGGTAAAGCCGGTTTTATTTAATCTTTTACTGTTTGAAAATCTGCGGAGATACTCACTGTCTTCCATTCTTCGAGGGAGGTAGTCATTGCGTTCAATTTCTTCGCCACCCGGTTGTAGGCATCCTGTCCTAAATACAAATGCAGTGGTGGCTGATCGCTTTCGGCCAACTCAATTAATATTTCTGATGCTTTACCGGGATCGCCTGGTTGAACACCATTCCCATCCAGGTAGCGCTTTGCCGTGTCTTTAACGGCCTGATAACCGTCGAGCTTACTTTCTCTATAGGCAAGTGAATCGGCGGTTAGAAAACCTGTACGGAAGCCTGATGGTTCCACCACTGTTACATTAATCCCAAACTCTTTCAGGTCTAATGCAAGCACTTCTGAAAAAGAGGCAAGCGCTGCTTTGGTGGCGCTGTAAATGGCCCAGCCGGGTGCGCCAACAAATCCGGCTACGGAGCCAATATTTATAATGTATCCTGAGCGTTGTTTCCGCAGCAGGGGTAATATTTTCTTAACAACATTGATTGCGGCAAAAACATTCACATCAAAAATGGTCCTGATCTCCTTCTCTTCAATTTCCTCTACGGTTCCCGTCATACCATAACCGGCATTATTCACCACTACATCGATACGACCGAATGCTGCCAGCGTTTGCTGAACAGATTCATCAATACAATCCAGGTTATTCAGGTCAACTACCAGGGGCAGAAACCGACCGGAATCTATAACGCCCACTGCTTCTTTTAACTTTTGTACGTTGCGTGATGTTGCTGCAACGCGGTATCCGTTTTCAAGTAGTTTTTTAACCAGGGTTAGTCCGAGCCCTTGTGAGGCGCCGGTAACATACCAGACTTTTGAGGTGTTCATACAATTCATTTTAATGATTATTTACATCCCTGAACCAGGCAGTGGTTTCTTCAATCAACGAATCCATTAGTTGCTTTGCTTTTCTGTGCTTTAATACCGGAGCAATTTGTCCGCCCCAGAATAAGATCATATCCCATTTCTGTTTATCGAGGGCTGCCTTTCTCAGTGATGACATGAATGTAGTTTGCAGGGGGAACGGGAGGAATTGATTTTCTTTACCGGATAATTCTTTTGCTATTCTGCTGGTAATGCCCCGACCCAGCCTGCCGGTGAACGCCCGTGATAAAGTAGTGTATTTGGCAGCGTTGGAAAACAGCATTTCTCTATGTATGGGAAGGGCATTCGATTTTTCTGTGGCGAGGAATGCCGTACCTATCTGGGCTGCATCGGCGCCCAGGGTTAAAGCGGCTGCAATGCCACGGCCATTGGCAATACCACCTGCAGCAATGATGGGCGTTTTTATTTTTTCTTTCAGTAATTGTACCAGCACAAATGTTCCGGTGGTTGATGCTTCTGCAGCAGCCATGAATGAGGGGCGGTGGCCTCCTGCTTCAAAACCGGAAGCAATGATCATATCAACACCGGTTTGTTCCAACGCTATTGCTTCATCGAGCGTGGTAGCGGCGCCCACTGTTACAATGCCAAGTTTGCGGAATTGTTCAAGCACACTTTGCGGCAGGGTGCCGAACATAAAACTGAATACTTTGGGCCGGATGTCTAAGATAACCTGCAACTGGTTTTCAAACCGCGATGCAAATGGAGCTGGTTTAGCTGGTAATGGAATCCCGGCTTCATCGAAATAAGGTTTAAATAATTTTGTAGCCTGTGCATATTGTTCATCGGTTACGCTGCCATTGATGGCATCGGTATCAGACACCCACAAATTAATATTGTAAGGTTTATTGGTAGCAGCTTTGATCTGCTTGTCAATGTCATAAATTTCCTGTGGACTCATTGTATATGCACCGTAACCACCCAGTCCACCGGCATTGGATACAGTAGCCACCAGATCAACTGATGACAAGTTACCACCAAAGGGACCTTGCAGGATCGGGTATTCGATACCCAACATTTCCGTTGCTTTTGTATTGTACCACATGACTTGTAATTTACTTGTTTGTGTCGCTAATCATTTTATTTACGATGAACCATTTACCATCGATCCGGTGAAAGGAAAGGAATTCATGATAATCAAAATCGTACATTTTTACCGTTACCTCGGCAATGGCAATTGAGTTGACCGCTTTAATATTCAGGATGGTGCCTTTAAATGGCTTTCCTGAATCCTTGGGGCTTTGACGATTCTTAACGCCATCCAGGTATACTTCCAGCGTTTTGGCGTACGGCTGTCCTTTTACATCGCCAAACAACAGCGTACCAGGATGAAAGATCTTGTTTAACAGATCTACATCGCCTGCATAAATGCCTTTGAAGTAGTATTCTTCCAATGCGTATGCAATTGCTGCAGAATCGGTTTGGATGGTTTCCATTGTTGTAGTGTTTTGTGCTTTGTTGCTCACGCTTTGCGGGAACAACAAAGCTATTAATAAGATAGTTACCATATCAATTCAAATTATGACCGGCGCCGTAACCACCGTCTACATTAATGATGGCGCCACTGATGAAATTGCTTTTGGCTATCGTATAGATCATTTCTGCTACATCCTGCGATTCACCTATCCTGTTAATCAGGTGTATCCCGGCTGTTTGATCAGCAGTGTCGCCATGCATGGGGGTACGAATTGTGCCGGGAGCCACTGTATTAACCCGGATATTCTGTTTGCCGAATTCGGCAGCCAGTTGTAAAGTCAATGCATGAATAGCGCCTTTGCTTGCCATAGGTGCGGTAATAGGAACTCCACCTAAAGCGTGATAAACGAGCGGTGTTCCAATATTGATCACCACCCCTCCCTGTTGTTTCAGCATTTGCGGAATAACTGCCTGGGTAGTGAAATAGGTCCCTTTCAGGTTAGTAGTTAAAAAGCGGTCAAGATAGGCTTCATCTACTTCCAGAAAAGGTTTGGTTTCAAAGATCCCGGCATTGTTCACCAATACATCCGCGGAACCAAATTTTTCAACAGCGGTTGCTACCAGTTTTTCACCAGTTGCTTTTTTACTTACATCACCGGCTACCATAGCCAGGTTAGGCCCTGCGCCCAGTTCCCGGTAAGCCTTTTCCAGTTTCTCTTTTGTGGTTGAGTTAATTACTACATTATCACCTCTCTCCAGGAAATATCTTGCTGTTTCCTTGCCTATGCCTGAAGAGGCGCCGGTTATTATAATTGTTTGCTTTTTCATTTTCGTTATTTTTTATCAGCTGTTAGGCCTTGTTCACGTAATATGGATATTTGTTCGCCTGCATATCCCCAGTTATCTGTATCTACTTCTTCAATGGCGATATGGGTCAGGTGTGGATCTTTGTTCAACACATCCGTGATCACATCGGTCACGCCTTGAATGAGTTGTCTCTTTTGCTCGCGGGTAACGCCTTCACGGGTCACTAAAATTTTTACGAATGGCATATAGATAAGTTTTAGGCAAAAGCCGCTGTTAAGCAGCTTTTGCAGTGATGTTTACATTTAAATCGAAGTCATTGTAGATAAGGGTGTCGCCCAGGTTTGTAAAGAAATTGCCTGAACGGAATTTGATGCCATATTTGGTACGGTCAACCACAATTTTACCAGTGGCCGTAAGGGTCTCATCTGCGATGGTCACATTTGCATCGAAACTAACAGGATGAGTTATACCCTTAATAGTCAGGTTTCCGGTAACGCGATTGTTGTTCACAGAAGTGATCTCAAAATCAGCTTCGGGGTACTGATCAATTGAAAAGAAGTCGTCTGAAGCCAGGTGGCCGTAAAATTGAGCATTGGTAGCGGGATCGGTTACGTCCAGGATCTTGATGGATGCGGTGTCGATGACAAATTTACCACCAGTTAATTTACCATCACTTACAGAAAGGTTACCATTTTTAACGGCAATGGTTCCCCAATGTGCGCCGGTTACTTTTTTACCGGTCCAATCGATATTGCTCTGAGCAACGGCGATTTCGAATTTTTGATCTTTCATTTCTTTGTGTGTTTTTTATTACCACACAAAGATGAGACAGATTAACGGCGTGATTGCGTGAGGCAGATCACATTTGAATGTGAACCAGTTGTTTGTGATGTAGATCACAGTTGGATCAATGATGCAGGCGGCTGAGCGTTTCCCGCGAAACACCGAGGTAGGCCGCTATTAATTGTTTGGGAACTATCTGGTAAAGTTCGGGATATTGGGCCATCAGTTCTTCATACCGGTGCTTCACGTCATTGTTCATCATACTCAGTAATCTTTTCTGCGAAGCCACATATCCCCTGTTCGTACGCCAGCGGAAAAAGTGTTCCGCCTGGTGAATCTCCCTGCACAGCGCTTCCCGGTTCTCATTGCTGAGGCTAAGCACTTCTGCATCGGTTATACAATCAACACTGATGGTTGCTTTGGCGTTCGTGTACAGCGCATTATAATCCGACGTCCACCAGGTAGGCATGGCAAACTGCAGGATGAACATTTTCAGATCATCATTTATATAAAAGGATTTAAGACAGCCGCTCAGCACGAAGTACTCGCGGTCTACGCTGTCACCTGCGGCAATAATGGTTTGTCCCTTTTTATAGGACCTTAACTCGAACCGGTTGAAGAAGTTTTCAAACTCTTCATCATTGAGTTTGGCAATTTTGGCTACGTGTTCTCTTAGGATCTGTTTTGGTTGCATAGTGGTTCAATTAGAACTGCTTAACAGCAAATGTAGGTAATCTTAGAAATCAACAAGCAGGCCCGCCTTCTCCGCCAGCCGGCGGATTCGGCGGGCGAAGCAATCTTAGAAATTTGCAACTCTTGCTGTAATCCTTGTACGTTCCAGGGGTCGTTCATAAGCCATCTTTGGGTCAACAAATCAAACAGAGAAAATAAATCAAAAAAATTTAAAACAGCAACTTATGAATACCTTAAAAAACAAAGTAGCCTTAATTACCGGATCAGCCAGAGGTTTAGGTAAAGCCATTGCAGAACGTTATGCCGCCCTGGGCGCCGACATCGTTATCAATTATTCCCGCGATAAAGCTTCTGCCGAAGAAGTAGTGAACAATATTACAGCCAT
>Ga0136846_1209941_pt1 | contig 10566 bp, 10 predicted proteins | sample HopSoiMetagenom2_FD_96841 | JGI IMG/M metagenome (GOLD analysis project Ga0136846, IMG submission 96841) | Grasslands soil microbial communities from Hopland, California, USA - 2 Assembly 2016 (version 4) | ecosystem: Environmental > Terrestrial > Soil > Grasslands | place: USA: Hopland... | reverse complement strand
GAGAGCCAGCGCTTCTTCTGGGTCTCCGTCCCCGCCACGCTCACCGGGTACGAGCCCAGACCCTGCATGGCGAAGGCGGTGTCGGCCAGTGACGAGAAGTAGGCGAGCTGCTCGCGGATGGCGACCAGCGAACGGAGGTCCATGGAGCCGTGCGGGGCCTGTACGGCGGAGCCGAGGAGGGAGGCCGCGGCCAGGCCGGCCACGATCTCGCGGGTGCGCGCCGCCGGCTGGGACTCGTCGTGGGCGAGCGCGCGCAGCCGCTGCTCGCCGAAGGCCCGGGCACGCTCGGCCAGGGCCTGGTGCCTCTCCTCCAGGAACGCGTCGCGGGCGGCGACCATCTTCATTCCGGCGCCCCGTCGAAGCGCGGCGGGCGACGCTCGGTGAAGGCGGCGAACCCCTCGCGGAAGTCCGGCCGCGCCATCAGCTCGGCCTGGATCCGCGCCTCCGCGCGCAGGGCGGATTCGAGGTCCATCTCGCTCTCCGCCTCGAGAGCGGCCTTGGTCGCGGCCAGACCGGCGGCGGGGCCGCGCACCAGGCGATCGACGAGGTGGGCGGTGGCGGCGGGGAGAAGCGCGGGAGCCACCACCCGATGGTACAGGCCGATGCGCAGGGCCTCCGCCGCTTCGACGAACTCGCCGGTCATGAGGAGCTCGGTGGCCCGGCCGAGCCCGACCAGGCGCGGCAGCAGGTGGGCGGCGCCCATGTCCGCCCCGGAGAGGCCGACCTTCACGAACAGGAAGGCGATTGCCGCGGTGTCCGCGGCCACGCGGAAGTCGGAGGCCAGGGCGATGGCGGCGCCCGCCCCGGCCACGGTGCCGTTGAGGGAGGCGACCACCGGCTGCGGGGCCGCGCGCATGGCCCGGATGAGATCGCAGGTGAGGGTGGTGAACTCGGAGAGCGCACGCTCGTCGCGGCCGAGGAGGGCGCCGATGATCTCGCGGACGTCGCCTCCCGTGCAGAACGCGCGTCCGGTTCCCGTGATCACGACCGCGCGCACGTCGCGGCGGCCCGCGAGCCCTCGGAAGGTGTCGGTCAGCTCGCGGTAGACCTCGAAGGTGAGCGCGTTGAGCGCCTCTGGCCGGTCCAGGCGCAGGGTGGCCACCGGTCCCGCCTCGTCGTAATGGAAGCTCGTCGGGCTCATCCCGCGGGCTGCTCCAGCGAGCGTCCGAGCCTTCCCAGCAGGCGTCGCAGGCGCGCGAGGTCGCGCGCGCCCACCGGCGAGAGCAGGGTCTCCACGTCACGCCGATGGCGGGGGATGGCCTGCCGCGCGACCCGGCGCCCTCGGGGCGTGAGGACGACCCTCACCGCGCGCCGGTCCTCCGGCACCGGGCGGCGCTCCACAAGGCCGAGGGCCTGCAGGCGATCGACGAGGCCGGTCACGTTCCCGGCGGTGACGAGCAGCTCGCGCGTCAGCTCGCGCGAGGTCATGCCGTCGGCATGGCGATGGAGCTGCATGAGCACGTCGAACTGGGGCAGGGTGAGCGGCTCGGGGAGGCGCCGGCGGAGCTCGCGCAGAACGAGGGCGTGGGCCTTGAGCAGCCGGACCCAGACGGACACCGCGAGATGGCCGTCGGCGGGAATGGTCACAGGACGGCCGTGGCTTCGATCTCGACCTTGGCCTCGGAGTCGAGGAGCGACTTCACTTCGAGCAGGGCCATGGCCGGGTAGTGACGGCCCATGCGGGAGCGCCAGAACTCGCCGATCTCGCGCGTCCGGGCCATGTACTCGTCCTTGTCGGTCACGTAGACGACCATGCGCGCGATGTCGGTGGGACGGCCGCCCGCCGCCCAGACCACGTCCAGCACGTTCTCCAGCGCGCGCTGGAACTGGCTGAGGAAGTCCGGTGAGACGACCCGTCCCTCGCGGTTCGAGCCGATCTTCCCGGCCACGAACACGAGCTCGCCCGCGCCCTTCATGCCGTGGCTGTAACCGCGCGGCGGAGGGAGGGAGTCCGGGTTCAGGGCGAGGAGCGTCATGGGGTCCTCCCGGCTAGAAGACGGAGCCCCCGTCCACGCTGAGGGCCTGGCCGTTGATGCCGCGCGCCTCCTCGCCGCAGAGGAAGAGCACGAGCGCGGAGACCTCCTCCGCGGTGTAGAGGCGCTTCTGGGGACTCGTGTCCGCGAGCTGCTGGCGGACCGTGTCCGCGCTCAGCCCCGTCTTCTCGACGATGCGCGCGACCCCGGCCTCGAGCATGGGCGTGTCCACGTAGCCGGGACAGACGGCGTTGACGGTGACGCCGGTGGTGGCGACCTCGAGGGCGGCGCAGCGGGTGAGGCCGATGACGCCGTGCTTGCTGGCCGCGTAGGCGCCGATGTAGCGCTGGCCGGTCTTGCCGGCGAGGGAGGCGAGGTTGACGACGCGTCCCCAGCCCGCCTTCGTCATCGCGGGCAGCGCCTCGCGCATGCAGTAGAAGGTCCCGCTGAGGTTGGTCTCGATCACCTGCCGCCAGAGCGCGTCCGGCGTGCGGGCCAGGGGAGCGGTGATGGCGATGCCGGCGCCGCTCACGAGGATGTCCAGCCCGCCGAGGGCCTCGCGCGCGCTCGCGAAGGCGGCGCTCACGCTGGCGGGTTCGGTCACGTCGATCGTGACCGGAACCGCGCGCCCACCGGCGTCGGAGATCTCGGCCGCCACCGTCTCCACGTCGGCGCGCGTCCGAGCGGCCACGGCCACCGCCACCCCGGCGCGGGCCAGGTCGAGAGCCACCGCGCGTCCGATGCCGCGCCCCCCGCCCGTGACCAGAGCGCGGTGCCCGGCCAGGTCCGCCATATCGTTTAGACTTAAACGATCGTCCGGACCGCGTCAAGGAGGTCGCCCGAATGCTCGAGCCCGGCAGCCCCGCCCCCGATTTCGAGGTGAAGGACCACACCGGCCAGATGCGCCGGCTGTCGGACTACCGCGGGAAGAACGTCGTCCTCTGGTTCTATCCCAAGGCGGACACTCCCGGCTGAACGGCCGAGGGTTGCGGGTTCCGCGACCGAATCGCGCAGTACGACGCCAAGGGCGTCCAGATCCTCGGGGCCAGCTTCGACGACGAGAAGGCCAACGCGGCCTTCGCCCAGAAGTTCGGCTTCACCTTCCCTCTCCTGTGCGACACCGACCGGAAGCTCGGCCTCGCCTATGGCGCGGCCGACGACGCCAAGGCGGCCACGGCACGCCGGATCAGCTACCTGATCGGCGCCGACGGCAAGGTGCGCAAGGCCTACCCGAAGGTCAACGCCGCCGCCCATCCGGAAGAGGTCCTGAAGGACGTCTGAGCCGTCTCAGCGGCTCAGCGCGAGCCAGGAGAGGTAGCCCAAGTAGAGGACGACGAGCACCGCTCCGTCCACGCGGCTGAGGACCCGGCCCTTCGCCACCAGCGGGAACAGCAGGACCGTGAAGCCCATCATCACCCACATGTCGGAGGACACGATGGTGGGGTCGGCGGGGATGGGGGAGAGGAGACCGGTGACCCCGAGGATGAGCAGCAGGTTGAAGATGTTCGAGCCGACCACGTTCGCCACCGCCATCTCGTGCTGGCGCTTGAGGGCGGCGGCGAGGCTCGCCACCAGCTCCGGCAGCGAGGTCCCGATGGCGACGATCGTGAGACCGATGACGCGGTCGCCGAGGCCGGTGCGGTGCGCGATGTCGACGGCGCCGGTGACGAGCAACTGCGCGCCTCCGCCCAGTCCGGCCATGGCCGCCAGCAGTCCGGCGATCAGGAGCGCGGCCGGCCGGCTCCCCAGGGAGGCGGCGTCCGTGCGTACGAGCTCCTCCGCCTCCGCGCGACTCACCTCGCGCCGTGCCACCCAGACCGAGTAGGCCAGGAAGGCGACCATCGAGACGGCGAAGAACGCGCTCTCCAGCCGGTCGATCCACCCGTCCCGGCACAGGAGCAGCGTGATCCAGGAGGCGAGGACCAGGAACGGGTACTCGAAGGCGAAGGCCCGCTCGGTGAAGGGCACCGCGGAGACGACGGCCGTCACCCCCAGGATGAGCCCGATGTTGGCGATGTTGGAGCCGACCACGTTGCCGAGGGAGATGGTGGGGGCGCCGCGAAGGGCGGCGATCACGGACACGAACAGCTCCGGGGCCGACGTGCCCGCCGCCACCACGGTCAGGCCGATGACGGCCGTGCTCACGCGCAGCCGCGCGGCCAGGGCGGAGGCGAAGTCGACGAGCTTGTCCCCCGCGATCGCGAGCAGCGCCGCCCCCGCGGCCACCATCCCCACCGCCGCCCACATGTCGACGCATTATGAGTGAGTGTTTTTGATTTCGTCGTGACCTGCTCATATGCTCAGCGCCGCTGCGCGCAGTGGGCATCGGCGGTCGCGCGATTCCAGTGCTGTTCTCAGTTCCCTGCTCGGAACCGGGACGATGATGGGGGGTAGCCGAAGGCGTAGGGGGGTGGATTGCGCGATGGTGACCCCCCTGAATTGATCGATGACAGCAACTGATGTCGTAGAGCTCTACGTTTTCGTCCTGGCCGCCTTCCTCGGCTTCCAGCTCATCACGCGTGTGCCGCCCCTGCTCCACACGCCCTTGATGTCGGCCACCAACGCGATCTCGGGTATCTCGCTCGTGGGCTCGCTGGTGGCGGCGGGGGCCAACCACGGCACCCTCAGCTCGCTCCTGGGCGCGATCGCGGTCGCCTCCGCCACCATCAACGTGGTGGGCGGGTTCATCATCACCGACCGCATGCTGAAGATGTTCCGGCGCGCGGAGAAGATCGAGAGACCGGCCGCGCCGCGCGGATGACCGAATACATCATCCAGGCCGCCTACCTGGCCGCCTCCGTCCTCTTCATCCTCGGGCTGCGGTCCCTCACCCGGCCGGACAGCGCCCGCCGCGGGATGCAGCAGGCGGCGGTGGGGATGCTGCTCGCGATCGTGGGCACGCTCCTGCACCACCAGATCGTGCGCTACGACTGGATCATCGGCGGCCTCGTCCTGGGCACGGTGATCGGCATCCCTCTGGGCTTCATGGTGCCCATGACCGCGATGCCGCAGCGCATCGCGATCTCCCACATGTTCGGGGCCCTGGCCGCCACCCTGGTCGGGATCGTCGAGTACCGCGAGGCGGCGGGGGCGATCGACCGCATGCGCATGGGCGCGCTCGGGTTCGAGGTCCTCTTCGGCGCCCTCACCGTCACCGGCAGCTTCATGGCCTTCGGCAAGCTCCAGGAGCTGGTGCCGGGACGGCCCGTGACCTATCCCGGCCAGAACGCCGTCAACGTCACGCTCTTCGCGGCCACCCTCGGGATGCTCGTCTACATCGTGGTCCACCCGCTGGCCGCGGCCGTCTTCTACACGATGACCTTTCTCGCCCTGCTCATCGGCGTCTTCATGGTCCTGCCCATCGGAGGGGCGGACATGCCGGTGGTGATCTCGCTGCTCAACTCCTACGCCGGGCTCGCCTCCGCCGCCACCGGGTTCGCCATCGGCAACAACGTGCTGATCATCGCGGGCGCGCTCGACGGCGCCTCCGGCTTCCTGCTCTCGATCCTGATGAGCAAGGCCATGAACCGCTCGTTCGGCAACGTCCTCTTCGGCGCCTTCGGCGGCGCCCCCGCCGCCACCACCCGCACCACCGAGGGCCTGACCGTGCGCCCGATCAGCGCCGAGGACGCCGCCCTGCAGCTCGCCTACGCCAAGCTCGTCATCGTGGTCCCGGGGTATGGGATGGCGGTGGCCCAGGCCCAGCACCAGGTGCGCGAGCTGGCCCACCTCATCGAGAAGCACGGAGGCGAAGTAAAGTACGCGATCCACCCCGTGGCCGGCCGCATGCCGGGCCACATGAACGTGCTGCTGGCGGAGGCGGACGTGCCCTATGACCGCCTGTACGATATGGACGAGATCAACCCCGAGTTCGACCGCGCGGACGTGGCCCTGGTCATCGGCGCCAACGACGTCGTGAACCCGGCCGCCCGCAACGACAAGGGGAGCCCCATCTACGGCATGCCGATACTCGACGTGGACAAGGCGCACAGCATCGTCGTGCTCAAGCGCAGCATGAACCCCGGCTTCGCGGGGATCGAGAACGAGCTGTTCTACGACGCCAAGACGTCGATGCTCTTCGGTGATGCCAAGGCTTCCCTGACCCGCCTGGTGGCGGAGGTCAAGAACCTCTAGGCTCCGCGGAACAACGACTGGGAGGATCGATGCCCACGAGCCCGCTCTTCGCGCGCAAGCCGCTCTCGCTCCTGTACGAGGAGATGAAGGGCGAGAACCGGCTGCGGCGAGTCCTCGGCCCCGTACAGCTCAGCGCCCTCGGCATCGGCGCGGTGATCGGGACCGGGATCTTCGTCCTCACCGGGGTGGCCGCCCACGACAAGACCGGGCCCGCCCTGATGCTGTCGTTCGTGGTCTCCGGGCTCGCCTGCATCTTCGCCGCCTTGTGCTACGCGGAGTTCGCCTCCATGGCCCCCGTGGCCGGCTCCGCCTACACCTACGCCTACGCGACGCTCGGCGAGCTGTTCGCGTGGATCATCGGGTGGGACCTCATCCTCGAGTACGCGGTGGCCTCCATGACCGTCGCCCATGGATGGTCCAAGAACTTCCAGGACATCCTCATGGTCGCGGGCATCCACCTGCCCAAGGCCCTCAACAACGCCCCCTTCGACTACGACCCCATGCTCGGGCGCCTGGTCATGACCGGGAGCCTGATGGACCTGCCCGCGATCCTGATCGCCGCCGCCGTCACCGTGGTGCTGGTCATCGGGATCCGCGAGAGCGCCGGCGTCAACACCGTCATCGTCGGGATCAAGATCGCGATCGTGCTTTTCGTGATCGTGGCCGGGGTCTTCTACATCAACCCGGCGAACTGGCATCCCTTCGCTCCCTACGGGCTCACCGGGGTGAGCTTCTTCGGCCACACGCTCTGGGGCCAGACCGGGAAGGGCGGCGAGCCGCTGGGCATGCTCTCGGGGGCGGCGGTGATCTTCTTCGCCTACATCGGCTTCGACTCCGTCTCCACCCACGCCGAGGAGGCGAAGAACCCGCAGAAGGACGTCCCCATCGGGATCATCGCCTCCCTGATCATCTGCACCGTCCTCTACATCGCGGTCTCCGCCATCCTCACCGGGATGGTCCCGTACGACAAGATCAACATCGAGACGCCGGTCTCCGACGCCTTCCGCCAGGCCGGCCTGCCCTGGGCCCGGTTCCTCATCAGCCTGGGCGCGGTCCTCGGGATCACCTCCGTGCTCCTCGTGATGATGCTGAGCCAGCCGCGGGTCTGGCTGGCCATGGCCCGTGACGGCATGGTGCCGGAGAGCTTCTTCGGCGCCGTGCACGAGCGCTTCCGGACCCCCTGGAAGGCGACGATCCTGACCGGCGTCTTCGTGGCCATCGGCGGCGGGCTGCTGCCCCTGCGCATCCTGGCCGACCTCACGAACATCGGGACGCTGTTCGCCTTCGTGGTGGTGTGCGCGGCGGTGCTGATCATGCGCCGCCTGCACCCGGAGGCGCCGCGGCCGTTCCGGGCTCCCTTGAGCCCCTTCGTCCCGGTGGCGGGGATCCTCACCTGCCTGATGCTGATGTTCTCCCTGCCCCCGGAGAACTGGTATCGCCTCATCATCTGGCTGGCCCTCGGTCTCGTGATCTACTTCGCCTACAGCCGCCACCACAGCGTGATGGCCACGTACCTCCTGAGGGAGGAGCAGGTCTCCGGTGTCTCCGCGCGCGCGGGCGATCCCCGGCTCCACGACCCGAAGGTGGAGGACCGCGCGGGTAAGGGACGCTGAGCGCGACCGCGCCCCGGCCGCGGCCCTCGACCGGCCGCGGCCTCGACGCGCCCGTCGCGGTGGTGCTCGTCGCCGGCGCGCTGCTGGCCGCGGTGGCGGCGCTGGCCGGCTGGCCGCTCCTCGGCCGCGTCGGCCGCTGGCTGTTCATCGCCGGCGCGCTGGCCTACGCCGTCCGCCGGCGCTCGCTCACCACCTGGATCCTCGTCTCGATGATCGTGGGCGCGGAGATCGGCCACGACTGGCCGGAGGTGGGGACGAGCCTGCGCGTGCTGAGCCTCGTCTTCCTGCGGATGATCAAGACCATCATCGCGCCCCTGATCTTCGGGACCCTGGTGGTCGGAATCGCCGGTCATTCGAACCTCAAGCAGGTCGGGCGCATGGGGGTGAAGGCGCTCGTCTACTTCGAGGTCGTGACCACGCTCGCGCTGTTCATCGGCCTCGCCGCCATCAACCTGACGCGGGCGGGGGTAGGCGTGCAGCCCCCGGCCACGCTGCCGCACGCGGACGTCCAGGGCCAGAAGCAGACCGCGGCCGACGTCATCCTGCACGTCTTCCCCGAGAACGTAGCCAAGTCCGTGGTCGAGGGCCAGGTCCTGCAGATCGTGGTCTTCAGCGTGCTGTTCGCGATCGCGCTGGCCATGCTCAGCGAGGAGCGGCGGCGGCCGATGCTGGAGTTCGCATCGAGCCTGTCGGAGACGATGTTCAAGTTCACCAACATCGTCATGTACTTCGCGCCCATCGGGGTCGGGGCGGCCATCGCCTACACCGTCGGGCACATGGGCCTCGGCATCCTCTACAACCTCTTCAAGCTCCTGGCCACCCTCTACGTGGCGCTCATCGCCTTCCTCAGCCTCGTGCTCCTGCCCATCGCCCTTGTCGCGCGGGCGCCGCTGCGGAGGTTCGTCTCCGCGGTGGCGGAGCCCGTCTCCATCGCGTTCGCGACCACGAGCTCGGAGGCGGCGCTGCCCCTGGCCATGGAGAAGATGGAGGAGATCGGCGTGCCGCGGCAGATCGTCGCCTTCGTGATGCCGACCGGGTACAGCTTCAACCTCGACGGCAGCACGCTGTACCTGTCCCTGGCCTCGATCTTCGTGGCCCAGGCCGCGGGGATCCACCTCTCGTTCGGCCAGCAGCTCGTGATCGTGTTCACGCTCATGCTGACGAGCAAGGGCGTGGCCGGAGTGCCGCGGGCCACCCTCGTGATCCTGCTGGGGACGGCGGCGTCCTTCGGCCTGCCCGAATGGCCGATACTCGCCATCCTGGGCATCGACGAGCTCATGGACATGGCGCGGACGTCGGTCAACGTGATCGGCAACTGTCTGGCCACGGTGGTGATCGCGCGCTGGGAGGGAGAGATGCCGGCGGCCGGCCGCGCGGTCGCCGGGTTGACGGCCGAGCGGCGCCCGGCTTAGGCTGTCGAACCCCTATTTGCTTGCGTTGGGCGCCCTTGCTCGGCGCGCCGCGGTACAACAAGAAGGATTAGAGGAGAGATGATCCCCACCTTGACTCGCCCTCCCGCCGCGCGCCCGGGCGCCCGTCTCCTGTTCGCCGTGCTGTCCGTTCTCGTCCTGCCCGCGGCCGTCCAGGCCGCCCCCGAGCATCGTCCGGGGGGCGAGGTGAACCTCCAGCTCCCGAGCCTCGCCCAGGGCAGCTTCTTCGGGCTCAACGGCCATCAGTTCCTGCTCGGTGGCCTCGTGGTCTGCGTGCTCGGGCTGCTCTTCGGCCTCGTGACCTACCTCGGGGTCCGCAAGCTGCCCGTGCATCGCTCGATGGCCGAGATCTCGGAGCTGATCTACGAGACCTGCAAGGCCTACCTCGTCCAGCAGGGACGCTTCCTGCTCATCCTCGAGGTGTTCATCGGGACGGTGATCGTCGCCTACTTCTGGCTGATCGGCTTCCCGTTCTACCGCATCGCGATCATCCTCGTGTTCAGCCTCATCGGCATGGCCGGCAGCTACGCGGTGGCCTGGTACGGCATCCGCATCAACACCCTCGCCAACTCGCGCACCGCCTTCGCCAGCCTCACCGGCCGGCCCCATGCCGTCTACGCGAGCCCACTGCGCGCGGGCATGAGCGTGGGAATGATGCTGATCTCGGTCGAGCTGCTCTTCATGCTCGCCATCCTGCTCTTCGTGCCCGGGGAGTACGCGGGCTCCTGCTTCCTCGGCTTCGCCATCGGCGAGTCGCTCGGCGCCTCCGCCCTGCGCATCGCGGGCGGCATCTTCACCAAGATCGCGGACATCGGGTCCGACCTCATGAAGATCGTCTTCAAGATCAAGGAGGACGACGCCCGCAACCCCGGCGTCATCGCCGACTGCACGGGGGACAACGCGGGCGACTCCGTGGGGCCCACCGCGGACGGCTTCGAGACCTACGGCGTCACCGGGGTGGCCCTGATCTCGTTCATCCTCCTCGCCGTCCGCGATCCCCTCGTGCAGGTGAAGCTGCTCGTCTGGATCTTCGCCATGCGCGTGATGATGATCGTGGCCTCCGGCCTCGCCTACCTTGGCAACGAGGCGGTGACACGGGCGCGCTACGCCACGGCGGCGAAGATGCACTTCGAGGCTCCGCTCACCCAGCTCGTGTGGGTGACCTCGCTCCTCTCCGTCGGGCTCACCTACGCGCTCTCGCGGGCGATGGTGCCGGAGCTGGGCGACGGGTCGCTGTGGTGGAAGCACTCGTCCGTGATCACCTGCGGCACCCTGGCCGGCGCGATCATCCCCGAGCTGGTGAAGGTGTTCACGTCGACGAACTCGGCGCACGTGCGCGAGGTGGTGACGGCGTCACGCGAGGGCGGACCGTCGCTGAACATCCTCTCCGGCCTCATCGCCGGCAACTTCAGCGCG
>Ga0136846_1227657_pt1 | contig 10567 bp, 10 predicted proteins | sample HopSoiMetagenom2_FD_96841 | JGI IMG/M metagenome (GOLD analysis project Ga0136846, IMG submission 96841) | Grasslands soil microbial communities from Hopland, California, USA - 2 Assembly 2016 (version 4) | ecosystem: Environmental > Terrestrial > Soil > Grasslands | place: USA: Hopland... | reverse complement strand
TGCTGCCGTACGACCTGAGCGCGGTGGACACGGCAATCGCGCACGGGCGGAGCCTGGCCGAGGCTGCGAAGTCGAGCAAACTCCGCAAGTCGCTCCAGCAACTTGCCGCAGCCGTCGCGGAGGAGCTCACACCCGCCCCGGTCTGACCCGCGCCCACCTGGCGGTCGGGAGGCGGGCGGCGTCTCAGGGTCGGGTCGGTGGAGATCTGGGGGATAACCCCGCCGACACCGGTACGCGCATGTGCCAGGGTGGTGAGCAGTCCACCCGCACTCCAGGGAGCAACATGTCCGAGGTCCAGCGCCGGCCGGGGAGCACGATGAGCACCGAGCGTCGGTACGGCATCGCGATCTCCGTCGCGCTCATCCTCGGCGGGCTGTACTGGGCGCTCACCGGCCTGACCGAGGGCAGCAAGACCAGCCAGGACAACTACACCGTGACCGGCGGCACGTTGCAGGTGAAGGGTGGCTCGGCCGAGGTCGAGATCCGCCCTGGCGACGGGGATCAGGTCCACCTCGAGCGGCACTTCGAACGCAACCTGTTCGGCTCCGACCCGAAGGAGAAGTTCGACGAGGGCAAGGGCAAGCTCGAGCTGAACGGTGGCGGCTGCGGGTTCCTCTCGTTCGGGTGCAAGACGAGTTACGTGCTGACCGTGCCCAAGGACCTGGGTCTGACCGTCGACAGCAGCAGCGGCGACATCACGGTGTCCGGGATTCCCGGCGGCGCGACCCTGAAGACCAGCTCGGGCAACATCGAGGTCCACGACGTCGGTGGACCGCTGTCACTGTCGTCCAGCTCGGGGGACATCGAGGCGGACGGCTTGACCGCGACGTCCGTGACCGCGCACAGCAGCTCCGGGGGCGCCGACCTCGACTTCGCGGTGGCGCCGCAGAACGTCGAGGCGAAGTCGAGCTCCGGCGATGTGTCGATCCGCATTCCGTCCGGCGACGAGTCGTACAAGGTCGAGACAGACACCTCCTCCGGCGACGAGTCCGCGAACGTCAAGAACGATCCCAATGCCACCCGCACCATCCAGGCCAAGACCTCCTCGGGCGACGTCGCCATCGAGTACAACCGGTAGTTGCCGGGGGCTCGAAGCCTGCCTGTACGGGGAGTGACGGCAAGGGCTGGAAGCGTGAGAACTGCCCGGGTCTGAGTAGGCTTGCCGCCATGGTTGAGGTGAAGGCGGTGCCACGAGGCCTGCTGGTGGACTGGGGCGGCGTACTCACCTCAGGGCTCGAGGAGGCGCTGCGACGCTGGGCCGAGCTCGACGATTTCGACTTCGACTCCTACCTCGACGCCATCCTGAAGTGGCTGCCGTCGGACTCGCCCGAGGACGCGACGGCTGAGGCCGAGCTCAACCCGGTGCACGCTCTCGAGCGCGGGCAGCTCGCGGTCCCCGACTTCGAGCGGAAGCTTGCGTCGATGCTGCTCCGGCGCGACGGTACGCCGGTGCCGGCCGACGGGCTCATCGAGCGGATGTTCGCCCACTTCGAGCACCAGCCGGCGATGTCCGCCCTGATCCGCCGGGCCAACGAACGCGGGATCAAGACCGCCCTACTGTCGAACTCCTGGGGCAATACCTACCCCCGCGACACCTGGGACGGCATGTTCGACGACATCGTCATCTCCGGTGAGGTCGGCCTGCGCAAGCCCGAGCCGGAGATCTTCCTGCTCGCCGCTCGCCGGCTGGACCTCAAACCGGAGGAGTGCGTGTTCATCGACGACCTGCAACTCAACGTGGACGGCGCCCGCGCGGTCGGAATGACCGCCCTGCTGCACACTTCGTACGACGACACCCGGCGAGCGCTGGAAACCCTGTTCGGAGCCGACCTGACGTGACCGTGACCACCCCTACCTCCTCCTCAACTCGTCCGGCCGTCCGCCGGGTTGTCATCGCGATCGCCGGTTGCGCGGCGCTCGTCGCGCTCGGCGCGTGGATCGGCCATCTGTACGGCGGCATGATCGATCTGCGCGTCTACCGGATGGGCGGCTCGGTGCTGCTGCACGGTGACTCGCTGTACGACGCGCAACTGCCCGGCTCCGGTCTGCCGTTCACCTACCCGCCGTTCTCCGCGATCGCGATGATCCCGCTGGCGGCCGTCCCCTGGGGCGTCGCGCTGGTGACCTGGACGACGATCTCGGTACTCTCCATCACCGCGCTGTGGCGGACCAGCTTGCCGAAGACGTTCTGGTCGTTCATCACCCCGCGGAAACGTACGGCGGTGCTCGTCGCGCTGACCGTGCTGTCGCTGCTGCTCGAACCGGTCTGGCAGACCATCCAGTTCGGTCAGATCAATCTGTTGCTGACAGCAATGATCCTGTTGGACCTGGTCCGCCCGGACAACGCCCGGCTGCGCGGCTTCTGGCTCGGTGTCACGATCGGCGTGAAACTGACTCCGCTGCCGTTCCTCGCGCTGCTCGCGGTGACGAAGCAGTGGCGGGCGTTGCGCAACGCCGTACTCGGACTGCTGGCGACGATGGCGATCGGGTTCGCGATCGTGCCGCACCAGTCGTGGCGGTACTGGACCGACGTGATCCTGGACGCGAACCGGGTCGGTGGCCTCACGTACACCGGCAACCAGTCGTTCAACGGTTTCCTGCACCGGATCGGCAACGAGGCGAGCTGGGTGCAGCCGACGTGGTTCGTCCTCTCGGCTGTGTTCGGTCTGCTCGCGCTCTGGCTGGCCCGCCGCTACTGGCTCGCAGACGAGCGAGTCACCGCGATCTCGGTGATGGCACTGGCGGTGCTGTACGCGTCGCCGATCTCGTGGAGCCACCACTGGGTGTGGATCATCCCGCTCGGCGTCAGCCTGATCCGCGGCGTCAACCGCGTCTGGGGCCTGAACCCGGCGGTCGTCACCGGCGTCCTGTTCTACGGTCTGTACGTCCTGCGCTCGATCTGGTGGGTCCCGTACCGCGACGGCCGCGAGCTCGGCTGGAGCTTCTGGCAGTCCATCCCAGGCAACTCGCACCTGATCGTCGGCATGATCGCGTTCATCCTGCTGGTCATCACGAGCCGGGGCCTGCCGAAGCCGGCCACCTCGGAAGCGAGTCAGCAAGCCTGACCGCCAGCTCGCCATAAACGTCACCGGCCTGCACTACATCGCGGAGGCCGGGTGTACGTCAGGAGGAGAACAGTAGGAGCAGGCCGCCGCAGGTGTAGGCGACCATCACCACGAGCAATGGAAGCTGGCCGATCAGGGCCTTGGCGCGGGGGAACAACGCAACCGCGCGGTCGTGCGCGGAGACGACGCCGAGGATGTGGCCGCAGACGACTGCCAGGACCTGGATGACGGCGATGGTGGTGCTGTGGTTGGTGATGCCGGTGTTCACCGCCAGTAGGCCGGTGCCGAAGATGTTCGCGCCGTTGCTGAGTGGGTCGCTCAAGTAGATGAGCGTCCGCTGACCCTCCAGGATGAACAGGGTCAGGTAATGCGCCACGACGTACCCGAAGGCGATCGGTACAAGGGAGTGGGCGAACAACCCCGGTAGTGACGTGCGGGAGCTGTCCGAGAGCCGCCCGGCGAGCACCGTGGCGCCCGAGTAGGTGATCAGCACGAAGAGGATGAACACGATCAGCGCGACGGTGCCGTGCCACGTCATCGAGATGTCCTGGTTCTGCGCCCAGCCGATCCAGGTCGACGAGTTCGAGAATCCGTCGTACGCCGTGGAGCCGAGCAGGGCCGCCACCAGCCCGACCAGCCCAGGCCGTGGTTTCATCCCATCCAGGTTCTCCAGCGGACGTCGTACCACCAGAGCACCGTCAATACGGCGACCCCACGGCGACAGCCGCGACATCAACGTCGCGTACGCCTCGAAGGGATCACCCTGGGCGAACCACCGGTCGCCGAACAGGATCGCGCCGAACAGCGTGATCACGACGTACAGCGCGATCCACGCCTGCAGCACTGGGATCGTCGCCCGGTCCGGCGCGACCAGCTCGAGCCAGGTGAACGCGAAGATGCCCAGCGTCGCCGGCCACAGTCCGACGCCCGCCGGAAGCTCGAGCAGCCCCTTCGACGGCGGCTGCCTGAGCAGCCTCGACAGCAGCAGGTGGATGGTCCGCAGCGGGTTCAGGGTCCGCCACACCGGCCCGAGCAGGATCGAGATCGGTACCAGTCCGACCCAGACCAGAATGTAGATGAACCCGAAGATCGGATTGGTCAGCCGGTCGACGCCGAACATCAGCGCGACCATCGCGTACAGGAACGCCGCCAGCCCGACCAACCGGACCACCCAGCGGAACCAGCCGGCGTCGACGGTCCCGGTGATTGCGGCAGGCAACGGTTTCCCGGAGGCGTTGCCGCGGTACTTCGGACTCCGCCACGCCAGTCCGAGTACAACGAACGACACGATGACCGCGACCGCGGCACCGCCGACGGCCAGCCCGAACGGAACCGGAAGATCCTGCCGCCCACCGATCCCGTGCAGCGGCAACAACTGAGGCAGCAGCACCATCATCGTGCCTCTCCGGTTGGGTAGTGCAACGCGCGGCGCCCGTCATGGGGCCTCCCGGCCTGGACTGAGGAGCGCAGGGAGCGCAGCGACCGGAGCGACGAGGGAAGGCCGGGAGTTAGGGCCCCATGACACGCCGGCGCCGAAGGCCCGGCCAAGAGTACTCTCACGAGACGACGAGTTTGGCGACGAGCTTGCCGCTCTTGTGCGTCTCCACCTCGAAGGTGCCCTTCATGTTCGCGGTGAACTTGACCGAGGCGGGCTTGCCCGGGCTGAGCTCCAGCTCCTTGTCGTAGCCGTGGATGTGCAGCTCCTCCTCGGCGTCGCTGACGGCCTTGACCAGGACGGTCTGTCCGGCGCGCACCTTGATGGTCGCGCCGCTCGGGTTGACCTTGCCGTTGGCAACGGTGACGTCGACGGTGACGTCGGCCTGCTCGCCGGACGGGTCGGCGGTGTTCGACGGAGAGCTGGTGTTCGGCGAGCCCGGGGTCGGGGTGTTCGTCGGCAGGGTCGACGTCGTCGTACCGGCCGGAGCGCTCGGGGACGGGCTGCTCGCGCCGCTGCTCGAGTCGCCTCCACCACAGCCGACCAGGACCAGCACGCCGAGGGTGGGCAGGAGAGCGGTAGCAGCACCGCGAGTGAGCGTCGAACGCATCGGTCCAGGAGCCTTTCGAGGGTCATGTGAAGTTTGCGGAGTGCGGGACGCACCCTCTTGCCTGACGAACCTGGATGGCTCAGTGTTCCCAGTGTCGCAGTCGACTGTCGGACCAGGCCGCTAGGGTGACGAACAGACCAACGACGCAACGATGCAGCGAGAGGAAGGTGACGCGATGCCCGACCGGCTGACGTCGCTCGACCTCACCTTCCTCAAGGCCGAGTCGCCGGCCACCCCGATGCACGTCGGGACCGTCGACATCTTCGAGCCGCCGGTGCACGGCGACGAGGGCTTCGACTACGAGAGCCTGGTCGCGCTGATCCGGGACCGGATCGCGTTCGTACCGCGGTACCGGCAGCGCGTGCAGCAGGTGCCCGGGCGGTTCGCCGGCCCGGTCTGGGTGGACGACGAAGAGTTCGACATCACCTTCCACGTCCGGCGCTCGGCACTCCCGCGTCCGGGCACGCACGCGCAGCTGCTCGAGCTGGTCGCCCGGATCATGTCGCGGCGGCTGGACCGGGCCCGGCCGTTGTGGGAGATGTACCTGGTCGAGGGTCTCCAAGGTGACCGGTTCGCGATCATCGCGAAGTCCCACCAGGCGCTTGTCGACGGCAACAGCACGGTCGACATCGGCCAGGTCGTGCTCGACGCGACCGCACTTCCCCGCGAGACCCCGACCGACACCTGGCAGCCCGAGCATCCGCCGTCGGCGTTGGAGCTGCTGGCCGGGGTGTTCACCGACGCCACCCGACACCCGACCGCGATCCTCGAGCTGGCCCGCGCCGAGATCGCCAGCCTGACCGGGTCCACGTCGGTTCGCGAGGTGCTCGGTGACGTGGTGGGCTCGCTGGCCGCGCAGCGGCATGCGCAGGACAGCTCACTGCACGTGAAGACGTCGGGTCAGCGCCGGTTCACCACGGTGCAGACCGACCTGGAGGACTACCGGACCATCCGCGCCGCGCACGGTGGCACGGTCAATGACGTCGTCCTCGCGGTGGTCGCGGGTGCGTTCCGGGCCTGGATGCTGACCCGCGGTGAGGGCATCGGGCCGACCCGAAGCGTGCGGGCGGTCGTCCCGGTCAGCATCCGTGACGACGAGGACGAGGAGCCGACCTCGCTCGGCTCCCGGGTCATCGCCTCGACCGTGAACCTGCCGGTCGGTGAGAACTCCCCGGTCATGCGGATGCACCAGATCTCGTACCAGACCAAAGTGCACAAGGACACGGGTCGCGCGGTCAGCGCCCGCTCGCTGGTCGGCATCGCCGGGTTCGCCCCGACCACATTGCACGCGCTGGCCGCTCGGGTCGCGACTGCCACGGTGCGACCGATCGACGACGTGGTGATCACCAACGTCCCCGGCCCGCAGTTCCCGCTGTACGCGCAGGGTGCTCCGATGCTGGCGTCGTACCCCGTCGTCCCGCTGATGCCCGGTCAAGGATTGTCCGTCGGCGTGACGTCGTACGACGGGAAGGTGTTCTACGGGCTGAACGCGGATCGCACCGCGATGCCCGATCTGGCCGTTTTCGCCCAATGTGTGACCGACGCGCTGGACGAGTTGCTGGATACCACCAAGGGCAGCCACAACCGGGCCTCCCGGGGCCGGAACAAACCCGGCGGTACGACCAAGAAGGCGGGTTCATGAGGGTCTACGTCCCATCGACGCTGCGGCAGCTCAGCGTCGCGTGCAACGCGGGGGAGATCGGGCCTGCCCCGCTGACGGTCTATGCCGTCACGCCGGCCCTGCGGGAGTGGTACGTCGACGGCGACGACGAGGAGCTCGAGTATGCCGCGATGGCGCAGGCGGCCCGTGCCTCGGTCGGGTTGCTCGCCGCCGATCCCGCGATCGCGCGGCGACGCGTGGTGATCGCGGCCGAGGTGAGCGCCGTGCCGCCGGCCGATGGGTCTGTCGAGCTCGGTGACGCCCGGCTGGAGTTGCGTGTGGTGGTTCCGTGGACGTCGGTGGCGGCCGTCCACGTGGACGCGGTCGACGCGACCCCGGTGGTCGGGAAAGCCGCGGACCTCTGGGAGGCCGCCCAGAACGGTGACGACGACGCCGTGTTCGCCCTGGATTCGTGCGAGGGTGAAGACCTGATGTGGTACGCGACACAGGAGATCCCGGATCTGCTGGCCGCGGAAGGACCCCGTGGCGGACAGCGGACGTGAGCTGACAGGGAGCTGATGGCGATGCAGGCGATCTGGAAGGGTGCCATCTCGTTCGGGATGGTGACGATCCCGATCAAGGTGTTCTCGGCGACCGAGGAGAAGGACATCTCGTTCCGCCAGGTGCATATCGCCGACGGCGGCCGGATCCGGTACAAGCGGGTCTGCTCGGTCGACGGCGAGGAGGTGCCGTACTCCGACATCGGCAAGGGCTACGAGATGCCCGACGGCCGGATGGTGGTGCTCGACTCGGACGACTTCGCCGACCTGCCGCTGTCCAGCAAGAAGGTCATCGACGTCCTGGAGTTCGTCCCGGCCGATCAGGTGGACCCGCTCTACCTGGGCAAGTCCTACTACCTGGCCGCGGACAGCGGTCCGGGTGCCAAGCCGTACGTGCTGCTCCGGGACGCGCTCGAGGGCTCCGAGCTGTATGCGCTGGTCAAGGTCGCGCTCCGGTCGCGCGAGAGTCTCGGTCTGCTGCGGACGGTCGACGACATCCTCGTCCTGCAGGTGATGCTGTGGCCGGACGAGATCCGGGACGCGTCGTTCGCGGCACCGCCCGAGGACGTCGAGATCCGGTCCCAGGAGAAGGCGATGGCGTCGTCGTACATCGACACGCTGCGCGGTGAGTTCGACCCCGAGCAGTACCACGACGAGTACCGCGAGGCGCTCGAGAAGGTCGTGATGGCCAAGGCCGACGGGATCCCGCTGCCGGAGTCCGAGGACGAGGAGCCGGAGGGTGCCGAGGTCGTCGACCTGGTGGCCGCGCTGCGCGCCTCGGTCGAGGCGGCGAAGGCTCGCCGTGCGGGCGGTGGTTCCGCGGCGGCCGAGCCGGCCAAGGCTCCGGCGAAGAAGGCGGCCGCCAAGGCTCCGGCCAAGAAGGCGGCCGCCAAGAAGACCGCGGCCAAGTCCACGGCGAAGAAGGCGGCCAAGAAGACGACGAAGAAGTCCGCGTGACCGAGTCCGGCGAAACCAGCACACAGATTCCGAAGGATGCCTCGGAGATCCCGGAGGACCCGAGCGCGCCGGTGGTGACGCCGGGTGCGTACCTGCTGGAGCTGATCCCGGTGCCGGTGTCGGACATCGATCGGGCGAAGCGGTTCTACTCCGAGCAGTGTGGGTTCCACGTCGACGTGGACGTCTCGCCGGCTGACGGCGTCCGCGTCGTCCAACTCACGCCACCTGGGTCGTACTGCTCGATCACCCTGCTGCGCGGTCTGCCGATGGCCGACATGGAGCCCGGCTCGCTCCGGGCGCTGCACCTGGTCGTGAAGGACATCGAAGCCGCGCGCCAGGAGCTGATCGGCCGCGGTGTCGAGGTCGGCGAGACCGAGGACCTCGGCGGGGTCTACTACGCCTGGTTCGCGGACCCGGACGGCAACACGTGGGCGCTCCAGCACATGCCGTGGCGGCGGTAGCCGAGTAGCGCGGTTTCTTGGTCGGCGGCATCGCTTGGGTGAAACGTATGCTACAAATGGGCCGTCCACAGGGCAGACCAGTCGGGTTCGTGGTTCGGGGCGTCGGCGTGGCACGATGAAGGCGCGTGCCGGCCCACCTACACCCGGCGTCGCAGGACGATCCACCCTACGATCGAGGAGCCGCACAGCCATGGATGCCGTCACCGCCGTTCCGACGCCTGCCAACGAGCCCGTCAAGGGGTATGCGCCCGGTTCGGCCGAGCGCGCGAGCCTGGAGGCGAAGCTCAAGGAGTTCACCGCGGCGAGGGCGATCGACCTGACCTGCACGATCGGTGGGGAGCAGAAGCTCGGTCGCGGTGCGCCGATCGAGGTCGTGCAGCCGCACCGGCACGCGCACGTGCTGGGGACGCTCGGCAACGCGACCGAGTCCGATGGTCGCGAGGCCGTCGTCGCCGCGCTGGCGGCGGCTCCGTCGTGGCGTTCACTGTCGTTCGACGACCGGGCCGCGATCTTCCTGAAGGCCGCCGACCTGCTGTCGGGTCCGTGGCGCGACACGCTGAACGCGGCCACCATGCTCGGCCAGTCGAAGACCGTGCAGCAGGCCGAGATCGACTCCGCGTGCGAGCTGATCGACTTCCTCCGCTTCAACGTCGCGTTCGCGCGGCAGATCGTCAGCGACCAGCCGATCTCGTCCCCGGGCGTGTGGAACCGTGTCGACTACCGGCCGCTCGAGGGCTTCGTCTACGCGATCACGCCGTTCAACTTCACCGCGATCGCCGGCAACCTGCCGACCGCGCCGGCGCTGATGGGCAACACGGTGGTCTGGAAGCCGTCGCCCACGCAGCAGTTCGCGGCGCACTGGACGATGCGGCTGCTCGAGGCAGCCGGGCTGCCGGCCGGCGTGATCAACCTGGTCACCGGTGACGGCATCGAGGTGAGCAAGGCCGCGCTGACCCATCCGGACCTGGCCGGCATCCACTTCACCGGCTCGACGAAGACGTTCCAGTCGCTGTGGTCGACGGTCGGCGCGAACATCGCGTCGTACAAGACGTACCCGCGGTTGATCGGTGAGACCGGCGGCAAGGACTTCATTCTTGCGCACCCGTCGGCGGATCCCGCGGTGCTGAAGACCGCGATGCTGCGCGGCGCGTTCGAGTACCAGGGGCAGAAGTGCTCCGCCGCCTCCCGGGCGTATGTCGCCCGCTCGGCGTGGGACCGGATCCGCGACGACCTGATCGCGGAGACCGACTCGCTCACGATGGGCGACGTCACCGACCTGTCCAACTTCCTCGGCGCCGTCATCGACGACCGCGCGTTCGCCAAGCACAAGGCGGCGATCGACCGGGCCCGGGCTACCGACTCCATCCAGGTCGTTGCCGGCGGCACCTATGACGACAGCGAGGGGTACTTCGTCCGCCCGACGCTGCTCGTTTCCGACGATCCGACCGACGAGATCTTCACGACGGAGTACTTCGGCCCGATCCTCGGCGTCCACGTGTACGACGACGCGGACTACGACTCGGTGATGCGGGGCATGGAGCACTCGGCGCCGTACGGGCTAACCGGCGCGGTCATCGCGCAGGACCGGCACGCGGTGGCGGAGGCGGCGGAGTACCTGCGGTTCGCGGCCGGGAACTTCTACGTCAACGACAAGCCGACCGGTGCGGTCGTCGGGCAGCAGCCGTTCGGCGGCGCGCGGGCGTCCGGCACGAACGACAAGGCCGGCTCGATGTGGAACCTGATCCGCTGGGCCAGCCCGCGCTCGATGAAGGAAACCTTCACCCCACCCACCGACTACCGCTATCCCCACCAGGGCTGAGAAAAGAAGGGCCGACCGACTACCGCTACCGCCACCAGGGTTGATCGGGGATTACCCGGG
>Ga0136846_1217283_pt1 | contig 10569 bp, 8 predicted proteins | sample HopSoiMetagenom2_FD_96841 | JGI IMG/M metagenome (GOLD analysis project Ga0136846, IMG submission 96841) | Grasslands soil microbial communities from Hopland, California, USA - 2 Assembly 2016 (version 4) | ecosystem: Environmental > Terrestrial > Soil > Grasslands | place: USA: Hopland... | reverse complement strand
TAACGGCCGACCAGATCGGCCGGGCCGCCCGCGCCGAGCGGCACGATCAGCTTGACCGGACGCTCTGGCCATTGCCCGGCCGATTGGGCCAGAGCAGGCGTGGCGGCGAAGGCGGCAACGATAAGTGCGGCGGCGCGGAGGCCGTGTCGGCTCGCAAGACGTTTGAACGCCATGACAATAGTCCTCCCCCGAAAAAGCTTTGCGCCTTGGTAGCACGCCAACAAATGGCGAATCAGCCCGCTCGGATACCGGCGGCCCGGGCCCAACCCGCAGTTCGCGCCGCCATCGGACAGAGCCGCTGGCACGCAACCCCTATTCGGCTGTATTGCATTGATTCTCACAGGTTTTTTCCGCCTTCGAAACGACACAGGCGGGGATAAGTTCGGCTTTCTGTTGCCGTCCGCGGGCTGCCGATTCATTCTCCGCGCCGATGCGGCACTTGTGCTTTCCGACTCACGGCCTCACGGCGTGAGCGGGTTGGATTGTTTTGCCCCTTTTTGGGCTGCAACTTGGAACTTGGAATGAAACTCACCCGTCTGCGCCTGATCGGCTTCAAGTCCTTCGTCGAGCCGACCGACTTCCTGATCGAGCCTGGTCTGACCGGCGTGGTCGGGCCGAACGGCTGCGGCAAGTCGAACTTGGTCGAGGCGCTGCGCTGGGTGATGGGCGAAACCTCGCACAAGTCGATGCGCGCCGCGGAGATGGACGACGTCATCTTTGCCGGCAACAACAATCGGCCGCCGCGCAACACCGCCGAGGTCGCGATCCAGATCGACAACGGCAAGCACGAGGCCCCCGCGCAGTTCAACGATCACGACACGCTTGATATCTCGCGCCGGATCGAACGGGAAAAAGGCTCGCTCTACCGCATCAACGGCCGTGAGGTTCGCGCCCGCGACGTCATGACCCTGTTCGCCGACGCCTCGACTGGCTCGCGCTCGCCCGCGCTCGTCCATCAGGGCCGCATCGGTGAAATCATCCAAGCCAAGCCAGAGCAGCGCCGCCGCGTCCTTGAAGAGGCCGCCGGAATTTCCGGCCTGCACGCTCGTCGTCATGAGGCCGAACTGCGACTCAAGGCTGCCGAGACAAACCTGCTCCGCGTTGATGACGTGGTCAAACAATTGGCCGGCCAGATCGACGCGCTCAAGCGCCAGGCCCGGCAGGCGATCCGTTACCGCAACGTCTCGGCCGAAGTCCGCAAGGTCGAGGCCACGCACTATTATCTCCGCTGGCAAGGCGCCAATGCCGAGGTGGCGGAATCCGCCCGCGCCAAGGATTTGAGCGTGCGCGCCGTCGCCGAAGCCACCATCGCCCAGGGCGAGGCCGGCAAGGGCCGCGAGGAAGCCGCATCCGGCGTACCGCCGCTTCGCGAAGTCGAGGCGCGCGCTGCCGCAGCGTTGCAACGCTTGCTGATTGCCCGCGACACGCTCGACGCCGAGGAAACCCGCGCCCGCGAGCGCCTGGCTGAGCTTGACCGCCGGCTCGCGCAATTCGCCGATGACGTCGCCCGGGAGCGTACGCTCGTGGCCGACGCCGAAGCGGCGCTCGCCCAATTGGCTCAGGAAGAAGAGACGCTGCGCAATGAAGCCCGTGCGGGCGCCGAGCGCCGCACCGGCGTCGATGCCCGCGCGGCCGAGGCCGATGCTGTGGTCGGCGCCGCGGAACAGACCTTCGGCGAGTTGACCGGCGCGCTTGCCGACCTCACCGCCAGGCGCAACCAACTCACCCAGACCGCGCGCGAGCAATCCGAGCGCGTCGCACGGATCGAAGGCGAAATCGCCAATATCGAAGCCGGCCTTGCGGCCGTCTCCGAGAGCCGGCCCGATGTTGCCGCGCTCGCGACAGCGCTCGAAAGCGCGCAAACCGCAGTCGCGGAGGCCGAACAGGCGGCGCTCGCCGCGGAAGCCGCCCACGGTTCGGCCCGCAAGAACCTGGACGCCGCCCGCATTCCGCTGGCCGACGCCGAACGCGCGGTGCAGCGCCTCGACACCGAAGCCAAGACGCTGATGAAGCTGCTGGCGGTCGAGACCGAGAGCATGTGGCCGCCAGTGATCGACAAGATGACTGTCGAGAAGGGCTACGAGATCGCGCTTGGCGCGGCGCTCGGCGACGATCTTGAAGCGCCGGTCGACCAGCAGCACGCCATGCGCTGGATGGGCGCCGCGATCGACCCAACCGATCCGGCGCTGCCGGAAGGCGCGCAGTCGCTCGCCCGGTTCGTGCAGGCGCCGCCGGAGCTTTCGCGACGTCTGGCCCAGATCGGCGTGGTCGAACGCGCCGAGGGCGCGCGCCTGGCAAGCCTGCTCAAGCCCGGTCAACGCTTGGTCTCCCGCGACGGCGACCTCTGGCGATGGGACGGCTTTGCCGCCGACGCCCACGCACCGACCGGCGCCGCCCGCCGCCTCGCCCAGCGCAGCCGTCTCTCCGACATCGACGGTGAACTGGTTACCGCCCGCACCACGGTCGACGACAAGCGCAAGGCCGCCGAGGCCGCGCAAGCCGCGCTGACCGCGGCAGGCACAGCCGAAGCCGCCGCCCGCGAGCATTGGCGCAGCGCTCAGCGTGAGGCCGACAACGCACGCGAGCTGCACGCTATGGCTGAGCGCGAGATGGCACGCAACACCGCGCGCATCTCCGCCCTGACCGAGGCCAAGACCCGGCTCGGCACCGGCCGGGACGAAGCCCAGGCCGGCCTTAGTGTCGCCGAAAGCGCGCTTGCCGAGCTGCCGCCATCCGCCGATCTGGAAGGCCAACTCGCCGCCATTCGCACCGAGATCGAGGGCAAGCGCACGGAGCTCGCCGAGGTTCGCGCCGAGGCGCAGGCCTTGGCGCGCGAAGCCGAGCTCGCCGACCGCCGCCTCAGCGCCATCGGCACCGACCGGCAGGCCTGGAGCGACCGCCGCGACCGCGCCATCGCCCAGATCGCGACGCTCGACACCCGCAGCGCCGAGGCCAAGCAGGAGCGGGCTTCGCTCGCCGATGCGCCGGCCATGTTCGAAGAAAAGCGCCGCCTGCTGATCGAAGAGGTGCAGGGCGCCGAGACGACCCGCGCCGCCGCCGCCGATCGTCTGGCTGAAGCCGAGAACGCGCTGGCCGCGACCGATCGCGCGGTTCGCGCCGCGCTCGAAGCGCTCGGCGTCGCCCGCGAGGAGGCGGCCCGTGCTGAAGAACGCGTCGAAGGGGCCAAGCGCCGGCTGACCGACATCGCCCACGAAATCCATGAGATGCTCGAGTGCGAACCCGGCGCTGTTGCAGAGCTTGCCGGCATCGCGCCGGAAACCGCCCTGCCCGATGTCGCCACCGTCGAAGCCGAACTGGAACGGCTGCGGCGGGAACGCGAGCGGCTCGGCGCAGTCAACCTGCGCGCCGAGGAAGAGCTCAGCGAGATCGAAACTCAGCACACCACGCTGACGACGGAACGCGATGATCTGGTCGAAGCCATTGCGCGGCTGCGCCAGGGCATCATCAGCCTGAACAAGGAAGCCCGCGAGCGGCTGCTGTCGTCATTCGCCAACGTCAACACCCAGTTCCAGCGGCTGTTCACCGAGCTGTTCGGCGGCGGCACCGCGGAACTGCGGCTGATCGAGCACGACGATCCGCTGGAAGCCGGCCTCGAGATCTTCGCCAAGCCGCCCGGCAAGAAGCCGGCGACGCTTTCGCTGCTCTCGGGCGGCGAGCAGGCGCTGACGGCGCTGGCGCTGATCTTCGCGGTGTTCCTCACCAATCCGGCGCCGATCTGCGTGCTGGACGAGGTGGATGCCCCGCTCGACGATCACAACGTCGAGCGCTTCTGCGATCTGCTCGACGAGATGGGCCGCTCGACCGACACCCGCTTTGTCATCATCACCCACAATCCGATCACCATGGCGCGGATGAATCGCCTGTACGGCGTGACCATGGCCGAACGCGGCATCTCCCAGCTCGTCTCGGTCGATCTGGAAGCCGCGGTGAAGATCAGGGATTCGGCCGCCTAACCGGCCGGTACCTAAACACCGCCTGATTTCGGCACGAGGGTCGGTTCCTCCAGCCAGGCTTCGCTGGCGGACCAAGTGTGCTCATGCCCGCAATCCGGGCATAGCATTCGTCCCGCGACCTGTGGCAACCGGCTGAATACCGCCGGCTCCGTCTCAATCGCCGTCGAAACCGCGCGCCCGGTGCGCGGGCAACGGATCATCACCGCCCCCATAAGTCCCTCCCCCGACTCCCCCGAGCCCAAATTCTTGATATTGGCCGTCGGTGACACAGCTAAGGCGGTTCCGAGGCAGTTCGCCCGACCTGTGGACGCTGTGGATAACTTTTTTGAATTTTTCTTGGAAATCGAGGAACCAGCGGGCGTCGACGGCGTTGGGTTCCCGTAATTGCGTAATCGTCGGGCGGCAGCCCCCCTTACCCCCCGAACCGCCGTTCGACGAAGTGACCCCAGGCTAAAAGCCTGGGGTCTTTTTTTGGCGGAACTCCGAACCTACGTCATCATGGCGCCGACCAAGCAACCGAGGTTGCTGCGTCCGGCAATCCTGCCTTCCATGGTGTTTTCCCTGACCCCGCCAGGAGCCCTTCATGTCCACGACCGGCTGGATCGTACTCGGAGTGATCGTCGTCTTCGTGCTGTGGATCATCATGATCTACAACCAGCTCGTGGCCATGCGGCAACGGGTCGGACAGGCCTTCGCCGACGTCGACGTGCAGCTTAAGCTGCGCCACGACCTGATCCCGAACCTTGTCGAGACGGTCAAGGGATATGCTGCCCATGAGCGCGGCACGCTTGAAGCGGTGGTGCAGGCGCGGAATGCCGCGGTCGCCGCCCAGGGCCCGGCGCAGCAGGCGGCCGCAGAGAACATGCTGACCGGAGCACTCCGGCAGATGTTCGCCCTCGCGGAGGCCTATCCGGACCTCAAGGCCAACCAGAACTTCCAGCAACTTCAGGCGGAGCTGTCCGACGTCGAGAACAAGATCGCGGCGGCGCGGCGGTTCTTCAACAACGCGGTGCAGGAGTACAACACCGGCATCCAGCAATTCCCCGCGGCGCTATTCGCCGCCACACTGGGATTCAGTCAGCGGACCTTCTTCGATGTCGGCGAGGAACGCGCCGTGGTCGAGAAGGCGCCGCAAGTGAAATTCTAGCCGGCGGGTAACCGGCGGGAGCGGATCATGGCTGCCGCCTACGGCCTCTACACCCACATCCAGTCGAACAAGCGGCGCTCGATCGCGTTGCTGCTCGGGCTGTTCTTCCTGGTCTACCTGGTGGTGTTCGCTGGCGCGCTGCTGGCAGAAGGCCTCACCCAAGAAGCCTCGCTCGACTGGTTGCTGCGCAAAGCCTGGGTCGATCTGCTCTGGGCCTCGCCGATCGCCACGCTTGTCACGGCGGTCTGGATCGCGGTCGCCTATTTCTTCAACCAGTCGCTGATCGACGCCGTGACCGGCAGCGAGGAGATCACGCGGAAGGAACAGCCGCGGCTTTACAATATCCTGGAAAACCTCTGCATCTCGCGCGGCATCACCCTGCCGAGGCTCAAGGTGACCGAGGATCAGGCGCTCAACGCCTTCGCCAGCGGACTGAACGAGAAGCAATATTCCATCACCGTCACCCAGGGACTGCTCGATCATCTCAACGACAAGGAGATCGAAGCGGTGCTCGGCCATGAGCTGACCCACATTCGCAATGGCGACGTGCGAATGCTGGTGATCGCGGTCATCATCGCCGGCGTGATCGGCTTCTTCGCCGAACTTCTGTTCCGGGTGATGTTCCAAGGCGGCTGGGGCTGGGGTCGCGGCGGCCGGTCGAGTTCAAGCGACAGCGATCGCGGCAAAGGCGGCGGCGGCGCTGCCGTCGTCATCGCGATCGCGCTGGTCGCGGTGGCGTGGCTCCTCTCAGTGGTGATCCGCTTCGCGCTGTCGCGAAAGCGTGAGTATCTGGCCGACGCCGGATCGGTCGAGCTGACCAAGGATCCGGACGCCATGATCTCCGCGCTGCGCAAGATCGAGGGCCGCGGCGAACTGCAAGACGCAACCTCAGCGGTCATGGAGATGTGCATCGACAATCCCCGCGAGGGCTTTGCCGATCTCTTTGCCACCCATCCGTCAATCGAAAGCCGCGTGACGGCGCTGGTTCAGTTTGCCGGCGGCCACGATCCCGGCCCGCTCGAATTGCCGGAGGAACCTCAGGACGAATCGCCGCTGCAGACCGCACCGGAGCAGCAGGATCCTGGCGCGCCCGGCCCCTGGAGTTCAGATACTTCGGCGCCCAAGCCCTTCTTGCCGTCGGAGCCGCCGGTCACACTGGGCGGACCCGCTCCGTCGGGCCCACAACCCGGTCCCTGGGGCCCGCCGCGGCAAAACTGAGCGATAAACAACCATCCCGCGAAAACCAGTGTCCGTCTGTCGAGTATCGGGGGAAATGTCCCGCCGTCTCAGGCGCGGCAATTGAATTGGACAGCCCATCTGCCATGTTTCCGACTTGCGTTGAGGTGATACCGCGCTGATTCGGCGTGAAGGGTGGGAATGGCAAAGCCTGCAGTGATTTTGGTTGGGGCGGACAAGGGCGGCGTCGGCAAGACGACCGTTGCGCGTGCATTGCTCGACTATTTCATCGCGCACAACATTCGGACCCGTGCCTTCGACACTGAAAGCCCAAAGGGCACACTCAAGCGCTTCCACCCCGACCTCACCGAAGTGGTGGATATGCATTCCACCGCCGACCAGATGAAGATTTTCGATACCCTGCCACACACCGATGCGCAGGTGACGGTGATCGACATCCGCGCCGGGCTGCTTTCAACCACGCTCAAGTCGCTGCGCGATATTGGATTTCTCGAGGCTGCGAAAAAGTCTCAGCTCACCTTCACGGTGTTCCACATCCTTGGCCCCTCGATCGCCTCACTCGGGGAAATCGACGAGACCGCGGCATTCATGGACGACGCCCACTACATTCTGGTGAAGAACTTCATCAACAACACCAGCTTCTTCGAATGGGACCCGGCGACCTATAATTCCTATTTCAACAAGATCAAAGACGCCCACGACATCACCATCCCGAAGCTCAACGAGATGGCATGCGAACAGGTCGAGGTCGCGTCGGTGCCCTACGTTTCGTTCGTCGCCAACAAGGCAGGCGACGGAGAGCCCGGCAATTATTCGTTCGTGCTGCGCGGCTATGTCCGTCACTGGCTCGGCAATGTGTGGGCCGAATTCGACCGCGTGAAGCTGATCGACATGGTAGCGCCGGAGGTTCAGCGAAAGGGCGCCGCGCGGCAGGCCTGATTCGCCATGCAACGCCGAACGCCGATCTTCATCGTCACCTCGTCACGGCCGCACGTCGGCAGGACGCTGATTGCCCGCGCGCTCACCGAATATTTCTGCGCCCAGAACCGCCCGGTCGCGGCCTTCGACGTCAATCCGGACGAGTTCAAGCTGATCGACCACCTGCCGGCCTACACCGCGGCGGCGAGCCTCAACGACACCCGCGGCGAGATGGCGCTGTTCGATCAGCTCGTGCTGGAGGACGCGGTGCCGAAGGTGGTCGACCTCAGCCATCAGCTGGTCGACCGTTTTTTCCAGGTCATGCAGCAGATCGATTTCGCGACCGAAGTGCGCCGCCGCGCCATCGCGCCGATGGTGCTGTTCGTCGCAGATCCGGACGAGCGTTCGCGCCGAGGCTACGCCATGCTCAAGGAACGGTTTCCGGATCTGGCGCTGGTGCCGGTGCTCAATGAGCACGTGCAACGCGTCGGCGCCTATCGCGCCAATTTTCCCCCGACCCGGCTGGGCGGGGGGCCGATCAGTATCCCGGCGCTGTCGCCGGTGGTGCGCTCGGTGGTCGACCGGCGGAACTTCTCGTTCGTCGGCTATGTCCAGAAGACCAACGACAGGACGAGCGAGCTCTACGAATGGATGGGCCGGGTGTTCATTTCATTTCGCGAGTTGGAGGTGCGGCTGCTGCTCGGCGAGATCACGCCACAGTTGCGGCACTCGGCGTAGCCGCTTAGTGCCCCTCGAACGAAATCAGCGTGCGCACCGGCACGCCAAGCTTCCGGATTTTGTCGGCGCCGCCCAGTTCCGGCAGGTCGATGATGAAGCAGGCGGCCAGCACGTCGGCGCCCTGCTGTTTGAGCAGCTTGACCGCGCCTTCGGCGGTGCCGCCGGTAGCGATCAGATCGTCCACCAGGATGACCTTCTCACCCTTGGCCACGGCATCCTCGTGCATCTCCATCTCGTCGAGACCGTATTCCAGCGAATAGGCGATGCTGACCCGCTTGTGCGGCAGCTTGCCCTTCTTGCGGATCGGGATGAACCCCGCCGAGACCTGATGCGCCACCGCGCCGCCGAGAATGAAGCCGCGGGCCTCCATACCGGCGACCTTGTCGATCTTCATGCCGGCCCAGGGCTGCACCATCTCGTCCACCGCGCGGCGGAAGGCGCGGGCGTTGCCCAAGAGCGTGGTGATGTCGCGAAACATGATCCCGGGCTTCGGATAGTCCGGAATGCTGCGGATCGAGGCGCGCAAATCGTATTCGAGTGAGGGTGAGGTCATGTCTGAGATCTTTGGGCTGCTCTTGTTTAGCGCCGCGCACTTTGGCGAAGCTCAGCACCGGGCGCAACAGGACAGGACTTAAGGGTTCAACGCCCGAGCACCCTCCCCGCCACGGCATCGAGCTTCTTGATCAGATCCGGGTCGCGCGCCTCGGGCGCCGTGATCAGCGCGGTGTCGAGCGCGCGGTCCGAGCCAATCGGGCAATTCTCGTGCTCGCGCGGGAAATCGCGGGCAAGCCGCGCCACCAGAATCTTGGCCTTTTCGGCATTGGCGGTGAGCACCTTGATGATGTCCTGCACGGTGACGGCGTCGTGATCGGGATGCCAGCAGTCGAAATCGGTCACCATGGCGACGGTCGCGTAGCAGATCTCGGCCTCGCGGGCGAGCTTGGCCTCCGGCATGTTGGTCATACCGATCACCGAATAGCCGAGTTGCTTGTAGGTCAGGCTTTCGGCCAGTGTGGAGAACTGCGGCCCCTCCATGCAGACGTAGGTGCCGTCGCGCACCACTGCGATGCCCTCGGCTTGCGCGGCAGCGGCAAGATGGATGCGGAGCCGCGGCGACACCGGATGCGCCATTGAGACATGCGCCACCAGCCCCTTGCCGAAAAACGAGCTCTCGCGCTTGTGGGTGCGGTCGACGAACTGGTCGACCAGCACGAAGGTGCCGGGCGGCAGCTGCTCCTTGAACGAGCCGCAGGCCGACAGCGACACCAGATCGGTGACGCCGGCGCGCTTGAGCACATCGATGTTAGCCCGATAGTTGATGTCGGAGGGCGACAGGCGATGGCCCTTGTCGTGGCGCGGCAGGAACACCACCGGCAAGCCCTCGATGGTGCCGATCCGCACCGCTCCCGACGGCTCGCCCCAGGGGCTGGCGATGCGCTCCTCACGCACGTTCTCGAGCCCCGGTAGATCGTAGACGCCGGAGCCGCCGATCACGCCGAGCACGGCTTTGGTCATGCGCGGAATTCCCTAACCTTCGGAAATGCGAAGGGCCCCATGCTTTGACTAAGCAATGGGGCCCTTCGTCAAGATCGTCGAACCGCTTTTCGTCAGTGCAAGGTCGCCCACACCTTCTTCTTGGTGAAGTAGACGAGGCCCGCCAGCACGAGGAGGAAGATCATCACCTGGAAGCCGATGCGCTTGCGCGCCTCCAGATGCGGCTCGGCCGCCCACATCATGAACGCCGCAACGTCCTTGGCGTATTGATCGACCGTGGTCGGCGAACCGTCGGTGTAATCGACCCGCTTGTCGGACAGCGGCGGCGGCATGGCGATGGCGTGGCCAGGGAAATACTCGTTATAGAACGAGCCCGCGGGCAGCGTGACGCCTGCCGGCGGCTTCTCCTTGTAGCCGACCATCAGGGCGTGGATGTAGTCGACGCCATGCTCCTGGAATTGGATGAACATGTCGAAGATGAACCAGGGGAAGCCGCGCTCGTAGCCACGCGCCTTGGCGAGCACCGAGAAATCCGGCGGCACGCCGTTGTAGCGCGCCCGGGCGGCGTTCTCGTTCGGCCACGGCGTCGGGAAATAGTCGGCCGGCCGGCCCGCGCGTTCGAACATCTCGCCCTGATCGTTCGGGCCGTCCGGGATCTTGTATTCGGAGGCGATGGCTTTCACCTGGCCGTCGGAATAGCCCAGCGCCTCGAGGTTGCGGAACGCAACGTACTTCATGCCGTGGCAGACCGCGCAGACTTCCTTGTAGACCTTGAAGCCGCGCTGCAGCTGACCTTTGTCGTAATGGCCGAACGGTCCGGCGAACGACCACTTCTGCCGCGGCGGCTGCGGCGTCTCGTGCGATTGCTCGTCGGCGGCGAAGGCCGAGCTGGCAAGACCGAGCAGCGAGGCGGCAAGAGCGAGAGCGATTATTTTGCGCGACATTGGTTTCTCCCGCTCAGCCCGTGACTCGCTTCGAAGTCAGGATTGACTCCGAAATCGAGTTCGGCAGCGGCTTGGTCTTTTCGACCCAGCCGAGCACCGGCAGGATGATGAAGAAGTGCGCGAAGTAATAGAACGTCAGGATGCGCGCCGCGATGAC
>Ga0136846_1243999_pt1 | contig 10571 bp, 8 predicted proteins | sample HopSoiMetagenom2_FD_96841 | JGI IMG/M metagenome (GOLD analysis project Ga0136846, IMG submission 96841) | Grasslands soil microbial communities from Hopland, California, USA - 2 Assembly 2016 (version 4) | ecosystem: Environmental > Terrestrial > Soil > Grasslands | place: USA: Hopland... | reverse complement strand
CGCAAACGCCGATCTTTACCCAGGGACGGCTCGGAACGTCACGTGTCGGCACCGGCTGCGCCTGGCCAGGCCGGTCGGACGCGGTCTTCCTCAGGCCCGGCGGCAGCGCGCCGTCGCGCGTGCCGGTGAGCCCGACTTCAGAAGGCGAAGTAGATGAATGCACTGCCCTGCCCCTGCTCGATGATAACCGCGAACAACAAAAGCGTCCAAATGCCGGCGATCGCGACCGACGGAGTGCGCTCGATCACCGCTTCCAGCGTCGTGTTGCGCATGATCAGGTGAGTCCCGAAGATCGCCGACACGATGACCATCGCGATGATCATTGGCCCCGCGGCGATCAACGGCTCCGGCTTCACCTGCATGCCGGCCATGCCCTTCAGCACCACCCCCGCCCCGGCAAAGGTCTTAGCCCGAAAAAAGACCCAGGTGATGTTGACCAACAGGAAGGTCAGCAGCGCGAGCCCGAGCAGCGATGCGCGACCCGGCGTGAAGCCCTTGAAGCGCTGCCTTAGCCAGCGCTCGACCGACAAATACGTGCCATGGAGGCCGCCCCAGACGACGAACGTCCAGTTGGCACCGTGCCACAGGCCGCCAAGCAGCATGGTCCCCATCAGCGCCGCATAGCATCGCGCCTGGCCCTGCCGATTCCCGCCGAGCGGGATGTAAAGATAATCGCGAAGCCAGCTCGACAGGGTGATGTGCCACCGGCGCCAAAAGTCGGAGAAGCCGACCGCTCCATAAGGGAACCGGAAATTGTCCGGCATGGCGAAGCCGAGGCACAGCGCGACCCCGATTGCCGAGGTCGAATAGCCCGCGAAGTCGCAGAAGATCTGGCCCGCGAAAGCCAGGGTCGCGACCCAGCTATCAAGCATCCCCGGCATCTTGCCGGGAGCGTCGTAAACCGCCTCGACCACCGGCGCGAGAAAGCCGTCCGCCAATACGACCTTCTGGAACAGGCCGAGCGTCAGCAAAGCCAGCCCGAAGAAGATCTGGTTCGGCTTGGCTTGGCGCGGCTCGTCGAACTGCGGCACGAGCTCGGTCGGGCGCATGATCGGACCCGCGACCAAGTGCGGGAAGAAGGTCACGAAGAGGGCGTAGTTGAGGAAGCTTCCGGCCGGCGCCGACCGGCGCAGATAGACGTCGAGCGTGTAGGACAAGGTCGCGAACGTATAGAAGCTGATGCCGACCGGCAGGACGATGTCCCAGCCCGGCGGATGGTAGATCACTCCCAGCGAGCCGGCGATGGTCACGAAATTGTCCATCAGGAAGCCGCCGTACTTGAAGTAGCCGAGCATCCCGAGGTTCACGCAGACGCTGGTCAGCATCCACAGCTTGCGGGTCCGCTCGTGCCTGGCGCGGACCATCCATTGCGCAGCCCACCAGTCGACCACCGTCGACACCCAGAGCAGAATCACGAACGGCGGGTTCCACGCCGCGTAGAACAAGTACGAGGCGATCATCAGGTTGATCTTCTTCTGATGCCACGAGAAGAAAGGCGCGTAGTGAAGCGCCATGACGATCGCGAAAAAGACCAGGAAGGTCAGTGAGTTGAATATCATCGGACGCCGATCCGGCGTCCGCCTGCCCCATCATCCATACAGCGCCCCCGCGCTCTGCACGCACCCGGCCGCTAAGGACTCGGCGGCTCGAAGCCCGCGACGTTACACGCGCGCGTTAACCAAACGCAAGTTAACGAAACTCAATATTCGCCGAAGCGGCCCTTCACCGAGCGGAGCAGCTTGGCGCTGTCGTAACCGACTCCATCCTTGAACACGACGATCACGTTTTCGACGTCGTTGATGTTCGCGGCCGGATTGCCCTTGACGATGAACAGATCGGCATTCTTCCCCGCGGCGATCGATCCGATGCGATCCTGCAGGCCGAGATAGGTCGCGCCGTTCAGCGTTCCGATCCTGATTGCCTCGACCGGGGTGAAACCGGCCTCGACCAGCAACTCGAGTTCGCGCTGGTCGCCGAACCCCGGGATCACACCGCCGTTCCCCGTCGGATCCGGGCCAGCGAGGAGCAAGCCGCCGGCGGCGACGAACTGGCGTTCGAGGCCGAGGTCGTTCTTGTAGGCTTCGGCGGACTGCTGGCCGCGCGGCGTCCCGGCACGGCTGTTCGCGAGGTTGCGGAGGTAAAGGTAGGATTCCTTCGCCTGCGCTGTGAGCACGTCCATTTGCCGTGCCTGCAGCGGCGAATGCAGCGGAACGCTTTGCTCGAACACCGGCAGGGTCGACGTGATCGCGACGTGCTTGCGGACCAGCAGATCGATCAGCGCATTCGCCTGCGGGCTTCCGGGCTTCATCGCCAAGAGCGTCGGATTGCCGGTGGTATCCGGGCACTTGTCCAGCTGCTTGCCGGGGTCGAGCTGCGTGTTGACGAAGAAGCCGTGCTCCAGATTGTCGATCCCCAGTTCCACTGCCTCGGGATAGGTCACTGAGCACAAATGGCCGGTGAGCTTCAGCCCGTGCCGATGCGCTTCCTTGATCGCCGCGCCGAGCTCGGCGCGCGTGATGTGCATGTAGGCCTTGAACGAGTTGACTCCCTGGTCGGCCCAATAAGCGACAGTCTTTCGCGCGTCCTCCGGCGAGGTGATCTGATGAGCCTGGATGAAGAATGCGCCGGGGCCTTCGAGATACGGACCCGTTACATCCATGTGGGGGCCGACGAGGTGCCCGGCGTCAACCTCCCGCTTGAAGGCAAGGTCGGTGTACGGCTCGACGCTTCCGGTGGTGCGCATCGTCGTCACGCCGTTGGCGAGATAGAGCCGGGGCGCGCTGAAGGTCATTTGCGGAACGATGATTGGCTGCTCGGAGCTTCCCGCGGCATCGATGTTCGGCCGCTGCAGGTAGAACATGTGGTTGTGCATGCCGACCAGGCCCGGAAGCGCGGTTTCGCCGGTGCCGTCGATCACGCGATAGCCCGCCGGAACTGCCGAGCCAGAGGGCAGGATGGCGCCGATCTTCGCGCCATCGATGAGCAAGGTTGCATCCTCGACCGGCGCGGCTGCGGTTCCGTCGATGATCCGCACATGCTGAATCGCAAGCTGGCCGGCGGGAATTTGCACGAAGGGGACGACATCGGGGCCGAGCTGCGGCGGGGGCGCAAGCACGGGCGCTGCCGCGACAGTGCCGGCAAACGAGGACGCGATCGCGGCTGCGAAGAATCGAGGCTTCATGGACGGCCCTCCCCTCCACCGGGGCTAGCACATCGTCAGCGATGGATGGAAACCCGCATTTATGGTAACAGCGCGGCGGCGTATCCGGGTTCGAGCGTTTCGCGAGTTTAGGCGACCGTCTAGACGGCTAGGGGCGGGCCGATGTTTGTTCTCATGTCACTGTTATTGTTGGTTGCACCTGAAGCCGCGACCGGCGCGCCGCCCGCCGCACCCGCGTCCACGCCTGCACGCCCGCCCGCACCTGCGCCTCCGTCCAAGCCCGCGCCAGCAGCCGCCGCTCCAGCGCATGACCTGGTTGCCAGCTTCAAGACAACCAAGACGATTGGAGAGCTCGAACGCTGCCTGACCGACCGGCTGTCCAAGTTCGGCGAAGTTACGTCCGTCCCCATCGAAGGCATGAAGACGCTCATGTTCCGAACCACCGACGAACCACCGATGATGATCGACATTTCTCCGCCGGTCGTCACCGTCACCACCAAATTCGCGGTGTGGACTAAGCCGATCATCCAGACCTGCATGTAATTTCATAGGGAAGCCCCAACGGAACCGCCCCGCCCGACCCCCGTTGGGGCGGCGTGGACAATGTGCATACCCTCGAGCGCAAGCCGCCGCTGATCACGCCACCTCCCCTTGCGGAAGCCTTTTATTCGGAAGTCCTGCAGTTGATGTCGGAATCCGGCATCCCGTTCCTCGTCTCCGGCACATACGCGCTTGCGAGCTACACGGGAATCGATCGTCCGACCAAGGACGTCGACGTCTTCGCCAAGGCCGGCGACGCCCTCAAGATGCTCCATTACTTCAAGAGACATGGCTTCGACGTCGAGGTGGTCGACGAGCGCTGGCTCTACCGGGTCACCCGCAGCGAGCTGTTCGTGGACATCATCACCAATATGCCCACGGTGACCACGCACGTCACCGACGAGTGGCTCGTCGGCGCTCCCGAGACCCAGCTGTTCGGGGCCCAGGTCAGGCTGGTCCCGCCGACGCAGTTCATCTGGTCGAAGATCTTCGTCCAGGACCATCACCGTTATGACATGGCTGACGTCACGCACATGATCCTGAAGTGCCATGAGGCGATCGACTGGAAGCAGCTGCTCAGCCACATGGAGCTTTATTGGGAAGTGCTGCTGATGGCGCTGCTCAATTTCCGCTTCGTCTACCCCAGCGAACGAAACGTCATTCCGAAATGGCTGATGGACGAGCTGTTGGAGCGGCTTCGCGACCAGGCCGACGTCAAGGGGCCCGGCAAGCGCGTCTGCCGCGGCCGGATCTTCTCGCCGCGAGATTATTCGATCGATGTCGAGAAATGGGGCTTTTCGGAAGCGGTAGGGAATCTCGAAGAACAATATGGCGAGTGACCGGCCGATGCGGGTGGCGGCGATTGGCGACCTTCACGTGCAGGAGAGCGACACCGCTCCTTATCGCGAATTGTGCAGCGAGATCTCGAACCATGCGGACGTGCTGCTGCTCTGCGGCGACCTCACCAATTTCGGCAAGACGACCGAAGCGGAAATCCTCGCCGAGGACATCAAGGCCTGCTCGGTCCCGGTGCTCGGCGTTCTCGGCAACCACGATTATGAATGCGGCCAGCCGGAGGAGGTCGCCAGGATCCTCCACGAAGCCGGGATGATCGTGCTCGACGAGCAGGCGCATGAAATCGACGGCGTCGGATTCGCGGGAGTGAAGGGTTTCATGGGCGGCTACGGCCGCGGTGAGCTGGCGCCGTTCGGCGAGCCCATCGCCAAGCTGTTCGTCGACGAGGCGATGAACGAGGCGCGCAAGCTGGAAAATGCGCTCAGGTCCCTGCGGACCGAGCGCAGCGTCGCCGTACTGCACTATTCGCCGATCGAAGGCACCATCGAAGGCGAACCGCCGGCGATCTTCCAATATCTCGGCTCGCAGCGCCTGTGCGATGCAATCGACCGGTTCGACCATGTGAGGGCGGTGGTCCACGGCCATGCGCACCACGGCACCTATGAGGGCCGGACGCCGCTCGGCAAGCCGGTCTATAATGTCGCGCAGTTCGTACTGAAGCCTTTGTTCGGTCGGCCCTACGCGCTGCTCGAGGTTTAGGCCGGCGGCCAGCTCTCAATAATCTCGACGAAGCGGGTGAGCCAGGCGTTGGTCTGGTGCCCATCGACGACGCGATGGTCGATGGTCAGCGTCACATAGGCCATTGGCCGAACGAGGATCGCATCCTGGCCATCGATCTCGCGGACGACGACGCGCTTCTCGAGCTTGCCGACTCCAAGGATCGCAGCCTGCCCCTGGTGAAGGATGATCGGCGCGGCGAGCAGCGATCCGGAAACGCCGTGGTTGGAGATGGTGAAGCTGCCTCCGGAGACGTCGGAGCGCTCGAGCTTTCCCTCACGGGCGCGGCGGGTGAGCTCATCGAGCTTCGCGCCGATTTGGTCGAGATTGAGCGATCCCGCATCCTTCACGACCGGAACGACCAGCCCCTTTTCGCCAAGCGCGGTGCCGACACCGATGTCGATCGTCGGCGAAATCGCGATCCGGTCCTTTTCCCAGCGACCGTTGATCGCCGGCGCGGCCCCCATCGCCTCGGCTGCGGCTTTGACGATGTAGGCGGTATAGCTGAGCTTCACGCCGCGCGCGGCCATCGCCGCCTTGTGCGCGGCGACCGCGGAAAAATCGGCCTCGAACAACGCGGTGACGTGGGGCGCTTCTGCGACCGCGCGAACCATGTTCTCGGCGATGGTCAGGCGCATGCGGTCGTGCGGGATATCCTGCGCGGAGAATTGGCGCGGCTGAGCGGTCGCGGGCTCGCCGACGCTGACCACGGTCGCCGATGCGACGACGCGGTCGACATCCTCGCGCGTCACTCGGCCGTTGCGGCCAGTGCCCCGGATCCGCGAGGCGTCGATCCCGTGCTGAAGACAAGCGCGACGGACCGAAGGCGACAGCCTCGTTTCAATCTCACCGTTCGCCGACGTTGCTCGCTCCAGAATTCGTTCCGGCCCGGCTTCCGGCTTTTCCCGAGCCCGGGTTGGAGCAGCCGCGCCTTCCGTCTCGATCCTCGCCAGCAGTGCGCCTGGCATGGCCTCCGCATCGGTATCGAGCACGATCTCGGCGAGCACCCCCGCCGCAGGCGCCGGCACTTCCTGAGTCACCTTATCGGTCTCGAGCTCAACCAGGGGATCGTTCTGCGCCACCGCGTCCCCGATCTGCTTGAGCCAGGCGCGGACGACCGCCTTGGTGCCTTCCTGCTCGTCTGGAACGCGGACTTCTATCACGTCAGAAACCCACCAGGCGCTCGATCTCGGCGCGAATTCCGGCCGCGTCGGGCAGCACCCATTCCATCAGCTTGGGATGATGCGGGCTCGGGATGTCGGGCATGGTCACCCGCGCGACCGGTGCATCGAGATCGAGGAAGGCTTCGTCGGCGACCACCGCCGCAATTTCGGCGCCGAAGCCGCCGGTGCGCAAATCCTCATGCACGATCAGGCAGCGACGCGTGCGGCGGACGCTGTCGAGCACCATTTCCTCGTCCCAGGGCTGAAGCGTCCTGAGGTCGATCACGTCCGCGCTGAATCCCTCGGCCGCGGCCTCGCAACGCGGGACCATCGCGCCCCAGGTGACGATCGTGATCTTGTCGCCCTCGCGCGTCTTCTTCGCCCGGCCGAACGGCAGAACATAATCGTCGCCCGGCCACGGGCGCCGGCCCCAGCTGTCGTCGAGCATCGCGCGATGTTCGAAGAACAACACCGGGTCATTCCCGCGCAAACTCCCGCGCAGCAGGCCCACCGCATCCTCGGCATTGGACGGGACTGCGACCTTCCAGCCGGGATTGTGCACGAACTCGACCTCGTTGGTCATCGAATGCCACGGATCGCCGCATTTGAAGAAGCCGCCAGGCACGCGAAGCACCATCGGCGCGGCGAAGCGGTTGTTGGTGCGCCAGCGCATCGTCCCGCAGTCGTGGATCTGCTCGGTCGCCGGCTCGGCATACTTCCGGAACTGGATTTCCGGCACGGGCATCAGGCCCGCAAGTGCCATGCCGACGGCGCGGCCGACAATGCCTTCTTCGTTGAGCGAGGTGTCGAACACGCGATCGCGGCCGAACTTTTCCTGCAGCCCAAGCGTCACCGCATGGACGCCGCCCTTGGGCCCGACATCCTCGCCGAACACCAACACCCGCGGGTTGGCCTCAAGCTCCTGATCGAGCACCCGGCGGATGGCGGTGACCATGTTGATGCGCTGGCCGTCGGGGCGCGGCTGATCGGTCGTTCCATCGAGGCTGAGGCCGGCCCCGCCACCGACCTCGCTCATCTCGCCGTCGAAGAAGACCTTGGTGGTTACTTTTTCGGGAGACGAGATTCCGCGCGCCTCGGCCTCGGCGACCGCCGCCTGAACCTGCCAGGCAGTCTCGCGCTCGAGGTCGGCCCATGCCTCGTCGCCGACCTGGCGTTTCGCACAATGCGCCCTGAGCTTGGGCAGCGGGTCGCGCGTCCATTCGGCCTCGACCTCGGCCTCGGACTTGTAGGTTTGCGTGTCTTGGAAACTGTGCCCCTCGAGCCGTGGCACGGTCAGACGAAGCAGCGCCGGGACGCGCTCGGTGCGCACGTGCGCCACTGCTTCCTGAATCAATTTCGACGCCTGTACCGGATCGGTCCCGTCGCCGTTGAAGATCGTCAGGCCGGCGAAACTCGCGAGGTTCGCGGCGATATCCTTCCCAGGCGTCTGATATTCCGACGGAACCGAGATGCCGTAGCCGTTGTCCTCGACGTAAATTAGCAGCGGCAATTGTTGCGTCGTTGCAATGGTTAGCGCGGACCAAAATCCGCCGGTCGCGCAACTTGCATCGCCGCCGAGCACCAACGCGATCGCGTCATTGGGCCCTTCGTTCAGCACCTGTGCCTTGTAGGCGATCGCCTGGGCCCAGCCCGCGGCCGGCGTATATTGCGCGCCGACGCCGCCGCACATCGGCAGCGCATGCGCCCCGCCCGAGTTGGGGTAATTGAACACGACGCCGATATCGCGCCCGTCCGAATAACCGCCGGCAAGGCCCATGCCCGAGCCGAGTGCATCGGCGAGCGGAACGCCGAGCGCCAGCAGCAAGGGCCGCGAACGATAATAGCCGCAGGCCGCATCGCCGTCCTTGAGCTGCAAGCCGAGCAGCACCTGGGCCATGTCGTGGCCGCGCGCTGAAAACTGGTAGAGCACCTTCTTGGCCGGAACGAGCTCCTGCTCCTCGATCCGGTCCATCTCCCGGCTGGTCAGCACCAGCCGCGCGACCTCGCGCCAATCTACTTCTGCGGATACCCTGCCCGGGTCGCGGTCGGCCATGATCGTGCTCAGTTCCCGAGAGCGCCGATCACGGCGGCCGTAAATCGATCGATCTGGTCATCGCCAAGACCGACCACGTTGAAGCGTCCGCTCTCGGCCATGTAGATCGCATGGTCTTCGCGCAGCTTCAGCACCTGCTCCTTGGACAGCGGCAACATGGAAAACATGCCATATTGTCGGCCAATGAAGGCGAGGCGCGGATCGGCCGCGGCGATGCGCTGACGCACCGAATTGATGCGGTCCCGCATCGCCTGGAGCTCAACCAGCCAGCGGGCGCGAAGCTCCGCATCATCGAGGATGATGTGGACCGCCGCAGCGCCGTGATCGGGCGGCATCGACCACATCTCGCGGGCGCGCTGATGGACATGCGCCATGGCTGTTTCGGATGCGCTCCTCGATCCGGTCTTGAGCCACAAAGACCCGACGCGATCGCGATAGACGCTGAAATTCTTGTCGCAGCTCTGGGCGACGATCACCTCGTCGAAGATATCCAGCGCCAGCCTGACGCCGAACGCATCCTCGTCGAGCCCCCGCCCGAAGCCCTGGTAGGCAATGTCGATCATCGGCGTCATGCCGCGATCGGCGATCACGCGGAGAACTTCGCGCCACTGGTCCTCGCTGAGATCGGCCCCGGTCGGGTTGTGGCAGCAGCCGTGAAGCAGCGCGACATCGCCGGGCTCGCCTGTTTCGAGAGCGGCGATCATGTCCTCGAATCGGATGATCCCCTGGCCGCGCTCGTAATAAGGGTAATCGACGATCTCGAGCCCAACGGCGCGGATGGTCGGCGGATGATTGGGCCAGGTGGGCGAGCCCACGAACACGCGAGCTTGCGCATTGGCCGTCGCGATGAGGCCGAGGCCGAGGCGGATGGCGCCGGTGCCGCCCGGCGTCTGCAGCCCGAGAATGCGGTCGTCGCCGGCGTGATGGCCGAGCAGGATAGGACGCAGCAACTCAGCGAATCTTTTGTCGCCCGTGCTGCCGAGATAGGCCTTGGTCACCTGCGTATCGACCAGGCGCTGTTCCGCCTCCTTCATCACCTTCAGGATCGGGGTGTTGCCGACCGCATCACGGAACACGCCGACACCGACGTCGATCTTTTCATTGCGCGGATCGGCCTCAGCGAGCGCAATCAGCGCAAGCAGCGAATCGCTGGTGACGGGAGGAAGATCGGCAAGGCCTTTCGCCTTGGCGTGGGTCTGCGTCAGCATGGCTGGCCGATTAGCCGACTCACGCATCGTAATCCACTGCGACCCCGTCGCCCAAAGGGACCGACTGGCACGTCAGCACGTAACCGTCCGCCACCTCCTCGTCGGTGAGACCGTAGTGGACCGCCATCTCGACCTTGCCCTTCGTCACCTTGGCGCGGCACGTTGCACAAACGCCCGCCTTGCACGCGAACGGCGCGGGGAGCCCGGAAGCGCGGGCGCTGTCGAGAATGTTGCCGGCGGTGAACGGCACGCGCCGAGTGCGGCCGTCGAGCGTGACCGCGACGGTCACGCCCTCCGCCTGCGTCTGCAATTGGGCCATTTCCTGCGCCACGGCCTCGGGGGGCCGGTCCGCGGTGAACCGCTCGATGTGGATCCGCTCCTTGGGGATGTTGCGGTCGAGCAATGCACCTTCTGCCGCGTCCATCATCGGCCCCGGCCCGCAGATGAACCAGCCATCGACCTCGCCCGCGTTCGGCACCAGCGCCGCGACCGCTTCCTCCAGCCGCTCGCGATTGAGCATGCCGTTGAAGAGCTCGATGTCCTGTTCCTCGGCGTCGAGGAAATGGTAGATTTCGAGGCGACCGAGATATTTGTCCTTCAGGCCTGCCAACGCTTCGAGGAAGATTACCGAGCTGCTGTCGCGATTGCCGTACAAAAGCGTGAAGCTGCTGTTGGGCTCCTCGCGCAGCAAGGTCTTGATCAGCGACAGGACCGGTGTGATTCCCGAGCCGCCCGCAATGCCGACGATGTGGCGGCTCTTGGCGTTATGGAAGTCGGTGGTGAAGCTGCCGTGCGGCGCCATCACGTCGATGGTGTCGCCTGGCTTCAGATTGTCCCCGGCCCAATTGGAAAAGAGGCCGCCGCCGATGCGCTTG
>Ga0136846_1233598_pt1 | contig 10571 bp, 10 predicted proteins | sample HopSoiMetagenom2_FD_96841 | JGI IMG/M metagenome (GOLD analysis project Ga0136846, IMG submission 96841) | Grasslands soil microbial communities from Hopland, California, USA - 2 Assembly 2016 (version 4) | ecosystem: Environmental > Terrestrial > Soil > Grasslands | place: USA: Hopland... | reverse complement strand
CCTGGGCACGAGGGGCAAGATCAACACTGAAGAGCGCTCCGCATCATGAAAAACTGTGTTCGTGGCTTTTGTCGCGGTCCTCGCTAAAGCGCCATCTTCACCGGTATTCGCGTTGCGATCAAAACGAGGAAAGTTGCTACTGCTGATTTCCAAGCGTATACGGTGTCCTTTGCGAAAAACATTGCTGGTGGCCCAGACGTCGACCATGAATTTGTAGCTCTGCCCGGGATTCATTAACACCGGGTGCGCTTGAGAATCGCGATAGCGGGCGCGAACAATGCCTTCTGTTAAGTTTTGCGCGAATCCATCTGGCCACACGTCGACCAGCTTAGCGGTGAAATCGGTATCGACTGCTGACGAACTTGCGAACAGTTCGAGGCGGACAGGTCCGGTGACCTCGAGATCCTCGTTCAGCACTGGTGTCGAGTAAGCCAGAACATCGGCACGCCCTTCTACCGGCCGCTGATCGCGGGGTCCGGGCTTGAGATGCTGCGCGTCGCAACACAGCGGTCCACCTACTGTGGGCGCGGGATTGGCAGGATCATAAATATAGTGGTCAGGCGATTCCGAACGTGGAGCAGCGGTGGAAAGGACGCCATCTCCGCTTACGGAGTTGGCCTTACCCCCCGAATGGAGGAAGTACTTCGTCTCCCGTGCTCGCGGCAGAGGCCAGTCGTCTTCTTCGCGCCACTGGTTTACGCCCATTACAAAAATGCGTACCGGCTTCGCGGCGGCGAAGTCATTGGTAACACTCTTGAGCAGGTAGTCGTACCAACTCAACGTCGCATCATCCTCGTCGAATTCAGCGGCCGGGCCAAAGTCAACGTCTCCTATTTTGCGGCCGGAGCCAGCGTGTCCCCCAATCATCACCAGCAGGCGTTGCCCGCGCCGCGCGGCTTCGTTTCCACCATGAACTTTAACTCCTACGTAGTTGCGAAGAGATCCTCCGAGGAAGATGTCGTACCAAGCGGCAATGGTGAAGATCGGAACGTTTATCTTTGGGTAGTTCTCCTCAATCGACCAGCGCTTCCAATACTCGTCATAATCGGGATGAGCGAGCCAATCGAGAAAGTAGGGCGCCAGCGAGCGAGTTAAATCCGTCCCGGAAGAGGTGCTGGGCAGTTCGAAGACTGGATAGGCGGTCAGAGGGAGCTTCCAAATCCCGTTCAGTGCATTCGTGTTCTTTTCGACTGTACGATTGAATGTGTCCTGCGCCAGGCCCGAAGTCCACGACTCGTTAAACCACTGTTCGAATGCGCCTCCCTGATAGGTCCACCCATCGTGGTAATTACTGGCGGTCACGACCGGACAAATTCCTGCAAGATGCGGCGGCTGGGCGATGGCCGTTAGCATCTGAGTTGCACCGACGTAGGAGCCGCCAAACATGCCCACTTTGCCATTGGAGTAAGGCAGAGTGGCCGCCCATTCCACGGTGTCGTAACCGTCATTGGATTCGTTCTTAAACGGGTACCATTCCCCATCGGATGTATATCGCCCGCGGACGTCTTGCACGATAACAACGTAGCCGCGAGACGCGCCTTTGACAGCAAAATCCCGCGAACCCTGCTTGTCGTAAGGCGTGCGCTCTAAAAGCACAGGGAACTTCCCGTCCGCATTGGGCCGATAAATGTCCGCGCGAAGAATGGTGCCGTCGCGCATCTTCGCTTCAACACCGTTCTTGATCGCCACGGGATAGGACTCCGCTGCTCGAACGGAGTGCGCGGCGAACATCATCCCCGAAACGATCAGGATCAAAACACGCTGAGAGAGAAGACGCATAGGTTCAGCCTCCAAAGGACAACAATGATTAGCGTGTACGAGAATTGAAGCGAGTGCCGCCCACATCGGGAGGTGATGTCACATGCACCCCATGCGCAATCACTTTTCTACGTTGACCAGCTTGATCAAACCAAATTTTTCGGGCACGTGAAACGTTTTGCTCATCGGAGCTTGCCACGTGATCTGGTGTGGATGTTCTGGCGGGCCCTGACTTCGGAAAAGGTTTATGCGCATCGTAGTTCCGGCTGCAGGCGGGCGCGGATCGATGGCGGAGAACGGAATGCGCATTGCGGCATACCAAATGTGTTTGCCCTCATCGATCTTTGCAAGCGCTTGGAATCCCGAATTCCACTTCCAGCCGTCTTCGTGATGTGGATTATGCAGGTTGATGTCTAAGTCAACCCATTCGCCTTGTGGGGACACTTCGAACTCTTTGTAACGCTGAATATCGGCAAAATCAGAGCCGATGAACACTTCTGCTACATCCCAATTCCACAGCTCATTGGTTTCCTGGCGAGTATCTGGGTTGGGCTTCAGGTGAAGTTGTTCATAGGGGCAGATGAATAGAAAGTAAAGATTGCTTTTGGTCCAGCGTGTGCGGACTTCGGTTTGATAGCCGGGTACAGGTTTTCCAAGAATATCTTTGTCCATGTGCACGGTTTCGGAAGCGCGCCAAAAGGATGAATGTGGATCAAGTTCAAGGGTGACATCCTGCTTTGAGTACGTGCTGGCGATTACGCCTGGATCGGTGCTGAAGGCCGGCAAAAATCCAAGCAGGAGTAGAGCTAAGACTCGAATGAACGTACTCATCTACATGCTCCCATGAAAAAGTGCTGTCCTGATACGGCGCTATTGATCCAAGGGCGCTTAGTCTATCATCGTTCCTCAACCTTCTTTGCTTCGCTGTCCATTGGCTTCTCTTTTGGCCCAGAACACAGTATAAGAAATATCGCCCGAGCTATTGAGGGGTAGGGTGAACGCCTTGGTATTCGCATTGAACCCTGATCAGGAGAATAGCCAAAGTGATGATCAAGTGCTTCGACGATAAGAAAGAGATGGCGAGGGTTGCAGCGGACCAGGCCGCGTTTATTTTGCGCGACACCATTCAAAAGCAAGGAAAGGCACGCCTGATCGCAGCGACTGGCGCTGCCCAATTTGAGTTCCTCGAAGCGCTCACGACTCTTCCAGCAATCGACTGGAAACGAGTGGAGATGTTTCATCTGGACGAATACATTGGGCTACCCGAAACGCATCCTGCCAGTTTTTGCCGCTTTCTGAAGGAAAGACTTATTCAGAAAACCGGGATGATTCATTACCACCTCCTCAACGGAGAAGAAGATCCCGCTGAGGTGACTCGTCGCACCGGCGAGGCGTTGCAGTCTGAACCAATAGACGTGGCGTTCGTGGGCATTGGCGAGAACGGACATCTCGCCTTCAATGACCCTCCTGCGGATTTTGAAACAGAGGAGCCTTACATCATTGTCACGCTGGATGAGCCTTGCCGACGTCAACAACTTGGAGAGGGATGGTTTGCCAGCCTGGCCGACGTGCCACGACGCGCCATCTCGATGAGCGTGCGTCAGATCTTAAAGACGAAGCAGATCTTGTGCATTGTCCCGGATGCGCGCAAGGCAAATGCCGTGAAGGCCTGCTTCGATGGAGAGATCAGTCCCCTGGCACCCGCTTCCATTCTGCGGACGCATCCGAACACAACGGTGTACCTGGACAAGGATTCGGCTGCACTGTTACGGCCCGCAACGCTGGCCTCAGCGTCTTAATCGCGGCAGGCGGGCTTGGGCAGTCACACGCAATCGATCCCACTGCTGACTGGAATCGAAAAAAGCGATTTGACATCAGCACTACAGGCCCTTATTCTGCGTCTCGAATGACTTCGTTGGCACATCGTCACCACCATCATCACCATACCGGTGACGTGTCAACGGAGGCCTTCTACTAAAGAAAGCAGCACTCATCAAAAAGGCCCGCTGACACGACAAAAGTCAGCGGGCTTTTTGTTTTTCCAAGTGAGGGGATCAATGCTTGATTTCGAAAAAATGCAGGGACTAGTGCCCGCGGTTGTTGTTGATGATGGGACTGGGGAAGTGCTGATGCTCGGCTTCATGAATCGCGATGCGCTCATTAGAACCCAGCACAGCGGCTATATGACTTTCTACAGCCGCACTCGCCGTGAACTCTGGATGAAGGGGGAAAGTTCTGGCAACCGCCTGAAAGTCATGTCGCTCATGACCGACTGCGACCGGGACTCCGTGATTGCGCGTGTGCGAGTTCGAGGCCAAGGTGTTGTTTGTCATCTCGGAACACGTTCTTGTTTCACGCGACCGATTCCGTTGAACGACGTGCCTGTTCCAGCGGCGAGTGAGCAGCCATGAAGATCCAAGTGGGAATTCCCAAGGGCAGCTTGCAGGAGGCCACCATCCAGCTCTTCGCGCGCGCGGGTTTGAATGTATCTACGAATGGCCGCTCGTATTTCGCTTCCAGCAACGATCCGGAGATCGATTGCATGCTGATTCGAGCGCAGGAAATGGCTCGATACGTGGAGCATGGCGCAATGGATGTTGGTATTACCGGGCTCGACTGGGTCCTGGAAAACGGGTTGCAAGTCGCGACGGTTGCGAATCTTTTCTACAACAAGCAAAGCCGCGGTCGCGGAGTGCGCTGGGTTCTTGCCGTGCCTGAAGATTCATCCTATTGCAACGCAGAAGACCTGGCCGGACGCATCATTGCCACGGAACTTGTAAACGTCACGCGAGACTACTTCTCCCGGAAGGGCGTGCCGGTGCAGGTGGAGTTTTCCTGGGGGGCTACCGAAGTGAAGCCACCAATGCTCGCAGACGGGATCGTCGAGGTCACCGAAACCGGCAGTTCTCTTCGGGCCAACCGTCTGCGCATCATCGATACGATACTTGAATCTAATACGCAAATCATTGCCAATCAGAAATCCTGGCGCGAACCCTGCAAGCGCCGCAAAATCGAAAATCTTGCGCTCATGCTGCAAGGCGCGATCGAGGCGCAGGGGCGAGTTGGGCTCATGCTGAACGTCCGCAAACAGGATCTGGAAAAGGTGCTCAATGTTCTGCCCGCCCTCAAGAAGCCAACCATATCCACTCTAAGCGACGATGCCTGGGTCGCCGTAAACACCATCATCGAGGAAGCCACGGCCTGGGATGTTATTCCCCGCCTCAAAGCTGCGCAGGCGCAGGGTATCGTCGAATACCCGTTGAACAAGGTGGTGGTGTGATGAAAGTGCTTCGGGGCAGAGCGGCCGTCCGGCAAGTTACTCGTTTGGCGCAACGGGGTAAAGACACATCATCGGCTGAAAAAGCTGCACTCCCGATTATTCGAGACGTGCGCCGTAACGGAGACGCCGCGGTTCGGAAATACGCGCAACGCTGGGACAAACTCCAGGACAGCAAACCCCTGCGAATTGCACCCGAAGAGATGCAAGCCGCATGGGACGATCTGAGCACAGACATGAGAGCCGCACTGCAACAGGCGGCAACTCGCATTCGACAATTCTGCCGTTGGCAGATGCCGCGTGAGTGGAATCGTACTGCGAAGGGCATTCGGTTGGGACAGATTATCCGCCCACTCGAGTCGGTCGGATGTTACGTGCCTGGGGGGCAATATCCGTTACCTTCAACCCTGCTCATGACCGTAATTCCCGCCGAAGTGGCCGGGGTTCGTGCGGTTCGCGTGGCGTCCCCGAATCCACAGCGAGCAACCATGGCGGCGGCGGCAATGCTCGGAGTCCGCGAATTCTACCGTGTGGGCGGGGCGCAAGCGGTGGCCGCATTCGCCTACGGCACCAAGTCTATTCCTCGAGTGCAGAAGATCGTTGGCCCAGGCAACAGGTTCGTGACTGCGGCAAAGAAGCTGGTCTCTTCCGACTGTGCGATCGACATGCTGGCTGGACCGACCGAGGCCGTCATCCTCCTACATGAAGGCACGCCCGCGTTCATTGCGTCTGATCTAGTCGCACAGGCCGAACACGATCCAGCAACCCTGCCGGTGTTGATTACCCGCTCGCCAGTGCTGGCGCGCGACGTGGTGCGGCAGGTACTCGCACAATCCGCGGACAACCCAAATGCTCGCACGGCATGGGAAACGAATGGAACTGTCTTGCTGGCAGCTTCTCATGAGCAGGCACTCGAATGGGCTAATCAAATCGCGCCGGAACACATCACTGTCTCGCGGGAAGACGTAAGCGGGATTTCGTCAGCGGGATCCATCTTCATCGGTGATTACTCTGCGCAAGCCGCGGGTGATTACGCTACGGGGCCCAACCACGTGCTTCCTACTGGCGGGGGCGCCCGTCTTCGTGGTGGGCTAAGCGTTCTGGATCTCGTCAAGCTCATAACGGTTCAGGAGTTGGATTCTGAAGGCGCCAATCACATTGCATCCACCGTAATTCGGCTCGCGGAACTCGAGGGTCTGCATGCTCACGCGCGCTCGATGCAGTTGAGGTGCACCTATGCTTAGAGCACGACGCGCGGTGCAATCGATGGAGCAGTACTCTCCCCCGCTGGATGAACGCTCGGGTCTGCGACTTGATTTCAACGAGAACTGCGTGGGATGTTCGCCCCGCGTACTGGCGCGATTGTGCTCGATCAAGGCGGATGATCTCGCTTGCTACCCAGAGCGGAAACCTGTCGAGACGCTGGTTGCATCATTTCTCCAACTCATACCAGAGCAGGTACTGCTTACAAATGGCGCGGACGAGGCTATTCACCTGCTTTGCGAGACGTACCTGGACGAGGGTGATGAAGTCCTGCTTACTGTGCCGAGCTACTCCATGTATCGCATCTACGCTGGGGCGACAGGAGCACGCATTGTCAGTGTTCCCGGGTTCCATTTTCCTCTTTCATCGCTACTCGCAAAGGTGACCGACAGAACGCGTTTGATCGTCGTGGCAAATCCTAACAACCCCACAGGAGCTTTGGCCCCTCAAAGCGATCTCTTGCAACTGGCGGAGAGCGTCCCGCAGGCTGCGGTGCTGGTCGACGAAGCCTATTACGAGTTCAGCGGGCGAACCGTGATCGACAAGATTGCTGCGAATAGCAACCTATTCGTCGCCCGAACATTTTCCAAAGCATACGGGATGGCTGGATTGCGCATAGGCATTCTGGGCGGACCTGTGGAGCAGATGCAAATGCTTCGTAAGGTGTGTTCACCATACAACGTGAATCAGGTCGCGCTGAAGTGCCTTCCAGACGCCGTCGAAGATCAGGAATACGTGAACTGGTACGTTGACCAGGTGAAATCCAGCCGCAGCCAGCTCGAAAACGAATTTCGAGCTCTTGAAATCGAGTACTGGCCGAGTCACGCCAACTTCGTGCTCGCGCGTATCGGAGATCCCACGCGCGCATTTGTGAAAGCGATGAAAGAGCAGGGAGTTCTCGTCCGCGACCGATCCTCCGATTTTGGCTGCAAAGGTTGGGTGCGAATCAGTGTGGGCACAAAGGAACACACTGCTCGCCTGATTGAAGCGCTGCGCCTTGTGTGGAGCGAAATTGCAGTAGGACGGGAAACTGCAGTATGAGGAGAGCCCGCATCGTACGGCGCACCAATGAGACCTCCGTTACCCTCGGCCTGCTGCTGGAAGGAACAGGGCGAGCGCGAGTTAGTACCGGAATTGGATTTCTGGATCATATGCTAGAACTTTTAGCGCGGCATGGCGGTTTCGATCTCGACCTGCAGGCCAAGGGCGATTTGCATGTTGACCAGCACCACACGGTGGAGGATGTGGGTATCAGCCTGGGCCAGGCTTTCGAGCGCGCGCTGGGAACAAAGCGAGGAATCCTTCGTGCCGGCTATTTCGTCATGCCGATGGATGAAACTCTGGGAGTCGTGGCGATCGATTTTGGTGGACGTTCTGCCGCCGTCATAAGCACCAAAGTAAAGGCCCGCACGGTTGGCGATCTGGACGCGGAACTTGTTCCCGATTTCTTCGAGGGTTTCTCGCGAGGCGCACGAGCCAATATTCACGCGCGTGTGCTGTACGGTCGATCGAGTCATCACAAGGTTGAAGCTCTTTTCAAGGCATTCGCACGAGCGCTGCGGGTTGCATGCTCTCGGGATCGGCAGCTTGCACGCATGCTGCCCAGCACGAAAGGGCTGTTGTGATTGCCGTCGTTGATTATGGCGCGGGGAATCTGACGTCTGTGGTCAAGACGTTCCGGCGCTTCTGCCACGATTGTATTGTCACCGGCGATCCCGAAACTGTGTCTCGTGCGGACAAGCTGGTTGTGCCGGGCGTTGGACATTTCTCCGCGACAGCTGCCCTGAAGAGCAGTGGAATGGAACAAGCAATACGTGAGCGGATCGAGCAAAACACTCCGTTACTGGGCATCTGCCTGGGGCTGCAGTGGCTCTTTACCGGGAGCGAGGAAGCGGCAGAGCCCAAGGGCATAGGTCTTTTCCCCGGCATGTGCACCCGCTTTCCGCGCGAGGTGAAGTCGCCTCACGTCGGCTGGAACCAAGTCCATATAATGGCACCAAGCCGGCTGCTGAGTGGCATCGCTGATCGTTCCTATTTCTATTTCACGCACTCTTACCGCGCACCTCAGACGGATGGCATGGCCGCGCTTTGCCGCTATGGCGGGGACTTCTCCGCAATTGTTGAGCGAGGAAACGTTTTCGGTGCGCAGTTTCATCCAGAGAAATCCGGGCAGGCAGGTCTTCAGCTGGTGGAGAACTTCTGTGCCTTGTGAGACCCTGGCGCGCCGGATTATCGCCTGCCTCGACGTGGACAGAGGTCGTGTTGTAAAAGGCGTGTGTTTTGCAGATCTCGCAGATGCAGGCGACCCTACGGAACTGGCGTGGACTCATTCTGAGCAAGGCGCAGACGAGATCATCTTCCTCGACATCACAGCCACCGCCGATAACCGCGCGATCTTGATCGAAAGCGTACGGCGAACCGCCGAGGAACTGTTTATCCCTCTCACAGTGGGCGGAGGCATTCGGAGTCTTCAAGACGCAGCTTCGGTCTTCGATGCGGGGGCCGACAAGGTGGCGGTGAATTCGGCTGCTCTGCACGATCCCGCTCTTATCACGCGTATCGCGCAGCGCTTCGGGTCGCAAGCCGTGGTGGTGGCCATCGATGCGAGGAGGAGTCAGAGAGGCGGTTACGACGTATTTGCTTGCGGGGGCCGCACACGCATGGAACTCGATGCATTCGCTTGGGTGCACGAAGTTCAGGAACGTGGCGCTGGTGAGATCCTGGTCACCTCGATGGACCGCGATGGTACCGGCTCCGGTTTCGACTGCGATCTAACAGCAGCCGTCGCTCAGGCAGTGCGCATCCCTGTTATAGCTTCCGGAGGTGCGGGACACGTGCACCACTTCATTGAAGTGTTCCGCCAAGGCGCTGCGGACGCTGCCCTCGCTGCATCCCTTTTTCACTTTGGAGTGCAGTCGGCCGCGGAACTGAAAGCCAACTTGCATTGCGCGGGCATTCCGGTGCGCTGGCCATGCTGATCCCCTCAATTGATCTCATGGAGGGGAAGATCGTCCAGCTAATCCAGGGTGAGAAGAAGGCACTCGAATTCGATGATTTCTCTCCCTGGGTCGAGCGCTTCTCCCGTTTTCCGCTGGTCCAGGTGATCGATCTTGATGCTGCTCTCGGCCGCGGAAACAACCGCTTGCTAGTCGAAGGCCTGTCTCGTCGATTAGCTTGCCAAGTTGGTGGTGGTATCCGCAACAAAAAGGATGCGCTCGAACTCCTCGATGCGGGTGCCCGCCGCGTCATCATCGGTTCGTCCTTATTCACGGATGGCAAGATCCAAACCAGCTTCGCCGAGCAACTCGCGACGGCCATTGGTAGCGAGCGACTCGTCTTTGCGGTGGACAGCCGCCACGGCACCATCGTTACCCGGGGCTGGAGGAGGGCGACAGGAGTAACGGCAGTCGACGCGATTGGCATGCTTCAACCGTGGTGCGAAGCGTTTCTCTACACGAATGTTGACACAGAGGGTCTGCTTCAAGGATTCCCGGTTGGCATAGCGCGGGAGCTTCGCCGGGTAACCGGAAGGCAGTTGATCGTGGCTGGAGGAATTGCAAGCAAAGAAGAAGTCCGCGAGCTGGATCAACTTGGGGTTGATGCGGTCGTTGGAATGGCAATTTACACTGGGAAGTTCCTGACGACGCAGAATTAAAGGGCATCTGACACAGCCCTCGTGCCGACGCTTATCGGCCAGAATTTCCCGTGCTCGGTGACTCGGTCGCGAGTCTCATAGTTTCCCCTAAAGTCAAGGCCGCCGGTTGCCGATAACAGATTGCAAGCTGTGCGGACCCCGTGCGCCTGAGAGCTCTGAAGCAGGCGTTCCGGAATGGGCCAGAATCGCCAGTAAGTGACGGTCTTTCGTAACTCTAAAAGACCGGCAGAGTTGATACATGAACGCTAGCGACCGGTCTGCAGTGGATCTGATGGCACACTCACAGTCAAGCACTTGCCGGAAGCGTGTGCTTGTGGCCGATGATGACGCCATGTTCCGCAAAATCCTGCAGAGCTGGCTGCAGAACTGGGCCTACGAGGTAACCATCGCCGAAGATGGCGGGAAAGCCTGGGAGATCATCCAGGAAGAACAGCCGCCCGAGCTGCTCATACTTGACTGGGTGATGCCGGGAATCGATGGTCCGGAACTCTGCCGCCGCATCCGCGAAGGCCAGCGCGGTCCTTATCAATATATTTTGCTGGTCACTGCCAAGGACGACAAACAAGACGTGGTGCGAGGGTTGGAGGCGGGAGCCGACGATTACCTGACCAAGCCATT
>Ga0136846_1219564_pt1 | contig 10571 bp, 7 predicted proteins | sample HopSoiMetagenom2_FD_96841 | JGI IMG/M metagenome (GOLD analysis project Ga0136846, IMG submission 96841) | Grasslands soil microbial communities from Hopland, California, USA - 2 Assembly 2016 (version 4) | ecosystem: Environmental > Terrestrial > Soil > Grasslands | place: USA: Hopland... | reverse complement strand
TCGAATCCCACTCTCTCCGCCATCCGTCTCTGCCCGCACGCGAATGCACGCGGGCTACGGCGAGATGGCTCGCTTACGCGATGAGATCCGCCGGAGCGCCGAAAGCGCGAAGGTGGACGAATCCCACTCTCTCCGCCAAACTTTATGTCGCACGCTGCGGTGCAATGAGTCCTAAGCTCGTCCTTGTAAATGGTGCAAAAACACGCACGAAATGCGGCGAACATCTCAATTTTCTACCGTGAGTCCTTCGTCTTCAAAAGCCCACTCACGGTAGATCGAAGCTTGCGGTGGTGTTGAGGCCGGCGCTTGGCAGCGCGCTCAGCACGTGGTTGCGGCGAGACAGTAAGCTTCACGTGTCGTCCCGGAGCGAGCTAACCAGTCCCACTCTGGTGTGAACTTCTCAAATGAACCTACCGGAAGGAAAACATTGGGGCGCCTACGCTGCCAGATCGCCGTCGCTTGACCAGCAAGCTCGGACGGGCCCATCGTCTGCATCTTCAAGGAGCTCGAGCCCGTTGCTCGGCAACGATAGACCCCGAGCACAATTCCTTTGCAGAGTGCGGTCGCCTCGTCCTCGTGTCTGAGTTTCACCCGCGAATCGGGGCGAGAAATTACGGCGCGGTAACGTTCTCAATCACCGTCCAGGCCGCTTCTGAAGGCTCGACGTACCGGGCCGCACCCGGTCAGCCACACGTCAAGCCGGGGAGCGGCCGCGGGCCTGCTGCGCCGCGGCCAGTTTCTCGAGGACGACCGCGGTCTCGCCGATCGAGATGCAGGCGTCGGTGATGCTCTGGCCATAGACGGCAGGGCGCCCACGGACGTAGTCCTGGCGGCCGCTCACCAGGTGGCTCTCCAGCATCGCCCCGAAGATCCGCCACGATCCGGAAGCGACCTGTTCGCAGATTGACGCGGCGACGTCGGCCTGCCGCGCCGCCTCCTTCAGGCTGTTGCCGTGCGAACAGTCGATCATCACGCGCTCGCGCAGGCCCTTGGCCGCGAGCAGCGCGCAGATCTGGCCGACGTGCCCGGCGTCGTAGTTTGGGCCGGTGTGGGTGCCGCCGCGCAGGATCACGTGGCAGGTGTCGTTGCCGGCGGTGTGGAAGATCGCGCCCACCCCCTGCTTGGTCACCGACGGAAACCAATGCGACGAGCGCGCCGTCAAGATGGCATCGACCGCAGTGCGGACGTTGCCGTCGGTGCTGTTCTTGAACCCGACCGGCATGGACAGTCCGGACGCGAGCTCGCGATGCACCTGGCTCTCCGTGGTTCGCGCGCCGATTGCGACCCACGAGGTGAGGTCGGCGATGTGCTGCGGGATCTGCATGTCGAGGAACTCGGATGCCGTCGACAGGCCGAGGTCGTTGACGTCGAGCAGCAGCTTGCGCGCGAGCCGGAGGCCCTTGTTGATGTGAAACGTCTCGTCGAGGTCCGGATCGTTGATGAGCCCCTTCCAGCCGACCGAGGTGCGCGGCTTCTCGAAATAGCTGCGCATCACAACGATGAGTGAGTCCGCGAACCGCCGGGCCAACCGCTCCAGCCGCTCCCCATACTCAAGCGCCGCGGTGGTATCGTGAATCGAGCAGGGGCCGACGATCACCACGAGCCGATCATCGCGGCCCTTCAGCGCGTCGGCGATCGCGCGGCGCGTGTTGACTACGACGTTCGAGGCACGCTCGCTCACCGGGATTTCTTCGAGCAGGATCGCGGGCGGGATGAGGGGCCGAACCTGGGTAATCCGTAGATCGTCAGTCTGTTGAAACATGATCAGCTGTCCAGCAATCCGTTATCGGGTCTTGGCTGTCCTCCTCATCGTATCAACCGGCCAGGTGGCGGTGCGCGCCCAGTCGCTCGCATGCCAATTGCGGCTGTGAGTCAGCTCCCGCTTGTGATCGACGCCTCGGCCGCGCGAATGTTGCTCCTCACCGTCAGGAGCTGGCGGGACAGCCGTGAACGGCAGAGGCCGCTGTACCAGATCGAAGAGAATCGGGTGCTGCGGCGGCGCCTGCGTCTCACCTGCCCTTTTCTTGCCCTCTGGACGCAACAAACGGTTGCAAAGGCCGGCAGCCGCGGCACAAAGCGAAGGCAGAAATCAGCCCACTTTCATTACTCGGACTGCATGGTCCGGCAACGGCAAGCAACGAGCCGCAAAGGGCGGCTACCGCTTCTTTACGCCTGTTAACCGGAGGGTCGTAGGTTCGAGTCCTACCTGAGGAGCCACCTACTAAGTCAAGTAAAATGATCCCCTCCATATGTGAAAACCGGGTGCGCTCGCCGTATCCGCAACAGCGGTACCCGCCGGGAGAAGAGGCGCTGTAGACCGGAGGTGAGTCGAATCTGGCCGAAAAACCGCGATGATGCGCGAAGAGTCACAGCGCACGCGCCCTCGAGCGCTAACCAATTAGATAGAGCGAAACCGGATAGATAGGATTGAATCCGATTGCGGCAAATGGCGGCGGCGTTCGTATCGGGGCAGCAGAGATCGTAGTTCGTCCGGATATGTCGAAACTAGGCGTCGTGCGAAGCGCAAAAAACCGCAACTCAGGGCGTGCCGCCTACAGCTCGAATGCAGCGTTTCCTCGCAGATCGAGCTATGGCCGCGTGAAGGAATGGCTGACCGATAAAGCGGTCAGTTCCGCTTCTCGATCAGCGGCACAAGGGAAAGTGGATCGAGCGACGAGATCTCGGCACAGCCTGCTTGGGCGTACTCGTAAGTTCGACCGTCCAACGACGCTGGCGACCGGCACTCAGCGCGCGCGTACCCGATCGAGAACATCAGCGGCGCCGTCTGCAAGGGAGTTATCACTCCACAGATACGCCGCTGAAGCGCGGCGTCGCGAAGAGTGCTGCCGGCGTCGCACGGCCAGGGATTCGGGACGACTTGCGCGAGCCGCGTCGCCTCGAAGGCGCGACAAAGTCAATTGTCAGCGACCAAGCGAATCCGTGATGTATTCAAGCGCTCCCACGGACCGTCCTCCCGGCCCGACGGCCTACGGCCACTGCTTGTGCGCCGTGCAGGATGCGGACACTGAAGACGACCTCGCCTCGAACCGTATACACGACGAAGTACGGCAACGGGGCGAGAACAAGTTCGCGCGTACCCTCTTTCTTTCCAGAACCGCCGCGGTTCGGAAATGTCCGAAGCGCGGCCGCCGCGTCGTAAACACGAGCGATCAGTTCCGGCGCCCGGTCGGCGTGTGAAACAGAAAGTAATCGGCGATGCGTTTGGAGATCTTTTGCAGCCTTCCACTTCGTGCCCCGCTTCACTGCGACGGTCCTCGGTCGATCGAACACCACGACCAAGGAATGCCGCCGAAGGCCGCGACGTGATCGACGACCCGCACCAGCGCTTCGACCTGCTCGTAAGCGACCAGCGTCACTTCCGTTCAGCGCGAGTACTTCAAACGAGGCGAAGAAGTGCACGACCTCCTCCGTCCCGTCCTGATAGCGGACACTCACCTCGCCGAAATCTCGGAGCACTCGGCGGGGAGCCCTTCGAATCGCACTAGGGCGTCACGACGCGGGTTCGCAGCGTCTGCGCGAGGGCAGATCGACCGGTCAAACCCTTTCGCACGAAGAAGTCAGCTCACGTCTTAAAAAGCACCTCGCAGGCAAACGCCCCCCGCTGATGCAGTTTCCCTGGGCCGAGGAAGGATCACGAGCACGCCAGGGACCACCTACCTCCAGATCGATTTCAACGTCCACACATCGAGTGCGGTGATCTTCGAGCTGGTCGCCGATCCAAAGAATTCCACGCCGCGACTGGCTGCGGACGGAAACACCAGACTGGTGAACACGCGCTCACCGTCGTTCACGAACACTTCAACCGAAGAGGCATCGACGAACACGTGCAGCTTGACTCTGACGTCACGCACCGGAAGCGGCGCCTCATACAGGCCGGAAAACTTCCGGTGAAACCTCACGTTGCCTGACTGCCTGCGATCCACGAAGGCCTGTCCGCGCTGCCGATCGACACCGATCACCGTCGCCTCCCTGTCGCCCTTCACGACCTTCACGCCTTCAGTCCCGGAGCTCTGCGCTTCGAATTCGACCATCAGTTCGAGCTGGTCACCTTCAACGTGTCGCTCCTTGAGCCAGGCGTTTGCCTCTGACAGGTCACCGCCCTTGAAAGCGAAATGTCGGTCCCGCAAGGACTCCATTTCCCGGACCGGTTTCTGCACCAACCGGATGCCGTCGGCAGTTCGACGCAAACCGACGTCGCGCGGAATGGACATCGCGCTGCGCCAGGGCGATGTGGGCACGTCCCCACCGTAGTCCCAGTTGCTCATCCAGCCGAGCCAGAGCCGCCGGCCGTCGGATGCCGGCACGTCGCTCCACGAGACCGCCGCGTAGTAATCAGGGCCGTAATCAAACCATAGCGCTGATGCGGAAGGAGAGCGCCTACTTGTGGGCGGAATGACCGAATCTCTGTCCGCGACGAACCGTGTGCCGTCAAAGTGGCCGACGAAGTATTGGCCGCCCGAACCACCAGCCACACTGCCGGGATTCATGTTGACCGCCAGCACCCAGCGCTTGTCATTCGTGCCCGGCAGCGCGAGTTCAAACAGATCTGGACACTCCCACACGCCGCCGGTCGCGCCAGCCGGCCCGAACTCGCTGAGAAGCGTCCACGCCTTCAAGTTGTCTGAACCATAGAACCGCACCTTGTGCTCGGCCGAGAGCGAGACGGTCATGATCCAGCGTCGGGTGGCTTCGTGCCATTGCACCTTGGGATCGCGAAAGTCCGTGGAGTTGATGTCGATGACCGGATTGCCGGAATACTTGGTCCAGGTGCGGCCCTTGTCGTTGCTGTACGCGATGCACTGAAACTGCACGCGGTCCGTCGTTCGGAAGCCGGTGTAGACGGCGATGAGCGGCGGCTTGCCGTCCTTGCCAAACCCGCTGGAGTTCTTCCAATCCACCACGGCGCTGCCGGAAAAAATCATCACATTGTCGGCTTCGGGCAACGCGAGCGGCAGATGCGTCCAGTGAACCATGTCGGGGCTGACCGCGTGGCCCCAACTCATGTGACCCCACTTGTCGCCGGCGGGATTGTATTGGTAGAACAGGTGATACTCGCCCTCGTAGAAGACCATGCCGTTGGGGTCGTTCATCCAGTTCTTCGCGGGCGAGAAGTGATACTGCGGTCGGAACGGCTCCATGTAAGAGCCCTGCGGACCCGCGGCCACTGAAGCCAGCGCCGCAGCGAGACCTGCGGCAGGAAGGACGCGCGTCCTCGCGCGGCCACGCAGATCCCGTCGCAGTTCGGCCAGCGTCCAGGCCCGCTCAGCGAAGCGAACGAGATGTCTCGCGTGCGATAGCGCGCGTCCCGGACGATTGCGTGCCGGTGACGTTGTGATTTCGGTTGTCGTCATGTCGGGAGTCTTTGGTCGCGGCGGCCGAACCGGACACGGCCTCGAGCGCGCCACTGCGGGCGGAATATCGATCGGACAGGCGCTTCGGCAATTGCGGTGTGGCCCCAGCGCAGGAGCACACGTGGCGCGCGACCTCGTTGGCGAGCGCGTTGATGACGTCGAGCGGCATGCGACAAAGCTGGCCGAGCACCAACGCCGCCGTAAAGGCATCACCTGCGCCAACCGTATCCACAACGACGGTTGGCACCGACGGGCAGTCGGACCATTCGCCCGCCTGAAACAGCAGGCTGCCCGCCGCACCGCGTGTCAGGGCAACCAGTTGCAGACCGAACGTCCGCGTGAGGGTCTCTACCTGGTGCCGAATGGAACCGGTCAGGCCAAACAGTTGCGCCAGGATCGGCAGCTCGTCGTCGTTCAGCTTGAGCACGTTGGCCAACCGGAGAGATCGCTCAATCACATTGCGCGAGAAATAGTTCTGGCGCAGGTTGATGTCGAACACCCGCAGGGCCGCCGCCGGGGCGGCAGCCACCAGCGTCTGGATGGCATCCCGCGACATGTCGGCCCGCTGGGCAAGGCTCCCAAAACACACCGCGTCCGCTGCGCGGACGGCGTCGATCGCCGCCGTCGTCACAGCCAGGTGATCCCATGCCACATGTTTGTGAATGATGTAGTGCGGAATGCCGTCGCGAGAGAGCGCGACCGTCACCGTGCCGGTGGGAGCGATGTCGTCGACCTGAATGGTGTCAGCAGCGATCTCTATCTGCTCGAAACGCTCGAGGATGGCCTTTCCAAGATCATCATTGCCGACCCGCGTCACCAGAGAGGCTGTGGCGCCCAAGGCATGAGCGTGGTACGCGAAGTTGGCGGGCGCACCGCCGAGTTGAGGGCCGGTCGGCAACAGATCCCAGAGCACCTCGCCGATGCCGACGAGTCTGAAGCTCATATCTGACCCTCCGCAATTCCCAGCCGCTTCTGCATCTGCTCCAGGGGAATACCATTGGTCTCCGGCACCATCGTTGTCACCCAGACCAATTGCAGCACCATCATGAGGGCGAAAAACGAGAACACGGCGCCCGGCGAGAACAGGGACACCATCTTGGGAAAGAACGTCGTGAGTAACGCAGCGAACACCCAGTGGGTCGAGCTACCCAGCGTTTGCCCTTCGGCGCGATGGCGGTTCGGAAAGATTTCCGAGATGAACACCCAGATCACCGCGCCCTGGCCGATCGCGTGCGCCGCGATGAAGCCGAAGATGCAGACCGGCACGATGCTGTAATGCTCCGTGAAGAACGCCCAGGCCGTCAGCCCGAGCGACACGATGTAGCCGAACGAACCGATGAACAGCAGCGTGCGCCGGCCCAGCCGGTCAATCAGCCACAACCCGACAAAGGTGAAGATCAGATTCGTGATGCCGATGCCGACCGACTGCAGCAAGGCAGCCTTCGCGCCGAGTCCCGTCATGGCAAATATGCGCGGTGCGAAATAGAGGATCGCGTTGATGCCGGAGAGCTGATTGAAGAAGGCGATGACGAACGCCAGCATGATGGGCACGCGCAACCGCCACGTCCAGAACTGCGCGGAGGTGACGCGCTCGGATGACGCCGCGAGAATGGCATCAGCATCCGCTTCGATCTCGGCCGGGGTGGCGTCTGGCTCGATGAGTTTCAGGACCTTCACCCCGGCAGCGCGATCACCCTTACGTCCGATCAGCCAGCGCGGGCTTTCCGGAATCCCGAGGCACATCACCGTGTAAGCAATCGAGGGAAACGCCGCGACGCCAAGCATCCAACGCCAGGCATCTTCACCGATGCCGGCGAGCAGCGCGTTGGAAGCAAAGGCGACGAGAATGCCGAACACGATATTGAACTGGAACATGCCCGCGAGCCGCCCGCGATAGGCGGGCGGGGCGATCTCCGAGATGTAGAGCGGCGCCGCCACCGTGGAGATGCCGATGCCGATGCCACCGATCGCCCGCGCGACGATGAACATGGTGATGCCGTTGGCAAACGCGCAGCCAACCGCCGAGATGACGTAGAGCACGCCGATGCACAGCAGGGTCTTCTTGCGGCCGAAATGATCCGTTGGCCAGGCCCCGAACAACGAACCGAGCACGGTGCCGTAAAGCGCCGAGGCAATCGCGAATCCGTGCACACCGGAGCTGAGCCCCCAGAGCGCCTGAATCTTCTGTTCCGCGCCCGAGATGACGACGGTGTCAAAGCCGAACAGGAATCCCGCCAGCGCCGACGTGACGGCCCAGAAAAGGATCTGCCGGTTGAAAGCTTGACGCTTGCCTGACGTGTCAGCGGACGATGCGGTGAAGGTGCTCATGTCGAATGCCGGCCCGCCGATTATGGGCCTGGCCGACGAATTGTCAACGGGCATGCGGACGGACGCGACGGTCCTCGTCGCGCACGCGGCCGCCACGTTTTATGACAGCTCAGGCCGCGCCACACCTTCAGCTTCGTCCGCTGCAAACGTGCACAGAGTAATGTTGGACGTGCCGGTCGCCGATCGATGTAGAGGTGCCTGTGCGCTCGGGCAGTACGAGACGATCGCGGCCTACGGCAAGCTAGTCGCGTACGGAGGCGGAGAGTGACGTGCCTCGAGGTGATTCGTGGGGTGTTGCTCGGAGCTTCACCGCAGAGCTATTGCGCGGCTGTCGAACCGTCAACCTTCATCGTTCAGTCTAGAGGCGCCACGAACCGAGCATTCGAGTAGTCCTTGGCTGGACCTGCTGCCAACCATGCAAGTTCAGTGTGGACCGGAGGTACGGATGGACACGTTCGTCGTCGGATGGGGTGACGCTGTTTCCAACCGGCCGCAGCGGCATGCGCAAGATAGTGGTTGGCATGTGGCGCGATGACGCGCACGGGCCGACGCAGGTCGTTTCGGGTCCGGTCGGAAAAGAAAAGGTCCATTACGAGGCGCCTGCCGCTACCCTCCTCGGGAAAGAGATGTCTGCCTTCCTCGATTGGGCGAACGACGGCGGAGACAAAACGGACCCTGTTCTGAAGGCCGCAATCGCGCATCTATGGTTCGTGACCATTCACCCGTTCGATGACGGCAACGGCCGCATTGCGCGCGCAATTGCCGATTGGGCGCTCGCGCGGTCGGAGAACATTCCGCAGCGTTTCTACAGCATGTCGGCGCAGATCCGGCATGAGAGGAATGAGTACTACGACATCCTCGAGAAAACACAGAAAGGAACGCTCGACATCACGCCGTGGCTATCATGGTTCCTCGGATGTTTGGGGCGCGCGTTTGACGGCACCGAAGTGACGCTCCGCGCCGTTCTTCACAGGCGCGGTTCTGGGACAAGCATGAGAAGGCGACGGTCAACGGTCGCGAGCGCGACATCATCAACCGGCTGCTCGATGGATTTGAAGGGAAGCTCACAACGACCAAGTGGGCGAAGATCGAAAAGTGCTCACACGACACGGCGCTCAGCGATATTCAGGGTCTCATCGAGCAACGGCTGCTGAAAAAGGACGCGGGCGGCGGCCGAAGCACGAGCTACTCGTTGGCCGAGGAACAGGCAGCCTAGGCCGTCGGCGCTTTTTGGATCCACTCTCGCGAGAAAAGTGGCCCACTTGCTAGAACTGGAAGTTAAAGGCGAGCGTAATCGTGAGATCCACCGCCAGCGCACCACGCCATCCTGGGGGCACGTCGGCAGCGCGGGCAAAACGCGCCTGCGCGATGACGCGGTGCGCGAACCGACGCGACGTGCATTAGCGTCGTGCTATCGTGATGGCGCCGAGCCCGACAGCCGGCTCACATCAATCGCCGCCGTTGTACGTCGACGACAGGTTCGTGCTCGTGATGCCGGACGCGGAGATGACCATCGTGACGAGACAGGTTGGCGTCGGCTGGGTGCCTCCGAGCGCGAATGACATTCTCAGCGTCACGGCCGATCCCGAGACCGACCCCGGAGATGGTTCCGGCCTTCACCTTGTGACACGAGGCGCACGATTGAGCGCCAGGCGGCGGCGCGAATCTCATTCATCCGAAACGGTCTTCGGAACCACGGCGGTGATTTCGTCGCCCTGACCGCAACCGCAAAAGCAAAATGGACGAAGGTGCTCGATTACAACTGGCACGACTGCAATGGGCTGAGAGAACTGATGCCGCATGTCGCGCGCGCGAACGACGTTACGCACTGAACGCTGCCGCGTGGATGCAATAAGAGTGGATGCAATAAGAATTGAGAAGCCGCGGCCCGTTACCGCCGTCTCGTTCGGCGGCCTCCGTCCCGGCGAGCGGTTGGCTGGCACACTTGATCCCGTCCTCGGCGTTTATTTGGCTTCGAATGACCAACAGTGACTCCGTGCGGCGACTCGCAACAGTGAGCGCCTTGCCGGAAAGGCTGATGCTCACGTCGCCGGCCGTCGAGCTCACCGGGCGTCACCTCGCCGGCTGATCCGCGCCGGTGCAATCCGGTGCAAGGCGCGACGGCATCGCTGGCATTTACGGCAACCGTGGCATTGTGGAATCTGCAACTTGCAGAATCTAAAGGAGGCCCGTGGGTTCGAATCCCACTCTCTCCGCCATCCGCCTCTCGCCGCACGCGAATGCACGCGGGCTACGGCGAGATGGCTCGCTGACGCGATGAGATCCGCCGTAGCGCCGAAGGCGCGAAGGTGGACGAATCCCACTCTCTCCGCCAATTCCTTCCTCGCACTAGAACGCGCGAGGTTCAGGGAATTGTTCGAGTTCTGAAGCGAACGCGTTGGCGAACTCCGCCAACCAACTGACTTCGACGGAATTCTCCACCCGTCTGTGCTCAGTTCGTTACGCGCGAGCAAGTAGCTCGAATCCCACACATCAACCCGCAGATTCACGCGGCGGGCGCCGTCCGGTCGTGCGATGTGGTTCGATTCCATCGCGGCTCACCAGCTCCCATGCTGTAAATACTCTCCCGCGATTAGTGGCACCGCAGGACTGCCGTCGGCCCGATCTGGCGGTTCCGACGGTTACGGTACAATCTCCCACGAAAGGCGACGTGCCAGCGCCGGTGTCTCTGGACTGACGAGGAGGACTCGTGTCGGTGTTGAACCGTGCGCTGCGGCTGTTGAAAGTATCTGTTATCGCCTTGACCGCCTGTCTGGGCATGTCGTGTCGCGCCGAAGTCGCAAGACCCGAGCAGGGTTACGCGGGCACCTGGGTGATGACGCTCGAGCAGCGAGTGTTCATCGTTCTGAC
>Ga0136846_1215304_pt1 | contig 10571 bp, 8 predicted proteins | sample HopSoiMetagenom2_FD_96841 | JGI IMG/M metagenome (GOLD analysis project Ga0136846, IMG submission 96841) | Grasslands soil microbial communities from Hopland, California, USA - 2 Assembly 2016 (version 4) | ecosystem: Environmental > Terrestrial > Soil > Grasslands | place: USA: Hopland... | reverse complement strand
CCGGTGATCACGCCTCGATACCGCTGGGTCTTTCCGGTACCCGTCGAGCTCTCGGCGGAGCTGGTAGATGCTGCGACTCGGCACGGGATCACGAGGCGAGTGGCGCGTGTGATGGCTCGGCGCGGCATCACGGGTGCTGCCGAGCTCGACGCGTTTCTCGGTCCGGCCGCCGCCGGGCTGAACGACCCGCGTCTGCTCCCGGATGCCGAGCGCGTGGTCGATCGTGTTCGTCGCGCGCGCGACCGGCGGGAGCGCGTCCTCGTCTTCGGCGACTTCGACGCCGACGGGCTCACGGGTCTCGCGATCGTCGTCACCGCGCTTCGTCGGCTCGGGATCGAGGCCGATCCGTACGTCCCCAGCCGCCTCGAGGAGGGCCACGGGCTGTCGCTCCTCGCGGTCGAGACGGCTCGGGCAAACGGCGTCGGGCTGATCGTCACGGTCGACACCGGCTCGACGAGCGTTGCCGAGGCGGAGGCGGCCTGCGCGGCCGGGATCGACGTGATCGTCACCGACCACCACCGCGTCCCGGACGTGACACCGCCGGTCGTCGCGCTCGTGAACCCGCATCGGCTCGACGCGACGTATCCCGACAGGCGGTTGACCGGGAGTGGCGTCGCGTTCACGGTCGCGCGACTCCTCCTCGGAGAGATCGCGGGTGACGAAACGGAGGCGATCGCCCTCGCCGACCTCGCTGCAATCGGAACCGTGTCCGACGTTGCTCCGGTTCTCGGCGAGAACCGCGCGATCGCCCGGCTCGGCCTCGAGCGGATCCGCGTCGGCCCGCGACCCGGTCTCGCCGCGCTCCTTGCCGCGGCCCGCGTTCAGGCCGCCGACGTGGACCTCGAGACGATCGGGTTCGTGCTCGCCCCGCGACTAAACGCGGCGGGCAGGGTGGGGGAGGCGCTCGACGCCGCGCATCTGCTCCTCGCGACGACCGAGGACGAAGCGACCGAGCTTGCGACGAGACTCGAGGCCGCGAACGGGACGCGCCGCGACTTGATGCGCGAGGCGCTCGCGGCCGCACGGATCGCCGCCGGCCTCGCCACGCCGGACGCGCCCGAACCGTCCTTCGATCATGCGGCTCCGCAGGACCTCCCCGCCGCGATCATCGTGCGCGGCGACTGGCCCGTCGGCATCGTCGGGCTCGTTGCGGGGCGTCTCGCCGACGAGACCCGGCGTCCTGCCATCGTCGGCACCGTCCTGGGCGACGTGGTCCGCGCCTCGTGCAGGAGCGACGGCCGGCTCGACCTCGCCGCAGCGCTCGCGGACTGCGGCCATCTCCTGTCCCGACACGGCGGCCACGCCGCGGCGGCGGGGTTCGAGCTGCCCGTCGGTCGCTGGGACGAATTCGTGACGGTCTTCCAGGCGATCGCCGCGGCCGCGGGACCCGCCGATCCGCGGCGATCGGTGGCGATCGACGTCGCCGTTCCGGCCGCGTTCGTCGACTACCCGTTGCTGCGCGACCTGGCGCGGCTCGGGCCGTGCGGCGTCGGCAACCCGGAGCCCGTCGTCGCCGCGCTCGGTCTGACCGTCGCCAGGGTTCGCGAAGCGACCGGTGGCCACACGCAGCTCGTCCTACGCCGCGAGCGGGACGTCCTCGACGCGATCGCGTTCGGGCGTTCCGATCTCGCGAGCACCCTCCGGGAGGGTGACCGGATCGATGTCCTCGCCCGGGTCGCGAGCCGGGCATTCGGCGGTATCGAGTCAATCCAGCTCGAGGTCCGCGACGTGTCGACGTCGGGGAGCGAGGCCAGGGCCGCCCAGATCCTCGCCCGCCATGCGTCACGGGTCGCGGCCGTTCCCGCCGGAGCCGGGGCGTGACGCGGATGTCCGGGACGCCACAGCGAAGGCCACCGAGTCGCGACCCGTACGGCCTCCTCGCATCCGGCACGCCGATCGCTGCCGTCGTCTCGATCATCGGCCTGATCGTCGTCGGGATCGTGACGTTCAGCCTGCTCAACGGCGAGGTGCCGCTCGCGGGCGGTGCGAACCCGGGGACGAGCGATCGACCGATCAGCCAGACGCCCGCACCTTCGAACGTCGTGATCGTGCCCACCGATGCGCCGGTGAACATCCCCGGGACGTTCGTCTACGCGAAGCAGGGCAACGTCTGGCTGCAGCACGGGCTCGAAGTGAAACAGCTGACGAGTGGCGGGCAGGACAGCATGCCCTCCTTCTCGCCGGACGGCAGGTACGTCTACTTCATCCGCACAAACGACGAGCGCGGTCAGTGGCCGGCGCAGGGCGTCGTGAAGCGGTACCGGATGAAGGTGCCGAGCATCTACCGCGTCCCCGTCGACGGGAGTGCCAAGCCCGAATCGCTGTTCGACGGCACGGTCAAGAGTGGCGACCTGCGCTGGTTCTCCTGGCTCCGCGAGCCCGTGCTCGGACCCGATGGCCACACGATCGCGCTCGTGTCCGACGCGCCGCTCCCGAACCGCTCGGACGTGGTCCTCCAGCTGCTCGACCAGCGCAACGGACGCCTCACGCCGTTGCGCGTTCCCGAGACGGCGCCGCTCGGCCATCAGGACCCCGCGTGGCGCCCCGACGGCCGCGTGCTCCTGTACGTCAAGAACGGCCGCGAACAGGGTGGCGGAGTCGGGACGCCGGAGATCTGGTCGTACTCGATCGGCGCGGGCAAGGGGCGGCGCGTCTCCGGACCGGGCTACCTCGACCCCAGCTACTCGCCCGATGGGAGATGGATCGCCGCGACACGGACGACACAGTTCGGCACGGACGTCGTCATCCTCGACGCCTTGAAGGGGACCGAGGTCGCGCGACTGACGAACGATGGGAGCTCCTGGGCGCCGGTGTGGTCGCCCGCCGGCGACGCGATCGCGTTCCTCCATATCGCGGGCGAGATCGTCGACCTGCGGATGATCCCGCTCACGGGCACCGGTCCGAGCTGGACGCCCGGCGAGGCGAAGAACCTCACGGAGGTTTCTGGTCTCGACGCAGCGTCGCGACCCGGCTGGTTCATCCCGCCGGACCAGCTGCCGAAGACGAGTGCCGCACCGGCGTCTGCCGCCGCGTCGACGTCGCCGGCGTCGCTCGCGCCCGCGTCCGGGGCTGGCGATTCGAGCGACACGGGGTCAGGTGCCACGGGACCCGGAGCAACCGCCTCGAGCAGCCCGTAGGCGCAGTGGCCACGTATCTCGACCGCCTCGGTGCGCGGACGGCGGTCGTCCGCACCGTGCTCTGCGTCGGGATCGACCCCGACCCGGCGGCGCTGCCGCCCGGCTTCCCGCGAACCGTCCAGGGGATCGAGCGGTTCGCCGCGCTCGTCATCGAGGCCGCCGGACCGTACGCGGCGGCGATCAAGCCGAACCTCGCATTCTTCGAGGCGTGGGGCGCCCGCGGCGTCGCAGCCCTCGAGCGCATCCGCGCTCGCATCCCGGCGGAGATACCGGTCGTCGCGGACGCCAAGCGGGGCGACATCGGGTCCACGGCGAGCCGTCAGGCTGTGGCGCTGTTCGACGTCCTCGGTGCGGACGCGGTGACTGTCAGCCCGTATCTCGGCGAGGAGGCGATCGCGCCCCTCGTCGAACGGGCGGATCGGTTCGCGTACGTGCTGTGCCGGACCTCGAACCCCGGAGCCGCGGAGCTCCAGGGGCTGCACGTTGCAGCAGAGGGCGATGCGCCAGAGGAGCCGTTGTGGTCGCGGGTCGCGCGACGCGCCACGCGATGGGGCCCGGGCGGGACCGTGGGTCTCGTGGTCGGCGCGACCGCGCCGACCGAGCTCGCCGCCGTCCGGTCCGTGGCGCCGGATCTCGCGCTGCTCGTCCCCGGTGTGGGAGCGCAGGGGGGCGATGTCGAGCCCGTACTCCGGCACGGGCCGGTGACCGCGGGACCCGCGCACGGCCGTCCGGGAGGAGGTCTGCTCGTCAACGTTTCGCGTGGAATCGCCGCCGCAGCGGCCGAGCAGGGTGCCGCCTCACGCTCTGCCGCCGATCCCGGCGAGCGCCTCGCGGAGGCCGCGCGCGGCTGGGCCGAACGGCTTGCTGTGCTACCGTAGGCCACCGCAGGCGAGGCGTGCCGAGCGCACATCAGCGTCTGCCACACGGAGCATTTCGACCCGCATGCCTACACCCGGCCCGCTCGAGCTGGCGATCATCGCCGTCATCGCGCTTCTCATCTTCGGCCCGGGGAAGCTGCCGGAGGTCGGTTCGGCTCTCGGCAAGAGCATCCGCGAGTTCCGCAAGGCCGCGACGGACGTCCAGGACGCCACCCGCCTCGACACCGAGCCGAAGGCCGCATCGGCGACGCAGTCGGCCGACGTCGCGTCGGCAGGAACTGCCGCCGCCAGCCTTCCGCCCGCCGCACCGGCCCCGCTCGCGACGCCGCCGATCCCGCCAGTGACCGACGCGTCCGCCGGCGCACCGGCCGCCACGGTCGCGCCCGTCGCGACGGCGGTACCGCCGGTCAACGAACCCGCCGACCGGCAGGCGTAACCGGCGCATCCGCGGGTAAACGCCATGGCGAACGCCGGCACGCTCGGCGAAACCGGCGTGACGACTCGCCCCGGACCGTCCGCCGAGCCGCCGTCCGTGCCGCCCTCCTCTCCGCCCCCCGCGGTGGCGGGCGAGGAGAAGGTGATGTCGCTCGTCGACCACCTGACGGAGCTCCGCACGCGGATCGTGCGGTCGATCCTCGCGATCGCGGTCGGGACGACGATCGGCTTCTACTTCTCGCGCAACGTCCGCGACTTCCTCATCTCACCGCTCCCCACGCCGCAGGTCCAGACGCTGGGGCCCGGCGACGCGTTCGCGATCACGCTCCGCATCTCGCTCGTGATCGGGGTCATCCTGGCGATGCCCGTCCTCCTGTGGCAGATCTGGGCGTTCGTCTCACCGGGTCTGACACCAAACGAGCGGCGTGTCGTGAGGCCCTGGGTTCCGCTGGCGCTCGGGTTCTTCGCGCTCGGTGTCGTCATCGCGTGGGTCATCCTGCCGTTCGCGATGCAGTTCCTGCTCAGCTTCAACGACGACGTCCTCGTTGCGCGGCTCGCCGCCGGCCCCTACTTCGACTTCGTGACGACGCTCTTCCTCGCGTTCGGGCTTCTGATGGAATTCCCGATCCTCCTGTACGGTCTGTCGCGCGTCGGGATCGTCACCTCGCAGCGGCTCTCGTCGTCGCGGCGGATCATCATCCTCGGGATCGCGATCTTCTCGGCCGTGGCCACGCCCGGCGGCGACCTCGTGAGCCCGACCGTCCTTGGCCTCACGATGTACGGGCTCTTCGAGGCCACGCTGTTCGTGATCAAGCGCAGCGGGCGGTGAACCTCGGCTCGACGGGGGAGAGCTGACATGACGACCGAGCCCGCGACCGGTCCGGCCGAGCGCACCGTCCGGCGCTCGCGTGTCGAGGCCGCGATCGGCACGCCGACTGCGACGCCAGACCGCGCGATTGCGGGTGTCGACGTCGAGCCCGCCGCCCCCGGCCGCGTGGCAACCGAACGGCAGCACATCGTCGTTGTGACCGGCCTCTCCGGGGCCGGGAAGACGGCGGCCGCCAAGCTGTTCGAGGACCTTGGCTACACGGTCGTCGACAACCTGCCGGGCGAGCTCCTGCCCGACCTCGCCGACCTGGTTGCGAGCGAGCCGCAGCGCTTCGCCCGCGTCGCGATCGTTCTCGACGTCCGTTCCGGCGACGCGCCGCTCGCGTTCGGCGCGATGCGCGGCGCCCTCGAAGGGCGCGGCCTGCGGCCACAGGTCTTCTTCCTCGAAGCGCGCGACGAGGTGCTCATCCGGCGCTTCTCGGAGACCCGCCATCGTCATCCGCTCGCCGACCAGCGCGGGATCGCGAGCTCCATCGCCACGGAACGCCGGCTCCTCGATCCGGTCCGGTCGGAGGCCGACATCGTCATCGACACGTCGAGCCTGTCGCTCCGGGAGCTGCGCGAGAAGATCTTCACGCACCTCGGCGACGTCCCGGACGAGAAGGGGATCGCGATCCAGCTCATCAGCTTCGGGTTCAAGTACGGCGTCCCGCTCGAGGCCGACCTCGTGCTCGACGTCCGCTTCATGCAGAACCCGTACTACATCCCGGAGCTCAAGCAGCTTTCCGGGCTGACCGACGCGGTCCGTGACTACGTCCTCGCCCAGCCGATCGCGACCGAGTTCCTGCGTCACCTCCGGAGCTTCCTGGAGCTGCTCGTGCCCGCCTACGTCGGCGAGGGCAAGACGCGGCTGACGATCGGGATCGGTTGCACGGGCGGCTACCACCGCTCGATCGTGCTCGCCGAGGAGCTCGCCACGTGGCTTCGCGAGCGCGACTTCGGCCCAGTCGCCGTCTTCCACCGCGAGCTCGAGCGCGCGTGAACCTGCGTCGCTGGCTGACACCGGGGATCGGTGTCAAGCGCTGGCTGCTGCTCGCGTTCGTCGGGCTCCTCATCCTCGCGCTCGGCTTCGCGCACGCACTCCGCCAGGCGACCCGCGATCTCGAGCCGGGTGGCGTCTCGGGCCAGATCCTCGACGCGCTCACCCTGCAGTTCCTGCCGCTCGAGCTCCGCGGTCTCGTCGGAGTGGCGGCAGGGGCCGCGATCTTCGTGTTCGGCGTGTACCGGTTGATGCGCGCGCTCGTCGCGCCGTTCCGCGACGACGCCTCCGACCAGCCTCTCGTCGAGGTCATCTACCAGAAGCGGTTCCTCGCCCGCGGGCCGCGGATCGTCGCACTCGGCGGCGGGACCGGCCTTTCGACGCTGCTTCGCGGGTTGAAGGAGCACACGAGCAACCTGACCGCGGTCGTGACCGTCGCCGACGACGGCGGGTCGTCAGGCCGTCTCCGCGAGGAGCTCGGGATCCCGGCTGTTGGGGACATCCGCAACTGCATCGTCGCGCTCGCGGACGCGGAGCCGCTCATGTCGAGGCTGCTCCAGTACCGCTTTCCGGGCACCGGCCCGACGCCGCTGCGCGGGGCGACCACCGCCACGACCGAGCTGTCCGTCGTTTCCGGCCCGACCGACGGGAGCCTCGTGACGCTGACGACCGAGCAGACCGAGCCGGCGGCGCCGACGCAGCAGACAGAGCCGACGCAGGCGACCGAGCCGACCGGTCTGGCGGGGCACGCGATCGGCAACCTCCTGCTCGCTGCGCTGTGCGCGCTCGAGAACGACGACTTCGAGGAAGCCGTCCGCGAGATGAACCGCGTCCTCGCGGTCCGCGGCCGCGTCGTCCCGGCGACCTCGACGCCAGTCGTCCTGCATGCGCGTCTCGCCGATGGCACGGTGGTCGAGGGCCAATCGCGGATCACGCGCGCCGCGGGCGTCGACGAGGTATGGGTGACGCCCGGCGACGTCGCCGCGACGCGAGACGCGATCCGCGCGATCGAGGAGGCCGACGTCGTCGTGCTCGGGCCCGGGAGCCTGTTCACGAGCGTGCTCCCGGCCGTTCTCGTGCCCGGCATCCGGGACGCGCTGTCGACGACGGGCGCGCTGCGCGTGTATGTCTGCAACGTGGCGACGCAGGACGGCGAGACGACCGGGTTCGACCTCGCGTCCCACGTCGAGGCGTTCGAGCGGCACGCCGGGTCGCGGCTCCTCGACGCGGTGCTGGCGAACAATCGATTCGACGCACGCGCGCCGGGCGGCTGGCTCGGCGAACCCGTTCGCCTCCGGTGGCCGCCCGCCGGCCAGCGGCCGCCGCGTCTCATCCTCGACGACATGATCGACCCGGCGAACGCGCACCGTCACGACTCCGACCGTCTCGCGACCGCGCTGATGCGGATCTGGGACCGCGAAGGCGGGTCGCGCCGCCGCGCGCCGGTCGCGCGTTCGGCGTAGGCGGGTGGGGGCGACCGACCGGGACCTCGTTGCGGCGCTCCGCGCTGAGCTTGCGGCGATCGAGCCCGCTCGAGCGTGCGATCGACGTGCGGAAGCGCTCGGGCTGGGACCGACGGTCGCAACGCGCGAGCCATCCGTCGCCCGCGTCGCGGTGCGTCTCGGGGCTCGACCCGTCGCCGGGGGCGGCCGGTCGACCAGGCGGTTTGCCTTCGCGGACGCCGGCACGCAATCGTTCGACTGGGACGCGAGCGCGGAACATTGCCGGCTCGCGTGGCTCCGAGGTCTCTTTCTCGCCCGGGGCTCACTGAGCGTGTCGGCCGGCCGGTCGCACCTCGAGTTCGTCGTCCCGGCGACCGACGCGTCACGCCTTGCCGATCGGCTGACCGACATCGGTCTGCCAGCGTCCGGGCGCGTCCGGCGGGGAGTGGGCGTCGTGACGTGGAAGGGGGCAGAGACCGTCGGCACGTTCCTGCGCCGCATCGGGGCCGGGAGCACGGGCGGCGCCCTCCTCGAGCTCGAGGCGCGCGCCGTCGCGCGTGCGCTGCGCGGCGAGCTCAACCGCGTCCTGAATGCCGAGTCCGCGAACCTCAATCGCTCCGTCGCCGCTGCCGGCCGGCAGCTCGGTGCGATCGCGATCCTCGATGCGGACGGGCGACTCGATGCGCAGCCGTACGCGGTTCGGGTGGTCGCGGCGGCGCGCCGCGAGGCACCGGAGGCGTCGCTGACCGATATCGCGACGCGCGCCGGCGTCCATCGTTCCGCCGCCCAGCGAGCGCTCGAGCGCCTCGAGCGACTTGCGCTCGACGAAGCTGCGGGGATGCCACGACCGACGCGAGCAGCGAACAGGCCCGGGCACGACGTCGGGCGGATAGGGTCGCCTCTGGCATGATCGAGCCGATGCGCCCGATCGTCGTCGCCGGGAACTGGAAGATGCACACGACGCCGAGCGACGCAGGCGACCTCGCCCGCACGATCGCTGCCCGGACGCGTGAGGCTGGCGTCATCCGCGTCATCTGCCCGCCGTTCGTCTGTCTCGCGGCTGTCGGCGACGCCGTCCGCGACGAGGACGTCGGCGTCGGTGCCCAGACGGTCCATCACGAGGCGCACGGCGCATTCACCGGAGAGATCGCGGCGCCGATGCTTCGCGGCCTTGCGACGTGGGTGATCGTCGGCCACTCGGAACGGCGACGGGACGCGGGTGAGACCGACGACCTCATCGGTCGGAAGCTCGATCGGGCTGTCGAGAACGACCTGCGGCCGATCCTGTGCGTCGGGGAGCAGCTCGCCGACCGCGACGCCGGACGTGCCGCCGAGGTCGTCGACGGACAGCTTCGCGGCGCCCTCACAGAGCGCGATCCCGCAGCGCTCGCGGCGGTGGGCCTCGTCATCGCGTACGAGCCCGTGTGGGCGATCGGAACCGGGCGGAACGCACGCGGCGTGGATGCGTCCGCGATGGCGGACACGATCCGGACGACGCTCGACGGCCTCGGTTGGGGCGAACGCGCCACGCGCCTCCCGGTGCTCTACGGCGGGAGCGTGACGTCGGCGAACATCGGCGAGTTCTTCGACGAGCCGAGCATTGACGGTGCGCTCGTCGGCGGCGCTTCGCTGAAGCCCGACGAGATGGCCGGGATCGTCGCCCGCGCGGCGCTGACGGCGCGCGCACGGGGTCTTGCGGCGTGACGGGCTCGGGAATCGGCGAAGGGCTCGAGCGGCCGCACCCGATCGTCCTCGTCGTGCTCGACGGCTTCGGCATCGGTCGCCGCGAAGGCGCAGACGCGATCGCCGCCGCACGTATGCCGGTCTGGCACGGTCTCCTCGCCCGGTGGCCGCACGCGACGCTCGGGGCGGCCGAGGAGGCGGTCGGGCTGCCACCCGGGCAGATGGGCAACTCCGAGGTCGGCCACCTCAACCTCGGTGCCGGCAAGCCCGTGCTCCAGGACCTGCCGCGGATCGACGCCGCGATCGCCGACGGGACATTCTTCACCCGACCCGCGCTCGTCGAGGCGTGTCGGCGCGCCCGAGACGGCCGCGGCGTCCTGCACATCGTGGGGCTCGTGGGCCCCGGCGGCGTCCATGCGAACGATCGTCACCTGGTCGCCCTGGTCGAGCTCGCCGCGCGCGAGCACGTCCCGCACGTTCGGATCCACGCCCTGGTGGACGGGCGCGACACGCCGCCGCGATCCGCGATCCCGTTCGTCGTCGACCTCGAGCGCCGGCTCGCCGCAGTCCACCCCGACGCTCGCATCGCGTCAATCGGCGGTCGCTACTACGCGATGGATCGCGACCGCCGATGGGAACGAACGAAGCAGGGCTACGACGCGATCGTCCACGGCATCGGAGAGCACGCGAGAACGGCTGTCGGCGCGATCGAGGCCGGCTACGACCGCGGGGAGAACGACGAGTTCGTCCAACCCACCACGATCGACCTTCCCGCCGGCAAGCCGGACGGCACGATTCACGATCGCGACCCGATCGTCCACGTCAATTTCCGAGCGGATCGCGCACGCCAGCTGACACATGCGCTCGCGGATCGAGAGTTCCGCGAGTTCGATCGGGCGTCCGCGGGCCGGCAGCCGCCGTCCCCGTTCGTCGTGACGATGACCGAGTACGAGGCCGGGCTGCCCGTCGACGTCGCCTTCCCACCCGAAGAGGCACGCTCGCTCGCGGCGGCGTTCTCCGACGCCGGCTGGCGCCAGTTCCATGTCGCGGAGACCGAGAAGTACGCGCACGTGACGTACTTCTTCAACGGTGGCCGCGAGGCACCGTGGCCCGGCGAGGAGCGCCGGCT